>LSQX01258956.1_pt3 | contig 31664 bp, 24 predicted proteins | sample 654561 | NCBI WGS metagenome assembly LSQX01 (sample SAMN04489861, study PRJNA283612) | anaerobic digester metagenome | isolation source: 4 biogas reactors fed with cattle manure at either 37C or 55C with and... | place: Denmark: Kongens Lyngby | collected 2014 | reverse complement strand
CGCGGTCGGTCCCCGGGCGTGCCAGGTACCACTCCGTCCAGCCCTCCCCCACCTCCATCGCACCCTCATACTCGCCGAATGCGAGGTTCGACAGCCGCGTCACCTGCGCGGCCAGTTCCGGCACCTGCGTGAAGTCACACAACCGATGATCCATCTCCAACCCCTCCTCAGGTTCGTCTACCAAACTCTCGGATTGCGTCGGCGTAGATGGCGACGCTCTCCACCGGCACATTGTAAGGGATGTGATTCCCGACGGCAAAGAAGTATCCGGGGCAATCCCGTCCGAGAGTGGCGCAACGCTGCACCTCTGCTCGGATCTCCTCTGCAGCCCCGAAGGTCAGTACCCGGCAGTCAACGTTGCCGATGATCACCTTGCTCTGACCGTAGCGTTCGACCACGTACCCAAGGTCGGTCATCGGCTCAAAGATGAAACCATCCGCGCCGCAGACGGCGAGATCGTCAATGAACTCCGTGTAATCGCCATCTGAGCAGAACAGGAGTTTGATGCCGGCGTCCTTGATCGGCTGCCAGAGCCTGCGGTAGCGCGGGAAGACGTGCTCGCGGTACCACTCGGGGCGAAAGACCGCGCCGGACGTCCACACGATGTCATCGTGGCAGATGAATACCTTGCAGCCGCACTCGGCCTGCGCCCTCAGCGCCGCCTGCGTCAGCTCAAAGAAGCCCTCCAGCACCCGGTCGAAACGCTCCTCATCGAGTGCCGCGGCGGTGAGGAACAGGTCCCAGCCGAAGGTCAGGATGCACCACGAGAAGATGGTGTTGTAATACCCGCCCGGCACTACCGCCGTCGGCGTCTGCTGCTGCGCAGCCGCCCAGGTGCGGGAGAAATGCGCGACAAGCTCCTCGTGCGGCATGATGCCGATCGCCTCGACCGGGTCGAAGCTCAGGACATCCTCGACGCTCTCGAACGGGCAAACGCGGTTATCCGTGACCTCATAGCCGTCGCGCCAGACGGCCGTGCCCATGTGAGTAAGGCGCGGCTGGTCGGGTGGCGCCATGTTGAACCAGCGCAGATCGTAGTCCCACTCGCGCACCAGCGCGATGGCCGCCTCAGCGGCCTCCGCCGGATCGTAGATGTCAAGCCCCGTCAGGCGCTTGACCCACGCCGGATTCGAGCAATACTCCGTGTGCGGGATCTGATCCGGCATCTGCAGGTTCAACGCCTGCCAGCCGCGTTCGTAGCTCATCCGCTGCTCCTCCCGCCTGTCGCCCGCCGTCACGTAATGTTCGCCGTCAGGCCTTCTTATCCCTCCGCACAGGGGAAGCCTGCTCCGATGGCGAACGTGCGTCGTGCAACCATGCGCACAGGAGGCCCACCATGCGACGCAGCAGCGATCTTGATCTGATCGAGCAGTACGCAGCCGACGAGAGCAACACATTCTTCGCCGAGGACGTCGAGGCCGTCGTCTTCGTCGAAACTGCGCAGGACGTCGCTGCGATCATGCGTGAGGCCAACGCTTCGGGCACCCTTGTGACTGTCTCGGCTGGAGGCACCGGTCTCACCGGAGCACGTGTCGCCACACATGGCGGGCTGATTGTCACCATGGAACTGATGCGACACATAGAGGCGCGTCCGGGCTTTGAGATGATCGGCGCTGAACACCAGGGCGTTGACTACACGCTCGCGGTGGATCGCGCATCGGGCAGGGCGTGGTGCCCGCCCGCGATCACCCTTGACGCCGTCGAATCGCTGCTGTCGCCGCACCTGCTCTTCCCGCCCGCGCCGACAGAGCGGTCGGCGATGATGGGCGGCGTGGTGGCGGAGAATGCCTCCGGCGCGCGCAGCTTCATGCACGGCGCCACGCGCGAGTGGATCGAGGCGCTGGAGATCGTGCTGCCCGGCGGCGAAATGCTGCACCTGTCCCGCGGAGATGTGCTCGCGGACGGCCGCACTCTGCGCTTCCATTCCGACGAGGGCACCGCGTATGAGGTGCAGGCACCATCGTACGACATGCCTGACACGAAGAACGCGGCCGGGCTGTTCGCCGCCGATGGGATGGACCTGATCGACCTCTTCGTCGGCTCGGAGGGCCTGCTCGGGGTCATCACGGCCGTGCTGGTGCGCCTCACGCCACGTCCGACGCTCTTCTCAGACACCGCGTTCTTCGGCTCCGAAGAGGCGGCCATCGCTCACGCGGACCGCCTGCGCGCCGCGGCCCGAGAGGGCCTGCCGATCATCTCCATCGAGTTCTACGATCCCGGCGCGTTGCGCTTCATGGCCGCTCAGCCGCATGTGAAGCCGGAGCACAGGGCGGCGATCTTCACCGAGATTGACGCCGACGACTTCGATCACGTGGAGGCGCTGGCGGAGATCATCAGTGAGAGCGACCCGCTGGATGACTGGTTCGCCGACAGCGACCGCGAGCGCGAGGCTCAGCGCGACTTCCGCCACGCGCTGCCCGAGAGCGTCAACACGTGGCTGCGCGCGCATGGCACAGACAAGCTTTGCACGGACTACGCGGTCCCCGCCGAGGCATTCGGCGCGATGATGGACGCCTACCACCAGGCGGATGATGCTTTCCTGCAGGTGACGGGTCGCCCGGATTCGTCCACGGTCCTCTTCGGCCACATCGGTGACTACCATCTGCACGTGGACTTTCTGCCCGCCGATGCCGCCGAGGAGGATGCTTCGATGGAGCAGTACATCTTCCTCGCGCAGACCGCCATCGGCCTCGGTGGAACGATCACAGCCGAGCATGGCGTCGGCAAGAAGACGCTGCCGATCGGCGGGCGGAGAGTCCCCTACCTTGAGTTGATGTACGGCCGCGAGGGGCTGGAGGAGATCGGGCGCGCGAAGCTGGCGCTCGACCCGAACGCGATCCTCAACGTGGGCAACATGGTCCCGCGGGAGATGCTGGAGGAGATCAGGCGGGGCTGAGGTGTTCGTAACGACGCACGGGCGAGGCGCCCGTGCCACATGAACAGCGACGTCAGTCCGCTCGGCGAACCGGCGTGCCTCATGGCGGCGCCCACCGCTGCAGGCGGAAGGTCCTGAGGCCCTCGTGGGCGAATGCCCCACTCGCTCTGCAATGACCGCGCCCTGACGAAGGCCGGAGGTACCTCGTGCCCGCAGTTGAGCCACGCGTTGAGCTTGTGCAGCATACAGAACACCCCGATGAGGTCATTGCGGCCGCCGCAAGGCTCTGCTACGCGCACAGCACCGAGGGCCTGCTCGATGCGCAGAGCCCTGAGGAGGCCCAGGCGCTGGTGGCGCGGCTCAACTCGATGGGCCATCATAGCCCGCTGGAGCACGCCTCGTTCACCTTCTATATTGAGGGCGTCTCGCGGGTGCTGACCCACCAGCTTGTGCGTCACCGCATCGCAAGCTACTCCCAGCGCTCACAACGCTACGTAGCGCATGACAGCTTCGACTACGTCATCCCCCCGCAGCTTGAGGGGCGGACGGTGCAGAGCGACGAGGGTGAGACAGACGCGGTGGCCTACTTCGAGGAAACGATGCGGCTCATCGCAGCGCGTTACGCCGCGCTCAACGATGCCCTCGGCAGGACGGGTGAGCGCAGCAACGAGGATGCGCGTTACGTTCTACCGAACGCCTGCGAGAGCAAGATCTTCGTCACGATGAACGCGCGGGAACTGCAGCATTTCTTCGGCGAACGGCTCTGCCAGCGCGCGCAGTGGGAGATCCGGCGGGTGGCGGAGATGATGCTGGAGACGGTGAAGCCGGTGGCACCGGCGGCGTTCCGAGGCGTGGGGCCCAAGTGCATCCGCCTCGGCGGCTGTCCGGAGGGTAAGATGTCCTGCGGGCGGTATGCCGCGATGGTTGAGAGATACGCACACAGATGAGGCGGAGTGATCAGATATGAACCGATTCAAGCAACTACTCAGTGACAGGCGCGTGATCATCGCCGACGGGGCATGGGGCACGCAGCTTTCCGAGCGCGGGCTGCAGCCGGGCGAGGCGCCGGAGAGCTGGGTGCTCATCCAGCCGGATGCCGTCCGCGAGGTCGCGAACGCCTACGTCTGCGCCGGGGCGGAGATTGTGCTCACCGACACCTTCGGCGGCAGTCGCTTCAAGCTGGCGAAGGTCGGTTTCGCCGATGACGCCGAGCAGATCAACCGGCGCGCTGCGGAGCTTTCGAAGGACGCGGCGGGCGATTCTGCGCTGGTCTTCGCCTCCGTCGGGCCCACGGGCGAGTTCATGCAGCCGCTGGGGCTGGTGAGCGAGGAGGAGATGGTCGAGGTTTTCGCCGAACAGATCGCCGCGCTGCAGGCAGGCGGGGCCGATGGCATCCTCATCGAGACGATGACCGACCTCGGGGAAGCGAAGGCGGCGCTGCAGGCCGCGAAGAACGTTTTCAGCGGCCCCGTCGTGGTCTCGATGACCTTCGACAAGGGGCCGAAGGGGTATGCCACGATGATGGGCGTTCGCCCTGAGCAGGCCGCGGAGGAACTGCAGGGGGCCGGCGCCGATGTCGTCGGTAGCAACTGCGGCCACGGCATTGAGAACATGGTCGAAGTCATCAGGCTGATGGACGGCGCCACGGACCTGCCGCTGTGGGCGAAGCCCAACGCCGGCCTGCCCCAACTCGTTGGCGGGAAGACCATCTTCACGCAGACGCCTGAGGAGACGGCCGCGCACTTCGGCGAGCTTGTTGAGGCCGGGGCGCGGATCATCGGCGGCTGCTGCGGCACCACTCCCGAGCACATCCGGGCGCTCGTTCAGGCGCGGGAACAACTTGACGCGTAGTGACACGCACTCAGGAGGAGCATCTGACATGTCGAAGATCGGCATCGGTTTCATCGGCTGCGGCGGTATCCACCGCGCGCACGCACCCCACGTGGTCGAGCACCCTGATGCGTTCATCGCCTGCGCGATGGACGTGAACGAGCAGGCCGTGGCGAAGCACCAGGAGGACTACGGCACCGAATGCGGCACCACCAGCATCGAGGAACTGCTGGGCAATGACGCGGTGGACGCGGTTGTCGTCTGCACGCCGACCGGCCTGCATCCGGAGCATGTGACCGCAGCCGCCGAAGCCGGCAAGCACATCTTCTGTGAGAAGCCGATGGCGATGACGGTGGCCGAGGCGGAGCAGATGGCGGCGGCTTGCGACGCCAACGGAGTGCTGCTGCAGCTTGGCTTCGTGCGCCACTACTGCAACGAGTGGCTGAAGATGCGGGAGATCATTCAGAGCGGGATGATCGGCAGGCCGGTCGTCTGGCGCTCAGTATCAGCGGGCGCGGGCCCGCGTTCACCGTGGTTCCTCAGCGCGAAGATGGGCGGCGGGCCGTTCATCGACGGCGCCGTGCATAACTACGACTGGGCGCGCTTTACCTTCGGCGATGCCACTCGCGTCTGCGCCAACCTGCGCACAATGAAGGCTGCCAGCGATGCGTGGGACACCGGCACCGCCGTGGTGGACTTCGAGTCGGGCGACCAGCTTATCATGTGCTGGTCGTGGGGCCTGCCGAGTGGGGAGCAGCCGACTCCGGGCGATGCCGCGCACGACATACTCGGCCCCGGCGGCGCAATACTCTTCGCAGGCGAGGGCAAACTGAAGGTCAACACCGCGGATGGGCCGCAGATGGTGGAGTTCGAGCAGGACACCGGCCCGGACTGGTTCCGCCGGCAGATGGCGCACTTCGTCGAGTGTGTGCAGACCGGCGCTCAGCCGCAGGTCGGCGCTCGCGAGGGCATCGAGGCAACGCGCATCGCCGAGGCGATCCTTAGCATCGGCGACGTGCCCGCGGTGGTCGCGCTCTGAGGTCCTGTCGCGAGGCGCGCGCCGAGGTCATCGTGGCCTCACCGCTCTCGCAAGTGTGGATGCGAAGAGGCGAGGCGAACGGCCCACGGGCGAGGGCGCCCGTGGCACATGACAAAAGTGAGGCTTCGGAAGCCGGCACCGTTCCGTGGCACGCACACTCCTGTGCGTGCTGTTGCGAGCCTGACCTGACGCATATGCCCGTCGCGCGGAAGCACCGGGAGGTAAGTTGATGTACATCGGAGCCACCAGTCACCTGATCCTCGACACACCACTTCACGAAACACTGCGTCACATGGCCGACCTCGGCTTCGGTGGTGGCGAGTGGTCGCTGATACACCTGCGCCAGTTCGCGGAGGCGGAGAATCCCGAAGCGGCCGCCGAGGCTGCGGGTGATCTTGCGCGGGACCTCGGCCTCAAGATGCCGCAGGCGCACCTGAGCGTGGCGGAGATGGGCGCGCTGGATGAGGAGAAGCGCGAGGCCGACTTCACCCGCATGGAGCGGGAGATCGAGCTTGCAGCACTGGCCGGAGCCACGATCGGCGTACTGCACCCGACGGGCGGTCTACCGGCGACGATGGCGGAGTACCGCGAGGTGGAGCGGGTGCGCGTCGAAAGCTTTGCCCGCGCCTGCGAGATCGCGGCCCGCTACGACTGCTGGATCGCGATTGAGAACACTTACGACCCGCACGAGGGAGAGACCTCGGCGGTGGGCCGCAGGCGCTTCGGCGCGAGCATCGCTGAGCTTCACTCGGTCCTCGATGCGGTGGATACGGATAACTTCGGCATTTGCCTCGACACAGGGCACACGAACCTGACCGGGCTGCCGCTGGGCGAGGCGTTTCGCCAGTGCGGGGAGAGGCTGATCGCGACGCACGCCCACGACAACGACGGCCTGCACGACCAGCACAATGAGCCCACGCGGGGCAAGATCGACTGGAAGGGCGGCATCGCCGGGCTGCGGGAGATCGGCTGGGATGGCATCTTCAACCTCGAGGTAACGCCGATGCGGGGACATTCGTTGGAGGCGCAGCTTCTGAGGATGCGAAGCATCATCGAGACGACGCGCTGGTTGCTCAGTCGCTGAGGGAGGCTACACGATCATGCTGTTGTCCATGTGGACGAGCATTCTTGTCGAACTGAAGCCGGTTGATGCGATCCGAGCACTCGCCGATCTCGGCTGGCCCGCGCTCGAGTTTTCAACGGAGCACCTCGTCAACGTCGAGCAGGCCGATGATCCGGAGGCCGCGGCTAACGAAGTGCGCGAGGTGGTCGAGGAACTCGGCCTCTTTATGTCGCAGGCTCACTTGCTGCTTGGCGGCAACGTGGCGGCCGCTGATGATGAGGTCCGGGAACGCGATCTCGCCACCTTCGAGCGGCACATTGACCTCTGCGCCCGGATGGGCGTTGAGGTGGGTGTAATCCATCCCGGCGGCGACAGGCCGGCCACGCTGGAGGAAGAGCGCGCGGAACGCGCCCGGCGCATCGAGGGCTTCTCACGACTGGCGGGCTTCGCCGCTGAACGCGGCTTTGCGCTGGCGGTGGAGAACATGTGCGACCGCGAACGCGCGGCGCGTGGAGCGCTGGGGCAGCGAACTTACGGCTCGACCATCCCGGAACTGCACGAACTGATCGACGCGGTAGGCGCGCCGAACATGGGCATCTGCCTCGATGTCGGTCATGGCAATGTGCAGGGGCTGGACATGGCCGAATCCATCCGCCAGTGTGGCAGGCGCCTGATCGCCACGCACATACAGGACAACGATGGGACGCGCGACCAGCACCTCGCTCCCCCGCGCGGCACGATTGACTGGAAAGCGGGCATTGGCGCACTGCGCGACCTCGACTACGAGGGCATCTTCAACCTTGAAGTCCCGGGCGAGCGCGGTCTGCCGCCGGAGCTTATGCTGCCGCGCATCGCTGCAATCCATGCGACCACCACCTGGCTGCTCAAGTGTGAGGAGGAGGGCAACCCATGAGTCGAGCGACCATCTGCGTCAGCCTGATTCTGATCCTCTCGATCGCGTTCGTGCTGCCGGTGTCCGCCCAGCAGGATCGCTACTGGGAACTGGGCGTCGGCGCCTACCTTGGCGGCATGGCCGGCTTCACCGACCTTGATGTCGCGCGTTACGACTGGGTCTACGTCTGTTTCGGCAACATAGGCGCCACTGAGGAGACCGCGGCGGCCATTGACCGCCTGCTGCAGATCAACCCCGACCTGAAGATCGTCCTGCGCCTGTGGCCGATCATGGGCAAGGGCGACTGCCCGGAGAACCGCTACCAGGCTACCTTCCTGCATTACCTCTACGACGCGGACGTCAGGCGCGAGGTGGATGAGGAGATTCACCGGCAGTATGACGTCATCGCCGACAACATCTCGAAGCCGGAGAACATCGTCGGCCTGACCTTCCTCGAGGAGCTACCGGGGCACTTCTCCGGCCGCCCGATGAGCAAGGGCGAGGTAAGCTGGGACATGGAGCGCTTCCGGACTGAGATCGAGGCGGAACGCGGTAAGCCGCTTGTGTGGGACGAGGAGACCGCCGCCTGGTGGGGTGAGAAGTGGGCTGAGGCGATCAATGAGATCCACCGGGTCATGAAAGAGGCCTCCGACGGCGCGCTGATCTGGTACTACCAGGCTGTCGGTAGCCCTTCGCTGGACCGTGTCGCCGAGGGCACGCCGCTGACGCAGAAGGGGCTTGTGCCGATCCGCTTCGAGCAGGTCATACAACCGGGCCTCTGCGAGGGCTTCTTCGCCTACCCCAACAACGCGAAGATCTGGGGGGAGTTTACGAAGATGGCGCGGGAGAACAACTGGCTCTTCTTCGGCCAGCTTTCACACCCCGGCGGCATGCGCCTCTGCAGTTGGGACGAGTCAATCGCGCTCTCGACCGAGCGGATGCCGCAGAACATGGGCTACTTCCTTTACTGCCCCGGCGATTGCTCGCTCAAGAACGCGTGGAACGATGACCCGCAGTTCGCAGGCAAGACGGAGCAGAACATAAAGGGCGTGTCGAAGACCCTGCATCAGCGGCAGATTCTTGCCGCGCAGGACGTAGGGATGGACGTAGTCCGCTCGGCGCCTCGCTTGCAACTGCACACCGACCTGCCGCTTGAGGGCGCACAGCCGGGCGGCTTCATGCACCTGTCAACGATCGTGGAGAATGGGATGGAGCCATCGTGGTTCCTCGACCCGGCTGAGGCTACCGCACGGGACTGCACCATCACGCTCTCGCTGCCGGAGGGCTTCAGCATTGACACCGACCGCTCCGCGCCGCCCAATCTCTCGATCGGCGACCTCCAGCCGCGGGAACTGAGGCTGGCGGACTGGTGGGTGAGCGTCGGCCAAGAGTGGGATGGCGATCTTGATGGCGAGTTCGGCCTGCATGCGGCGGCCGCCGAGGGCGGCGCTACGGAGGTGACACTGGCTGAGGACACCGCGATCCCACTGGCGGAGCCGCGGGAGATCGGTGTATCCGGGACTGAGTGGATTGAGCCGGGATTCCGCCTGAGCGGCCCCGTTCAGCCGGAGATCGTGATCGAGCCGGTTCGCGACCAGGTCACCAACCCGGCAATCTCCGACGGGCGCGTCAGCATCACCTACGAGGGCGTGGTCAGCTTCGGCCAGCGACTGATCCTGCGGCCCGATGGCGACAGTGAGCTTGTCACTCTGCCGCTGGTGGAGGACGCCGGAGAGGCGCGCGCCGATGCCAACGATCCGAGCGGCTTCGCTCCGATCAGCGACGGCTACCTGGTGGTGAAGGTGCCGGTGAACCGGGAGGTGACGCCGGGGCAGTCGCTTCATGTCAGCGTAGGCGGCAAGGCCGATGGCGGCGCTCAGAGCCACGTGATTCTGCGCTTTGTGATGGAGGACGGTTCCACGGAGGACATCGGCGGGCTGACGAATCAGTTCCGGCCCGAATGGCGCGAAATCGCGCGTGATTTCACCGTCCCCGAGGGCGCAAAGATGCTCCAGCAGGTCTTCCTCTACCGCTTCAATCAGGAGGGTCAGATCTGGTACGGACCTGTCAGCATCACCGCCGACGGGATTGCGAGCGAGAACTGCGGCGCGAGAGTGAAGGGCACGCTCCCCACGATCCAGCGCGGCGGATTCACCCGTCTTCGCTACGAGGATCTCGACGTGCCCACGATGTATCCTCGGGCGCGGGTGCAGCTCATGGTGCCGGAGGACTGAGGCCGGGTGCTGACAGCGCGGCTTCTGACCATCATCATCAGCAGGAAATCGCCCGCAGACGGTGAATCGGAAGGGTACCTACGCAAGGATCTGAAAGGAGCAGTGGCAGATGAAAGCGATCATGGTTGGGGTTGATGGCTCCGCTTACAGCGATGTGGCGGTGCAGTATGCCATCGAGATAGCGGACCTTGCACAGGCCGGTGTGGTGGGCGCGGCGGCCGTCTACGGCGACTTCGAGGGGGAACTCGAGCGCGACGAGCATACCGTGGAAGAGATGCAGGGCCGCGAGCAGATGCCGCGAACCGCCTCGGGCTGGTTCACAGAGGCTCTGGACAACTGCAATGAAGCCTGTGCCGTGGCTGATGTGGAATTCGTGCCCCGCATGCTGTCGGGCAACCCGTCCGAGATACTGCCCGAGGAGGCGCAGGCGGTAGATATGCTGGTGATCGGCGCCAAGGGGCAGCGAGAGAAGCACGTTCAGCTTCTAGGCGATACCGCGCGACGTATCACCCGCTCGTGCATCAAGCCGGTTCTTATCACGCGGGAGAGGTACCGGCCGATTAAGCGGGTGCTCATCGGCTACGACGGGAGCCCCGCAGCCGGTCACGCAGTCGAATGGGTGGCCGATCTCGCCTGCATCGGCGACTGGGAGGTCCGCATCGTAACCGGAGCAATGACCGAATCGTCGCTGGCCGAGGGTGCGCAGTACGCCGCCGCCCTTGTGGGCACCCGTGGCGTTGACGCCGACATAGCTCTCGTCGAAGGAGACGCGCCCTCCATCATCTTCGATGCGGCGCGCGAGTGGCAGCCGGACCTGATCGCGGTGGGCGGCGCACAGAAGGGCGCCCTCACGGGCTTCTTCATGGGCGAGGCATGGCCGGACATCGTGGAACAGGCGGAGGTGCCGGTTCTGCGCTGGCGCTGACGCGAACCTGCAACGCAATGACGCACTTCATCCGGACCGGTCGCTCCTGAGAAGGTGGCCGGTCCGGTTTCAACTTCCCTCTCGCGTGCTGCCGGGCGCCGGTTGTCGCTCGGCGAACGGCTGCCCCTCCCCTCGGAGCGTCAGACGGCAACGGCCCACGGGTCCCGCCCAGGGGCGGGATGGCACATGAAAAGCGTAAGTTTGTCGGAAGCCGTTCACGTTGTTGCGTAAGGCTGCCGGGAAGCCGTTGTCGCCTGTCCCGCCCGGAGGGCGTGGATTGTGGCCCCTGCGCCCTCGCGAGGAACGGCGCAAAGCGCCGGAGACAACGACGATCGGGGGGGACCGCGGGAATACACAACCGGCGGGGAGGTATCGCCGGAGGTGGCGCGAAACTGCCGGGGGTGATGATCTGATGGCCGATGAGAAGTCCAGCGTCACAAACGCCGACCTTGCGGCGGTATGCCGGCAGTTCGCCACGCTGACCAAGGCGGACATCAACATACTTGAGATCCTCGAGACCCTGCGCGCGCAGACCACGAATGCGTTGCTGCGCGAGGTGCTCGACCAGGTCCAGCAGGATGTTGAGAACGGGCACACGCTGGCGACCTCATTCAGCCGCTACCCTAACATCTTCAGTCCGTTCTTCATCACCATGATCCGCGAGGGCGAGCTTGAGGGGGAGCTTGATCGCGTCTTCGATGATCTTGCGGATCACTTCGAAATGCGCCTTGGAGATACCCCCGACACCCGCCGCGGGGCACGGGCGGGAGTCTTCGACTGGGAAGCCGCGGCCTCAGCATTTCAGTGGATCTTCATCTGGCTCTGCGCGCTCGGGGCGGCATGCGCCATCGGCGCGGGACTCATCTGGTACGCCACAGCCGCCAACGGCGGCCCCGGCATTCCCGGCGACCGCCTGCCGAACATCCTCCTCTTCATCGGCATCATCCTCGCCCTCGGCGTGCTGCTCTTCACGCGCGGCAGGAAGAGGCGCTGACGCTTAGTAGCCCAGCCCAATCCCGCTCAGGCCATCCACACGATGAACGCCATCGCGCACCTCGAAGATTCCGGGGAAGCGCTCGGCCTCGCGTGTCGATGACGCAGGGATGAACTGCATCACGTTCAGTTCGACCCCGTTGCAGGTGCTGCAGTGCGCCGCAAGGCCGGCCGCATGCACCGCCCCAATGTTCGGGTTCGTGAGGTCCTGCAGCGCATAGGGCCGTCCCGTCAGTTCGCACCACGCAATCTCCAGCAGCGCCAGCGAATGACCTTTGCAGGTCTTCAGCGCGGGCCCGCTCCAGCCCAGCTCCGTCGCCAGGCGAAGCTCGTCGAGGCTCGTCACGCCCTCATCCGCCAGCACTGGTTTCCGCCGCGCAATCGGCGCCATGTCCCAGCGATTCGCCGCAATATCCCGCTCAGTCGGCTGTTCGAGGTAGTCAAGCGCCTCGTACGCCTGAGGATCGGCCGCCTGTAGTGCATCGAGGAACTCCGTCACTACCCACGGGCCCTCGGCGCCTTCGTTGGCGTCCACCTCGTAACGCACCGGCCCCGTCAGCCCCAGGCTCGCACGGATTGACACGACCTCGCGGTACACCTCCGCGACCCACTCGGCCTCGGCCTGAGGGTCGGCGCCCTTCGTCTTCAGCTTGAAGCAGCGGTAGCCGCAACGGGCGATCCAGCCCTCCACCGACGACGGCAGGTCATCGCCGAGGTCCCGCGCGTCGGCCTCGCGCAGCGTGTCGTTGATGCCGATGACAAGCCACGCGTCGAGTTCTTCGCGGTCTCTGCGGTAGATGAACTCGTCGAGATAGCGGCCCTCCCCCACCTCACCCAGCCAGCGCGAGAGGTCGTGCGGAAGGAAGTCGCGCCCGAGGGCATCGTAGCTGGAGATGCCCAGCAGTCGCCCGTATGCGTCGTGCAGCGCCTGGTCAAAGGGCGACCAGCAGACCAGCGCCGCGAGCGTGGGGATGCGTTCGGTGATGAACAGCCGCAGGCCGACGGGGATGCTGAGGCCGTCAACGCGCTCGTGCAGTTCCATCCCGTGCTCGAGGGGATGGCGCAGATCGGCGCACCACACGGGCATGCGGTCGCTGATCTCGATGCACATCTGCTGCATGGCGTCTACGCGCGTCAGGAAGCCGAGTTCCGACTTCGGCCATGCCCAGATGGCGCTGAGGAAGACGGTGCCGCTGCCGGTGGCGGTCTTGCCGCTCTGATCCTCGATGGTGACCGTGCAGCGCGCCTCGGTCGCCTCCTCGATGGTACCGCCGGTGAGCACCAGCGGCGAGCGCATCGGGTAGTCCTCGAAGGTGATTGTCGCGTCAACCACTCGCGCGCCTTCATTGTTGCGAGGCATGGCACGGCCTCCCGGGAAGTGCATCGTCGGACAGTGGACAGTTCGTTACGACGAGCGGCGGCTCCTTGCGCGGAGGGGAGGACTGCGTCATCTTCATGGGGAAGCCGCACCCAACCAACGTCGGGAGGAGTCGCCATGAAGCTCATGCTGATGGTCGGGCTCACTACTATCGCCGTTGCCGCGCACACTCAGGACGCCGGCTTCGTAGATCATGGTGTAGGGGCTCCGGTGGCGGAAAGCCGCGGACTTGTCGTGGCGCAGGATGCCACTGGCCAGCCTCTGCTCATCGCGCTCAGCACGGACCGCAGCCCTCGCGGCTGGATCCTTCTCATCGACCCGATGACCGGCTCCGTCGAGCAGTTCTACTACCCCGAGGGCGTGCCGAACTCCGACCCCTTCGCGTCGCTGATGAGCGCCAACGGGCGCTTCTACACCTTCGCAGGGAAGGTGCTGCTCGAGTTCGACCCGGCCGCGAAACAGTGGCTCTTCCACGGCACTCCGGCACCGAGCGAGGCGTGCGTCACCGGATCGGCGGTTATTGATGGCCCCGGCGGCCTGATCTTTGCCGGCACGTATCCCAACTGCCGCCTCGTCAGCTACGACCCTGCCACGCAGCAGATGCGCGACCACGGGCAGCTTGACGAGGCCGAGCACTACGTCAACACCATGGCGGCCGATGATGCCGGCTGGATCTACGCCGGGATCGGCACCGCGCGGCAGAATGTCGTCGCGATGAACCCGCAGACTGGCGAACGGGTGCAGATTCCGACCGAGGACCTGCGCGCGGTTGGCAGCGGAATCGTCCGCCTCGGCAGCGATGGGCAGGTCTACGGACATGTTGGCGGGACCTGGTGGCGGCTGCATGAGGGCAAGGCTGAGGTAATCGCGGCCGATCAGTTGCCTCCCGCCGCGCCTACGGGCTCGATCGGCTGGGGGCAGCGAGACGCGACGCTGCCGGATGGAACGCGGGTGCGCCTGACGCTGCCGGACCGGTATATCACCATCACGCCGCCTGAAGGCGAGCCGCGCCGGGTGGAGTTCGACTACGAGTCCGGAGGCGCGAACATCACGTCTCTCGCCCTCGGCCCCGATGGCAGCATCTACGCGTCCACCTCACACCCCATGCACCTCGTGCGCTACGATCCCGCCGCCGGTGAGTTGACGGACCTCGGCGCGGTGCCGCAGGTAGGTGGCGGAAACTTCTGCGCGATGGCAGCGGCGGGTGATGCGCTCTACGCGGGCGCCTACGGAGGCGGTCATTTCTACCGCTATGATCCTTCGCTTCCGTGGAGCCCCGACACAGGAGATGCGCCTAATCCCGTGGCGATCGCGCAGTACAAGCAGGACTTCTGTCGGCCGCGGGCATGCGTGGCTGACCCGACGGAGCGTTGGATAGTGGCGGGCGGCTATGCCGGCTACGGGCTCTGCGGCGGGGGCCTCGTGATTCACGATCGGGAGACTGAGGAGACGGCACTCCTGACGCACGAGGACGTGATCGCGAACGAGAGCACGATCACCATGCGCTTCCTGCCGGGCGGCATGCTGGTCGGCGGCACGAGTATCTCAACGCCCGGCGGCGGGCACCCGCTCTCCACGCAGGGGACGCTCTATCTCTTCGACCTGGAGAGCCGCCAGGTGATCTTCCGGACGAATCCGGTTGACGGCGCGGTGGACATCTTCAGCCTCGAGGTCGGCCCTGACGGCCTCGTCTACGGCCTCGCCACCGGCTCACGGCTCTTCGTCTTCGATCCCGCCACGCGGCAGGTGGTGCATACCGAGGACCTCTCCGCATACGGCGGCATGCCCCGGCAGACGCTCACGCTCGGTCCGGACGGCAACATCTACGCGACCTTCACGACCTCCATCATCCGCATCACGCCCGGTAGCTTCGCCCATGAGAAACTTGCGACGCCGCCGGCTATCATAGGCGCCGGCGCGGTGATGCATGACGGCCGCCTCTACTACGCCAGCGGCGCGCATGTCTGGAGCTATGATCTGTCGCCGGAGTGAGATCGCCCGGTCCCTTAGCCCTCGCTCTCCTGCTGGGCCATGAACTCCGGGTTGGTCTCCCAGAGGCCGATCATGTTCCCCTGCGGGTCCACAATCTGCGCTATCCAACCCATCTGCTCGACGGGGGTCTTCTCCACGATGACCTTCGCGCCCAGTTGCTGCGCCTTCTCCAGGTGCTGCTCAATGCTGGGGACATCGAAGTAGATCGTCTGAATCTGCTCCGGGCCCTCGCGCTTCGCCATGCCGCCACCGGGCATCGAGCCTGTGTCTATGTTCCAGTAATCCATGCCACCCTCGAACTTCTCAATCTTCCAGTCGAAGAGCTTGCGGTAGAAGTCGGCAAGCCCCTCGGGATTATCTGCAACCAACTCAAAATGAATGAGCGGACTGCCCATCTTCCATCATCCCTTCACACCACCACCGCAGATACGTGCATCTCCTACTGATTCGCCTGCTGGCCAAGCCACTCCTGCGCCATCTCGTCCGTCGGCACAAGTACCGGGTCCTCGGAAATGCAGATCATGTCGAGGCGCGGGTTGACTTCCAGGCCGCCGCCCTCGCGCGCGTAGATGCGGAAGGTGTAAGGCCCCTGCTCGAGATGCCGCCGGATCGGCGCGCCCGGTGGCGATGCCGCCGTTCCCGCCCCGCGACCTGTCCAGTGCCACTGTGCCTCATTCTGCCCGGCGTTCCCCAGCACCTGATCGCCACTCAGCGTCAGTTCCTCACCCTCCGCGACAATACCGAAGGAGTCATCCACCCCGCGCGGATAACGCACCCGCGCCCAGATCGTCCAGACACCGGCGGTGGGCACGTCCACCGTGTACTCGGCGAACCACTGCTTCGGCTCAGCGTAGCCGGGGCGGTCCGTGCAGACCAGCACATCGCCCGAGAGTGCCCCCTCCTCCGTCACGCCGACCTGCGACCCCGGCGCCATCTCACCTTCGATGCGATCACACTCCGCCGCAGTCACCCAGAGCATGAGCGGCTGACGAACCTTCACCTCCGCTCGTGCGAGCGCTTCCTGCAGTGCAGTCGGCTCAACGCCCTCGCACAGCAGCGTCGCGCGATGAGCGCCGATCGGGATCACGGGGCGCCCGTTGTCCGCGACGAACTCCTTCGCCTCGCCATCGAAGCCGGTGAGCGTCAGCGCGTCGGCGGGCAGGTCCAGTGTGACGGTGCCCTCGCGACCCGCGTAGTGCCAGATGGTGGCGACACTCCCGCGGTCGGTAGCGCCGACCATCGCGCGCACCTCGCTTGTTCCGCCGACCTGCTCCATCGGATGCACCTCGGCGAAGCGAGCCTCGCCACCGTCCTGCAGCAGCACGAAGTCTCGGCCCATCTCGGCCAGCGGCGCGGTAAGATCAGCCGCGACCGCGCGGTCCATCCGAAGCTGCTCGTAGCGCTTGAACATCTCCAGCAGCCCCGGCGTGAGCGGGTGCGTCTGCATCGAAGTGATGCTTGTCTGCAGCGACACCGGCGCGTCGAGCGCCAGCGACTTGCACAGGAGATACTCAAACTCGTCAAGCTGCAGGCCGTCGGTGTTCGCCTGCTTCGGCCAGATGCCGAACCAGCCAAGCTCGGCGGGCATCATGTCGCTCTTGAGCGACACTACGCGCCGGACGGAGCGGTCGATGTGCTCGCGCACCGTCGGCCACTGGTCGATCTGCTTGCCGCCGATGATCGCGCCGTGGAGCGTGTTGAGGTAGGTATCCACAGTACCGCTTCGGGCGAAGGAATGCCAGAGGCGGTGCGTGAGCACGGTGCCCATGTGCACGATCGGGCGCTTGCTGAAGCGCTCCATCGCCTGGTGCTGGAAGTTCGTGGAGTAGTAGTGAAAGCGGCGGCGGTCGACGTCCTCGCCACCGTCGAAGTAGACCATGTCGAAGCCGCAGTAGTCGAAGATCTCCGCGATGCGCTCGGCCACCTCGTCCATCAGGTCGGTCTCCTGATCGATGATGTAGCCGTCGATGCAGCCGTCTACGCCGTAGTGCCGCACCTCATCGCCCGCGGAGTGAGCAGCCGCGATCGTCCCCCATGCCCCGCGTTCGCAGCCGTAGAAGGTATTCCAGACGCCCTCGGGGCCGACTGAATCGTACTTGATGATCTCATCACCGATGATGCACTCGCGGTGTTTGTTGACGCCGCCCTCCCAGTACTTGTCCGCGGCCTCGGAGCTTCCCGCCCACTGGCTGAGGTCTCCGGCGACGGTGATCTCCGTGGCGTCAGCGCCGATGTCGGCCCGAAGCGCGTCCTGCATGTCCACCCAGAACCGCCGGTCGGGGGTTGGCGTTACGTAGGCGTCGCTCTTCGATACCTTCGAGACAAAGCAGTGCATCCCGACGAGGATGCCGTTGTCGTGGAAGCGCTGCACCACTGCCTTCAGGTCCTCTCGGCCGTTGGGGTAGGAGTCGCGGAAGGTGTAATGCCCCACGTCCTTGCACCACGAGGTCGAGGTCATCATCACCTGCCCGATGCCCGCGAGGTGGCAGTAGTCAATGATCTCCTGCTGATTCTCAGGGGTGACGCCGATGAACCAGTACGAGCCTCGCACAAGGTCCGTGTCCTTCACCGGGACGCCATCGGGCGCCTCGTTCGTCGGCAGGCCACAGGCGCGAGATACCTCACGCGCGATCTCCTTGAAGCGCTCGGTCGGGCAGACGACCAGCGCCGCCGCAGCGCCCTCCAGCCTCGGTCCCGGCGTATCCTGAGTGATCGCGTGCAGGAAGAGGTCGTCCGTGCCGCGCGCGTAGCAGCGGGTCTGCAGATTGCCCGCCATCAGGCAGACGGACACCTCATCATCCCAGCCGATGCTCAGCACCCCGCCGACGCGTTCGTTGACCGCGACCGGCAGCCGCAGCGTCACACTGTCGGGCCTCGTGCCGGAGATGCCCTGAAGCGTCAGCAGCAGCCACTCATCGCCCGCTGCGGCAGAGTAGTGCAGGACGGTGTCAACGCCCGCAAGCTCCGCGTCGAAGCCAGCCTCTGTCGGCCGCAGCATCTCGATGCTCCGCGTCTCGCCGTCGATGATCGCCTGCACCACGCCGGAGGATTGCTCGCGCGCACATTCGCGCCCGGTGGTCTGCTCGGTGAGTGACATGAGGGCGCCGGTCTCGCTGAGCACCATCTGCCCGCCGGGCCACTCAAGCGTCACCTGGGCGGCGACGGGCGCGACTGCGATCACGATCAGCAAGATAGCCGCGATGACCTGACTCCACTTACGCTGCATCTCACTCCTCCTTCGGCGCGAGCACCTGGTAAAGCTCCGGGCGGCGCTGGCGGCGGATGGTGTCCTGCAGGTCGTTCGCCTCTGCGGGGAACTCCGTCGGCTGATAATCCGGCAGGTATCCCTTGGGCTCATGCGGCGTCCAGTCGCGGATGTAGCGCCGCGGGCGATCATTGTCCAGGTCGACCTCGGCGCTTACCAGCCCCGGCCGCATGTACGAGGACGAGGCGATGATAGAGCCCGCCGGGTCCACGATGATCGAGCGATGTCGCGCCTCACTGCCCGAGTGTGTCGCCTCCACGAGGAAGGCCCCGGCGTCCATCGTGCGCGCAATGTCGCGCATGTCACGGTGCAGAGCGTCCGGCCCCCAGCTTTGCGTGGGGACGCAGATAATGTCCGCACCCTTGATCCCGTAGCAGTGGTCTATCTCCGGGTAGGCCTCGTCGGCGCAAATATGCACACCGATGCGGCCGAAGTCTGTCTCGAGGATGTTCGTCTCCGTGCCGCGCTGCTGCAGGTCGTAGGTCGAGACGATCTTGCGATAGCGCCCGGCCTCATTGCCCTCCCGGTCGTAGAGGATGCCCTCGTTGACCGTCTGATCCTCGATCACGCCCGCAACGAGTATGTACATCCCCCAGCGCTTCGCTATCTCCGCCACCTGCGCAAGCCGTTCCGCCGCCTGCTGCTGGGACGCGGCCACCTGCGCCTCATCACCCTCTGCACCGCCGCGGATCGGCACCCAGACGAACTCATACGTCACCGCGAGGTCGGACCCCATCTCCCCCGCCTCGTTGAGAAGCTCGCAGAGGCGGTCGAAGGCGACGTGGTTCTCAATCGCGGTGAGTCGCACCCGCCGCTTTGCCCACTCCCGCGGCTCCGGCAGCGTCACCGGGTCCGTGATGGCGCTGAATGCGGTGAGCCCTGAGGCTCCTCTGCCTCCCCCCTGAAGCTGCGTGGCAGGGATGGACGCGACCGCAACTCCCTGCTCCTTGCGGGTGGTGCAGGCGATCCGCTGTCCCTCGCGGTTCACCACCCATGAGCGCCCGATTGGCTGGCCGCGGTAGGGCGGGAACTTGTTCGTGATCCAGCCCGCCTCCGCTCTCCCGTAGCGCGCGCAGGCGTAGAGCAGGCCGTAGTCAATCGCCCGCCCGAGCACAGGCGCGTCCTGCAGCCACTCGTCCTCCACCGGCTCAGGCATCTGCGACCACAGCACCAGCCGCGCGCCCTTCGCAGCAAATACGTGGTCAATGTCCAAGAAGTGCCGGTCGGTGCCGATGCGCATCGCGATGGTGCCGAAGTCTGTGGCGAAGACCGGCAGGTCGTCGCCGAGGTCCATCACTTCGTCGGGCAGCTTGTGCGACTTGCGATACTTGCCGACTATCTGCCCCTCGCGATCGCAGAGGAAGCTGGTGACGAAGGTGCTTTCACCCTCGCGCTCGCGGATGCAGCCGACCACGTACATCGAGTGCTCGGCGGCCTTCGCCGCGATGCGCTCGCTGATGGGGCCAGGGATCGGCTCGCCATCCGTCAGCACGCACTCCTGCGGCAGCAATGCAAGATCGGCCTCGTGGTGCGCCGCCTCATCCAGCAGCCGCTCGACTGCTTCAATTGTTCGCCCTTCATCGCTCCAGAGTTGGGTCACAACGCCGATCCGCACACGCCTCACCTGCCGCTCAAAAAGCTCCTGCTCGATACGTTCTGTCGTGCCGTCGCGGCCGGTCACGATCAGGTTGTCAATGATCACATCTGCGTTCGGGTCATCGGTCCGCGCGACTGAGAAGATGATGCGGTCCACGTAGCCGTTCTGCGGCGGGGTGTTACTGCGCCCGCACCATGCCGCAAGCTCGTCCCACGTGCGCTCGAGCGTCACCGTCTCCCACTCGCCGGAGCCGCTGCTGCGTGGCCCGTGGTAGATGAAGCCGAAGGGGGCGATGCCGACCTTGAGGCCCACCGGCGCATTGGACTTCACGCGGAAGGAGATCGTCTCAAGCTCCGGCATCAGCGGCAGCGCCCGGGGGAGCGTGTACGTCCAGTAGGACTGCTTGTTCTCACTCTCCGCCGGGAATACCAGCCGCAGGTGCGCTGCGGCGGAGCCATCCACGCCTATGCCAGGTGCGGCGCCGTTCACCAGCACCTCCACCGGCACATCGCCCCACGAATGCTTGAGCAGGTCCTCAGCGGCGGCCTGCTCAAAGTCCTCGTGGAAGACCACCTCCGCCGAGGCCGTGGCGGCCAGCATCGTCAGAAGCGCGATGATCGTCATGCCTGTGCGCATCAGTGTCCCCTCCTGTAGCGGGTGCGGCAGTAAGCGAAGACGACATCTATCATACCGGCCCTCCCGGCACACAGTGTTGCGCCCGCGCCGGTAGCTTCCCCCACTGTCGGCTCTTTCCTTCCGTCGAGCAAGGGTACCGGGCTCCCGACGCGGAAATTGCGCCTGCCGCATCAGACGCAGTTGCCTTTCAGGAGGATCAGCGATGGAACGTGGAGTCCTTAAGCACGATCGGGAGCGCGCATGGCAGGGTTACACCCTCTACTCGGAAAGCTGGGAGGACCCCTCTGCGTCTCCTGACGGCAAAGGCGAGATCCTGCTGATCGACATGGACGGCGACGTCGTCTACCGCTGGTACGTCGAGACCGCGCTGCAGTCGTTCGCGAAGCTGCTGCCCAACGGGAATCTGATCTATCCCACGCGCGACCGCTCCGACATCTACAAGGCGGGCCTGCGCGAACTTGATCCGCAGAGCAACGTCGTCTGGTCGTATCACTGCCGCATAGACCACGACTTCGCGGTCTTCGACGATGGCCGTGTGCTGATGCACACCATCCGCGATCACATGTGGCCGCAGCTTGGCAAGGAACTCAAGCGCTGCCCTTACATGGTCGAGGTCAACCGCGAGAAGGATCTTCTCTGGGAGTGGCATGGCGAGCATCACCTTGAGGAACTCGAGGATCTGCTGCCTGAGGAGGGCTGGGATCACGTGACCTCACGGGTAGAGGAGGAGTTCGCCTTCGACTGGGCACACAACAACACCCTGCAGGTCATCCCGCCCAATGCCACATGGGAGGCGGAGAAAGAGTTCAGCACCACGAGTCGCTTCCGCCCCGGCAACATCGTCTTCAGCTATCGCAGCCTCGATATCATCGGCGTGATCGACCGCCAGACCTCGGAGATCGTCTGGGCATGGGGGCCGGGGATCATCGACGGGCAGCACAAGCCGCACATGCTCCCCAACGGTAACATCTTGCTCTTCGACAACGGGACGCTGCGCGGTTTCTCACGCGTCATCGAAGTCAACCCGCTGACCGAGCACATCGTCTGGGAGTACCGCTCACAGGATCCGACCGACTTCTTCTCGCCCTACATCTCCGGCGGTCAGCGTCTGCCCAACGGAAACACGCTGATCTGCGAGGGCAACAAGGCGCACCTGTTCGAAGTAACGCAGGCGGGCGAGATCGTCTGGGACTTCATCAACCCGCACCGCAAAGAGGGTGCGCTCGGCAGCATCTACCGCTGCCTGCGCTACTCGGAGAAGTACTGCAAGGCACTCTTCGACCGTATTGAGGACTGACGGAGGCTGACATGCGCCTAACGCAACTTATGCTCGTCGCCGGGATCATCACACTGTTCGCCATCGCGTCGTGCTACGCGCAGGAGACGGCTGCGCCCGATCTCATCTGGCGCTTCGACACCGACGGCGACCTGGAGGGATGGACGCCCGCGAACTTCGCGAGCGTCGAGGTCAGCGATGGCATGCTGCGCGGAGTGACTGATTACGACAGCATGCTGACCTCGCCGGAGCTTGACCTTGATGCGAACGACTACAGCATCGTCGAGTTCCGGGTCTCCAGCAGCCTCACCGGCGGCGGGGAGATATTCTTCCACCAGGAGGGCAACAGCTTCGCGCCCGAGCGCCAGCAGCGCCATGTCGTAGTTGCCTCCGATGAGCCGCGCGTCTACCGCTCGCGTGTCGCCGACCTGCCGACATGGCAGGGTGTCATCAAGCGCATCAGGCTGGACATACTCAACCCCGAGGGAGCCGAGATCGCGCTCGACTACATCCGCATCACCAGCGAGTCCCGCGGCATCATCGACAACGCGGGCTTTGAGAATGACTTCGACGAAGATAACCTGCCCGATGGCTGGGCGATCAATGCGGCGGAGGCGAAGTGGTCGTCTGAAAACGCGCTGCAGGGCGACCGGTCGCTGATGCTGGCGACTGATGGCGACCAGCGGACAGCCACTGCCACCGCCCGCGCGCAGATAGACCGCACCGGCATCTATCAGCTTGACGCAGCCATCGCGCGGTTGGAGGGCCGGGCCGACCTGGCGGTGGAGGTCCGCTTCCTCGACGTCTTCGAGCGGCCCATCCCCGGCTCGGACGTGAGTCTGACGAAGACAACGCGCGAGGAGCAGGGCGTCCGGCATATTGCCTCAGAGTTGGACGCGCCACCGCTGGCCGCGTGGGCCGATGTCACGCTTTCGGTGGAGGCAGGCGCCGCGCGGGCATGGTGGGACGCCGTGGAGCTTGTCCACGTGGTGGAGACGCCCGACGTCTGCCTCGGACCGATGGAGGACTGGCGCGCCCGCTGGATCTGGGCGAAGGCGACCCGCGGCCTCAATGATGCGCCAGCCTACTTCCGCTACAGCTTCGAGCTGCCCGTGGAGCCGGACCGCCTCACTGACGCGCGGCTTCAGATCACCGCCGACGACATGTACACGCTCTGGCTGAACGGGACACAGATCAGCGCGAGCACCGATGCCGATGGCTGGCGCACCCCCGAGATGGTTGATCTGCAGCCGCACCTTGTCCGCGGGAGGAACGTTTTCGCCGTGGAGGCGCGCGATGTCTCCAGCGCCGAGGGCCTGATCGCCGAGGGCGCCATCAAGTGGGGGCGAGACTCACTGACGCTTCTCAGCGGCGGCGACTGGAAAGCTGTCGGCGAGGTGTCGGAGGGATGGCAGGAGCCCGCGTTCGATGACGCAGAGTGGCCGAGCGCAGTGGTGGTCGCCACCGCGGGCAGCGCGCCATGGGGGCCGCTGCCCTACGAGTTCCTCGGCTCGCGGGAACTGGTGCGGCTTATCCGCGCGGATATTCCCGCGGAGGTTACTGCAGATGGCGAGATGACCATCTCAGCACTGGTTTCGCACCTGCCCGAGACGGCGGATGAGACCGATCTTCGCCTGAGCCTGCGCACCGACAGCAGTGAGCCGCTCTGCTGGAGTTGGCCGACCGAGGCGGTGACGCGAAAGACTGAGGAGGGCGTGGAGATCGGCCCGCTCACCGTCAGCCTGTCGTCATACCTGCCGGCGGCGAACTACCACGTGGTGATGGGCTACCCGAGGATGCAGTACGTCGGGCAGGACGATGCGCGGATCGGCGCCGTTCATGTGCGTCCGGCTGCCACCGCGGAACGACGCCCGGACGTGCGGATAGCGGAACATGGCGGTCTGCCTACGCTCTTTATCAACGATGCGCCGCACCCGTTCATGCACTACCAGGAGCTTCGGGTCGGCCGCGACCGCATCCGCAACATGGCATCGGCGGATGTGCATCTTTACTTTCTTGAGGCGGAGAACATCGGCTGGACCGGGCCGGGGACCTTCGACTACAGCGCATGGGACGCGAAGGTCATCGAGCTTTTGCTGCTCGATCCGAAGGCGCTGATCTTGCCATCGTACACCGTCTCGGGGCGCCATCAGCAGTGGTGGCTGGAGGCGCACCCGGAGGAGCTTGCTCGCACTGAAGATGGCGGGACCTCGGTGGGCATCTACCACCATGGCGGCGAGGCGATTTCCCTCGCCTCGGAGCGCTGGCGGCAGGAGGCTGGCGATGCGCTGCGCCGCTTCATCGGTCACTGCAACGCCGCCCCCTACTCCAGCCGCATTATCGGCTATCTCACTGCCTCCGGCGTCTCGTACGAGTGGCAGCACTGGGGCTCGGTGGGCGACTTCCCGCCGACCGACTACTCCGAGCCCATGCAGGAGGCCTTCCGCGAGTGGCTGCGCGGGCGTTACGCGTCCGACGAGGCGCTGCAGGAGGCGTGGAGGATGCCGGAGGTCACCTTCGACACGGTGGCCATCCCGAGCGTCGAGCAGCGTGATGCCGCCGATCACATGCTCTTCCGAGATCCGAGCAATGGTCGCTACGAGATCGACTTCTACCTCTTCTACCAGGACGTCATGGCCGACGGCATCCTGCACTACTTCGGCATCGTGAAGGACGCAACCGGCGGCGAGGCGCTTGCGGGCACCTACTACGGCTACGTGGTCACGATGCTCGGCGGCGCGCGCAGGGCCGGTGACGCCGGGCACATGGCGCTCTCGAACGTCATCGAGTCCGACCTGTGCGACTTCCTTCTTTCGCCATGGGATTACTCTCTCCGCGAGGTCGGCAACACGATGGGCATCATGACCGCCACCGGTTCGGTGCTCGCACATGGGAAGCTCTGGGGCATGGAGAGCGACCTGCGCACGCACCTCGTGACGGACCCGAACCAGCGCCGCCACGGGGCGCCAGATCACCTCGATGGCACCGTGAGCCAGCTTCGCCGCGTCTTCGCCAGCGCGGCCACGAAGGGCCTCGCGGTGCGCTGGTATGACTTCAGCAATGGCTGGATCGCCGACGATCCGCGGCAGGCGCAGGTGATCGGGCAGCTTCGCGACATCGCAGACCGCTGGGTGGAGTGGGATCGCTCGCCGGACCCGAACGGCATCGCGGTGGTGGTGGATGAGGATACGCCGGCGGCCTACCTGAGCCATCAGATCCAGGCGATGTTCTGGCTGGTCTACCGGCAAAAGTCCGTCTTCGACCGCGTGGGAGTGCCGTGGAACATCTACCTGCTCGACGACGTGGTGGCCGGGCGGGTGCCGAAGATGCGCGCCTACTTCTTCCTCAACTGCTTCCAGATGACGGACGCGGAGCGGACCTACATTGACGCGGAACTCAAGTCCGATGGCCGCAGCCTCGTTTGGTTCTATGCGCCCGGGTACATTGAAGACGACCTTGATGTATCGCGCATCTCGGAACTGACCGGGATGGAGTTCAGCGAGATCGAGGAGATGCGCACATGGGAGTCGCAGCTTGAGCCCGAGCATCCGTGGGCTGAGGGGATCACTCACGGCTCCTACTCTCAGCCGCGGATCGAGATCGGGCCGGTCTTCGTGCCGCAGGAGGAGGGGCTGGAGGTAGTCGGGCGCTGGAGCGATGGCGGCGAACCGGGGCTGGCGGTGAGGCGCTTCGACGACTGGACCAGCGTTTACACGGCGGGGCCGATCCTCTCGCCGCTGCTGCTCAAGCGCATTTGCGAGGATGCGGGGGCGTATGTGCCGGTGGAGGGCACGGAGCCGGCGTATGTCAGCCGAAACATGATCGGGCTGCACTCGGCGGTGGCGCGGACGGAGAGGCTGCGCTTTGACCGCCCGACGCGGGTGGTTGATCTGCTGACGGACGAGATCCTCGCGGCGGCCTGCACGGAGCTTGAGGTGCAGGTGCCGGGGCCGGGGACGCTGCTGCTGCGGACAAGACCGGCGTATTGATCCGTCGCCCAGCCGTCTGGAGAAGAGGGCCTACGCGCCCTCCCGGCCGTTTGTCGTTCGCCGTCGTCGTTCGGAGCGACGCATCTGCCGTTTAGATGCGTCGGCCGTTCGGCTCCCGATCAGCTACCCGCTCACCCGCCACACGATGTCGCTGTCTTCGAACCAACTCGCACCGGCTTCGTCGGCGCTTACTCCGCCATCATCATCAAGGTCGGGCCCAACCGACCAGAGCACGTAGCCGTCCCCCTCGCGGCGGTAGCCGAAGGGCTCGCCGGAGAAGATGTCGTCGGGGATCGGCCAGTCCACCGTGCCCGCGAGCGGCTCCAGCGTGCGCGGATACTCCTCGTGCTCCTGCCGGTACAGGTTCAGGGCGAGGGCGATGTGGAACTGGTCGAGGCGGGCGATGGCGGCGTCGCGTTTCATCGGGGCACGACTGAAGACTGGCATCAGGACCATCGTCATGGGCGCTGTGCGGCCACCGAGCGCCGCGTATTCCTGTTGGTCCGGCCAGCGATCGCCTACCTCGCGCCACGAGTGCTCCATACGCTCAACGAACAGTTCATACAGGTTCAGGAATGTAAGCTGATCGTTCTTACGGAGAGGCGCTCCGATGGGGCTGTAGTAAAGCAGCCACAAGTGCTCCAGGTCAGCCGGGCTTTCATCGGGGATAAAATCCTGCACCTGATGGCTGCCGTCGAATAGCGACAACCCCAGCGCCCGCTCGGACTCCATTGCACGGTGAAGATGCTGCCACAGATCGTCGCCGGCAGCGAGGCCCCCGATCGACGCCGCCTGCGCTTCCGGCAAAGCGATGTCGCCGCAGATGTCCTGCGCGCCGCGGCTCAGCACCTCGATCATAGCCACACGCACGAGGAACGCGATCAGCGTCGGCTCTTCACCGACATGCTCACTCATCCGCAGCCCAGCCTTGCACCACTCCAGCGCCTCATCCGTCCGCTCCTCGCGGCCCGCGATCATCATGCGGGCGGTCACCAGACGCTGGGCCTCGCGGAACTGCGCGAGGTGCGGGAAGAGCGTGCCGAAGCCGTCCTCCCAGTTGACCGGGAAGACGCACCGCTTCATCTTCGACGCGCGCTTGATCGCGTCGAGGCGCCGCTCTACCTCAGCGCTGAAGAGCCATTTCCGTGCATCGTCCGTAAGTGGCTCGGAGCCGTCCAGAAGCTTATGGACCTGCTTCTGCATCTCGGGATCCAGCTGCGTCAGCATTGTGCCGGACACTGCGCCCTCAGGCGTCGGCTCCCAGACCTGAAAGACGCGGAATGCCTCTTCATATACGTACGCCGCGTTCTCCCGGCGAGGCGGCATTTTCGGCACAGCCTCCTGCAGCGTCAACGGCTGCCCCGCCTCTCGGATCTCCTCAAGCTCCTCCTCCAGCTTCATCCCCAGCGTGATGTTGAAGTAGGTCCACGGGATTGCCAGCACCACGAACAGCACCAGCAGACCGATCCCGATTCTGCGCAGCCGCCCCAGCCAGTCTCCCTGTACCCACTCGGCCAGCCCGCGCCCCCTACGCGCACTCCACCCGGCGAGTCCACGCCCGATTCGTCTGAAGGTCGGGAAGTTGTCGCGCTCCATCCGGCTCACCCCCATCGGTGTCTATTTGCGGTGCCGCCAGCATCTCCGACATCAGCCGCTCGCGCTCCTGGATCGCCTGCGCGTAGGCCTCCGCATCCACCGGCGTTCGCTCCGCGATGGCGGCCTGTGAGCCGCCCGTCAGCTCCGCCATCCGCGCCTCGTGCATGTGCGCGAAGACCAGGTTCGCCGCGATCAGCAGCGCCGCTGCCGCCGCCAGCGTCCACTGCAGGCGCGCCGACCACCGTGACCGCCGCGTGCGCTGTACCGCCTCGCGCATGATGCGCCCGCGCAGTACCGGCGGCGGCTCGGCGAGCGGGACCTCGCGCAGGCGCTCCTCCATCCTCCGGTCATCCATCGTCGCTCTCTCCCAGGATCGCGCGCAGCTTCTCCAGCGCGTAGCGGTAGCGGCTCGATGCAGTGTTCGGCGGGATGCCCAGCAGCCGGCCGATCTCGGCGAAGGTGTGGCCCTGCCAGACCTTCAGCACCACCACCTCGCGCTGCTCGGGCGGCAGGTTGGCCAGCGCCTCGCGGACGGCCACGGCGTCTGCTGGCTGCGGGTTCGTGGCGGGCTCCGGGACAAGCTCCAGCGCCTCCGTTTCGGGCGCGCTGCGCGAGAGCTTATTCCGTGCGACGGCGAACAGATACGCCCGCACATCCTCAATCTGCGCCGCGCCCTCCCCCCGATCAACCAGCGCGAGGAAGCACTCGCTCAGCAGGTCCTCGGCGTAGCTTCGGGGCAGGCCCTTCGCCAGCAGCCAGCGATAGAGCGCGGTCGCGTGGCGGTCATACAGCGCCCCCAGCGCGGAGGTCCGTCCATCCGCGAGCTTCCGCAGCAGCGCGTTGTCATCGGCTCCGCTTCGGCTCACCGCGTCCCCTCTCCGCGTCATGGCCATGCATGGGTTAAGTGCGTTTGCGGGGGGAGTTTCGTCTATCGGTAGGGAGATTCTTTCGTCGGGGGGCTGAGACGAGGCGGCGGCGGGAGCATATCCCGCCGCCATCCTCGGGAGATAGGAGGGGCGGCTGTTGCCCCTACGCGCTCGAATCGACCCAGATCGGGCTCGACCATGCGAAGATGCCGCGGTCCTGGATCATGCCCTCCTGCTGCACCCGCACGTAGTACATCACCGGCGCATCGAACTGCTCGCGGACGGTGGTCTCGTAGTCAAGCTCGTAGGGCCGCTCTTCGAGGACCTGTACGAACTCTCCCGAGGCGTCCATCCGCAGCAGTTCCACACGGGCGAGCACGTTTGTACCGTGGACCGCGATGCTGATCTTGAGGTCCTCGCCGGATCGCGCGGTGGTCTCCTGCCCCATCTCGGTGCCATTCACGCTGAAGTCGATCAGGATGCGCTCGCCGGTGGTGCCGTAGCAGTGCCGACCACGGATTCCCCGCCAGACGCCCTCCCGCGTGAGTTCGTCCGCGAAGACGCCCGCGATGCCCTCGAAGTCCATCCCGCCCTGCCCGTAGTGGTCATCTGATGACGCGATCACGCCAAGGCGCAGGCCGTTGCGCCACGCGTCCTGCGCGAAGTGCCCCGGCAGTGAGCGGTTGGTGCGTCGCCCGGGCTTGTGCCAGCGGTTGAACTCGTATGCGTTCACGTGGTCCGGCGCGTAACGCTCGCTTTGCCCGTGGTGCGAGTAGATCTCCAGCACCGGCGAGTAGCGCTCGTCGAGCTTGCTGAAGTCCACCGCGGTCGAACTCGGCGGGCGGTTCCAGCCGATCCCGGTGTGATGCGGGAGGTTCATGGCATCCTCCGGATCGAGCATCGGGTTCAGCTTCTCGATGTCACCGTCGAAGTCCGACTTCACGTAGCAGTTGCCCTCGGCGCCGATGTAGTAGGTGTTGTAGTGCCCGGACGGGTGGGCGAGGCCGTTCTCATACGCCACGAAGGTAACGAAGCGCCCCGGATCGTTGTGCTCGTTCGCGAGGCCCACGAGGTGCTGCCAGTACTGGATCGCGCTCTCAGCGTGGTCGCACACGGCCGCGAAGTCGAGGCCGCTCACATCGCGCGCGTACTCGTAGGGGAAGCGCCCGATCGCGTCATGCGACCAGCGCGTGTGGATGTGGATGTCGCCCCAGTACGGCCCGCGCGGGTTCTCCGTGACGCGGATCGGGTTGCTGAGCACACCGCGGAAGCTGAGCCGCTGCACGCCCTCGCCCTCAAGCGCGACGGTCAGGCGGCAGTTTCCGTGAAAGCGCAGCGGGTCCGTCAGCGGCTCGCCATCGGGCCCGAGCAGAGCGTCGCCCTCATGCCAGGTGCTCGACGCGTTCTCATACGGGTCGAGCGAGACGATCAGCACCTCGAAGTCAGCGCCCGGCGCCACGGACGAGGGCGCGATGACCTTCAGCCGCGCCTCCTCGCGCGGATACGTGACGATCTCGGGCATCGGCTCGACGCGCTCGCCATCAATCGCGACGTGCACGATCTCCGTCTCTGCGCGGCGCGAGGCGAGCGTGTTACGCCAGTCGAAGACGATCGTGCGGCCTGCGGGCACCGCGTCACCCTCGACGGTCGCGTAGATGCGCCGACCGTGGCGTGACATCTCGCTGCCGGTGTCGAAGTCGCGCTGCTCGACTCGCACGTCGAAGCTGCATGCCTCGCCCGGCACGTAGACCTGGAGGTACTCGGGCGCGGACGGGTCCTCCATCTGGTACTTCTTAGTGAAGCTCGCGCAGCCGTCCATCGTCCATGACTGCGGAAACTGCACCTCGATCACAGAGCCGGGCGAAAGCTCGCGATCGGGCGTGACCTCCACGCGCACCTCGCACGGCTGCAGGACGGTGAAGCGGTCGGGAACGACTCGTGCGGTCGGCATGCGTTACGGCCTCCTCGATGAGCGCTTCGCGAATGCATTGCGCAGGCGCTCATTGATCGCTTCAATGTTGAAGTGTTCGGCGTCCCAGCTCCCCATCCACTCAACCACCCATTCATAGTCCTCGTGCTCGGGGTCGGCCAGGACCTCCAGCTTGTATGCGTATCCCCAGACGCCTCCTGAGTCCTCGGGCGGCGCAGCGCGGGCGCCATCAATGCATACCGGATACTGCACGCCCTCTTTGCGTCGGAAGAGCTTCTTGCGCTTGATGTCATGCACCCAACTGTCACCGAAGTCGTACTGATAGGTGAAACGCACCCTCGACTTGAGACCCAGGTCCGCCAGTCTCACGGTGCTCTCATCCAGGTCCGCCTGCATAGGATTCCACACACCACGCTGGCGGCTGTACGGCGAACCGCCGCCGCTGACCTCGAACTCGTGCAAGTGCTCATCGTACCAGGGCATGATAATCTGGATAATCCGGTGCAAGTCAGCCAGCGTCGCATCCGCCGGCACCTGCACCAGTCGCCAGATTTCGGGCTTCGAGTAGCGCAAACTGATGCTCAGCTCATAGATCGTTTCTTGCGGCAGCCTGTCGTCTGCTTTCATCAGAAGCCTCCATCTTTCGTCGCAACCTTGAATGTCCAGTACTGCCACTTCGCGTGCTGGCGGATCGCCGAGAAGTCAAGCTCCTCACGCCGCCCCTGATACTGAATGTAGCCCATCGGGAAGCCCTGCGTCTCGATTGCGTCGTAATGTCCCGGCGCGTACTCCTCGGGCAGGTTGTCAGTTGGTGGTATCCGCACCTCGAGGCCTTCGTCACCACGGAGTATGGACGCAAGCGCGACCAGGAACGCACCCGGTCCTATCTCCTCTGACCCGATCTTGATGCGTGCGGGAACCCGACCATGATCGCGGATGAACATCTCCACATCCTTCGCAGCGTCCATGACCAGCCATTCCGATGCACGGCCTCCGACGTGCCACGCGGGCTCCTCGGTGGGCCCCAGAATGCGTCTGAGTGGGTGGATCGAACCGCACGTCCTGTCCTCCGCGACTTCGGGTGCTCCGAACCAGTGTGTGAACAGCCCAAACAACTCCGCCGGAGAGTACGTCTCGCCGTTCAACTCAACCATCGCGGGGCGATCGCCAACCAGTTCCGCCAGCGCCATCACCTCGCGCTCCTCCACCCACACCCGCTTCGGCCGGTGCTCCTCGTAGAGGTCCCGGAAGGTGCGGAACTCGATATCGGGGTGCCTGGCCACCCAGC
>LSQX01164074.1_pt4 | contig 31668 bp, 22 predicted proteins | sample 654561 | NCBI WGS metagenome assembly LSQX01 (sample SAMN04489861, study PRJNA283612) | anaerobic digester metagenome | isolation source: 4 biogas reactors fed with cattle manure at either 37C or 55C with and... | place: Denmark: Kongens Lyngby | collected 2014 | reverse complement strand
TGAAATTATCACTGATTAGAGACATTCAAGACCAAAGGCCTTGACAAGCATTTTAGCGACATGGCCTCTTTGGATCGAATTTTTTGGTCTAAACTCTCTTGTAGTGCCAAAGCCTTGGATGACTTTGGCCTCTTCTAATGCAAATATATATTGGTGGGCCCAGTTTCCGGCTTTATTTAAATCGACAAAATCTGATTTGAAGCCGGTACCGGCACTAAGCTCCGCAGCCAGCGCAATCATTTTTGCCGCTTCTTCACGTGAAACCGGATTATCGGGTCTGAAATTGCCGCTGTCACCATAGCCGCTGACAATTCCCTGACTGGCAAGGTTTTCCACGTAGCCGTGTTCCCAGTCATCTTCCCCCACATCGTTAAAAGTCTTGATTCCGGACCAGTCGGCCGCGAATATAAATGATGTGTTGCTGAAGAGCATCACCAATACCATTAGTGCTGCGAGTATTCTTTGCTTTTTCATTATTTGCTCTCCTCAGATTTTGTAAGGATGGTCGTTATTCTGCCAGGGCTATTCTTTAGCCGTCTTAATCGTCGTCCAAATATTCACGCAAATTTGTACTGTATCCCGGTCACAAAAGGGGCCAACGACGCTTGGCTCCCGCATGTCGCGGGGGAGCCCTCTTATTTAATTAGGTGCAAGAAGTCACATAATTACGCACTCCTGCAGCTACAATCTACAATATGCCTAATATATATATGATATTCTAATTAATACTATGCATTATGTAAGTTTTCTGCGCAAAAACTGACACCTTGCACAATCTGTGTGTGCTAGCTTCAGACCATGATTTTTTTATTTTGGATGGGGATTCCTTCTATAAAGCTTTAACTTTGGAGAGGAATTCTTTTGTACGGGGGTTTTGGGGGTCAAAAAATATTTTTTCCGGGGGACTGTCTTCGGCGATTCTGCCGTCATCCATGAACATGACTCTGGTAGCAACCTCTTTGGCAAATCCCATTTCATGGGTTACTATCACCATGGTCATGCCATCATCGGCCAACACTCGAATCAGATCCAGGACTTCACCGACCATTTCAGGGTCTAGTGAGGAAGTAGGTTCGTCAAAAAGCATTACCTTGGGATTCATAGCCAGGGCACGAATAATTGCTATCCTTTGTTTTTCACCGCCGGAAAGGGTGGAGGGATAAACATCTCTTTTGTCTTCCAGACCGATTCTGCGCAAGAGAGATATGGCGTTATCTTGAATTTCTGCTTTTATCCCGGTCTTGCCGGAGCTGATCTCATTAAGCGGCGTCTTGTTTTTACTGAAGGCATTTTTTAGTCTCAGAAAAAAGTTTTGTCTCCTGAGCTTTCTCAAGTCATGTAAAGCAATATAGAGGGGAGCCATCATGATATTATCGATGACGGTTTTATTGTTGAACAGATTGAACTGTTGAAAGACCATACCCATACTGCGGCGGTGCTGATCGAGATTGACTGCCAAATCCGCGATGTCAGCGCCTTCAAATAATATTGAACCGCTGCTTGGCTCTTCCATATAGTTGAGGCAGCGCAGCAAAGTGCTTTTGCCGCTGCCTGAGGGACCGATAATTGCGATTTTCTCGCCCTTATTTATGGTAAAGGAAACATCTTTTAGAATTTTTAGATCCCCAAAATTCAAGCTCAGGTTAACTACTTCTATCACTTCTTCTCAGGTTCCTTTCCATGGTTTTGATCAAGAGCGTGATGAACATAACTAAGATAATATAGATTAAAGCCATAACCAGATATGGGACCATAAATTCATAATTGTTCGTACCAATATAGTTGAAGGCCACATAAAGATCCAACGCCCCGACAAAGCTGACAACTGATGTTTCCTTGATCAGGGCTATGAACTCATTGCCAATTGTCGGCAAGATGTTTTTTACCGCCTGCGGGACAACAACCTTTATCATTGTGACGCCATAACTGAGGCCTACGGCGCGGCCTGCTTCCATCTGGCCCGGATCGACAGACAAGATGCCTCCTCTCATTATTTCTGAGACATAGGCTCCGCTGTTGAGGCCGAATGCCAAGACACAGACATTGACCGGAGACATATTGATTCCTATGAGGGGCAGCGCAACATAATATGTGACCAGCAGCTGCACAACGATCGGAGTGCCTCTGAATAAGGTCACATAAAAAGCACATATCTTATTTAGGATTCTACTAAAAACGCTTTTCTTCGGGGACACCTCAACGGCTGCGACAGCAGTGCCGATTATGACCCCGATAATTAAGCCAAAGACAGCGATTGTGATAGTGTTTTTGAGGCCTTCCAGTACTTTCGCATAGCCATTATATTCATAGAATGCTCGCCAGAATCTCTCAAATTTGATGCCAAAGCTTCCCATTATCTCTTCCTTTAAGGATATTCTCAAAAGAAATCCTCGCCCTTTGTTGAAAGGGCGGGGATTCCTAAGTATTACTTGGTATACGGTCTTGCTTAGCTAAGGTCATTGATGGATTTAACAATAAACTGCGCCGGAGCCTCATCGATGACCACATAATCGGTATTGCCGTTAATCATATCCTGTACTGCCAGTGAGCCCGCTTTATAGCCGACACATGTCACATCGAAGCCATCAAAACCCCAATCTTCATCGCCTTCAACAAAAAATTGACCCGTGGTGCCGGCTTGAACTCCAATTTTAACATCATCGCCGAGTTCAGCAAGAATAACTTCGACATCGTCTGCGCTTTCACATTCGTCAAAAGTTGTATCATCTGCCATGACAATGAGGTTTTGGGAGGCGGAATAATAATTATCTGAGAAATCTACGAATTCCTTGCGCTTCTCAGTGATTGTAAGACCGGCCATGGCGATATCGGCTTTTCCCTGACCCACTGACAGAACAACTGCATCAAAATCCATATTGCTGATAACAAGCTCCTTTCCCAGATACTCTGCCAATAGGGCGGCGATCTCTAAATCGATGCCATAGTATTCGTCTCCCAAAGTATATTCAAATGGCTCAAAGCTGGCGTTGGTAGCTACTACCAGTTGATCCTTGCCGGAATCGAGCTCAGCGGATGCAACTGCCGCCGGCGTGCCCTCGCCGAAGTATTTATCAAAAATCTCATCTAAGGTGCCGTCTTCTTTAATTTGAGCAATGAATGCGTTGACCTTCTCTGAAAGTTCCGGCTGATTCTTATCTACGCCAAAAGCATATTCTTCTTCGGTAAGAGATATCTCAACCAGTTTGACTTCACTGGTTTCCTCAGTAGATTTGGCTTCTGAATTGCCGCAGGCAGTAACGCCCAATGCCATTATCAGAATAATGATGATTGTTAAGATTATGGTTTTAGATTGTTTCATTTTTTCCCTCCGGATGGTATCTTTCTTGTTAATCGCAGTTCAATTGCAGTAGATGCTTTTTTGTTTATCCTTAATTTGTCATATTAAATCTCGATCTAATTTGCAACTATTCTGCATAATTAAATAATATCCTGAATGAATATAAACTATAAGAATTAATAAGTCAAGCCCTCTTGTTTAGAATTTGTCGAAGGCGATTATTTGACGGTAAGGCTGTCAATTCCCCGGTGACACGACTCTAGGAACTTGTTTGTGGCTTTGCGGATGCGAATAGCCGTTTATCCTGCGAAAAATATCAATCGAATAAGAATATTCTATTTGAATAGAATAATGAATAATTGTTAAATGTTTGATTTTGCCTTCATTGCCGTCTCCTTTCATAATTATCAATAGATTCGAATACGGATCAGAGCAATACGCTGAAGATTTGCAGCTTTGGATGCAAGTGACTCCGGCGCCTGTTATAATAGTCATTTAAATGGCAACGATGAAAAAAATTACAATCCAAAAACTGGCTCTCTCAGGAACCCTGATAGCGCTTGGCTTAATCCTGCCGTTCTTGACAGGCCAGATCCCCGGTATTGGCAATATGCTGCTTCCTATGCACCTGCCGGTTCTATTGGCCGGATTCGTGGTCGGAGCTCCTCTAGGATCGTTAATTGGTTTCATACTGCCTTTGCTCCGCTATCTTCTTTTTGGCATGCCGCCTCTTTACCCGACGGCGATAGCCATGGCTTTTGAGCTGGCGAGCTACGGCCTTTTAACCGGGATTCTTTATAGACTTCTCCCTCGCAAAACAGTCTTCATATATCTCAACTTGCTTATCGCCATGGGGGCAGGACGCCTGGTCTGGGGGCTAGTCAGTGTTGTATTATATGCTCTTTCAGGTGCTGCCTTCACTTGGAAGCTCTTCGTTACAGCCGGGTTTCTAAATGCAATCCCCGGACTAATCTTGCAGATTGTAATAATCCCACTGACAGTGATAGCCCTCCGGAAAGCAAATCTGATCGAAAAATGAATCACTCTGACCAACTAACGGCAATCCTTCATCAGAGCATCAAACGGCAGCCTTATCAGCAGACAGCAGATTTAATCGAGCTGATCTATCAAAGTGAATTCGGGGCAGCCCATTTGATTGTTGACGAAGATACCGGCCTCGAAAAGCTTACAGCTGAAATCCACGCGCGCCGTCACGACCCTGAACCTGTCACAGGACGGTTCACACCCATAGGAAACGGCCTCTGTCGGATTCATCTGGCAGGCATCGAGAAAACCGGAATCTCCGCGCCGACCATTAACCGCCTGTGTGTCAGAACTGCGAGTCAAGCCAAAGGGCAAAAACTGCAGTTTAAAGAAAGGCTGCATGACTTGCGTGCCTATCTGGAAGCGACCGCGAGAAAGACTGAACTATCAGAATTAGATCGATTTTTGGAAAGCTACGATTTTGAAGCTTGCCATCCAATCGGGCACAGCCTTCTTTACCATGAACACTATGCGCCTTCATACAGAGTTGTGCCTCTGGAATTATGGCTTTACTTTGAACTTTTTAGCCGTCTCGACCGGCTTTTGCAAGCCGGGAGCTCTATTAATCTCGGCATTGATGGCCTGTGCGGAGCGGGTAAATCAACACTGGCCGGTCTTTTGCAATTCATTTATGGCGCCCCGGTCATCTCAACGGATCATTTTTTCCTCCCCGCACGACTTCGAACTGCCGAGAGGCTGCGAACACCCGGCGGCAATATTGATTACGAACGCTTTTTAGCGGAGGTCGCAGATCCGCTGAGCAAATCGCGGCAATTCAGTTATCAGATTTTCAATTGCCGGACTATGAGACAAGACAGGCAGGTCACTATCAAACCCGGACGGCTTAATATTGTTGAGGGGTCTTACAGTCTTCATCCACAGCTGCGATTTTTATACGATCTCAAAATATTTTTGACGGTTGGCAAGAACGAGCAGATAACAAGGCTTAAGAAGCGAAACAGCGAGGAGCAATTCCACAATTTCATTGAAAAATGGATTCCCATGGAAAATTACTACTTTGATCAGCTTAAGATTGCTGCGCACAGTGATATTGTCTTGAGCGGTGACAGAGAAGCTTTGGTTACCCGCTGGCTGGAAGAACACTGACTGTGACGCGTGTAAATGGAGAGAATTTTTAGATGTAAACAGTCTATATCAATTGAAATTTGTCCATTTCAATCAGATGCTGATTACACCGCACCGTGACATCGTCTCCGGGATCTACTATTTCAGATAGCGCTCTTTCTTATATTATTTTATTCTTCTATTGATTATTTCGATGAGCATGTTAACTGCTATTCTGTTTCTTCCACCGTAGGGGATAATGATGTCGGCATACTTTTTTGATGGTTCGACAAACTGATCATGCATGGGTTTGACACTATTTCGATATTGTTCCAAAACTGAGCTCAGGCTTCGTCCTCTTTCCATAGTGTCTCTTTTAATACGTCGGATTAATCGTTCATCTGCATCGGCGTCCACAAAGATCTTAATATCCATTAAATCTCTAAGCGCTTGATTTTCCAGAATAAGAATGCCGTCTATGACTATGATCTTCTTTGGCTGAACAATAACTTCCTCAGAAGAACGATTATGGATCGTATAATCATATACCGGGCGTTTAATTGAATCATTCCGGATCAAAGATTTTAGATGGTCAATGAATAAATCCGTATCGTAAGCATTAGGGTGATCGTAATTTAACTTGGCCCGATTTTCTAATGACAGGTCATGATGCGCCTTATAATAATCATCATGCGACATGACCAGTATATCTTCCGGGAATGCCCCTCTTAACTTTTCAATAATGGTGGTCTTGCCAGATGCGGAGCCGCCGGCTACTCCAACAACCGTTATTTTATCCATATAATCCTCCCCTGGAATTGTCTGTAAAATGGTGGGTGATGTAGTACTGGCCCCTACTGCCACTCCCACTCAATCGTGCCGCTCAGCTTGGCTATGATTCTAACATCTAGAGGTTAAAGCCAAAGAAAACCTGAAAGCGAAAAGTTTACGCTCATTTTGCGAGAAGTTTAAGCCGAAGTATGCCATACGGACATCTATGTCAAACTTTAGAAGAGAATACTGGCTGACCAATATGCCCCTATACAGTATTCCACTACTTGACGATTTACTAGAGATTACTGACTAAAGTGTACGGCCCGGCACCATTCTTATTCTTCGGGCTAATCAAAGAAGTTCAGGCCGATCAGTGCTTCCAGGAAGCGTTTCATGTATTGGGCGGATGTAAGCGGCCAGCGGAAGCCCATGCGATAGAGTACCTGCATGGTGAAAAGATTGCTTGATCCTATACTAAATATTTTTTGACCATGGGCCAAATTTTCATAGGCCAGAAGTCCCGCCAATTTTTCTGCAATTACAGGATCTTGCTTGGCTTCAGCCAGAGCGCTCTCATATTCTTCCATTTCTACGGCCCGGGAATGCAGATTTTGCGCATTCATCGCTTCATACATATCGCCCATCATCAGGACGTGATTATTGTAAGGATGGAAAACAGTGCAGTCGTCCGGCGTCTGAGCCAGAAGCAGAACTGCCTGGGCTAAATCGTCGATGGGTGTCAGCTCAAAGGGCATCTCTATGACATCGTAGGGGTAAGAACCTACAATAACATTGGCTTTCAGGCGCCCCATAAAACTGTTGGTATTAAAGTTTATCTGGTATTCGCCGTCACGCTCTCTGGGTCCCAGATTGCCAAGGCGCATGATCTTTCCTTTGAAACCCTTTGCAATTTTTTCCAGCAGGGCCCGCTCGGCCATAAACTTTGACTGGGTGTACTTTGACACTTGCACCTGGCCAACATAGAGTTGGTTCTCTGACAGTGCTGCTGTCGGCCCCGGTTCGTCCACATACATGCCGCTCACACTAACGGTAGAGGTTTGAATGAGCCTGGCACCGGTCTGCTCGCAGAGAGTGATCAGGTTAATCGCACCTGTGTAGTTGACATCTTCTATATCCGTGCCCTTGGAGAAATGCTTAATGTTAGCGGCGCAGTTTATGACCGTGTCGATTTCTTCAGCAGCGCAAACCTCTAGTGAAGCCATGTCCGTCACATCGCCGTCTAAGACTTGGATTCTGTCGACGTACTCTTCGCTCAGCACTTGATTGAAATAGTAAAAATAGAGGCTGTCCAGTCTTTTGGCAGCGGACAGTTTAGCACTCGGCCGGACCAGGCAGAAGACAGTGTTGTCATAGTTGTGCAACAGCTCACGCAGAATATGGATGCCCAGATAACCTGTGACTCCCGTAAGTAAAACTCGACCCAAAGGATTGCGCTTGCTTGCCTTGAAACTTTGCAGATTGTTCCTGGCCAGCAGTTTTTCAATCTCGCCATAATCATAGATACCCAGATCCTCAAACTCAGGCAGCCCGGCCTCCGAGCTTCCCTCAACGAAAGCCGCAAGTTCCGCCGGGCTGGGGTGGGCAAAGACATCGGCAAAGGCAATGTTGATGTCATGCTTGTCAGCGGCAATGATTACCCGGGTCACGGTCAGTGAGCTTCCGCCCAGCTCAAAGAAACTGTCCTCGGCACTGATATTTTCAATAGCCAGAACCTCTTCATAAATATTGCAGAACAGTTGTTCCATCGGTGTAGCGGGGGCGCGGCCTTTGCGGCTGCTTTGGTATTTCGGTTCCGGCAAGGCCCTCTTGTCAAGCTTGCCATTAACGGTCAGCGGGATTTTATCTATCTGCATGCTGGCGGAGGGCACCATGTAAGAAGGCTTGTTCTCTGCAATAAAAGCGTGCAGAGCCTCGATATCTATAGTCTCTTCCGCAACAATATAAGCCGCAATGCGCTTGCTGCCATCGGGCGCATCCTTTGTTACCACGACAGAGTTTTTGACGCCGGGATAACTGTTGATAATCTGTTCCACTTCGCTCAACTCGATGCGGAAACCGCGGATCTTGACCTGACCGTCCCGACGGCCGATAAAATCAATATTGCCGTCCGGCAGGTATCTGACGACATCTCCGGTATGATACATACGCTCATAGCCATCCTCCTTGCTGAACGGATTTGGCCGAAAGACGTCAGCTGTCTGCTCCGGGAGGTTGAGGTAACCGCGCCCCACCTGATAACCCGTCACGCAAAGCTCACCACAGGCGCCTATGGGCAGTCTTCTGCCCTGTCTGTCACAGACATAAAGCCGGATGTTCTCAGAAGCCCGGCCTATCGGAACACGACTATAGTATTTATCCACATGGGTAATAGTAATGTAGGCCATGGATTCGGTAGGACCGTAGCCGTTGTACATCTTAAATCCCTGCGGCGGCTCAATTGGAGACAGCTTTTCACCACCCACAATGAAGTTGCGCAGATAGGGAAAGTCATAGTCGGAAATAAACATCCTGCCCATCTGGGTGGTCATCATGATATCGTCAATACGATTGTCATTGATATAACTGTGCAGGGCGGGCAAATCCAGCTTGATCTTTTCATCAATCACATGGAGGGTCGCGCCCACCGTTAGGGTCGCGAAGATGTCCTGCACGCCGGCATCAAAGCCGAAGCTGGCATATCCGGCGACGCGTATGCCGCTGCCAATCTCCAATAAATGCGAATGTGAAATGCAGAAGGCAACAATATTTCTTTGCTCCAGCATCACTCCCTTAGGTTTTCCGGTCGTGCCGGAGGTATAGAGCAGAACCATCAGATCCTCCGGCCGCGGGGACCCCTTACATTTTTCGCCGGCCGGCAGAGCCGGGATATCTTTGGTCAAAAGAATCTCCCCCCGGTAAGCGGGTACCAGATGGAGCAGATCTTCATCGGCAATCAGCATGCGGACTCCCGCATCCTCCAGCATGTATTCCAGCCTCTCAGCAGGATAACTGGGATCCAGCGGCTGAAAGGCGGCCCCGGCTTTGACCACGCCCATGGAGGCGATCGGTATATATTCGCAGCGAGAGATCAAAATGCCAACCACATCCTCCCGGCCGATACCTCTGCTTTGCAGATAAACACCGATTCGTTCGGAGATTTCGTCCACTTCACGGTATGTATAGCTTTTGTCCAGATAGACAACAGCTGTCTGCTCCGGCTGCCTGGCAACCTGGTCGCGGAAAAGATCCACGGTTGTCTTGCTGCGGTCAAACTCAACAGCTGTGTCATTGAACTTATCAAGCTGTTCCAGTTGTTTAGCATTGACAAGCTCTACATCCGAAAGCTCATCTTTGACGAGGAACTCGTGGCAGGCGGTGTTCAGGCAGCTGAGCAGATCAGAGACTGTGCTTTCGTCATAAAGATCACTGCGGTATTCGCAGTAAATTGCCAGCCGGTCCTTTTCAAAGTCAAGGCTTATAGAAATAGGAGCCTTGGCGGTATCCAGCTCCAGAGGGGTCACTTCATAGGCTTCGCCGCAGAAACTGTCACTGATGAAACCTTCACCCTGATAGCCCAGAAGGATATCCGCCGTGATACCGTAGCTGGCGGATATTTCCGCAAAGGAAAAGATATCTGCGGCCATGTTGTCCATCAGTTGTTCCTGCACGTTATTGATATAGTCCTTAATCTTGGGATTGCCTGCAATATTGCAATATATCGGCAGGGTCTTGACCAGCATGGTGATGCTGCGGGACAGACGAGAATCGTTGCGCCCGTTGTAGATGGTCGCAAATACTGCGTCGTCTCTATAGTTATACTCTGCCAGGACGAAACCCATTGCCGCATTGAAAAAGGCATTATGACTTACAGCATGTGCTTTGCAGAATCTGTCGAGATCATCCGCCATGAGTTCGCTGTCACAGTGGGTATGTGCAACGGAAGGCGTCTCATCCTGCTTATCCGTCACGGGCAGGAAATCTGTATCGCTGCCGGCAAAGATGCTGTCATAATGCGCCTTTGCCTTTGCAAAAGCGTCACTTGCAAGTTTTTTCTCTTCGTCCAGGGCCACTTCAAAGCCGGTGTAGCTTTCCGTTTCAAGGTTTTCTCCGGCATAGGCCCGGTCTGTGTCCGACAGCAGGATACTGAGGCTCTCGCCATCACAGAGGATGTGATGCAGATCCAAAAAGAGATAATTGCCGTCCTTTGTCTGATAGATCTCAGCGCGGTAGAGCTCCTTACCGATCAGGTCGAAGGGGCGCAGAATTTCCCCGGGCTCGGGCAGATAGGCACAGGAGATGATATCTACTCTCGGGGCGGCATCATCACGCCGCAGAGCCAGAACCTCTCCGGTATCAGTGCTGTACAGGATGGTCTTGATATAGGGGTGAGCATCGATCGCGGCAGCGACTGCCTTTTGCAGTCTTTCCACATTCACTCCGGCACCAGGTTTAATTAGATACGGAATATTGTAAATTGTCGTATGCGGGTTTTTCAGGCTCTCCACAAATATGCCCTGCTGGGTCTGGGTGAGGGGATATTCGCTGCGGATATCGTAGACCTCTTCAACTTCTGTAGACAGGAGTAAAGTTTCCAGTTTTTCGACTGTCTCGTTGTCCCTGATTTCGGCAAAGTTGACGGAGACGCCGAATTCTTTGGCCAGAGCAGCAGTCAGGCGAATCACGCTAATCGAGGTCAGACCGGCGGCAAAGAGGTCAGTCGTAATGCCGAAAGATTCGCTGCCGATGATTCCGGCCACGCAATCAAAGATCCTTTGCTGGAAAGCATTCCGGGGAGGGACGGCTTCTTCAGCTGATATTTCTATCTGCGGGAGAGCTCTGCGGTCCAGCTTGCCGTTAACGTTCAGTGGAATTTTTTCAATCTGCATACTGGCAGAAGGTACCATATAAGGAGGTTTATTATCGGCAATGTAAGCGTGCAGGGCTTTAATGTCGATCGTTTCATCCGCAACAATATAGGAAACAAGACACTGTCCGCCACCGGCCGGCAGATCATTGGTCACTATTGCCACATTGTTGATACCGGGATAACTGAGGATGATTTTTTCTATCTCTTCCACTTCAATACGGAAACCGCGGATCTTGACCTGGCCATCCCGTCTGCCAATAAAATCTATATTACCATCCGGTAAGAATCTCACGTCGTCCCCGGTGCGGTAAATGCGCTCATAGCCTTCTTCGCTTGAGAAAGGATTGGGTATAAAAGCCGCAGCTGTCAGCTCCGGGAGGTTCAAATAACCCCGGCCCACCTGATGACCTGCAACACAGAGTTCACCGACAGCACCCGGCGGCAGGCGTCGTCCCTTTTTATCCACCACATAGAGCTTCATATTGGCCAGCGCTTTGCCTATGGGTACTCTCGCATACAGTTTATCGATCAGAAATGCCGTCGTGAGGATAGTACATTCAGTCGGGCCATAAACATTGTAAAGAGGGTAATTCTTTGGCGGCTCCATAGGGGTCAGCTTTTCACCGCCTATAGAAAGTTGATGCAGGGAAGAGCTTTTCACGGAGTCAGCAAATAAACGACCCAACTGCGTGGTGATAAAGGCATGGGTGATCTGCGAAGTTTCATAATAGTCAGTCAGTTGCGGAAGATCAAGTCTGATTTCATCCGGGATGATATGGACAGCGGCGCCTGTGGTCAGAGCCGGATAAGTGTCCATCATATTCGCGTCGAAACCAAAACTTGCATAAGCCGCAACCCTGCCTTCGTCCGTCAGTTCGTAGTAGCGCTGATACCAATTGCAAAAGGCCGTCAGATTCCCGTGTTCCAGCATCATACCCTTGGGTCTGCCTGTGGTGCCGGAGGTATAGAGCAGGATGAAGAGGTCTTCGGGGCGGGGTACGTCCATAATCGCTTCGCCGGCCGGAAGGTACGGAATGTCCCCGGTCAAAAGGATTTCACCCAAGAAATCAGGCAGCAGGTCCAGGAGACTTTCTTCAGCAATCAAAAAATTTACCGACGCATCTGCCATCATAAATGCCAGACGTTCTGCCGGATAAGTTGGATCCAGCGGCTGATAGGCAGCGCCGGTTTTGAGCACACCCAGCGCAGCTATCGGCATATATTCGCAGCGGGGAATGAGGATAGATACCACATTATCTCTGCCAATACCTTTGCCTCGCAGATAAGCTGCTATGCGTCCGGAAAGATCGTCCACTTCCCGATAAGTATAACTTTTGTCCAGATAGACTACCGCAGTATTATCCGGTGTCCGGACAGCCTGCTCGCCGAAGAGATCCACGACAGTTTTACTGTGGTCATATTCAACAGCCGTATCATTGAATTTGTCCAGCAGTTCCAGCTGTTCTGCACTGACAAGCTCTACATCCGAAAGTTCATCTTTGGCCAGAAACTCATGGCAGACAGTGTTCAGACAACTGAGCAGACCGGAGACAGTACTTTCGTTATAAAGATCACTGCGGTACTCACAGCCAAGAGCCAGATGGCCTTTTTCAAAATCAAGACTGATAGTAAGAGGAGCCTTGGCGGCATCCAGCTCAAGAGGAGTCGCTTCATAAGCATCACCGCAGAAACTATCACCGATGAAGCCTTCTCCCTGATAGACAAGCAGAATATCCGCCATGATACCGAATTTAGCGGAAATTTCCGCAAAGGAGAAGATGTCGGCAGCCATACTGCCCATCAGCTGCCCCTGTACAGCTTTGACATAGTCCTTAATCTTTAAATTGTCTTCAATATTACAGTATACAGGCAGGGTCTTTACCAGCATCGTGATGCTGCGAGACAGCCGCGAGTCGTTACGTCCGTTGTAAACAGTAGTAAATACCGCGTTGTTTCTGTGGTTATATTCTGCCAGAACGAAACCCATCGCTGCATTGAAGAAGGCGTTGGGTGTAACAGCATACGCTTTGCAGAATCTGTCAAGATCGCTTGCCGTCAGCTCGCTGTCGCAGTGGACATTCGCTACGGAACGTGTTTCATCCTGCTTGTCCGTCACTGGCAGGAAATCCGTATCACAAGCAGCGAAGACGAGTTCATAATGCTCTTTGGCCTTTTCGTTGGTGCCACTTACGAGTTTTTCCGCTTCGTCCAGAGCTACTTCGAATCCGGTGTAGCTTTCCTTTTCAAGGGTTTCTCCTGCATAGGCACGGTTAATATCCGCCAGCAGGATACTGAGGCTTTCGCCGTCACATATTATGTGATGCAGATCCAGATAAAGGTAATTACCCTCTTCTGTCTTGTAGATTTCGGCGCGGTAGAGTTCCCTGGCAAACAGATCAAAGGGACGCAGAATATCCCCGGATTCCGGCAGGCTGGAAGAAGATATGATGTCTACGTTCGGAACGGCATCATCCCGTCGCAGAGCCATGACTTCTCCCGTATCATTGTTTTGCAGGATGGTCTTAATATAAGGATGCGCATCGATTGCCGCAGAAACAGCCTTTTGCAATCTATCCACGTCAACTCCGTTACCCGTTTTTATCAGGTATGGAATATTGTAAATTGTCGTATGCGGATTTTTCAGGCTCTCCACGTAAATACCCTGCTGGGTCTGAGTAAGGGGGTATTCGCTGCGGATTTCATACACTTCTTCTTGCTTTGCAGACAGAAGCAGAGCTTCAAGCTTTTCGACGGTCTCGTTGTTCCTGATTTCGGCAAAGCCGACGGAGACTCCGAACTCCCCGGCAAGAGCTGCAGTAAGACGGATCACGCTGATTGAGGTCAGTCCGGCAGCAAAGAGGTCAGTCGTAATGCCGAAAGATTCGCTGCCGATGATTCCGGCCACGCAGTCAAAGATCCTTTGCTGGAAGGCATTCCGGGGCAAAACCGCTTCTTCGGCTGATATTTCTATCTGTGGTAGTGCTCTGCGATCCAGTTTGCCGTTAACATTCAGTGGGATTTTTTCAATCTGCATACTGGCAGAAGGTACCATATAAGGAGGTTTGTTGGAAGCTATGTAATTATGCAAAGCTTCAATGTCTATATCCTGATCCGAAACGACATACGAAACAAGACACTGTCCTCCGGCGGGCAGATCATTGGCTACGACCGCTGCATGCTTAATGCCGGGATAACTGAGTATGATTTTTTCTACCTCTTCCACTTCTATACGGAAACCGCGGATTTTGACCTGACCATCCCGTCTGCCAATAAAATCTATATTGCCGTCAGGAAGAAATCTCACATCATCCCCGGTGTGATAAATGCGCTGATAGTCTTCACCGGAAGAGAAAGGGTTGGGTGTAAAGGCTGCAGCCGTCTGTTCGGGGAGGTTCAGATAACCCCGTCCCACCTGATGCCCTGCGGCACAGAGTTCGCCCACAGCACCCGGCGGCAGCCGCCGTCCCTGCTTATCCAGCACGTAAAGCTTCATATTATCCAACGCTTTACCTATAGGAACTCTCATATATAATTTATCAATCAGAAATGACGTTAAAAGGACAGTACATTCTGTTGGGCCATAAAGATTGTAGAGAGGGTAGCCCTTTGGCGGTTCCAGAGGGGTCAGCTTTTCACCACCTACTGAGAGATGCTGCAGGGAAGAGCTTTGCACGGAGTCGGCAAACAAGCGTCCCACCTGTGTGGTGATAAAGGCGTGGGAGATCTGCTGAGTCTCATAATACTCAGTCAGTTGCGGGAGATCGAGTCTGATTTCGTCGGGTATTATATGGACGGCGGTACCTGTTGTCAGAGCCGGGTAGGTGTCCATCATATTAGCATCGAAACCAAAACTGGCGTAGGCTGCAACACGGCTTTCGTCTGTCAGTTTGTAGTAGCTACGGTACCACTTGCAAAAGGCTGTCAGATTCCCGTGTTCCAGCATCATACCTTTAGGTTTTCCGGTGGTGCCGGAAGTGTAAAGCAGAATAAAGAGATCTTCGGGTCGGGGCCCTTCCATAATCGCTTCGTTTTCCGGGAGCGTTGGAATATCTTTGGTCAAAAGAATGTCACCCTGATAAGCGGGTACGAGATAAAGCAGATCTTCATCTGCAATCAGCAGACGGACTGATGCATCTGCCATCATGAATTCCAGCCTCTCAGCAGGATAAGTAGGATCCAGCGGCTGATAGGCAGCTCCGGCTTTGAGTACACCCAGAGCGGCTATCGGCATATATTCACAACGGGGAATAAGGATGGATACCGCATCTTCTCTGCCAATACCTTTGTTTTGCAGATAAGCTGCTAAGCGTTCGGAAATGTCATCTACTTCTCTGTAGGTATAGCTTTTGTCCAGATAGACTACCGCAGTATTATCCGGTGTCCGGACAGCCTGCTCGCGGAAGAGATCCACGACAGTTTTACTGCGGTCGTATGCTAATTCAGTTTTGTTAAAACCATCGAGCAACTTTTCAGCAGATGGATAGAGCAGATTCACATCTCTCAAGCGCTCCGCTGACATGAACTGCTCTAACACCTGCAGGTAAGTCTCAGCAAAACTGCGGATATTTTCTTCAGAAAAGAGGTCGCTTCTGTAACTGAATTCAAAACGATATCCGGAAACTTCCTTAAATGCCATTATTGTCAACTTACCTTGTGCACTGTCCAAAGGAAGATTGAGGACCGGGACAGTAAGATCTCCCAGATTGAGGGACTCCAGAACATCGTTCTGATAGACAAATTTGTAATCCGCAGACAGACCGTGATCAACTGCCAGCTGAAGGAAGGGATAGACGTCGTGCTCCATGGCCCCAAGCAGATTTTCCTGTACGTTCTTCAAAAACTCCGCAACACGCTGCTCTTCTTCAATCTGCACATAAAGCGGCAGTGTACGCACCATCATGCCAACAGTGTTTTGCAGCCGGCTGTCATGACGGCCGTGGTTCGCTGTGCAAAGGATCAGCTCCGATTCAGCAGAGTACTTTGCCAGAGTATATTCAAAGCCGCCCAGAAGAACGGTATTAACCGTAATACTGTTTAGCAGTGCAAATTCCTCGAGGCGGGCAGTGGAAAGTCCCTCCAAAGAGCGCAGGGTGATAGTTGCCACCGGTTTATTTTTCCGGCCCGAATCTTCTGCATAGTCTGCCGGCAGATTCGCGTTAGAGTCCGATCCGGCATAGATAGCACCAAAATAAGATTTTGCCCCGGCATACTCCGCGCTTTGTGCTAACATTTCCTCGTAGATGCCAAGACTGTATTGTGTGGCTTCTTCTGCAGGCAGAGCTTCTCCTTCATATGCCAGACTGATTTCCCGCAAGAGAACAGACAGCGATGTGCCATCAAAGACAAGGTGATGGAAGTCTAGCAGAACAGTATATTCCTCGGGGTCTTCCAAAATCTGAACGCGGTAGAGCACTTCATTCCAGTTGAAAGGACGTATAAAATCCTTGCGTGCCTGCATTGTATCAGCAGACCGGATCAGCTGAATATCGACAGAGTTTTTATAGGGAACAAAGCAGGGGAGTCCGTCCCGTACTTCAAGGCGGGACATCAGGGCCGCGTGGTTTGAGATCGCGGTTCGGATGGCTCCAGTAAGCTTTTCAATATCAATACCGCTGTTTTTCGCCAGAGAAAACTCCAGGGGAATGTTGTACATTGTTCCCTCCGGATTTTGCATGCATTCCAGATATACACCCATCTGACCTGATGTCAGGGGGTATTCGGTTCTTTCTTCTTGCATGGCCTCAGCCAGCAAGTCGGTTTCTGCCTCATCAAGTGCTGCTGAAATTCCGGCGGGTGTTTTTTCCGCAAAAATCAGGCTGGAGCTGAGGACCGGAAGGCCGCAGATATTCTGCAATTCCATGACCTTGATCGAATCGCCGCCCAGGGCGAAGAAATCATCGTAGATGCCAACCCGACCACAGTTAAGAACTTTTTCAAAGGCATCGCAGAGCATTTTTTCCTCAGCGCTGTCGGGAGCAACGTAGGGCATCTTATTTTCTTTTGCTTCCGGTGCAGGCAGTGCGGAGCGATCAAGTTTACCGTTAACATTCAGTGGAATCTCGGAGAGGCGGATAAAGTGCGCCGGTATCATATATGCCGGAAGCTTATCTGTAAGCAAAGCTCCAATATCCTTAATCTCCTGCTGAGCGACATAATAACCGCAGAGATAAACCTGACCATTTGCAGAGGTAAAATCCCGGACAGCGGCATTTTCCACAGTGGGAACAGTCTTCATGGCTGCTTCAATTTCTCCCGGCTCGACCCGCTGGCCGTTAATCTTTACCATCCAGTCTTTGCGGCTCACATAGAGCAGATTGCCGTCGTCTAAACGCCGCCCGATATCGCCGGTATGAAGGCGTATTTCCCCGTTGGACAGCTCTTCAAATTTTTCAGAGCTGTCTTCCGGGCGATTGAGATATTCCCGTGGAAGAATACCCTCAGCACATATTTCTCCCTCACCTTGTCCCTCAACTTCATTGCCGTTCTCGTCAAAGAGACGAGTGATGATGCCGGAAGGAGCAGTTCCGATAGGTGTATTATCGTACTTCTTGTCAATGAGAAAGCCGCAGAGCAGCATGCCTTCGCTGGCACCATACAGATTATAGATTTCAAAATCGGTAGAATAGGTATCCACCACACGCTCGCTGCCGGTAATTACGCGCACGAGCGCAGTATCTTTGTTGCGATAGAGCCGGAGCATCCGGGGGCTGATAAAACCATGGGTCAGGCGGTGCTCTGCATAATAATCTTCGGTAGCTGCAAGATCAAGACGAGTCTCGTCGTCTAGAATATGGGAACATCCGCCCAAGGTCAGTATAGTGGGATATTCAAAAAGCAGCGCCACAAAAGACATTGGCGCAGAAGCAGCGAACAGCGGTTTCTCATATCCTGCGAAGATAGCAGCAAGACGGTCTACAGAGGCATCAAAAGCCTCCGCCCGGTAGAGAACACCTTTAGGTTTTCCGGTTGAGCCTGAGGTGTAAATAATCATGCTGCGGTCATCGCCGAAACACTCTCTTGCACCTAGAGGACTAAAGGCGGAGATGTCTTCGAAGAAGTCTTCTTCCAGCAGGAATTTAGCATCGCTGTCCTCCATGATAAAGCTCACACGTTCTGCCGGATAGCCCGGCAAGACAGGAACAAAAGGACAGGCGGCTTTCAGACAACCCAGTTCGGCAGCGATATATTCCATTTGCCGCTCCATACGGATGAGCACAATGTCATCTTTTTTCAGCCCTAAACTCTGTATTTTCGCCGCTATCAGGTCTGAAAGCAGGTCGAGTTCAGCATAGCTTGTGACCCTTGCCCCTTTTCGATCCACAAGAGCCGGTGCTTCTGGGTTTTCTTTAACTCTGAGAGAAAATCTTTCTAGAAATTTCATATTTAGCCCTCTATTTCTTTTTCTATGAAAAGATAGCCTTAAGCTCGTCCGGATTGTCTATGCTTATTAAGCTATCGGCAAAATCTGCATGCTCACTGCACACAGTAAGGCAATAATTTTCCAGCGGATATCGCCTAAACTGCACGTTTGACGATGTTCCGGCATCCCTAATACGCAAAGGATCTCCGAAGATGAGTTCCAGTTGTTTGGGTGGCAGCGCCAAACCTGTTCCCCGCAGCTTCATGTAGCTTTCTTTCGCCGTCCAGAGGACAAAAAACTCACGTCCTTGTGCTTCCGGCTCCAATTGCAGCAAATGTGCCTGCTCACTGGCTACGCAAACCTGTCGGATTAAACTGTCATCTACAGGCAGAATCTGCTCAAGATCAACGCCAACTTCTTGCTCAGAAAAGCTGCAAACTATTTTACTGCCGCTGTGGGAAATATTGTAGTGCAAGCGACTTGAAAGATACGGTTTACCGTTGTCACCCAGCTGTATGTCCCTGTGCTCCGAAATCCCGCGGGAACCCAAACTATAGGCCAATAGGGCACCGGCTCCCAAAGATAAAAGGCGGTCTTTTTCAAAAATATAGCTTCGGATTTTTTCCTGCCGATAAGCAGGCATATTAGTCAGAAGCCGATGGTACAAGCGTTCATCGGAGATAATCTCTGTATCCATAATGTAGGTTTCAATGGAAATCATACAGGCAATATTTCCCTTTTGTAACAGCTGGGAAAAGGAATCTCAACTCCTCCTCCAACAATCGGGAAATTACTCCTCATACATAATCAGACTCAATCTGTTTTTATCATCAGTCCTTTTATAGTGCATTTCATCTACAAAATTGCGCATCACATGGATGCCCAGACCGCCAGGTTCTCGGTCCTTGATATGTGCATGAATGTCCGGTTTCTCAACTGAGAGTGGATCAAACAAGACACCATCATCAATAAAGTCAAGCTTGAATTGCCTTTGGTCGGATTCAATCTGCAAGAGAAGTACACCCGGTGATTTTTCGTAGGCATACTGGGAGATATTAGCCGCAACTTCATCTGATACCAATAAGAGGCAGCTAATCTTTTTGGGGTGAAGTTCTGCCACTTCCGCATAAGAAGAAATAAATTCAAGAATATCAGGAATTGCTTCCAGTTTCGCCGGGAATGCTTTTTCGACTCTTACTTCTTTCATTATTATCCTGCCTTTGTCTTTAATCTTTATAGATAAGAATTAACAAATCTGCATAATGTCGGAAAAGCCGGTGATTTCAAATATCTCTTTAACAAGATCATTTGCTCCAATAATCTTCATTTCTGTTCCCAGAGCATTGGCTTGTTTTTGTGCTGCCAAAAGAATACGAAGGCCTGCGCTGCTGATATATTCCAGGGAAGCAAAGTCAAAAACAATATTGGGTTTTTCTTCTTTAAAAAGCTCGTTGACCTCGAGTTCAAGCTGAGAGCTGGTGGCCGTATCCAACCTGCCTTCTACCGCTAAAGTGATAATATTTTCACTTGTTGTTTTTGTGATTTCCATGTCTTACCTCCAAAAAAATTCTAAGACTTATACCATAATATCATCTACCTGCTCGGCTCAGGCGGCAAAAAATTCTTCATAAAAGTGAAAACATCTGTTTCCAAGTCAATAAGGCCCGGGAAGGCAGTGACAAACATAAATAATTCTCAGTGTTCCTCCGGTATTTTGTTAATCTCGGCTCTGATGTAATCATATCAGGTACATCAGAAATCAGGCGAGGGATTTAAACGGCTTAACAGGAGCTTCATTACATTTATAGTGCCAGCTTATCCATCACTTTAATAACGGCATCACATGTTTCTTCAAAATGGATCTCTTTTGCATAATCAAAGCTACGTTGATATTTTTGCCATTGGTCTTGCATGAACTCACTTCCACGAACGACTGCAATTGTATTTTGATACTCTTTCATCAATCCTAGAGTATTTCGCTTATTGGCAGTGGCTGTTAGTGCTGCTTTCAAATGATCAAGATTGATATTTTGCTGTTGTAATTTCCACAAAATATAGACATCATAATAATCACGTAGTCGTGTCGTTTGATCCCCGCGAGAAAGCGTTGTCTCAAGCTTTTCGGACATAACTGTTTCAAGATTATATGCTAAAACCAAAATACTCTTTTCATCGAACATAGTCTTATACTCATATTGGATTTCTTTCGGTGTAATCTTATCGCCAGTGGTGATATCAAGTTTAAGTGGTACTGCCATTGGCATAAAATTACCTATCAAGTGAACACGATATCCATTATAATCATCACCTTCTCGAATCTCACTAATATTTTTAAACTCAAAAGCGATGTCATCATCAACTGAAATTTGAATGATTTCTTCAAACATCTTTTTGATATTTTCAGGATTTACCGGCTCACCTTTAATAGTGACATCCATATCCATTGTCGCCCGAGTATCCAAACCAACCATTGATGCAATTAAAAATCCACCCTTAAGAATGAGGTTGTCTTTGTATTTAGATAAGGAGATACGTTCCAAGAGGCGTTCCAGCATATAATTTTGTAAAACAAGCTGAGCGGAAATCTTTTTCTCTTTTGAGACATTTCTGATAATAGCTTTTAGCTGTGTTGCATTTTTCAAATTAACACCTCCAAGAAGGATCTTACTTTTTCTTCAACTTTCAAGATCTTTGCGTATTCTGATAATCTCGGAATATTTTTATTTGACTTTGTAGCATATCCTTTGAAAGCCTCAGCTATAACCCCTGCTTCTATTCCACTCCTAGCTCTTAGAATATCACACAATGTTTTTTCCATACTATAACTCAATAGATTATTTCCTGATGGTGACTTTACAGTCTCAATACCCATGCTATAAAATGGCTCTTTCGCTCGATTTGCAAGAACCCCTTCTTTTTTTACGTTTCTAAGATTATAGTTATCTGGAAAGGTCATGGAGTAAGCAAGCGGTGTTCTATCTGTTAAGTCATGCAAAAACAGAGCAGTTTCATTTGAAAAAACTCCTTTTTTAAATTGAGCTTGGAGGATAAAAAATTCATCATCCCAAACTCCAGGCAAAACATAAACACCTCTTGACACTTTTTCTAAGCTACCTTTATCGACTAGAACTTTTAAATATTGACGTGCGATACCAGCAGACTGAATCATTGCTGTCGTTACTGTGCCATTGTTTGCTTTTGCAATTGCAAGTACTTTATTTGAATTAGACATGCCAATACCTCACTTTCATCCCTCTTTACTTCTATGCCCTCTACTTTAAACTATAAGGGCATAGAAGTAAAGAGGAGAGATTGTCAGATTTTCTTCTAATGACCCTTTCTAGCATTAGAACCATGACCTAGGCTCCTGTATTTTTCATACACAGCAGAGTGAGCGTGTTTTTATCTACGAAGTTATCAATGAATGATAGTTTGAGTTCAACTCGATCTAATCTCTCAAAACGGCCGATAGCATAGCGATTCCTTGTTCAGTGAAAATATAAGGCATGTATCTTCTGCCGCCGTGTTGATTTTCCTCACTTGAGGTCGCAATTTGCGACCAGTTCATCTTTCTCTTTATCATCTAACTGAAAGCAAAACTCTTCTGGGAATCTGTTAACATTCCTTTTTACTTGTTCATTAAGCCGTTTCGTTTGTACCTGATAAAGCTCTGCTAAATCTCTATCAGTCATTACTTGCTTACCTCGAATGGTATAAATCAAATTTTGTATTTGGTTGCCTTCAACAAGAACAAGAGCGTTATCCTTCGTCATAAGTTCCTCCTGTTTCTGCTACTTGCAGTTCATCAACACACTTTTTATATTCAACAATATCCCCAATATCACAATTCAAAGCCTCGCAAATCTTCCCCAAAACTTCCATACTTACAGTCTGGTTTTTACCAAGCCTGGCAGAAGTAGCAGAAGAAACTTGTATCTTTAATCGAAGGTCTTCTTTTTTCATTTTCTTTTTCTTGAGCAACTTCCAAAGTTTCTCATAACTAAAATTAGATGTATTTTCCATTCAATTTCCATCCTATTTTCATTCGATTTCTATTGACTCATCTTTATTTTTCTAAAGAATATTATATCATGAAGCCCGCACTTTTAAAGCTTGAAAAAATAGATTTTTAAGAAGAGCAAGCGCAAAAAAAGACCGTAACGATTAAGCTACGGTCTATCTTTGTTAAATATCTGTTGTTCGTAAATGAAATCAAAATCTACTCATATGTTGCCAAAACGTTGCCATTTTAGTCTGTCAAGTGCCGCAAACCCGCTATTTGCAGAGGCTTGTGCCGACCCTGAAATTACTCCCACTCGATGGTGCCGGTGGGTTTGGGAGTGAGGTCGTAGAGGACGCGATTGATGCCGGGAACTTCGTGGGTGATGCGCTGCGTGATATGCGCCAGGAGATCATAGGGTATTTCTTCGATGGCGGCTGTCATGGCGTCAACCGTATTCACTGCGCGAATTATGCAAGGGTATTCATAGGAGCGTTGACTGTCTTTGATGCCGACAGAGCGAAACTCGGGAACAACTGTGAAATATTGCCACACCTTCTTATCTAAGCCGGCGCGGGCAAATTCTTCGCGCAGGATGGCATCAGATTCACGAACTGCTTTTAAACGCTCGGCAGTAATGGCGCCAAGGCAGCGGACTGCCAAGCCCGGTCCGGGGAAGGGCTGTCTGTACACCAGTTCCGCAGGAAGGCCTAAATTGATCCCGGCGGCCCTGACTTCATCTTTAAACAATGTCTTGAGAGGCTCAAGCAGCTGAAGATTCATATCCTCCGGCAAGCCGCCGACATTGTGGTGACTTTTTACTCCCTTTACTGTTTTTGTTCCGCTCTCGACAATATCCGGATAGATTGTACCCTGAGCAAGAAAGCGTACATTATCGAGTTTTCCGGCCTCTTCTTCAAAGATGCGGATAAACTCTGCGCCAATAGTTTTGCGCTTTTTTTCCGGATCAGACACTCCCGCCAGCTTGCTCAAAAATCTCTCGGCAGCATCGACATAAATCACATTAGCGCCGATTTCATCGCGGAAGACTCTGACAACCTCAGCCGACTCATCCTTGCGCATGAGACCATTGTCAACATGCACGCTGATAACGTTTCGTCCCAGAGCTTTATGCAGCAAGGCGGTGAGAACCGATGAGTCCACTCCTCCTGACAAAGCGAGCAGCACTTTCTCTTCGCCGACCCGGGTTTTTATTTCACTAATCTTTTCGGCGACGAAATTTTCGACGGTCCAATTAGCTTTGGCTTTGCAGTTGTTGAAGACGAAATCCCTTAGTTCGGCCATCCCGGCTTCGCCGTCTTCGGGCCAGGGCTTTGAGCCCTGATAGTCAATCGCCAGGACCGGAACACCGACCAACTGTATCTCGGGTGCCGCAGTAATCTTCTCGCCTTCGACAAAACAATTTGGTCCGCCATTAAGGATAATTCCTTTGACGCCGGGTATCTGCCTAAGTTCCGCCAGACTGATATCGTGTGGATGAATCTCTGAGTAAACGCCCAGCCCGCGTATGTCGCGGGCCAGATCGGTGTTCTTTGTGCTGCCGAGGTCAAGGATGAGAATGCGGTCTTGAATCATGTGCTGCTCCTGATTTTTTTGCTTTTTGCGGTTTCTTAATTGGTGGGCGCGGGCGCTTTGACAATAATCAGTTCAAGGGATTCATCGTGAAAATTATTGATATTCATTTTGGTCTGGTAGGGGATTTTCAACATTGTGCCGGCTTCGTATTCATGTGTTTCCTGATCACCCAAGCCTATGGAAAGTATCCCGCGGACAACTGTCATATACACGTTCGAGTTAGAATAATGTTCCGGAAGACCATCAGTTTTGTTAAGTATTATGTGTAAATAATGCACATTCTCATCAAAAAGGATCTTCTCGATAGCCTTATTGTTTCCTCTTGCAAGTTTAAAGCTTTGTTCAATCATGAATAACACCTCCTGTGGTATCACGTCTCGCTTATGAGACTACGCATTTTTGTTCTTTATTTGTCTGGCAATTATATATGTGAGTGATATTATACCCTTAAATTGCTCGTGTATTTTATTTGGTAATGTGTCTGCTGCGGGTTTGAAAGAAATATGAGAATACTAACGCAGCCAGGGAAATAACAACAACAACGTCAGGGGACAAGACGGTATCTATACCGCTGAGCCGCGCCATTACCCAGCCGTGAGGTAAAAACTGGCCGCCTTGTGCCAGCCAGAGCGCAGGAAGCTTGAGCAAGGCTCCGCCTAAGACGATGGATGCCATAAGGATCAAAGAAGCCGGCATTATTTGGGTCTCTGTCGGTATCAGGGCGATAAGCTGGCCATATGCCAGCATGAGTAAAAGCAGGATCAGCATTGTAGGGATATAAGCTTCCGGCCGGGTCGACCCCGGCATCAACAGCTGTGTAATGGATACCATCAGAAAAAGTAAAACTGTTCCGCTGGCGGCAAGGGAGAGCAATGTCGCCAGATAATCCCGTCTGGCCCCTCCGGCGACAGAGAGCATTCTGCGTCTGGTGTCGGTATCAGTCAAGAGCAGGCTGCCGATCAGTGAGAAAACGGAAAGGAACAATACTTCAATGGAATAATCTGCTATTTGAACAATCTGGCCCTTTGTCGCTTCCTCCTCGCCGATATAATTCACAGGAAGATTTGCACCGTTTTCCCGGGCTATAGCCGTACGCTCGTGCAGCAAATCACGCATCTCTGATAGGGACATACTCTCGGCTCCTTCCAGAGACATCAAGGTTGAAAGCTGCTTTGCTTCACTGGCTAAAGTCACTGCGGTAACCATGACATTTTCACGCACCAAATCACTGGCGATCGAATTCACTCCGCCGAAAAACCGGAAAGTATAGGAATCCTCCAACTGACCGGCAGACTCTGCCTCGCCGTAACCCTCCGGTATGACAAGCAGGCCGTCCAGCGCACCCTGCTGCAGCTCTCGCTCAGCCTGATCCAGCGGCATCTCAACCCAGCTTACCAGCTCCTGATTAAGAAGGGAGAGCAGTTCCCGGCTGGAATAATTATTGGCCTGATCTACATAGGCCGCATCCAATTTTGAATAGTCATTCTTGGCAATGGTTGTTCCTGCCAACAGTGACAGCAGCACCGGCACCACCAGACAAACCGGAAGAATCGCTGGTTTTCTGGCTATGATCCGCAGCTTAAGGCCTATGAGAGTAATAATCGCTCTTATTTCTCTCATATGCGCCTCCTGCCCTTAAACGCTCCCAAAAGCAAAGCGGGCATCAGGGGCCACATGGTCAATAGAATCCGCGCAGTTTCAATTTTTGCTCCCATTAATGTTCCATAAACAGTCTTCATTGTGTAGTGAAGAGGGGCAAATAAAAATATCCGGCGCAGCCAGTCCGGGAAGAGTGTATTAGGATACAAAATTCCCCCTGTCAGGATAAGTGCGAACAAAATTATCCAGCCAAGAGAGAATGAAGTTACGGTGGGCAATTTTGTCCTGCCTAAGGCCAACATAACCAGAGAATGCGCTAAAAATGCGGCAAATAGGGCTATTGCCGCAGGCATAAAATTTCCATCGGGCAGAATATAATTTAAGGAATAGAGAATTGGGCATGCAAGTATCAGCCACCAAATTATCCCGATCAGCATTCTGGAGAGGACAGGTATGGTCGGACCGGCGGACAACAGCAGACGATCTTCCAGGTCAGTGTCTCTCAAGCGACTGGTCTGCACCAGGACCAGCATTCCCGGCAGCAGGCTTAAGAGAATTAGAATTCCGGAAGCGGCGTGAAAGAAGAGATCATACGGCGGCTCCTTGCTCTCTTGCACAAAGCCTTCACGCGCTAAAATAGACATAACACTGCTGACGGCATGACTGCTTGCTTCCCTCCAGGCCCTGTCTGAATCGCCGCTCAGCTCTTCATAGACACTCTGAAAACCAAAAGAAGTGCTGTGGATTATATTAAAGGCTATTGAATATTGGCGCAAAAGCGTAGTTATGCGCGCCGCATCAGCTTTCATAAGGGGCGAAATCCAAATATTCACAGGCTCATGTCCGCTGCCTATTCTAGTCGCAGCCAAAAGGGTGCCGGGGAGCTGCACCGCCAACAATGTTTCGCCATTTTGCAGCCTTTGCATAGCTGTCTCAAGGTCATCATCGTAAATCTCGGAGACATAACGAACTTCAAGAAGACCTTCCTTGAGCAAAGAGCCGATGATTGTATGGTCGTCATCAATCAAAGAAAAAGAGAACTGGACTACCGGAGGCGAAAAAAATTCCCTTTCTTTTTCTCTCGGATCAACAAAGCTTACGACCAGCAAAGTAATTAGGACAAATAACAAGAAAACAGCCATCATGCTTTTCCAAGTTCTGCCCAGCTCTCGACGAAAATATACGCCAAAGATCCGTATGTACCGAGACAGAGTCCTGAAACTTGTGTTGGGAGGCTTCATAATCAAGCAACAATCTTTCCCTGCCGCAAACGGAGGGTATGATCACAAATCTGCTTTAATATGTCTTGATCATGGCTGGCTATTAAAATAGTGCTGCCTTGCGAGCGCAAAAAATCCAGACGTTTTTGCATCAGTAATCTGCTGTCCTGATCGGCTCCGGAGAATGGCTCATCCAACAAAAGAAGCTGCGGCGAGGTGAGAAGTCCTACAACCAGACTGGCGCGTCTGGCCATGCCGCCGGAGCATTCTTTGATGGGCTTATCAATAAAATCCGCTACCAGACGATCCTCTGCCGCGATCAGCATAATTTGCCTGATCTCTCGCTGCTCTAATCCACGCAAAGCTGCCCAGAAACGAATATTCTCTTTAACAGTCAGGCGCTCGTCTAAAGCCAATTCCTGAGGCACATAGCCGATCAATGAGCGCCATTGGCTGAGGTTGTCCAGGCTTGCGCCTTGAAAATCAACCTCACCTTTGTCTCGGGAAAGAACTGAAGCCAGAATCTTGAGCAAAGTGCTCTTGCCCGCGCCATTATCGCCTTCAATGCCAAATATCGTGCCGGCTGCCTGAAAGAAAGATATGCCAGAGAAGACCTGTTTAGCACCCCAAGCTTTGCTCAGGCCTTCAACAAGAAGGCCTGAGCTGTTTTCTATACTAATTGAGACGTTCACTGCCATCGGATATCTAATTCATGAAATCAGAGGGATCGATTCCCAAATTACTGAGAATTTCCATCAGCTTGTATAATAGTGACTGATCGAACATCAGATTACTCAGCGCTTCTTCGTCAGAGAGATCGATATAATCTGCAGGCAGCTGAGTCTCAAATTTGATATCTTTCTCTGCGATAGCATAGGTGTCTGTACGAAGACCGATATCGAGCGGACTTCCGTAAATATCTGCTTTGATTTGGACTGTGGCCAGGAGGTGGTTGACACCGCCAATTTTCTCGACACTACCACTGTAGGATATTTCCACCGGAGCATTACTTAAGTCTTCGCTAGCAACTGTCAAGATCAGATCTCCGACAAGATAGAAGTTGTCATCTTTAGTATCCAATCCGAAATCAGTAAAGGTTCCGCTAAGATCAACGTCACTATTCCGGACACCATCCTCGAAGATAATAATTTTGAAATTACCGGTGGAGAGGTCGCCCTTTTCTGTGAACTCGCTGGCAAACTCTATACTGTTATCATCGGGAAGAGCAAACTTAAGGCTGTAAGCGCCTTTATCTCCATCTTTAGCCAAGTGGCTTTCGTAATGGATTTCTTCACCCTCCGAATGATTGATGATGGTGAAGCTATCAGCTTGTGGTTTGTTCTTAGAATCAACATAAAGCTGTCTTCTCAGCTCAATCTGATAATGCTCCGGAATGAGATCCAGCTCTTCAATTAAATCATCGATTCCTTCATCGAAGGAGTTTAGATTAGTCATGTCATAAAGATCGGAAATGCTTCCTCCAATACCCGTGATGAAGTCTCTGATATCCTGATTATCACGCACATATGTTAGAATTTCTTTGGCGAAATCCGGGAATTTTTCAGCCGGAATTGTCGCGACGAATAAGTCCAGCTTTTCCGTAATAGAGCCAACAGTGAGCGGAGAATCTTTTATTCTCTCCGGATCACCTGAGTATTTGTAAAATATCTCTCTCAGATCGGCAAATATCGCTTCAAATTTTTCGTCTGAGATGATAGAGAGTTGCTCTTGTAAATTATCAAACGAGCCAAAGACTTGATCTACGCCGTCTTCGCCCGTCATTTGTTCAAGCGTTTCTTTTGTAAGAACCAAAGGTTTATCCAGCAGCTCAGGGATGCTGACGACAATATCCTCACCGACGGTGTAGACATTAAGGCTTACTGCATCCGCTTCGGCGTCTTTCTTTGCCAGAGCGGTAAAGAAAGACAGTTGAGGCGCGTCTTGATCAAAATCCATCTTGGCCTCAATTTTAATATTGATGTTCTTGACAGCCTCGATAATAGCTGCACCTTCCGAAAATTCGGACATATCCGGAATCTGGTTAAGAATCAGGCTGAGCTCCATACCCGACCCCAGCTTGCCTGCTTCAATGTATTTGTTCGCCGATGACCGCCAGGAACCGAACAAGGAGTCTTTGCTGTTGAAAACTTCCTCCTCAGCTGCGTGCCAGGCTTCCGCATCACTGGCAAACGAATTGCCTCTGAAGAAGAAGAACCAAACCCCAAACGCAATTGCCGCTGCAAGCAGCACTATTACTACCGGTATCCACCAGCGCCACTTCTTTGGCAACTTTGGCTCCTGATAGGGCTGCTGAGCATATTGCTGCTCCTGATAGGGCTGCTGATATTGCTGCTCTTGATAGGGCTGCTGATATTGCTGCTCTTGATAAGGCTGCTGATATTGCTGCTCCTGATAGGGCTGCTGATATTGCTGCTCTTGATAAGGCTGCTGATATTGCTGCTGTGGATATTGCTGCTCCTGATAAGGTGGCTGAATATATTCTTGCTGAGCTTGTGGTTCCTGATATGCTCCGAACGATGGCGCCTGTGTCTCTTGTTCAACTACAGGGTTAACGGCTTTTGCCCCGCATTCTTGACAAAATACACTGTCAGAATCCAGAGAAGCACCACATTGATGGCATTTATTTTCCGGCATTATGCGACCCTCCTTTTGTTAACAGCCTGTGTGAGGTAAACAAAATCATTTGCACAGACCACGTCTCCTAAAACCTCTCAAAACAAATAATTTCCCCAATGACAGGTTCTAAAAAATTATACAATAAAAGTCAGTAAATTGATAATAATTCAAGATTGAAACATGAAGTTGTGACTTAGAAGCAACTTTAACGAAGTTCGAAATATATTTTTAAATATTCGCATTCGGATCGTATCCCCAAATGCTATTAAAAACACACGATATTCGCTGTCATTCACTTAGGGACCTTATATTAAAAAACAGATATACTATGCCGGACTTAATGCAGATGCTTTACTAAAATTCGATACCTTTTCTGCCGCCTAGACCGGACGTCTCGTAAGGATGCTTTACCATCACACATTGTGTATGATAATCGCAGATTTCCTGCATGGCTGCGGAGGGATCTCTGCCGGTGAGGGCCACCTCCAGATTCTTTGGCTTGTTTTTCAGAAATTCGATTACTTCAGACTCAGGCAATATTCCGGTGGCGATAGCTCCCATAGTCTCGTCCAGAACTAAAAGATCAATATCTCCTGCCTGCGCGGCTTGTATAACCTCTCGCAGACGATTAGTGTTGAAATCTCTGGACTCGGCGAGCTCCTCTTCCGACATTTTAAAGGTAAACTTAGCCGTCGGCTGACCGGATATAGTATGGATGCCGAGCTTCTCCATCATTTCAAGTTCAGCCGACTTGCCGCTTTTGAGGAACTGCACAAACCAAACCTTAAGTCCGCTGCCCGCAGCTCGGACAGAAAGCCCCACACAGGCAGTCGTTTTACCTTTGCCATCACCACTGTAAATATGTATCAGACCCAATTTTGATTTATTCATTTTGACTCCTTATTTATCACGGCTCAGCTTATCTCAACCACTGCAAGATTTTGTTTGCTGCAGCCCGATAAGCGTTAATCGCAGCGCCTGACCGGACGCAATTAGTACTCACTACAGTTTTAATTATCAGCCTCTTTGCGGAATCGGGCAAGTTTTCAGATTTCCTCAAGAGCAGCCGGTAGTCTCACCGCAATCCAGACAAACCTTGCAGGTGCCGTTTAAGACCATACGCGTTCCGGAACAGTTGGAGCATGTCGAGCCGTCAAAGATACGGCTGCCGTTCTTGGCGGCCTCTCTGGCCTTGACATGAACATATTCATCGACGCCGATCTGACCATAAGAAGGCGGCGGCCCATGATCTGCCGCAGAATGCGCTTCTCTGGGATACATCTCTTTGCTGCCGGAAGATTCGGCTGATTCAATTTCTTCTCTGGTAGGCTTGACTTGCACCCGCGAGTAGTCGCCCGACTCAATGTCAAGTACTTTTGAGATAAGGTCCGACACGGAAGTACAGTACTTAATATTGGGATGGCGCTGGACGAAGCCGTAAGGTTCGAATTTCTGACCGCGCAGCATTTTTGAGATCTGCTCTGGCGGGATATCGTACTGAAGCATGACAGAGATGGTCTTGGAAAGAGAATTCAGCAATCCTGTTATCAGAGTTCCTTCACGATCAGTCGTCATAAAGATCTCGGTAATTTTTCCCTCTTCGTCGCGGTTTACTGTGATATAGACCTTGATATCTTCAATCTGAGCCGGATGCGTCACACCGCTTCGTATCCCCCTCGGCTTGATGCGTTGGCGCACAGGCTCATACTCTCCTGTCTGACACTTGATCAGCTTTTCCTCAAGCTTGCCCGCTCTGTTCAGGAGATCAGGATAGCTGAGTTCCTCCATGGGCGTTGTCTCAAGTTCAGACCTCGTCAGTTTGACATTTAAAGGTTGAGCGTATTTGGAGCCGTCACGGTAGAGAGTAATGCCCTTGACACCCAGCCGCCAGGCTTCAACCATGACATTAGAAAAGTCATGCTCGGTCGCTTCATTGGGCAAATTTACAGTTTTAGAAATCGCGCCTGAGATCAAAGGCGAGAGCGCCGCTACCATCAGCACATGGCCGGAGTAATGAATATAACGTTTGCCTGACCCGCACTGATTCGCTGTGTCAAAGACGGCCAGATGTTCTTCTTTTAAATGAGGAGCGCCCTCGATCTTGCCGTCAATCACCATGCCATCTTCATTTTCCTGCATGATGTAGTCAATAATATCCTTGATTTCGCCCTGAGTATAGCCAAGCTTTTTCAGTCCTTGCTCAATAAC
>LSQX01206723.1_pt3 | contig 31671 bp, 26 predicted proteins | sample 654561 | NCBI WGS metagenome assembly LSQX01 (sample SAMN04489861, study PRJNA283612) | anaerobic digester metagenome | isolation source: 4 biogas reactors fed with cattle manure at either 37C or 55C with and... | place: Denmark: Kongens Lyngby | collected 2014 | reverse complement strand
GAGTTGACAACTGGAACCGTCCCCGTGACAAGATATGGGAAGCTGGCGGGATAAGGCGGCTCGTGGGCCAGGGAAAGGGACGGCTTGCCGGCTGGAGCGGCCGGCGGCCGGCAGGAGCTGCGCCGGGGCAGCGCAAAAAAAAGGAGACAGCCGCAAAGCTAAGCTGCCTCATCAGGGAGAAATTTATCCAAAAAAAGAATAAACAGGGGAAAATCATTAACTGATCTTATTATATACCTGTACCGGCGGTTTGGCAAGCCATATTTGGCGATAAAGCGGGCTAGGCAGTCCGCTCTTCCATTTTTGGCAGGAAACCAGCGGCTGCCAAAAGTTGCCGCCGCCCCGGCTAGCCGCGAGCCCCTGGCATGGATTGCCAGGTTTAAATCTTGACGGCGGTGCCGTAGGCGATGATCTCCGCCATGCCGCTGGCGATCTGGGCTGAAGCGAAACGGATGCCGATGATGCCGTTGGCGCCCAATTTTTCCGCCTCCGCGATCATCTCCTTCATCGCCTGCTCGCGGGTCTGTTTCATTAAATCGGCGTACTCTTTCACCTCGCCGCCGACCAGGTTTTTCAGCGCGGCCATGATATCGCGGCCCACATGCGCCGCCCTGACCTTGTTGCCGATCACGATCCCCAGGACTTCGTAGTCGGTATTCAGCGCAGTCGCCGTTGTCAGCAACATCGTAAACCACCTCCTCAAGATTTCATTGCCTCTTTGCGCCTATATTTTCGCGCCTGGATTTTTCTGGTTTTTATTCTTCTGGATTATCCTCTGTTTTTATTCCCCGTCCGGTAGGATAAAATTCCACCAGCTCCGCCACAGTCCCGGCATTCCGGTTTTCAAATTTCACCAGTTGATGCGGCGGCTCCACGGCCACCCAGGCAAACTGGTTGATATGCTTCAGCTCGACCACGTAGGTGTCAAAGGTGCCGGCCGGGACAGTCACCGTTTCGCGATCCTTTACCTCCAGGCCGACGGCCACCTTGCGCGCGGTGGAGGTGACGACCAGGTTGACACTGCCCCGCCACGCCTCCTCAAGGGGGAGCGCCCGCACCAGGAAGAGGAACTGGTCGTTGTCAAAATAGGGCTTGGCCGGCAGGCGCACCGTGTCGCGGACGGTGCCCTCGTCGGTCTCCTTTTCAATCTCCACCTCTTTTTCACCGTAGGTGGCGCGCAGGTGGCGCACCCCGGCGGGGGTCGTCGCTTCGTACTCGGTGCGCCGGGGCACCAGGGTGACGGGGTCCAGGTAGAATTTCTGCACAGCCGGGTAATCGACCAGCAGGTGTTCCACGGTGCAAAGCAAATCGTCCCCGGCCTGCTCCACCAGCAGCTCGTTCACCAGCACCAGTTCGCCGTTCTGCTTGATATCGAGCACCGAGAGCTCCCTGTTCTGCCAGGGGATCCGCAGATCCAGGGGCTCTTTGGGGGTGCAGCCGCCGAGTGGGAAGGCGGCCAGGGCCAGCAGCAGCGCAAGCAGCAGCAACAGCATTAAGCGGAATCTAGGCAAAAATCAACACTCCTTCCGATCACAATAGAGAGCCTGTTTATAATAGGGCTTGTTCATTATCATGTTCTACAGTGCGCCACAGGTAAAAGGCGGCGGCCAGCGATACCAGGGTTACGTAAAGGAGCGACGCGAGGCCGCCCCAGAGGGAGAGCAGCAGTACCGCGGCAACATAGTTCACCAGCAGCGAGTGGGCGAGCACGGCCAGGGCGAGGGCGCCCAGGCCCGCCTTCCAGCCGCGGCTGAAGCGATGGGCTACAAAGGCGGTCAGGGCCAGGTGGAGAAGGATCGTAAAGGCCCGTTCCCAGATCGCGGCAGCCAGGTTGAGCGCGCCCAGGCCCGGGTAAGGAAAAACGGCTGCGAAAAGGAGCAGCGCCTCCATGCCGCCGTAGGCTCCACCGGCCAGGGCGCCCAGGGGCAGGTAGGAGCTGCGGGGTGTGCGGCAGGCTGCCGGCAGCAGCGCGAGCATTTTCACCGGCTCCTGGATTAAGCCGGAGAGAAAGACCACCGGCAGCGCCAGCAGGGAGGGCGCGGTCAGGGTGGTGTGGCGCGCCAGCCAGGCGGAGAGAGCCTCCTGCAGCGGCACCTGCACGGCGCCGATGGAGGGGGCGAACAGGGCGGCATCGAGAGCGACCGCCACCGCTGCCCGGAGCCAGAACAGCCGCTCCCGCTGGGGGGCGCAAAGCCCCGGCGTGGCGCAAAATTCCTGCCCGGCGCGAAAGATCAGCTTGCGCAGCAGAAACAGCCACAGGGCGGTCAGCGCCACCGCCGCCACTACCGCAGCAGGAGGCCACTGTCCCGGTTTGATCTCCCAAAAATTAGTATACACTGGCTTCACCTCTAGACCAGGGGGACGGTTCTCCTGGTCTATTCATCCGGTAGAGCTCTTTTATCGAGCCCAGACCAGGAGAACCGTCCCCCTGGTCTGCCCCCTGGTCTGCTAGATTTCGCGGCGGTTCCACAGCCACACGCCGATTTCATACAGGGCACCGGCAAGGACGAGGAAAAAGCCCAAAGGCACGATCGCGCTTTGGCCGTTGAGCCAGTAGGGAATCGCCTTGATCTGGTAAAAGATTGACAGCTCAGCCGTGGGCGCAAAGTAACCGGGTATGGAGAGGAGCAGCCAGAAGAAGGCGGCGGCAACCCCGGCTTTAACCGCTTCGGCAATGAGCACGGAAAAGATGACCGTGCCGAGATAGACGACGGCCAGACCGGCGAAGGCAATCAGGTTCGCCACGAAAAAAGCGCCGTAATCCAAATCAAAACCCTTCAGCGCCGCGACCAGCGCCAGGAGCAAGGTAGAGCCTAAAACCGAGACGGCCAGCAGGAGGATCCCGGCCACCACCTTGGTGGTGTAGATTTCGCGGCGGGTAACCGGTTTGCTCAGTAAGAAGAGGGCGGTGCCGTAAGAGAGCTCATTGCTGAAGGCGCCCATCCCGAAAACGATGGCCGCCAGCGTGCCAACCTGGCTCAGGTTCTTGGCGGTCCACTGGCTCCAGGCAAAACTTTCAAAGCTGGCGGAGATAAAATTGAGAGCCTGTGGATCAATATAGGGTGACAGGTCTATGCTCTGAAAAAATTCGCGCGCCGGTTCAAAAATCAAGGGCAGCGACAGGGCCACTGCGCCCAGTAAAACCAGGAAGATGATCAATTTAACCCGGTTTTCCCTGATTTCCTTAGCGAGGAGGGCCGGATGGATCATGCTCGCTCCCCCCTTCCACGTAGCGTAAGAAGATATCTTCCAATCCCGGGCCCACGGTTTCCAAGGCGAAGTGGGGCCAGGCGGCGCAGGCCTGCCAGATCCCTTCCAGGTTGGCGGAGACACTGATGATATAGGCACGGCCTTCGCGGCGCACGCCGGAGATGCCGGGGGTTTGAAACAGCCCGGGGGGCGGTTCCTTTTGAAAGACGACCCGGATCTGTTTTTCGCCGGCAATCAGATCGTCCACGGCGCAGGTCTTGATGATGCGCCCCTCCTTGAGCAGGGCGACGCGGTCGGCCACCCTTTCCACCTCTTCGAGCTGGTGGGAAGCCATCAGCACGGAGGCGCCCCGGGAGACAGCCTCGTCGATTAAAAGGGTAAAAAAGTGGCGCCGCGCCACCGGGTCGAAGCCGGTGGTCGGTTCGTCCAGGATCACCAGCTCGGGCCGCGGCGCCAGGGCGGCGATTAAGCCGAGCTGGTTTTTCATCCCCCGGGAAAGCTCGCGCACCTTGGCCGCCGGCGGCAGTGCAAAGAGCCGGAGGGCGCGCTTGACCAGCTCTTCGTCCCACTGCGGGTAGAAACCGCGGCAGAATGCCAGGAACTGCTGCACGGTCATGTAACCGTAATAGCGCGGTTCCTCGCCAAGGTAGCCGGTTCGCTCCCTGATTTGCAACCCCTTGGTGAGGATGTCAAAACCGAGGCAGAGGCCGCCTCCGGAGGACGGCGCGGTGACGCCGATAATTATCTTCAGCAAAGTGCTCTTCCCGGAGCCGTTCCGGCCGAGCAGGGCTAAGACGCTGCCGCGGGGCACGGCCAGGTTAATATCGCTCAGCACCGCCCGGCCGCCAAATTCCTTGCTCAGCGACCATGTCTCCACAGCCAGGCTGGTTGGCATCTAAGCTTCCCCCTCCCCCGCTTCCGCCGCCAGGCGCTCCCGCCAGCTCTGGAAGCGCCCGTTCCAGGTCTCTTCAACCTGGCGGGGCGGTATCTTCAAATGATAGGCTTCCACCAATACCCGGTCAATCAAGCTTTCCAGCCGGCGGAAACGTTCCGCTTCGCGCAGCGGCTGTTTACCGTCCGCCACGAAAGTCCCCTTTCCCCGTTCGATTCTCAAGAGGCCTTCGTGCTCGAGCTCGTTGTAAGCGCGGACCACGGTGTTGGGGTTAACCACCAGCGCCACCGCCAGCTCGCGCACCGAAGGGAGCTGCTGGCCGGGTTCTAAAACGCCCCCCGCCACGGCTGTCTTGATCTGCTCTTTGATCTGCACGTAGATGGGGACTCCGCTGCGGGGATTGATGTAAAACCATTTTTGCATAGAGGATTCTCCTCTACAGGTAATTAGGTAAAAGGATCTGGCTGCTGTATTAAAGTATTAGTACAGTGTCATTATATCCCTCCGGCAGCAGGCCTGTCAAGCTTCTCCGGCGAGGAATCATCGGCGCGTACTTTTCAACGCGAAGTTTTTTCAACAAGGTAGAAACCGGCCTCCTGCCCCGTTTGCTCCCGCACCGCTTCAAAAATGACGGGGGGCTGAAAACAGCGGTGCAGCGCCCCGGCGAGCGACTCTTCACGGCGGGCGCACCAGAAGCAGGCGATACCGCCGGGGAGGAGGCTGGCATGGATCCTGGCGAGGCCGGCGGGGCTGTAGATGGCGGCGTTTTCCGGCCGGCTGAGCCAGGTGCTGCCGTTGTCGGTGTCCACCACGATCAGGTGCCAGGGGCCGCCGCCCGTTTCGGCTGAGCCCCCTGCGGATGTGCCCGCGTTTGCGGCACCGATAATCTCTTCAAAGGGCTGGGCCAATACGGTCACGCGCGGGTCAGCGAGGGCATTGCCGTTCAACTCCTTAAAGTAGCTGCGGTTCCAGGCGATGACCGCCGGTTCAAGCTCCGCCACGGTCACGGCGGCGGTGTAGGGACTGCGTAAGGCTTCCTGCAGGCTGAAGCCCATCCCCAGGCCGCCGATCAGCACCCGGAAGGCGGGCGGGGATTCCTGGGCGCCGCGCGCCCGCTGATTCCGGCGCTCCCGGCAGGCCGCAGCGAGCCGCTCCAGGCCGCGCCGCACCGCAGCGCGCTCGGAGCCGCCGTTGTAATCGGCCATCAGGAAAACCCCGTTGTAGATGATTTCGTAATGGCCGCTGCGGCGCTGCAGTTGCAGTTCGCCGCCGCGCCCCTGCAGCCGGGCCAGCACCTGCCGCCCGGAATCGAGCCAATCCAGATCATTCAAAATGACAGCCCCTCGCTTAATAAGGCCTAATCAGGACAGCGGGATCATTGCAAAGAAAAGGAGGTTCTGCAAAAAATATGGTAGGTCATTTTTAACTGTGTTATTCTTAACTTATCCGATCCGGGCGATCCAGTCAAGCCGAAAGTCCGGCGCCCGGCACGGATTCAAAGGGACTGACGAGGAAGGAGTAAGAGGAAACATGAAGCTGGTGCGCTTTGCCGTTAAAGGGCAGATCCATACCGGCATCCTGGAAGGGAACACGGTGATCGAGGTGCAGCCGCCGGCCGGGGACTGGCTTGACCATTCCTTTGCACCGACCGGGCGGCGCTTTGACCTGAGCGCGGTCACGCTGAAAGCACCGTGCGAGCCTTCGAAAGTAGTCTGCGTCGGCCTGAACTACCGCTGCCATGCCGAGGAGGTGAAGCTGGAGCTGCCCCGCAAGCCGATCCTGTTTTTAAAGCCCTCCACGGCGGTAATCGGGCCGGAAGAGCCGATTATCTATCCCGCTGTAAGCCGGCGCGTCGATTACGAGTCGGAGCTGGGGGTGGTCATCGGGCGCAGGGCTTCGCGGGTGCGCGCGGCGGAGGCGCTGCAATACGTGTTCGGCTATACCTGCGCCAACGACGTCACCGCCCGCGACAAGCAGCCGAAGGCGGGGCAGTGGACCTATGCCAAGGGTTTCGATAGCTTCTGCCCCCTCGGCCCCTGCATCGAAACGGGGATTGACGACCCGGAAAATTTAAGCATCGAAGGATACCTGAACGGCCGCCTGGTCCAGGCCGGACATACCTCCGGCCATATCTTCCCCGTGGCCGAGCTGATCGCCTTCATCTCCGGCTGCATGACCCTGCTGCCCGGCGACGTGATCATGACCGGCACGCCAAGGGGGATCGGCCCGCTGCAGCCCGGCGACCGCTTTGCTGTGGTGATCGAGGGCATCGGCCGCCTGGAGAACCCCTGCATCGCACAGGCGGACGGCGGGAATGGTCCCTAATTTAATATTTAATCGAGGAGGCTGCGGAGGCCCGTTTCGGTGAGGGTGCCGGAAAGGTCCCAGATGAGCAGCCGGGAGCCATCGCTTTCCCAGGAAAGGGCGGGGCGGCCGCCCATTTCAAGGCGGGCCCGGGAACCGTCGCTTCCGGTGAGCTCTACCGTGGTGGAGAGCATTTCGGCGAGGGTGCCGGTAAAGTCGCCGCCGGCGGCATCGCGGTCCATTTGCAGCCAGAGCAGGCTGTCGGGGCCGCGGGTGTAGACGGCGGCGATGGCGCGGGTGCCCCGTTTTGTCTCCAGGCTTTTAGTCTCGGCCAGGGTAAAGCCGGCTTCGCTAGCGGGGGGAAAGCAGTCTTCTCCGGGCAAGGTGCAAATTTCCGCACGCGGGGCGCCGAAAAGGGATCGCTCCGCTTCGGCATCGCTTTGCACGGAGGCATCGCCGGCTTCGCCGGCGGTGTCTGCGGCGGATTCTGCGGCCGAATCCGCGGCGGATTCCATCAGGAGGCCGGCCCCGTCACCGCCCGGAAAATCAAAGCCTTTATAGATGCCGATTCCGCCCAGGCAGGCGAGCAGCAGCACAGCGGCCACGGCGGCGAAACGGCTCCATGCAAAGCGCCCGCGCGAACGCTGCGCGGCAGTGGCGGTTCCAGGAGCCCTTTGCCCGGGAGCGGCAGGATGGGAAAGGGAAGGGGAAGGCTCGCTCTCCGCCAGGCGCGCTTCAATGCTCCGCCAGACCGCGTCCGCGGACGGTGCTTCGATGCTGTGCAATTCCCGATGCAGCGCTTCCTTGATCAATTCGTCCCCGGGTAACCGTTTATGGCCGGTCATCAGCCTTCACCTCCTCCCTACCGTTTAGAGTATTCTTCTCGCGTTTTGGTTCCAGTTGCCGCGCCAGTTTTTCACGGGCCCGGAAAAGCCGCGATTTCACCGTGCCCGGGCTGATCTCCAGCATGGCGGCAATTTCTTCAATTTTTAAATCGTAGTAGTACTGCAAGATGATCACCTGGTACTGGTCGGGCGGCAGGGTGCGCAGCGCGGCGCGCACCCTGGTAATTTCCAGTTCCCGCAGCGCCTCTTCTTCAGTGTTGTTTCCGGAATTATTTTCGTGGTAGGAGAAATCATCGGCATAGACCAGCCGCTTTTCGCGCTTCAGATGGTTGCGGGCGAGGTTGGTGGCGATGGCCATGAGCCAGGCGCCGAATTTTTTCGCTTCCCGCAGCTTCGGCAGGTTGTGGAAGGCCTTGACGAATGCGTCCTGGGCAAGGTCTTCGGCAGTCTCGCGGCTGCGCACGATCTGAAAGACCGCCGCAAAGGTGCGCTGATAAAACTCTTCAAAAAGGGCGCGGCGTGCCGCGTTGTCGTTTTGCTTGACCAGTGCCGCAATCTGCTCCTGCTCCAAAAAGGCGCCTCCTTACCCGGCCTGCCGGATTTTTCCCTTGGGATCGGATCTCTGGGGATCGCTACCGGTTTTATTCGACCAGGAGGAGGCGATATCCTTTCGCGCTTGCGGCTTGCGCTTGCGGCTCACTTACGACTCTCTTTTACGGCTCATCCTCACAGCTTGACATGCGCTTACGACTATTCTTGCGGTTCGCGCTTGCGACTTGCAATTACGGGTCGCAATTACGGTTCGCGCTGCAAGACGCTGATCTTTTCGAGATAGAATTCGGTCAGGGAATCGGAGATCTCTTCAGAAAACCCCTCGCTGTAGACGCGGTAGGACGGTTTTTCGGGGTCAGGCATGATTAACGCCCAGCCCTGGGGGTGGTATACTTTGAGCCCGTCAATCATTTCGATGCGGTTTTGCGCCGATTCCTGGATCAGGCGGCGCATCACCAGGCCCTTGTGGGTCCAGGGACAGGGGATCTCCCTTTCGCGCACGCGGATCGCCGGGATTTCCTCGAGGAGGCCAGCCAGCGTCAGGTCCTGCGCCGCCAGCAGGTCGAGGAGGTAGACCAGGGCGGCCACGGCGTCAAAATGCAGCAGTGCCGGTTTGCGCCGCTGCTGCTCGCGCTGCTCGCGCAAGTCTGTTTCCATGAGGTGGCGCGGCGAGGCCTTGGTGCGCAGCACCCGGCCCTGGTAGCGCCTGGCCAGCTCTTCGATCACATGGGAGGCGTTGACCGGCACGGTGACCGTGCCGCCCCGTTCTTCCCGGAAGACCAGCAGCGAGAGCAGGGCCGTATAGAGATCTCCCCGGATCTCCCGCCCCCGCTCATCGATGAAGAGCGCCTTTTCGCCGCCCGGCTCGATGATCGCCCCCAGGGCGGCGTTGTTGGCCCGTACCGCCAGCGCCGTTTCTTTTCCCCGGTGCTGCAGGCTATCGGCGCAGGCGGCATCGGCTGCGCCCGGGACGGCAAGGCCGGCGTTAAGGGTGATTACGGTGCAGTGGAGCTGCTGCAGCATGGGCACCAGGAAGCGGCGCAGGTAGGAAGACGGCTCGCCCAGCACCACCCTGAAGCCGGCGCGGGCGATCTTGGCCTGGTCAATATTGCGCAGGAGCTCCCGGCGGTAGATCTCGGCGAGGCCCGGCAGGCGCAGCGCCTCGCCCACGGCGTCGCCGGTGGGGCGGTGAAAATCTTCCCGGAAATAGAGCTGCTCGATTTTCCGCTCCAGGCCGCGGGAGAGGGGAAGGCCGTCGCGATCGATGAATGAAATCCGCACCTCGTTGCTGCCTGTGCTGCCGCCCGCCGCGAGGGCAAGTCCGAGGCCGGCGGCCGGACCGGCGGGCTGGCCGGAGCTGCCGCCAAGGTTGAAGGCGCTTTCGCCCGGTGCGGCCAGGGAGACATGGATGCCGCCCCTGGCTTGCAGATAGCTCACCGCCCGGCGGGCCATGGGGAGCAGCAGCTCGCCGCCGTCGAGCACGCCAGCCCCCGTGGAAAGCAGGCCGGCGATTAACGCCTCGCGCAGCATCTGCGCCGGCTTGCTGGCATCGCCGCTGACCAGCACCGTGCCGTTTTCAACGAGGGAACCGTAGACCGCGCCCAGGCGCAGGGCCATTTCCGGGGAAATATGGCGGTTGATCTCTCCCCTGATCCCGTCGCGGCCGAAGATGGTCCGGGAAGCATTGCTGCCCCAAACCAGGCTTTCGTGCAGCGTTACCCCCCTTTCCACCGTCTTGGCCGGCCACACCTTTACCCCCGGCTTGATCACCGCGCCTTCCTGGATGATGCTGCCATCGCCGATCACCGCCTCCTCGAAGGCAGAGGCGCGGGCATTGAGCTGGGCGGAGCGGCAGAGGATGCCGCCGCGCAGGGCGGCCCCTTTGCCGAGGTAGGCCTCCTCCCAGGTGAGGCCGCGCTTCACCGAGGCCCGGTCATCCACGCAGGTATGGGAGCCGAGCACCGCCCCGTCCCTGAGCTGGGCGGCTGCCCCGATGCTGCAGCCCTGGCCCAGGTAGAGGGGAGCCTGAAGCTGGGCCTGGGGGTGGATCTGCACGTTTTCTTCCAGCCAGATCCCCTTTTCCACCTCGACGGCGTTAAGGCGGATGTCGACCCGCCGCTCTAAAATCCGGCGGTGCGCCCGCAGATATTCCTTGAGATCGCCGACATCACACCAGAAACCGTCGAGGACGCAGCCGAAGAGGGGTGCTTCGTTTTTAAGCAGCAGCGGGAAAATGTCTTTGCTGAAGTCGACCATCTTGCCCGGTTCCACCAGGGAGAGCACTTCCGGTTCTAAGATATAGATGCCGGTGTTGACCGTATCGCTGAAGACCTCGCCCCAGCCCGGCTTCTCCAGAAAGCGGGTGATCAGGCCATCGGGGTCGGTCATCACCACGCCGTATTCGAGGGGCCGCTCCACCGCTTTGAGGACGATGGTGGCCATGGCGCCGCGGGCGCGGTGGAAATCGAAGGCGGCGGTTAAGTCGAAATCGGTAAGGGCGTCGCCGCTGACCACGATAAAGGTTTGATCCAGGAATTCGGCGGCGTTTTTGACGCTGCCGGCCGTGCCCAGGGGCTCTTCCTCGATATAGTAGTGCAGCTTAACCCCGAAACGGCTGCCGTCGCCGAAATGATCCTTGATTTGCTCGGGCAGGTATTGCAGGGTCACGGCGATGTCCATGAAACCGTGGCGTTTCAAAAGCTCAACGTTGTATTCCATCAGGGGCCGGTTCATCACCGGCACCATCGGCTTCGGCTTGCCGCAGGTCAGCGGGCGCAGCCGCGCCCCTTCCCCACCGGCCATGATGACCGCTTTCATCTGGCGTTCAACTCCTAGATAAAAATTAAAAAGGGACAGGGGACGCTTCCCGTCTCAGATCCGGCATCTTCAGAATAGACAGCCATGCCCCCGCCAGCGGGGGCACCAGCAGGTAATGAAATACTTTGCCCCTGATCACTGAGGGCTAGAGCGAAGTTGCCACTCATAATCCCCTCTCCCCCCTCCGGGGGGAGAGGGCAGGGTGAGGGGGGCTGAATATGGCTCCGCATATTCAGGATAGAAAAACTTTTTATCCTATCCCTGAGTGTTAAAGCATTGCCTGCTTAAAGTATGCCCATTCCAGCCGGCATTACTAGTGGCCCCTGAAGTATAAAGGCTAATGGCCGCGAAGCCAGAGTTTGTTTGCCCCTGGCCCTAGATGCTCCTATTCCCCCCATGCCCTCATACTCCCATGTTCCGCTTCCGTGTTCCTATGCTCACGTGCCCCCATGCCTACATGCTCACATGATCCCGTGCACCCGCGCCCCCATACCCCTATATTCCCATGCACCTATGCTCCCGTGTCTCCATGCTCTTATGTTTCCATGTTTCCATGCCCCCATGCCTACCTGCCTCATGTTCCCAGACTCCCATGCCTCCATGTTTCCATCCACCCATGATCCCGTGCCCAGCCCCATGTTTTCAGGCTCCCATGCCCCGCCTAACTGAAAAGGGGCGGCATATTGCCATTTTGTGGGAGGCAGGGGGGACAAGGAGTCGTCCATGCCCCTCTCCACTACTTCATCCCTTGCCCTTGGCTAGGAGCGGGAACGGTTGAGAGCGGGGATCCTATCGGCGGAGGCGAACTGCCGGTCGGGGTGCCGGTTGAGCTCATGCGCGGGCTGCCGGGCGGGCTGCTGGCCAGGCTGCGGGGCGGGATGCCGGGCAAGCTCTTCCCCTTCCCGCCGCCAGCGCCGGGCGGTCTCTGAAAAGACAACCTTCTGGTAGAGCGCTTCGTACTGGCGGGCAATGGATGGCCAGCTATACTTTTCTTCCACATCTAAAAGGCCCCGGCGGGCCAGGCGCTGCGCCAGCTCCGGCTCGGCAAGCAGGCGCGTGATCTGCCAGGCCAGGTCGCCAGCATTGCCGGCCGCGGCCCGAAGGCCGTTCACTTCATGCTCCACCGTCTCGGCGAAGCCGCCGGTATCGCTGACGGCCACCGGCGTGCCGGTGGCCATCGCCTCCAGGGCCACCAGGCCAAAGGGTTCATAGAGGCTGGGAAAAGCGGCCACATCGGCCTGGGCATAGAGCTGGTTGCGGAGCGGCTCGTCGATATAGCCGGCAAAGGTAACAAAACGATCCACGCCCAGGTGTAAAGCGGTGCGGCGCAACTCCTCTTCGAACGGCCCGGAGCCGGCCACCACCAGGCGGGTGCCGGGGAAGCTATCCCGGATCATCGGCAGCGCCTCGAGGAGCAGCTGCACCCCTTTTTCCCGGACCAGCCGCCCGATGAAGAAAATTAGCTTCTCCCCGGGAGCGGCGAATCGCTGCCGCACCGCCGGGTCGATCTTTTCCGCCTGGAAGGCGGCGGGGCGGATGCCGTTGGGAATGATCTCGATTTTATCGGCGGGCAGGTTGAAAACGGTCTTTACCTCTTCCCGCATATAGCGGCTGTTGCAGATCACTTTCCAGGCTTCATAGGTAAGCCACCATTCCACCTCGCCGATGTAGCGCTGGTCATCGTTATGCAGGCCGTTGTTGCGCCCGAACTCCGTGGCATGGATGGAAGCGAACAGCGGCAGATGAAAAATATGCTTCAAGGCGCGGCCGGGGTAAGCGACCAGCCAGTCGTGCGCATGGATGAGGTCAAAAGGCTTGCGGCGGCAGAGGCTGACCCCTTTTTCCAGCATGGCCAGGTTTAACTGGTGCACCCAGGCAAAGAAGTTGAGGGGACGGCCGTGGTAGGGCGCCACCCGGTGAATCTGCACCCCGCCCGCGGTCTCCTCCGCGGGAAGATGTTCATCCAGGGCGGTGACCACCTCCACTTCATTGCCTTCTTGCACCAGGGCGCGGGACACCTCGGCGACCACGTGAGCCATCCCCCCGACCACGCGCGGCGGGTATTCCCAGGAAAGCATCAGAATACGCATGAAACAACACTCCTGCTTTTTTGTTTTGCTTTTTTGTTTTTGTTTTTCATGAACTGGTTTTATGGCTATAAAAGCGGAAAAGACTCTAAAAAGAGCCTTTTCTTAGTATCCCTTGATAGGGCGATTTTACACATCTTTTACCGGCTACCGGGCTTCCTCACGAGCGCCTGTATGAGCCGAGCTCAGCAGCGGAGCCAGTACCGGTTAGCGCCATTGCCTCGATTTTGCCGCGCAGCTCCCGGTAAAACCGGGGAAAGAGGAGGCGGAAAAGGACACGGTGAGCCGCCCCCCTTGTCCGGTCCAGGCACCGGGGTGGTCCGGTCCAGGCACCGGGGCAGTCCTCGTTTTCGGTACCGGGTAGAATGGAATCGGCCACTCGCTCATCCAGCCCATTTTCTTCCCGGATCAAGGAGAAAAAGTATGACTTTGGCGAAAAAAGGAGGTCTGGGAGCGTCCCTCCTGTCCTTCCATACCGTGGATATTCAGCCGCTCTCCATCTGTGCGCACAATGACCGCACCGTGCCGGTCGGTGCGGTAGCAGGCGATGCCGGCCTGCTCCAGGGAGGCGAGGATAAAGGGATGGGGATGTCCGAAGGTGTTTGCGCCCAGGGAGATGACGGCCACGGCCGGGTTGACCGCGGCGTAAAAGCGGGGCGCCGCTGCCAGGTAGCCGCCGTGATGCGGGAGCAGCAATACATGCGCGGCCAGGTCGGTCTGGCTTTGCAGCAGCTTCTCCACGGCGGCCTCTTCAATATCGCCGCAAAAAAGGGCGGCCGCGTTGCGGTAGCGCAGGCGCAGCACCACGGAGTTGTTGTTGAGGTCGCTGCCGCTGCCGCTTAAAAGTTCTTTGGGGGGCCACAATATCTCCAGGGAGAGGCCGGCGCCGCTAGATGACCAGAGCTGCCCGGCCTGCGCCTGGTGGAGGGGGATGCCAGAGGCCTGGATTGTCTCGAGGAGCTCGGCGTAGGAGGCAGATTCGCCCGGCACCGGGGAGATCAGGACCTGCCCGATGGGGAGCGCCCCCACGAGCGGCAGCATACCGCCGAAGTGGTCATCATGGGGATGGGTGATCACGACCAGGTCGAGGCGCCTGATCGCTTTCGCGCGCAGAAAGGGGAGCAGGATCTTTTCGCCGACCCGGCCCGGATCGCCCTTGTAAGCGGGATCGCCGCCGGCATCGATCAGCACGGTGGTGCCACAGGGCGACTCCACCAGGGCGGCCGCTCCCTGGCCCACGTCGAGAAAGGTAATGGTCAGCTCCTGCGGCGCCGGGTGTAAAGGGAAAACCCAGAGCAGCACGGCCAGGACCAGGATGGCGGTGAAAATCGCGGCTGGCCGCTTAAATGGGGGGCGTCCCTGTTTTTCGGCTTGCTTAGCTGCGGCCCGGGATTGGGTTTTTTTATCTGCTGCCGGGGATTTGGCTTGCGTCACTGCTGCCCGGGTTTCTGTTTCCCTTTCGGCTGTCTGCTTTTGTCCTTTTTTAGCTGCCTCTGGCGCGGGCGGTTGCCTGCCGCATTGCGACCCGCCTGGCTGCTCAGTTTGGGCCTGCCGGCTGGCGAGAAGCACAGCGGCGTGGGGCGGTGCCGTTTCTTGTTTGAATTTTTCTTCTCCGGCCGGGGCTTCTTTAGCCGTTTGTTCTTCGACCCTTTCTTCCTCTAATTCTTCTTCGACCAGGGTTTCTGCTCTGGCCGTTGCTAGCTTTTCCGCTGTGGTATTTTTTTTTCCTCTATTTCTCTTTTCGGCTGGGCACCCCCGGGCACCCTCCTCCGCCGCAGAGCGCGCCCGGTAATACAGCGCCAGGGCAGCGATAAGAGTAGCATAAATCAAGAATAGGGTAAAATTTGCGGGCGGGAAAACAGGCAGATAGAAGCCCGGCAGACGGGCTGCGGCAGTGATGAGCAGCATCAGCTCCAGCAGCGGGCGGCATCCCCAGAGCAGGAAGGAGCCGGCTGCCGGCAGCACCAGGCTGAACAGTGCTCCCGCCAGTCCGAGGCCGGCCAGGGGGGCCATCAGCGGCAGCAGCAACAGGTTAAAAAACAGGGCGCCGACGGGGATATGCTGGAAATGGTAGGCGCACAGGGGCAGCACCCCGATCTGGGCGGCGGCGGTTACGGCGATGAGCGAACCGAGAAAGGAGGGGATTTTGAGCCGGTCGAGCAGATCTTTAAGCGGAGGAGTCAGGTAGATGAGGGACAGGGTGGCGCCGTAGGAGAGCTGGAAGCCCACCGTAAAGAGGAGCAAGGGGTTGAAGAGAAGCGTGACCAGGGCGGCGATGGCCATGGCCGTGGGCAGATCGTTTTCCCGGTCCAGCAGCAGCGCCCCCAGGGCAAGGGAAAGCATCAGGGCGGCGCGCAGCGCCGAGGGGCGGAGGCCGGTCAGGTAGGCGTACGCGAAAATGAGCACGATTGCCAGGAGGAGCGGCAGCGGGCCGCGCAGGCCGAGGCGGCGCCACAGCCCCAGGATCAGCGCCGCCACCAGCCCCACGTGCAGCCCGGAGACTGCCATCAAGTGGCCGGTTCCTGACATGGTAAAGTTTTCCTGCACGTCTTCCGGCAGGCGGTGGCGCTGACCGAAGAGCACGGCGATGAGCAGCTCGGCGGCGGGGGAAGGCAGGTTTGCCTCGATCCGCTCCACCATGCGGCTGCGCAGGGCTTGCGCCGCGGCAGGCAGCAGGCCGGTCTCCCCGCTGCCCAGCGACTTGACCTGGAGCGGCTTCGGGTAGATTAAAGCGTCAATGCCCTGGCTGCGCAGGTAAAAGCGGTAATCAAAGCCGCCGGGATTGCGCATGCCCCGCGGCTCCACGATGGCGCCGCGCAGGCGCAGGCGCTCACCGTACCAGTAGGGCTCTTGTTCCGTCCCGTAAACCTGCACCTGCAGGGTGCCGGGTACGGAAAAACGCCCCTCCTTTGTCTCTACCGCTTCCACGCGCAGCCGGTAGGCGATGTGGTCGTCGTAGAGCAGCGGTTCATCGACCACCGTGCCCTCCACGTATACCGGTGCGCCGGCGTAGTCCAGGACCCCGCCGGGCGCGGGGGAGGAGGCAAAAATAAAAGCGGCCGCCCCGGCTGCCGCCACCGCCAGGAACAATCCCGCTGTAAATAAGGGTAAAATTTTTCGATAAATCGCAGCCGCCGCCGCAATTAAAACCAGCCCCACCAGCCACAACACCCGGCTGTGATCCACCAGCCAGAGCCGCCCCACGGCTATCCCGGCAATATAGCAAATTGTCACCGCCACCACCGGCCGGCGCATCTGCACCTCCCCCCTCCACAAGGTGCCGGGCCTTGACATTGTGACATTAATTAACTTTTATTACCATTTATGCTTTTCTTTTTTCACCTGGAAAAGGCTATAATCCTAATATCGTGACATCGGTTAACATTCACTACCAGGAATTATTTGGGATTTAGTGTCACAATGTCAAGGCCCGGCACCTTGGAGGACCCCGAGGGTTTTTTCGATTTTTTGAATTGCCGCGCTAAGTATTGCATCATTCTGAAGGGCTTTTGTGATCCTGTTATAGGCTTTACTGGCAGCACTGTGGTGCAGGCCACCGAATAAAGCCCCAATTTCTTGGTTCGTGAGGCGACAATGGCGTTTAACCAGGTAGATGGCTGCTTGGCGGGCTAGATTGTAGCGGTCTCCTTTGGCCATTATCTTTTCCGGCGAAGTGGAAAAAGCAAAGGCAGTGGCAATTATTAATTCTTTTGGGTTTATGGCTGGCACAACGGTTTTATCCCCATTTATATTGCCGGCTTTATTTGCCCCCAAGACCGCTTCAACAAAAGATTTATCTCCGAGTACTGCGGGATGCCCCGGGCGGGTAATCAACTGGCGGTCATCATCTTCCAAATTGCTTTGCAGAAATTCTCTATACTTTGCCCGGGCTTCAGCTAAATTTGGGGAGAAGTAGGCAAATACCTCACCATAATTGATCCAGCGATGCACTTTTCCAGCCCCAATGTAGCCGGGATAGCTGCTCCAGGGATATTCCTCTGGTAGCTTAACTAGGCCGGCTCTGACCGGATTCAGATGAATATATCTAGTCAGGTGCAAAAAGTAGTTATCCTTGTCCACCAGTAGTGCTTTGTATCTTCCTTGAAAGAGATAGCCTACGCGCTTGTATTTTTGGTTGAAAAAAATGGCATATGCTGTGTTGACGTCATGCATGAAGGAGGCTAAATTTCCCAGAGGAGTTTGAATCAGTAGGTGATAATGGTTGTCCATGAGGACATAGCAGTAGAAGATTATTTGGAACTTAACTTTATTCTCTTTAAGGATTGTTATGAATTGTTTGCGGTCTTGATCATCTTTGTAGATATCTCTTCCTTCATTGCCCCGGCTGGTGATGTGATAATATGCACCCGGAAATTGAATCCGCGGTGCTCTGCCCATTGCACCACCCCAATTATTTTAAAATTGCATTTCTATTCTACGAAAGACCATAATTTCCTGCAAGGTGCCGGGCCTTGACATTGTGACATTAATTAACTTTTATTACCATTTACACTTCTCTTTTTCACCTTAAAAAAGCCATAATTCTGATATTGTGGCATTTACTAACATTTATTTCCAGGAATTATTTAGGATTTAGTGTCACAATGTCAAGGCCCGAGCACCTTGGTTTCCTCAGATGTTTCTTGAATACACAACAACATCGTCTCGTTTTTCCCAGCCCAGCGTCCTCCAGAAACTCATACCCGGTTCGTTATCAGCAAAAACAAAGAGGTGGCACTTGTCGATTCCTTCGGCTTTCAGCCGGCGCAGGCAGCTTTCCACGAGCGCGGTTCCGATGCCGCGGCTGCGGTATGTTTCGGCCACGGTGACATGATAGAGATAACCCCTCCTGCCGTCATGGCCGCAGAGGGCGGTGCCGATGATCTGGCCTTGATCGAGGCAAACAAAGCAGAGTCCCTTGTTTTTTTGCAAGAACCGGACGATATTGGCATAAGAATCGGCGTCGCTTAAACCCATGCCGGGAGTCTTGCTCCACAAGGCATAGACTGCCTCATAATCATCGGCCTGCATTTCCCGGATTGTATATACTGCTTCCTTTTTCATGATTGTTCTCACTGCTCCTCCAGAGGAAAAACCCGCTTGCGGGGCATCGGGATGCCTGCTGCCTGGAGCCCAGCCCCCATCATTTCAGGAAGCCCTCCTGGGCGTGCCGGCCAGCGGTTTCCTGCAGTTGATTTTAATAAGTGAAAAATATTTTATCCGTTCTGCGGCAAAAAGAAAAGGGGAGCAAAGCGGCGGGGTGCCGGGCCTTGACATTGTGACACTAAATCCTAAATAATTCCTGGCAATAAATATTAGTAAATGCCACAATATCAGAATTATGGCCTTTTTAAGGTAAAAAAAGAGAATTATAAATGGTAATAAATGTTAATTAATGTCACAGTGTCAAGGTCCGGCACCTAAAGCTAAAGGGGTTGGCCGAAGGAGGTGCCCACGGCGATGGCGGCGCGCACCCGCTCGCTGCGCGGGTCGACCCGTTTGAGCCTGGCCACCGCTTCCTTGATGGGCACCGAGCTGATCCGGCCGCCCTGCAGGCAGACCATCTCCCCGGTGCGTCCCGCCAGGAAAAGCTCCACCGCCGCAGCCCCGAAACGGGTGGCCAGGACCCGGTCAAAGGCGGTGGGGGTGCCGCCGCGCTGCAGGTGCCCGAGAACGGTGGCGCGGCTTTCGATCCCGGTAAGGGCTTCCACCTCGGCGGCCACCGCATCCCCGATGCCGCCCAGGCGCTTGCTCCCGTCCGCGGCGATCTTGTACAGCGGTTCGCCCCCTTCCGGGTAAGCGCCTTCGGCCACCACCACGATGCTGAATTCTTTGCCGCGGGAACGGCGCTCCAGGATCTTCTCGACCACCACGTTGTAGTCGAAGGGGATTTCGGGGATGAGAATGATATCGCCGCCGCCGGCCATGCCGGCCTGCAGGGCGATCCAGCCGGCATTGCGGCCCATCACCTCCACCACCATCACCCGGTGATGCGATTCGGCGGTGGTGTGCAGCTTGTCGATGGCCTCGGTGGCGGTGGCTGCCGCGGAATCAAATCCGAAAGTAACATCGGTCGCCGAGAGGTCGTTGTCGATCGTTTTAGGGATTCCGATCACCGGCACTCCCAGCTCGCCAAATTTCGCAGCCAGGGTGAGACTGCCGTCGCCGCCCACCACCACCAGGCAGTCCACGTCCCACTCTTCGAGGTGGCGCAGGGCCTGGGCGGAGCGATCTTCATAACGCGGCTTACCATCGGGGCCGATGGTGCGGAAATGAAAAGGGTTGTCCCGGTTGGTGGTGCCGAGGATGGTGCCGCCGCGGTGCAAGATCCCGGAAACATCGGTATCGCTGATCAGCCAGGCCTGGTTTTCCACCAGACCTTTAAAGCCGTTGTTAAAGCCGACCACTTCGATGCCGTGGCCGAGCAAGGCCCCCTTGGTGACCGCCCTGATCACCGCGTTTAAGCCGGGGCAGTCGCCGCCGCCGGTGAGAATTCCCAACCTGGCCATTTTTTCTTCTCCCCCCGTGTTCCTATTTACTGTAATTTACTGTTTACTATACTTTACTGCTATAAAAAAGAATAGACTGATTTAGCCCCCCTCACCGTGCCCTCTCCCGCCAAGGGGGAGGGAGGACTAGGAGCGGAGCCATTTCCATCTTTCTGATGGCTTTCCCGCTTACGCGGGCAAGGTGGTCTATCCTGTCATTCTGCGCGCCCTGTCATTCTGAGCAAAGTGAAGAATCTCTTTTTTATGCTGTCAGGGGAAAAAACCCGAGGGAATTTCATAGCGACAGGGTGGCTAAGAGCTCTTCGCTTCGCTCGATGACATTAAGGGCACCCTGGAATTATCACCATTTTCATACCCTGATGGCGCCCCCGCCCGGCGGGGGCATGACCGTCTATTATGAATTAAATGCTTCCGACCGAACCAGGGGTTAAAGGACAGGCGCGATCCGGCGCGATTCGTTAGCGCTTTCGCTCCAGCGCATTAGGCAGTCGATAGCTGCCCTGTTTGCACCGTTACTTTCTAAACTTTTCGACGGCTGCGCGGGCCAGCCGATCGCAGCGCTCGTTGTAGGGGTTGTTGCTGTGGCCTTTTACCTTGACCCACTCCACCTGGTGCATATAGGTCAGCGCCAGCAGTTGTCTCCACAGGTCCTGGTTTTCCACAGGCTTCTTGGCCTTGGTCAGCCAGCCGTTGTTGCGCCAGCGCTCCATCCACCCCTGGCGAAAGGCGTTGACCAGGTAGGCACTGTCGCTGTAAAGCCTGACCCGGGCGGGGTTGGAGAGATGCTGCAGCCCTTCCACCGCCGCCTTCAGTTCCATGCGCTGGTTGGTGGTATGTGCTTCACCGCCCGCAAGCTCCGTTTCTTGGCCGTCCATGATGATCACGGCCGCCCAGCCCCCGGGGCCGGGGTTGCCGGAACAGGCACCGTCGGTATAGATTTCCGCGAAAGGAATGCTCAAGCAAAAACCTCCTAATTGTATGAAAGACCAGTATCGAAGACTTGGGGCAGGGGACGGTTTCCTTGCCCCAAACGGATCGTGGGGACGGATAGTGGGGATTGCACATCCTGTCCCCTAACGAAAACCGTCCTTCCGGTCAACGTGACGTGAGTACCGTAACTCCGATCCGCCAGTCCGGTCCGTCTGGTCAGTGCGATCCAAAAGAACCGTCCCTCCGGTCACCGTCCCTCCGGTCACCTGCGATCCAGGAGAACCGTCCCTCCGGTCACGGCACCAGGGCGGCGAGGTCGCTCAGGATCTGTTCAAGCTCCGCAATTTTCTCGCCGTACCCGGCCCAGTCACCTGCGCGCTGGCGCTCCATGGCGGCAGCGTAGGCTTCCTGGGCTTTGCGGATTAATGCGGCCAGGTCTCTCTCCCCGGGAGGAGCAGGGGTGCCCTCCGGCTTGCCCGGTTCGCCCGAGGGACCAGGCTCACCAGGCTCGCCCGGTTCTTCCGGTTCTTCCGGTTCTTCCGGCTCTCCCGGCTCTCCCGCTTCGCCAGGAGGGGGTTCCGGCAGCGCGTCCCCGGGCTCCCCGAAGATGCGCACCAGGGCTTTCTGAAAGCTTTCTTCCATGACCACCGTTTCCCCGAAGACAACGATCACGCGGGCCAGCTCGGGCAGTCCGCCGCCCTCGGCGCGCAGGAAGACCGGTTCCACGTAAAGCAGGGATTCGTTAATGGGCAGCACCAGCAGGTTGCCCCGGAGCACATTGGAGCCGGCCTGGCTCCACAGGGTAAACTGTTCTGAAATCTCGGTGCTCTGGTCAATCCGGTTTTCCACCTGCCGCGGCCCCAGGACCACCCGCTCCTTGGGGAAGAGGAACAGCTCCACCGCCCCGTAGTTAGGCTGGTCGCAGCGGGCCACCATCCAGGCGATCATGTTGTTGCGCTTATCCGGCGTGAAGGGCAGGATCAACACCAGCTCGGGCTCGTCATAGCCGGGCAGCTCCAGGATCGTGTAATAGGGTTCCATGCTCTGCTCGGTATTCTCGTATTTTTCAGTCGGAATGGCCCAGAGATCTTCCCGGCTGTAAAACACATTCGGGTCGGTGGTGTGGTAGAGGGTCAACACCTGGGCCTGAATGTTGAAGATATCCTCCGGGTAGCGCAGGTGCTGTAAAAGGCCCGGGGGCATCTCCGTACCCGGCTTAAACAGGTCCGGGAAAATCTTGCGGTAGGTCTCGGCCAAGGGATCGGCGGGGTCAATGATGTAAAAATCAACGGTCCCGTGATAGGCGTCGATGACCACTTTTACCGCATTGCGAATATAGTTCAGCGAACCGTAGGGCGTGGAGTAGGGGAAGCGGTCCGTAACCGTGTAAGCGTCCTGGATCCAGAAAAGGCGGCCCTCGTTGATTGCCAGGTAGGGGTCGCCATCATAGCGCAGGAAGGGGGCCAGCTTGCGCACCCGGTCGTGGATATTGCGGTCAAAGAGCACCCGGCTTTCGCTGTTCAGTTCGCTGGAAACCAGGATGCGGTATTCGCCGAATTTGAAGGCAAAGAGGGCGCGCCTGAAGATGGATCCCAGGGGCACACCGGCTTCGCCCTCGTGGTTTTTATAGACATTCTCATCGCCGGCGGTGGCGTAGTGGAATTCCTTGGTCTTGGTATTGACGATCACGTAGTCGTTGGTCAGCTCGCCGAAATAGATGGACGGCTCGGCCAGCGCCAGCTCCTCCGCCCCCACCGGCGGTATATCCTGCAGAAAATAGCGGGGCAGGCCTTCGGCGGAGACCTCGTTGACCGGGCTGACGGTAACCCCGTAACCGTGGGTGTACTGCAGGTGCATATTCACCCAGGACTGGGCCTGCGACGAGAGGCGGCTTTTATCGAGCTCCCGCGCTGCCAGCATGACCTGGCGGTAGGCGCCGCCCACGGTGTAGCGGTCGATATCCACATCTTGAAAGCGGTAGTAGGGCCGGATGGCCTGCAGTTCATTGAGGGTATCGCCCAGGGGGCGGTAATCCCAGAGGCGTACGTTGTTGATCGTCCCCGGGTTTTCCAACAGATCGTCCCAGTCCAGGGCTGCCGCGGCGCTGTAGTGGCGCTCGGTAATGCTGTCCAGGTTGTAGGCGCGGCGGGTAAAATCGATGTTATGCTGCAGGTATTCCTTTTCAAAGGCGAATTCACTGGGCTCAACCCTGAAGCTCTGGATCAGGGCGGGATAGACCCAACCGCCGAAAAAGGAAACCGCGATCAAGGCGGCGAGCCCGAAGATGATCAGTCGGGGGCGGCGCAAGTAGACGTTGACCAGGAACAACAGGGCGATCAGCACGGCCAGGATCATCAGGATCTTTAGGACCGGGAGTTTGGCATTAATCTCGGTATAGCCCGCGCCAAAAACAACCCCCTGGCTGGAAAGAAGCAGCTCCAACTGCCGGAGATGGTAATCCCATGCCTTCAGGCCAAAGATGGCGGCCAGCAAAACGGTGGTGTGGATCAGCCCGCGGCCGGGCAGCAGCGACCAGCGCCAGCCCCGCGGCAGGGGGAGATTGAGAAGTAGATAGATGATGCCGACCAGCAGCAAGCTGAACACAAAGGCCAGCATCAGGAATCCGTACAGGAAACGCAAAAAGGGCAATCGGAACACGTAGAAGGATACATCGACTCCGAAAATGGGGTCGGCGATGCCAAACGAGCTGGCGTTGAGGAACTGCAGCAGCTCCATCCAGTAGCCGCCGGCATAGCCGGAGAGCAGATACGAAATCACCGCGGCCGCCAGGAGGAAGATTTTGATCAGCCGGCGCGGGGTAAAAAAGTGCAGGTAGCCCCGGGCCAGGAGTTGATCGCGTAAATCCAGGTTCGGGAAACTCAAGATGTAGCGGCGGGTGATGAGCAGGTTAATGAAGATAAAGAGAAATAGAAAAAGCCAGGCGCCGAGGCGCATGCCCCAGCGAGCCAGGATTTGCGTCCAGAAAACACTTTCCACGGCCAGATCCTTGAACCAGAGCAGGTCAAGATAAAAGTCTGCCCCGATCAGGACCAGGATCAGCAAGATTACGGCGGCAAGGATAAAAATCCAGATCCGGCGGCGGCCCAAAGAACTCCCTCCTGAAAAATGATGGCCAGCGGTTAGCAGCACGCTGAAACATGGCTTGCTAAAAGCGGAATCGGCTGGCTATGGATTAAGCCATGAAGATTACCCTAACATTTTATCTGAATAAAAACAGGTTTGTCAAAGCCGCGAATTATTGCCATATAAAGGTAAATCGGTAGGACTTATGGTGACTGGAGGCCGTTGATGATGGCAATGCCGGAACTGGTGCCGATGCGGGTGGCGCCGGCAGCGAGCAGCGCCAGGGCTGCTTCCCGCGTGCGCACCCCGCCGGAAGCCTTCACGCCCATGGCAGGGCCGACCGCTTCGCGCAGCAGGCGCACGTCGCTCACGGTGGCGCCGCCTGGGCAGAAACCGGTGGAGGTCTTTACAAAATGGGCGCCGCCCTCCCTGGCCAGGCGGCAGGCGAGCAGCTTTTCGGCTTCACTGAGCAGGCCCGTTTCCAGGATCACTTTTACCGTCCGCCCCGCCGCCGCTTCCACCACGGCTGCCACCTCGGCCTTGACGTAGTCCGCACGGCCGCTCTTCAGCATGCCCACGTTGATCACCATGTCGATCTCCGCGGCGCCGCCGGCCACCGCTTCAGCGGCTTCAAAGGCCTTGACCGCGGTGGTGGTGGCTCCCAGGGGGAAGCCGATCACGGTGCAGACCCCGACCGGGCTGCCCTGGAGGGCGGCGCAGGCGGTGCGCACGTAAGCGGGATTGACGCAGACCGTTTTAAACCGGTAGTGAATAGCTTCCCGGCACAGTCTCAAGATATCGGCTTCCGTGGCCTCAGGCTTAAGCAGGGTATGATCAATATAGCCGGCTAGGTCTTCAGTCATCGCTGGAACCTCCTCGCAAGGGCAAGCTTTTTCTTCTTTTCCACACCAGTATCACCGGCCTCGCCGGCCCCGGCCGCCCACACCGGTCCCGCTCAGGCGCCCACCGCGCCCAGGATCAGGCTAGAGGCCGCCGGCGGGGCGGCATCGATCTCATAGGCCTCGAGGGCCATCCGCCGCGCCTGCTCCACCCGCGGCGAGGCGGGATCGAGGGCGGTGTGCAGCACCGCCAGGGGCTCGCCCGCCTTGACGGCATCGCCGGCTTTTTTCAGCAGGACGATGCCAGCGGCCGGGTCAATGGCATCTTCCTTGGTCTCCCGGCCTGCGCCCAGGAGCATGGCGCTCCGGCCGATGCTTTCCGCCCGGATCCGCTGCACAAAGCCGGCGGCAGGCGACGGGAGCTCCAGCCGGACAGGGGCCTGGGGCAGCAGCGAGGGATCGTCCGCCACCCGCGCGTCGCCGCGCTGGGCGGCAATCAACTCCTTGAACTTGTTTAAGGCGGCGCCGCCAAGGAGGCCCTTGAGCAGTTCGCTGCCCCTGGCGGGGTCCGGCACCTTTCCAGCCAGGCAGAGCATCTGCCCGCCCAAAACCAGGCAGAGCTCCTCCAGGTCCGCCGGCCCCTCCCCGCGCAGCGTCTTGATCGCTTCTTCCACTTCCAGGGCGTTGCCCACGGCGCGCCCCAGGGGCTGCTCCATGGCGGACAAGATGGCCACCGTTTCGCGCCCGGCCCCGCGGCCGATTTCGACCATGGCCCGGGCCAAGGCCAGGGCATCGTCCAGATTCTTCATGAAGGCCCCGTCGCCGCACTTGACATCGAGCACGATGGCGTCGGCGCCGGCGGCCAGCTTTTTGCTCATGATGCTGCTCGCAATGAGGGGCAGGCTGTCCACCGTGGCGGTCACGTCGCGGAGGGCATAAAGGGCCTTATCGGCGGGAACTAGGTTGGCGGTCTGCCCGGCTACCGCCGCACCGATGCGCCGCACCTGATCGGCAAGCTCCTCCCTGGAAAGATCGGTGCGGAAACCGGGGATCGATTCGAGCTTGTCAAGGGTCCCGCCCGTATGGCCGAGGCCGCGCCCGGACATCTTGGCCACCGGCACGCCGGCGGCGGCCACGAGGGGCACCAGGACCAGGGTCGTGGTATCGCCCACCCCGCCGGTGCTGTGCTTATCCACTTTGATCCCCGGAATGTCAGCCAGCGAAACGGTCTCACCCGATTGCACCATAGCCATGGTCAGGGCCAGGGTTTCCTCCCTGCTCATGCCCTGGAAATAGACGGCCATGGCGAAGGCGGCCATCTGGTAATCGGGGACCAAGCCGGCGGCATATCCCTTGATCAGGTAGTCGATCTCGGCCCCGGTCAGGGCCAGGCCGTTGCGTTTTTTAAGGATAATTTCGTACGCCCGCACCAATAATCACCGCCGCATACTGGATGATATTAAGAAGTTGGAATCATGGGGGACGGCTATCACGCGGTTTACTGGATTCAGCCCCCCTCACCCTGACCCTCTCCCCCCAGAGGGTTGAGAGGGAATTGTAAACGACAACATTTTCATCATTCTAGCTAGTGGCGAAGTGACGCCTCCCACTTGATCAGGGCACGTTAGCATACCCGGGTATTTTTATCTTCTTGCTCCCGGTGGGAAATCCTTTTAGTACCGGATTATTTTTTCCAGTTGCCCGGAAAGGTAACCGCCCGGAGAGGCCGGTTGTAAAATACAAACCGGAATATAAAACCGGACGCAGAAAGCGTCCCGCTGCCGGGGAGCCGCCTGCCCGGATGATGAGGAACGGCGAAGGGGCGGAAATTTAAATTAAGGCGCCGGTAGTCGCGCGCGCCCCGTGTTTGTTTCTCTATTTTTGCAGGATTTTCAGGTCTCCAGTTTGAAAAGGATAACGATAAAAAATCTTACCCTGGCAAGTTGTAAGGAGGCAGTTAATGATATGAGCAAGATTCGCCATCCCGAGCTGGCTCCCGAGGGACACAGGCGCATTGATTGGGCCAGCCGGCATATGCCCGTTTTGCAGGCCCTGGCAGAAAAATACGGGGCAACCCGGCCTTTCGAGGGGATCAAAATGGCCATCTGCATCCATCTCGAGGCGAAAACCGCCTACATGGTTAAGGTGTTCCGGCAGTGCGGCGCCGAGGTGGCGGTGACCGGCAGCAATCCCCTTTCGACCCAGGATGCCATAGCCGCGGCCCTGGCGGATGAAGGAATCGAGGTTTTCGCCTGGCACGGGGCCACGGCAGAGGAGTATAACGATCATATCCGCAGCACCATTGCCACCGGCCCAAACCTGATTATCGACGACGGCGCCGACCTGATCGCCATGCTGCACCGGGAGCGGCCCGATCTATTACCGCAGGTGCGGGGCGCCGCCGAGGAAACAACCACCGGCCTGAAGCGGCTGCGCGCCATGGCGGCAGAGGGGGTCCTCGCTTTTCCCGTGATCGCGGTGAACGACGCTTACTGCAAGCACCTCTTCGACAACAGGCACGGCACCGGCCAGTCGGTCTGGGACGGGATTATGCGCACCACCAATCTGCTGATCGCCGGGAAAACGGTGGTGGTGGCCGGTTTTGGCTGGTGCGGCCGCGGCGTGGCCGCCCGGGCGGCGGGACTGGGCGCGCAGGTGATCGTGACCGAAACGGACCCGGTGCGGGCCCTGGAAGCGGCGGTAGAAGGCTACCGCGTCATGCCCATGCTCGAGGCCGCCCCTCTTGGCGACATTTTTATTACGGTTACGGGCTGCAGCGGGGTGATCGGCGCGGCCCACTTCGAGCGGATGAAAGACGGCGCGCTGCTGGCCAATGCCGGCCATTTTGATGTGGAGGTGGACAAGAAGGCGCTGAGCCGCATGGCCGAGCATTGCGGGCAGCCGCGCCAGAATATCGATGAATACCGCCTCAAGGACGGGCGCCGTCTCTACCTGCTGGCCGAGGGCAGGCTGGTTAACCTGGCGGCCGGGGACGGCCACCCTGCGGAGATCATGGACCTTTCTTTCGCGCTGCAATTCCTGGCCATGAACTACCTGCGCGAGCAGGGGCAGCCCCTCCCCAACCAGGTGCTGCCCTTGCCGGCGGAACTGGATCGCCGCGTCGCCTCCCTAAAGCTGGAGGCCATGGGGGTGCGCATCGACAGCCTTACCGCGGAGCAGGAAAACTACACTCATTCCTGGTAGCGGTTATTTAAACCCGGCAGCCTTTTGTTTGATCCTGGCTTCGTTTTCATGGATCCAGGCCAAGACATTATCAATGAAAGCGGCGTATGTAAACGCCCCGTTCTGGCAATGAACCGAGATCATGGATAAAAAGGAAGCCAGCATTACCGGGAAGACGGCGCGCCTTTCATTTTCAGTGAGTTTGCCGGCGCTGCTGTAACCTTTAAGCAGTGCCGGCAGCAGGTCGAGCCAGAGCTCGCTTTTCCCGGGGTCGGGAAAGGCGAAGAGAAACATTGCCGCGGCGCAGTAGACGGGGTCGTAAATCCGGGGCCGGTGCGCCACGATCTCAAAATCGAAGTAACCGGTGACGGTTTCGCCCTGAAACAGCATGTTGCCGGGATGCAGATCGCCGTGCGTCAAATGCCGGGGCAGGCTTTCCGCCAGCGGAGCATACTCCGCGGCAAAGCGTGCGATCGCCCCTTCCAGGTGTTGGCAATCCAGCTGCGCTGACTTAAACTGCTCCGGCAAATCAGCCAAATCCGGCGCCATTGCCCCCCACTCGACCACGGGGAAGGCCGGATGCCGGCAGTTGCGCAGGGCAAGGTGCAGCTTTCCGATCGCTTTCCCGAATAAATAGGCTCTCTTTTCGGCGCCTGCTGTAAAGTAATCGCTCACCACATCACCGGGGAGAAACGGGTAGAGACAATAGAAACGTTTTCCAAAGGTCGCATGATAGCGCCCGCCTGCAGTGGCCACCGGCACAGCAACGGGCATTTTTTGCGCATCAAGACAGAACAGGACCGCGTGCTCCGCTTTTAACAGGTGCCCGAACTGCTCTTTTAAGACATACTTTTTCCCTTGCTCCGCGTAAACCAGCCACGCCTTGCCGTATAAGGAAGGCATCGGGTGAATGCTTGCCTTTTTAATACCCCAGCCGGCAGCCAGTAGCTCAAGCATGGTCAGCTTAACCGTTCCTTTCCGCCGGCTCTCCGGCCAGGCGCCGGCAGGCCTTGAGCAGGAGCGCGGCCACGTCTTTGACGCGCGGCGACCGGAATTCTTTTTTTTGGAGCAGGCGCAGCGCGTTTTTATAGGCGGGGAGTTCGCGCCACAGATCGTCGGAGCTTTCCCAGAGCGAGAGGAGCAGCAGCTCGGGGTCTGTGCAACCGAATTCTTCCTGGAGAACACAGTAAAAAGGGATAAAATTGCGATCCGGGGTGCGGTAGCTGTGCGGATGCTCCTGGTGAAAGCCGGTCACACGGGGTATGCTGCGGAAAGCCACCCCGAGCCGGTGCAGCCTGTAGCCCAGCTCCCAGTCCTCCCCCGCTCCCCGGACCAGCCGTTCATTAAAGCCTCCCGCCTGCTCCAGGTATTCCTTCTCCACGGAGACACAGCGGGTGATGAAGAGGAGCCAGGGCGCCACATCGGTGCGCAAAAATTCTTTTTTAAGCGCGGCAGGCAGCAGGTTGCCGCCCCGGACCCCGTTGACTATAGAGAAATCGCGGCGCAGCTCCGCCGGAGTGAAGATATCGATCGCCTTGTTATCCGCCAGAAAACGCTCCTGCCATAAGCCCGTTCTCTCCAGGACTCGCTGCATCTGCTTTTTTTCCCACGGCGAGAAATCGGGGAAATAGCGCGTGTAGACGCGTTCATAGCAGTAGGGGACCCCGGAAAAGGCCGTTTTCGGTTTCCGCACGTGGCAGCGGTGGTGTATTTCGATAAAATCGGGGCGGACCAGGTAATCGGCGTCGCAAAAGATGATCCGGCTGCCGCGGGCGGCCTTAATCCCCCGGTTGCGCGCCCGGGCAGGCCCGCTTCGCCTTTTTTCCGCAATCAACTGCAGCGCGTAGGGCGCGTTATATCCTTGCAGCAGCCGGCAGGTGTCGTCGGTAGAGCCGTCGTCAACGATGATGATCTCGAACCGGTGGCGGGGAAAGGTCTGTAGCTCAAAGGCGGCCAGGGTTAAAAGCAACTGGGCGCCCCGGTTGTAGGTGGGGATCACGATGCTGTAGTCCACTTTCATCTATTACCACCCTCTTTTAATGTTTTAGTTACTTGACTCAAAGCCTGTGCTATTCAGAAAATGCTGCAGCCGGATTTAGTCCCCTCACCCTGCCCTCTCTCCCCAGAGGGTGGAGAAGGAATTATGACAGCGCCATATTCGTCCTCTTGATGGTGCCCCCGCCGGTGGGGGCATGGCCGTCTACTTTAAATCGGCTTAAGCGCTTATTGCTCTCGGCGTTGAGTTTTGCCTTACGCTAAAGGGAAAAAAACATAGCTACTGAAGCATGATCTGCTTTAACTTAGTGTTAGATTATTTTATAGTTTGGCAAATGGTGCCCCGGGCAGGATGTTTGCCGGGGTTTTTAACACCGGCATGCCGCAGGACATATGATGGTGCAGAAGATAAAGGATGGGAAAGGCGGCGGAGCATGCTGGTCTCTGTGGTTATGGCCGTGTATAACGGGGCGCGCTATCTTCAAGAGGCAATCGATAGTATCCTGGCGCAGACATACCGGGACCTTGAGTTGATTATTGTTGACGACGCCTCCACCGACGCCACCGGAGCAATTTTGCAAAGCATTGACGACCGCAGGGTAAAAGTGGTCCGCTTGCTGTACAACGCAGGCGCAGCGGCAGCCTTGAATCTGGCCATTGAGCGGGCGAGAGGAAATTGGATCGCCGTGCACGACGCCGACGATCTCAGCCATCCCCACCGCATAGCCGAGCAGGTGCGCTATCTGGCGGAAAACCCCGGCCTGGCGGCAGTCGGATCGTTTATCGAATGTTTCACCGGTAACGGTATGCGGGACCGGGTTTCAGAGGGCGAGCTGCGCTGGTATGAGAGAACCAGGAACAGCGTGCGGACTGCCTCCGATATCCGCCTTGGCTTATATTCCGGCTGCCCGATCACCCACGGCACCCTGCTGATCGCGAAAAAGCTTTCCACGCCGCCGGCGGTTACGATCCCCGGCTGCGTATTGCTTACGACTACGATCTCTGCACCCGCCTCGTCACCGTAGGCCCAGTCGAAAACGTACCGCTAAAGCTCTACCGCTACCGGCGCCACGGCAGCTCCCTGTCGGCCAGGAAAAACCTTGTGGCCACTAATGACGAACTGTTTTACTCGTTCGCCAGGTATATCCGCCGCACCTGTTTTCAGCACCTCGACAGGCCTCCGCTCCTGGCTGTTTGCGGCGGTAGGGAAGGCGCTCTCCACTTTGCGCTGCAGGCGGAACCCGTTCTCGCGGTCAGGGTCGCCGCCGGCCTGGATCAAAAGGCATTGCAACAGCTAATCCGCGATTACCGGCATCACCGGCTCGACGGAGCGGTGATCCTCGATAATTATAAACATCGGAATACGGTTTGGCGGAAGCTGGCCGGAGCCGGCATGACCCATAACGAGAATTTGTTTCTGTTCTGGTGTCGCATTTAACCTTTCATAACCCTGATGGTAACCCCATATCGTGGTGAAATATCGTGGTGAACTCGTCAAATGTGTAGCGGCTCTCAGCAACAAGAGATATAAGTGTTTTCATTCCCTGATGGCGCCCCCGATTTGTAGGGATATGGCGGTCTATCGTGATAGATCTTTTACCGCACACCATTGGCTTACTGCTGCCCTCCTCATTAATCACCATTCCTATCTATACGCGTATTATAGCTAGTAGCGCTTAAGGATGGGTGGTCGGCAGACTGCTTGAACCTGCTTAATCCGGAGAAAGCGCGGCTAAAAATTGATTAATAGGGTGTGGATTGATGAGATATCTGGTCACCGGAGCGGCCGGGTTTGTCGGGTCGCACCTTTGTGCCGCCTTGCTGAAACGCAACGGCACGGTATGGGCTTTGGACGACCTGAGCAAGGGCCGTCCGGAACGGCTGGCCCCTTTGGGAAGGAACCTGCGCTTTCATTTCCTGCAGGGCTCCATTGCGCAGCGCCTTGATGCTCTGGCCGAAATCATTGAAACAGTGGATGTAATCTATCACCTGGCGGCAGTGGTCGGGGTAAAAAATTATGTGGAAGACCCGGTGCGCGTTGTGGAGGTAAATGTTTGCGAAACGCTGGCTCTGATGAAGCTCGCCTGGAGCCACGGCAAGAAAGTCGTATTTACCTCAACCTCCGAGGTCTATGGTAAAAACAACGAGCTGCCCTTCACGGAAGATGCAGATCGGGTTTACGGGCCAGCCGGCACCGACCGCTGGTGCTACGCCGTAGCCAAGAGCGCCGCCGAGCATATCTGTCTCGGCTACGCCAGGCGCGGCCTTCCCGTGGTGATCCTGCGCTATTTTAATGTCTACGGGCCGGGCGCCGACTCCTCCGAGTACGGCGGGGTAGTTTCCCGTTTTATCAGCCAGGCGCTGGCCGACCAGCCGCTCACCGTGCACGGCGACGGCAACCAGACGCGCAGCTTCACCTATATC
>LSQX01354280.1_pt1 | contig 31684 bp, 31 predicted proteins | sample 654561 | NCBI WGS metagenome assembly LSQX01 (sample SAMN04489861, study PRJNA283612) | anaerobic digester metagenome | isolation source: 4 biogas reactors fed with cattle manure at either 37C or 55C with and... | place: Denmark: Kongens Lyngby | collected 2014 | reverse complement strand
TGAGCCTGGGGAAAACGAGGGCGAAAAACCTACGGTTTTACTTAGCCAAAATGCGCTTTACCCAGCTAAGGCATCTTTTAATGCCCCAGGCACTCATATTCAATTGCAAAATGCCGAATCTGTGCGTAGCATTAGCCTACATAGCATAAAAGGCAAGCTCATTTTACAAAAGTCTGTGCATAACGCAAAACTAGTTGCTGTGCCAAAGCTTTCCCAAAGTTTTTATGTGATAAAACTTAGATACCATGACGGCAAAACCCAAAGCTTGTTAATTAACAACTAAGATCTTCAAAAAAAGCCGCCCCAAGGGTGGCTTTTTTCATAATTCATCGTTTATTTCGTGCAAAACTGTATCGACTGTATCGATAAGCTTAAATCAATGAGCAGCGAGCCAGTTGCTTCCCTGACCTACCTCTGCTATCAAAGGTATGCGCAAAGTCATGACATTTTCCATAACATTTTTGATGATTTTTTGTCCTTCGGCAGCGAAATCCCTGGGACATTCAAAGACCAATTCATCATGTACTTGTAAAAGCATTTGCAAGGGTAGTTTTTCACTATTTATGCGTTGGTGCAATTCTATCATAGCTAACTTTATTAAATCCGCTGCGCTCCCCTGCACAGGGCTATTTATCGCCATGCGTTCCGCCATTTGCCTTTCGGTACCATCACTAGAACCAATGCCAGGAATATAACGCCGTCTGCCTGTAATGGTTTCCACATAGCCATCTGCCCGAGCTTGATTCACCACTTGCTCCATCCAGGGCTTAGTTTTTGCATAAAGCTCAAAATAGCCATCTATAAAGTTTTTAGCTTCGCTGCGGCTAATATCTAAATCTCTAGCCAAACGAAAGGCAGTCATACCGTATAATACACCGAAATTCACGGTTTTAGCTTGGTTACGCATATCATCCGTAACCGCATCGGCGCCTACATTAAAGATCGCCGCCGCCGTGCTGCGATGAATATCCAAGCCCTGTTGATAAGCTTTGATAAGATTTTCATCTTCACTTAAATGCGCCAAAACTCGCAATTCAATTTGCGAATAATCCGCTGATAACAAAATATTTTCCTGGCTTGAGGCCACAAAAGCTGCCCGCACTTTTTTACCCGTGGCGCTGCGTATGGGAATGTTTTGCAAATTAGGTTCACGGCTAGACAAACGCCCCGTGGCCGTTCCCGTTTGCATAAATTGGGTATGCACCCGTTGGGTTTTTTCGCTTACTAAAGTTGGCAAAACTTCTATGTAAGTATTTAAGAGCTTATTTAGTTCCCGATATTCTTGTACACAGCTTATTATAGGGTGTATTCCCTTCAATTGCTCAAGCACCGCCGCATTGGTGGAATAGCCCGTGGCCGTCTTTACCGAAGCCGGCAACAATAAATCTTCAAATAAAACTTCGCCCAGCTGCTTAGGAGAATTGATATTAAAAGGCTTACCGCCGGCATGATAGTAAATCTCTTCTTTAAGTTTTTCTAAACGCTGGCTTAAATCTACATCTATCTCCGCCAAACCTTCGCTATCAATGGCAATCCCCCGCTGCTCCATACAAGAAAGCACCGCTATCAAAGGCAGTTCTTGCTTCATATACACATCGTAAAGCTCTTTTTCTTTTAATTCCGCCAATAAAACTCGCCATAAGGCCAAAGTGGCCACGGCATCTTCCCCGGCATATTCGCAAGCGGCGTTGACTTCTACCTGATCAAAGCTAATTTTAGACTTGCCTTTACCAATATAATCCACAATGGGCTTCATAGCATGCTGTAAACAGCGTTGCACTTGGAAATCCAAGCTGTAATTGTTTAAACCAGGATTTAAAACCCAAGCCGCCACCATGGAATCATAAATTTCCCCTTGTATGGGCATGGTAAACTTGTCCAAAACCTGCATATCAAACTTGGCATTGTGCAAAACTAATTTCCGCTCTGGGGCTACCATAAAAGCCAAGATTTCCTGGACTAAACCTAAGGAAAGATTGTTTTTTTCATGATTTACAGGAATATAATAGCCGCAGTTTTCTTCCCAAGCTAAGCTGAAGCCCACCAATTTCGCTTGCCAACCCACCGTTGAGTCAGTTTCTGTATCTAGGGCAAAAAGCTGGTCTGTGGGCAAAGATTTTAATCTTTCTAATAGCTTTTGCGCACTATCTTCGCCATTTATCAGTTCGCACTTATACTCCAAAGACTTGGGCTCCACATAAGTTTGCTCACTTTGGCTAGAAATTCTATTTATTTGTCTTAACAGCGCATTTAACTCATAAGTTTCGCATAATTCTTGCAAGGCGGGTACATTTACACCATTAAAAACCAAATCATTAATATCTATATCAAAATCATTGCTGCTTTGTAGAGTTACTAGCTCTCGCGACAAATAAGCGCTTTCTTTGTTGTCGATTAAGCTCTTTTTTACAGCTTTACGAGTGATATTTTCCACATTTTCATAAATATTGTCCAAGTCGCCAAATTCCTGCAACAGAGATGCCGCAGTTTTAGCCCCCACTCGAGGAACGCCCGGCACATTATCCGAACTATCGCCCACTAATGCCAAATAATCACGCATTTGTTCAGGAGATACTCCAAATTTTTCAATAACTTCAGTTGGGTCAGTGATTTGCACAAAGCGACCTTTGTCCAAATTAAATAACATGATTTTATCGGACACTATTTGCATCATATCTTTGTCGCGAGTTACTAAATACACATTTAAGCCCACCTCTGCTGCCCGCAAAGCAATACTCGCCATAACATCGTCGGCTTCATAGCCTTCCTTGCCCAACACAGGAATACCACTTTGCTGCATAAATTCTTCGAGCATGGGCAGTTGAGCGCGCATTTCTTCGGGCATTTCTCCCCTATTTGCTTTATAATCGGGGTACAGTTCATTGCGGAAAGTCTGAGACCCCATATCTTTCACAATAGCTACATGAGAGGGGTTCTGCATTTGTAAAATGCGCAATATGTTGCTCCAATATCCATGCACCACCGAAGTATCTTGGCCTTGACTGTTGATTAGGGGATTTTTAGCAAAGGCATAAAAAATGCGAAATGCCAATGCAAAAGAGTCTATTATATATAAATCATTCATAAGCTAAACTTATGAAATTATGTGCGTTTCGCCATTCTCAACGGTTTTATTGTTTTTTTACTCTGAAATCTCCAAGCTTTTAAACTTTTTTCTAAGTTTTTGTTTCAAATAAGGAGTTTGGATATTTATGACCGATCTTATTTTTAGTGCAGCCCTAGAAATTCTAGCTGGTTTAGGAATTTTACTCTTGGGAATGCACTTTATGTCAGAAGGCCTGCAAACCATGGCAGGCGCTGGTCTGCGTAAACTTATAGCCACATTTACAAGTAATAGGTTTATGGGTATAGGTGTAGGTGCACTCATAACTGCTATCATTCAATCTAGCTCTATCACCACAGTAATGGTGGTGGGTTTTATAAATAGTGGATTTATGAACCTCACCCAAGCGGTGGGAGTGATTATGGGTGCCAATGTGGGAACCACCATGACAGGCTGGCTTATGACCCTCAATATTGGCAAAAGTGGCCTTCTAGTAACAGGAATTGCAGCATTTTTCTTTACTTTTTCCAAAAAAGAAAAGATTAAATACGCTGCGCTTGCTGCACTGGGTTTTGGACTAATATTCATGGGACTCGAAATCATGAAAGAGGGCATAGAACCCATCAGCAAAATACCCGAATTTATTGCTTGGTTCCATAAGTTCAATGCCGATACATACTCTGGCATTCTTAAAAATATTGCTGTGGGTTGTATTTTAACCATGATAGTTCAATCTTCCTCGGTGACAGTGGGTATTACCATAGCTTTAGCAACCCAAGGATTAGTAACTTTTGAATCCGCAGCAGCATTAGTTTTAGGTGAAAATATCGGTTCTACTATTACCGCCCAAATCGCTTCCATTGGTTCCAATGTCAATGCTCGGCGGGCGGCTTTTTTCCACACTTTTTTTGCTATATTCGGCGTGGGGTGGGTGTCTTTGATTTTCAATGTGTTTTTATTTGTAGTAGAATGGATAGCCGCTACCTTCTTTGGCATTCCCGAGTTAAGAGCTAGTGTAATGCGAAATGGAGTGGAGGTTTTCCCCCATTTGGCCACCGCCATAGCTACAACGCACACTTTGTTCAATATTATTAATTTGATAGCCTTACTGCCTTTTGCCAATTTATTAGTGAAATTTTTGGAAAGGTTTGTTAAAGAAAAATCGCAGAAGCCCCAAAAGAATGTTTTACAATACGAATTGGGCGATCAATTACTCGATAGCCCTATTGCAGCTATTCAGCAAACCGCATTTGTTTTAAGGCGTACCACCAAAGATCTTAGTTCTATGATGGACGATTTACGCACCGCGCTTTTAGAACCCAAAAGCAGAGTTTCCATAGGGAAAAACGTCTTCGATACCGAAGAACGCATGGATAGTATCGAAGAAGAAATCACCAATTATTTAACTAGACTTTTGGGGCAAAGAGTTCCAGAATATATAGCCCGCAAAGCCGAAAGGCAGTTGCGTTTAGTAGATGACCTAGAAAGCATTAGTGATTATGCCACTCAAATTCTCAAATTAGAACTGCGTTTAGATGGCAATAACGAATCGTTTACCGAAGAGCAAAAAGATTCTATGATGGAGCTCCACGACCTAACCGCTTCTCTTATACCTAAATTAAGGCACTATTTACGCAATGAAGAAGACGGTGATTTGTTTAGAGATATTAGCGAACACGGACAAAGTGTTAATACTATGGTGCGAGAATTACGCGCCGCAAACTGGGAAAAGAAAACCCAAGACGAATACTCACCGCTCATTAGCACTACTTTCTCAGATATGCTTTTTGCCTATAGGAAAATCAAAAATCATATAATCACTGCCGCCGAAGTGCACGCCGGTTTGCGTTAATCTTGGCTTAAAACCGCGCATTGCATAGAAGTTCGGCTATGCAAAAGACGGTGATCGGGTCCCCAACCGTGAATTTTTGCGGCCACAACTTCACAATCATCTTTTTTGCCGTAAAAAACCACTGATTTTCCTGTTAGATCTATCTCCACAGCACAACGAAAAGCTTGATTACGACTAAATCTGCAAATTTCCATAAGCATTTCCACTACATAATCGTAGGTATGTTCTTCATCGTTATAAAGCACTACCCGCCAATTTTTTTGCAACTGGCTTTGAGCTAAAGTCTCCGTCTTTATGTACTCTTCTATTTTTGAATTGCTACGCATAATTATAAGCTAAGTAATTGGGAAAAGAAAAAGTTCCACGCTTTTTGTTCTTCTCCTGGTAAAAAGTCTTCTTCTAGGTTAAAATGCAGCTGCAAAAATTCATTTATGCAGGAAATGGTCTGACGCTTAAAAAAGCTTTCCCTAGTTTGCACCAAGGCAAGGTCTGTAAAAAGTTGAGAATCTAAATAAATCACCAAGGGGTTATATTCAAGCAGCTCATCTTCTAAAACTAAATTCATGTAACGCTCAAAAAAGCTATCTACCAAAAAACGATTTTCTGCATCATGAGATCCCATAAGCTTAACAAAAAGCTTGTCACCCCCTTTACTTTCCTTGAAAACGCCCATGAGAAAAGGCAATAATTCATCGGGAAGCGCGTGGGCTAATTGCAAAAGTTTTGCACTGGACAAAGCAATAAAGTCTTCCTTTGTTCTTAGCAAAGATTCCCCTAATAAATGATTGCAATAATTGATAAATTCTTTTTCCACTATAAAAAAATAACCCTATTTTGCGTTTTTAGACATATATTCAAAAATAAATTCGTTGAATACTTCTCCTCGTTGCACATAATTCGCAAATAAGCCAAAAGAAGCTGAGGCTGGAGACAGCAAAATAGCTCCTTTTGTAATTAATTCATGAACCCATCCAAAAGCCTCTTTTAAACTCATAAATTGCTGCATTTGCTTAGAAAACCCATGTTTATGCAAGTTTTTCGCAATAATTTCAGCATTTTGCCCCATAAGTGCCACAGCTTTTATGAATTTATTTTCAGTTAATTCAGCGGCTAATTGGCTAAAATCCACGCCTTTATCGGAACCACCCAGAATTAGCGCAAATTCTTCGGACATAGCTCTCACTGCTGCAATAGTCGCATCGGGCCGCGTGGCATAAGAATCATTGTAATAAGTCACGCCCCGGTTTTCAGCTATTTTTTGCAAACGGAAAGGCAACCCCACATAGTTTTGCAAAGCTGCAAAGCTCTTTTTAACAGAAACCCCGAACTTTCGCGCCACCAAAGTCGCCGCTGCCATATTTTCCAACTGATGTTTTCCTTCAACCTGGCATTGCTGCAAATCCAAAGTTTCTCCATTTATATGGAGCTTTTCGCCATCTATATTTGCGCTTAAAGTCGCGAGATTGTTATTTTCACCTATAAATTCAACTTTCCCCATAGATTTGCTTGCTAATTCGGCGCTTACCCCTGCCCCCCATGCCACGCATGAATCTTCTGATTTTTGCATAGCCGCAATGCGAGATTTAGCTAGATGATACTCATCTAAACTGCGATGCCAGTCCAGGTGATCCACGGTGGTCTTTAAAACTACTGCCACCTCGGGGGCAATGTTTAAATCCATAAGCTGAAAGGATGAAAGCTCCAAAATCACCACTTTTTTTTCATCAATATTGGCAGTTAAATCCAGAGCTGGTACTCCAAAGTTCCCGCCCACCAAGTGGGATACTTGATTTTGACTAAAAATATGCGAAATCATAGATAGACAAGAGCCTTTTCCCATGGTTCCCGTGATTCCCACCACATTTTTGGGACCGTACAAACCCAAAAACATTTGAATTTGACTTGTTACTATGCCTCCTACGCAACTAAATTCTTCTAATTCAGATAAAAAAGGCTGTACCCCAGCTGATCTTATAATCGTGGCACATTTATCAAGATTTTCTAAGTAATTTTCACCTGAAAAAACTTCTATTTCATGTTTCAAATTAGGCTTCTGTTTATCAAATATTTTGATTTGCTCCACAGCTACGCCTTGCTTAAGCAACCACTGTAGTGAGCTTTGCCCTTCCTTACCAAAGCCTAAAATACCCACCGGCAATTTTAGCGAAAACTTATTATTTATAGGAGAAATCATTATTTAAAACTCAATAAGGAGCTAAAATCTATATCGTCGCTTTCTTCGGGAATTACCGCCACAGCAGTCCAATTATCATATGCAAACAGTTCATTTCCCGCCGCTAGCACATCATCAAGAGTTATTTTGTACAAAAGTGTTTCAAATTCAGATAAACTAGTCCAACTTCCTTTGCGAATCAACTGCCCCGCCAATCTATTGCTATGAAAAGAAGGAGAATCCCAACGCAATTTTAAGGAACCCAAAAGAGCTTTTTTAGACCGTGCTAATTCATCTTCACTAAAACCTTCTTTTAAAGTACGATCTATTTCTTTACGCAATAAATGCACAACTTTTTCATGTCTTAACGGATTTGTTCCCAAATTTATAGTAAAAGCCCTGCATGATCTATAGCTATCCAAAGCAGAATAAACAGAATAGGCTAAACCATGCTTTTCTCTGATACTTTGAAACAATCGCGAAGAACTCGCTCCGCCAAACATGCGGTTAAATAATCCCAAAGCTGCTCTTTTACTTTCGTCCCCAGAGCACGGCACCGAAGCCCCAATCACTATATTGCTTTGCTTTACATCGCGGCGCAATTGTTCTGCACCTTTACCTTTGCCATAAGTGTGTTTTACCACTCCAGATCTATGGGTAGAAGTTTTGGTCGCTAAAAGTTCTTCCGTTTGCTGTACCAACCACTGATGATCCACATTCCCTGCAGCCACCACCCAAACTGGAGCTTGCTCTAAAATAAACTTATGGTGAGAGCGCAGTTGTTTAGCACCAATTTTACTTACAGAAGACAAGTCACCTGCAATGGGATAAGCTAAACCTTGACCATTAAAGTGCCGCATACTAAATGCGTCGTAAGCAATTTCTTCAGGAACATCAAAATAGCTACGAATTTCTTCATTTATCACTTTCCGTTCTTTGGCTATATCACTAGAACGCAGCAAAGGGTTGCATACTAAATCACAAAGCGTGTCTAAGGCTAAAGGCAGTTCTTCGTGGATGACTCTTGCATAAAAACAAGTGTGTTCTCTAGATGTATAAGCATTTAGCCGACCCCCAGTTTCTTCGATTTCGCTGGCCAACTGTAATACTGAGCGTTTAGTGGTGCCTTTAAATACCACATGCTCAAAAAAATGGCTTATTCCGTTATAATTAGGATCTTCTGAGCCGGACCCCACCTCTATCCAAAGACCTATGGAAACAGAACGAGCTGTGGGAATATGCTCAGAAGCCACTATCACGCCATTACTGAGTTCACTTATATCAATGGGAGATTTCCGCATGATTTAAATTTATAAAAAAACCGGCGCTTATTGCGCCGGCTTTATTCAATTATTGATTTTCTTGTTGAGCTTCTCTTAAGCTAAGCTTAATTTTTCCTTTGGGATCTACGCCTATACATTTAACCATGATTTCATCGCCGATATTTAATATATCTTCAACTTTTTCTACGCGCTCTTCCGAAAGTTCAGAAATATGCACTAAACCGTCGCGGCCAGGTAAGATTTCCACAAAGGCACCAAAATGTACGATGCTTTTTACTTTGCCTTTATAGATGCGTCCAACTTCAGCTTCAGCTACTAAATCCTCTACCATTTTCATGGCAATTTCACCTGATAGAGCATTAGGAGCGGTTATATCTACACTACCGTCGTCTTGAACATTTAAAGTAGCGCCTGTTTGAGCTTGAATTCCCTTAATTACAGCACCACCTGGACCAATCACATCGCGAATTTTTGAAGTGGCGATTTTGGTCCTTAACATTACCGGAGCACGGTCTGAAAGAGTAGCTCGAGGTTCAGCTAAGCCTAATTCAGCCATTTTTGCCAAAATATGCAAGCGAGCTTCTTTGGCTTGGGCCAAAGCCTGAGTCATTAACTCTGCGTTAATTCCGCGGATTTTAATGTCCATTTGAAAAGCAGTGATACCTTCAGCAGTACCTGTTACTTTAAAGTCCATATCGCCTAAATGATCTTCAGTTCCAGTGATGTCGGTTAAAATTGCAACTTTACCACCATCAGTGGCACTGCCACTTTCTGAAATTAACCCCATGGCTACACCAGCTACAGGAGTTTTAATAGGAACCCCAGCATCCATTAAAGCCAAAGCACCACCACAAACGGATGCCATGGAAGATGAACCGTTGGATTCTAAAATCTCAGATACTACGCGAATAGTGTAAGGGAAATCTTCGGGATGAGGTAAAACTGGTGCCAAAGATCTTTCAGCCAAATTTCCATGGCCAATTTCTCGGCGACTTACTCCACCAAATCTTTTAACTTCGCCCACAGAAAATGCTGGGAAGTTATAATGTAGCATATAATTTTTAAAGCTTTCACCTTGCAGGCTATCAACTCTTTGCTCATCACTTTTTGAGCCTAAAGTACAAGTTACTAATGCTTGGGTTTCGCCTCTTTGGAAAACAGAGGAGCCATGAGCACTGGGTAAAATCCCTGTTTGAATTTCTATATCTCTAACCGTGGTAGCATCACGACCATCTATGCGCACACCTTCATTGAGAATCATTTCACGCATTTTAGTGCGTTCGTATTCAGAGTAAATGCTTTTTACCAAAGGTTTTTTTTCTTCTAGTTCTTCACCTAATAAATCCACCAATCTTTGGTCATTCAAAAGCTTTTCTTGTAGTTCAGCCACAGCGGGATATAATTGGGTTTTAACAAATTTGCTGTGCAAGATTTTATTCATATCTTCCGCAACAATTTCGTGAACCAAAGAAACTAAGCGCTTTTGTTCTTCACTTTCGTCTGCGGGCGCTATTTCCATTTTAGCTTTGGCAAACTGATCTACCAACTCTTGCTGCTTGCGACAAAGTTCTTTAATAACTTCATGGCCTGCTTCAATGGCGGCAATTATTTGTTCTTCAGGAACTTCAAAAGCTCCGCCTTCTACCATTAAAACTGAAGACTCAGTACCTGCCACCACCATTTCAGAGTCGCAAATTTCTAACTGCTCATAACTAGGGTTAATAATATTTTCACCTTCTATAATAGCTACGCGCACGCTTGCTACTTGCTCTTCAAAAGGCAACTCAGATAAACCAATGGCTATGGAAGCAGCACTTATGCCAGTTACATCGGCATTGTATTCCTTATCTGCAGATAAAACTTGCACCACCACCTGAACTTCTCTGGTAAAATTGTCAGGAAACATGGGGCGAATAGGTCTATCTATAAGTCGTGCTCTTAGAGTTTCATCATCGCTAGGACGACCTTCTCTTTTGAGATACCCCCCTGGTAAACGACCAGCTGCATAAGTTTTTTCACGATATTCCACAGTCAATGGGAAAAAATCCGCATCTTGTTCTGGACCAAAACATACCGTTGCTAAGACCACATTATCACCAAATTGAACTAAACTTGAACCAGCAGCTTGCTTAGCTAAGCGACCAGTTTCAAAACGAATATTACGACCGTCGCCCATATCAGCTACGGTCTCATTTGCTTTAAGCATCTTGTATTCCACAGTAATCTCCCTGTGTAAAAGTGTATTTTAAAAACTAACTAGCGGCGCAAACCTAACTCTTTGATAAGGCTGCGATATCCTTCAATGTCTTTTTCAGCGTAATATTTCAACAAACGCCTGCGTTGAGAGACTAAAGAAGTCAAGCCTTTAAGAGTGTGTTTATCTTTTTTATGAACTTTCAAATGTTCAGTTAAGTTGCGAATGCGTTCGGTAATTATAGCCACTTGAGCACGGATATTCCCTGTGTCAGCAGCATTTTCACCAAAAGCACTAATTAGTTCTACTTTTTTTTCTTTTGTAATGGAAGCCATTTCCATTTTCCTTTAGGGGACCATCCCCTGGTTGTTGCCATTCAAATTACAGTTTTTGTTTGCACATACTGAACATCACGAGCAATCTGCATTCTTAGTTCATCGACATTTGCAAACTTTTTTTCTCTTCGAATAAACAAATTTAACTTCATTTCTATTATTTTGTCATAAAGTTCTAACTTATCATCAATTAAATGCACCTCAACCGCTGACCCTGCCCCTGAAAAAGTAGGTCTTTCCCCAATATTGGTCACTGCACGATACTTTTTACCATCGATTATGGCTATGCCACCATAAACTCCATTACCAGGTAGCATTTTATGCACATTCACTTCCAAATTAGCGGTAGGAAAGCCTATTTTAGCACCTCGTCCAAAGCCTTTAACCACTTTTCCTGTGATGCTATAAGCTCTACCAAGCATTTTATTTGCCAAATCCAAATCGCAATTAACTAACAGTGCTCTTATTCGAGAGGAACTTATCATTTCCCCTTTATATTTCGTAAAAGGAGCTTGATATACTGGCATATCAGGGAATTTTTCCTTTACAAAGGGAAAATCTCCAAGACCACCACGACCAAATCGATGATTTGCACCAAAAACCCAAGCTTTAGCACGCATTTTTTTGATGATGACTTCGCGAATAAAAACATCAGCGTCTAAACCAGCCATTTTTTTAGTGAAATCTAACACTTGATGAGGTATTTTTAGCTCTTTGAAAAGATCTTGTTTTTCTTGACTAGTCGTAAGCAGTAAAGGCCTTGCATTGTTGTTTAAAAGATGGGAAGTGTGGGGAGCAAACGACACCATCAATGGTTGCAAATTCTTCGCTTTAGCAATGCGATTAACTTCTTCGTAAATACTGTGGTGCCCCAAATGCCACCCATCAAAATTACCTGTAGCCAACACATAGCCCATTACAAATCCCTCAGCAAGAACTTAGGCTCCAAACGACCACTTTTTAAACTAGCCACAGCCTGGGAAAGCCCTTGAAACATTACAAAAACATTTTCCGCCTCTTCTTGTGAGGAATTGCGAATGCCCCGTCCATTTTTTATAAATCTAATTTCCGCTGGATTTAGCTCAATTTGAGGCCAATCAAATAAGCTTTCTGGCTCTTCTAAAACTAAGTTTTCTATGGATTCACTGGCCATTTTTAAATTTATATGACCAATGGCTGTTCTTTTTATCTTTGAGGCGCAAGCCACCGTCCCCAATGCTTCACCCATATCTCTGGCCAGGGCACGCACATAAGTGCCTTTGCTACAATGGCAACGAAATGTAAATTCTTTTAGCGCTTCACTGGGTTTTGCCTTGGTTAAAAGTTCCAAACTATGCACCATTATTTGCCTAGCTTTAAGCTTGACTTCGCCCCCGCGATGCACTATATCTGAAGCTCTTTTTCCTTTAATTTTTATAGCTGAATACTGAGGTGGAATTTGAGCAATGGCTCCCAAAAACCGCGGTAATATTTTTTCAATTTCTTCCACTGTTCGCGCGCCGTCTGCATCAACGGCAACTTCTTGTCCAGTCCATTCGAGCGTATCGGTACTACACCCCAAATGCACTTTAAACTCATAGACTTTATCCATGACTTCGATTTGCGAAAGCAATCTGGTGCTTTTTCCCACTCCAGCAATTATTAAACCAGACGCATTTTGATCTAAAGTTCCCGCATGGCCTACTCTTTTAGTGCCAAAAGTTTTTTTTATAGGACCTAAAACTCGAAAGGATGTTATTCCTGAAGGCTTATTTATAATTACAAAACCAGATGGAGTAGATTTTGACAATTATTTATTCCTCGACTGAGCCCTCAGGGGATTTTTCTTCATCACCAAACTCCCCAGCTTCTCTAAGCTCACCCAAAATCTCTTGAATGCGCGCACTATGCTCTAAACTTTCATCTAAAACAAAGTTAAACTCAGGAATCTTGCGAATCTTAATGCTTTTATACAAAATCGAGCGAATATAACCTGCTGATCTTCCCAAAGCTATCAAAGTGTCATTTTTTTCTTTATCAGAACCTAAAACTGACACCCAAACTTTAGCATAACTTAAATCCTCACTCACTTCTACTCGCGAAATTGTTGCGAATCCTATGCGAGGATCCTTAATTCCATCAGCTAAGATTTTACTTATTTCTTGGCGAAACAATTCGCCTAATCTTTCTGTGCGTCGGTTCATGATCTGGGTCTATCACCTTTAAGTTTAGCCGCCGATTTAGCAATTTCATCTGCATCATCTTTAACATCGGCCAAAGTCCGAGCTACTTCTACTTCTTTAAAGAAGATCAATGAATCGCCTTCTTTAATATCGTCATAGCCTTTTAATCCTATTCCACATTCCATGCCTCTCTTGATTGAGCTGACATCATCTTTATGGTGTTTTAAAGACTGTACATGGGTAACTCCCAACTCCACACCATCGCGATATACTCGCACATGGGAGTCGCGGTTAACAGTACCATCTACCACCATACAACCGGCAATTATACCCACGCGAGGAACTTTAAATACTTCGCGAATTTCAGCTTCACCCACCAATTCTTCTTTAGTAGTGGGTTTCAACATACCTTCCACCACGCCTTGAATTTCTTCGATAATTTCGTAAATAATACGATAAGTCTTGATTTCAATGCCTTCTTGTTCAGCCATTTCTCTTATGGCATGGGAAGGCATTAGGTGGAAAGCTATTATCACCGCATCGGCAGTGGAAGCTAAAAGAATATCAGAATCATTAACTGCTCCCACGCCTTTGCGAATAATGTTGATTTTAACTTCGCGGTTAGAAAGCATTTCTAAAGAGGAAGCAATAGCTTCTGCGGAACCATCTACATCAGATTTTACAATAAGATTAAGCTCAGAAAATTCCCCAGTCTTAACTTTATCATATACATGTTCCAGGGACATTCTTTTGCGGAAACGCAATTCTCTTTCCCTAGCAGCCATGCGACGGTTTTCAGCGATATTACGAGCTTGCCTTTCGTCGGCAAATACTATTAAATCATCACCCGCTTGGGGCGTACCATCAAATCCTAAAACTTGACAAGGTACAGAAGGCCCTGACTCTTCACGCATTTGACCTAAATGGTCAAACATGGCGCGAACTCGCCCAGATTGGTTTCCACAAACAAAAACATCGCCCACGCGCAAGGTACCATTTTGAATTAGCACCGTAGCCACAGCACCTTTTCCGTGGTCTAACTGAGATTCTACCACTGTACCGCGAGCAAGAGCGTCTGGATTAGCCCTTAGTTCTTGCACTTCAGTTTCTAAGGCTAAGATTTCTAATAGTTTATCCATGCCTAAACCTGTGCGCGCAGAAACTTCCACACAAGAAGTTTGACCTCCCCACTGTTCCACTTCTATGCCATGTCCAGCTAATTCCGTGCGAATTCTATCGGGATTTGCAGTTTCTAAATCCATTTTAGTAATAGCCACTACCAACGGAACCTTGGAGCTCTTGGCTAACTCTATGCACTCTATGGTTTGTGGCATAACTTTACTATCAGAGGCCACAACCAAAACAATAACATCAGTAACTTGAGTTCCCCTTGCACGCATAGCAGAAAAAGCTTCGTGACCAGGAGTATCTAGAAAAGTTACTTTTCCGTGAGGGGTATTAACTTCATAAGCACCAATATGCTGAGTAATACCACCAGATTCGCCAGAAGCCACATTTTCTCGTCGAATATAGTCCAACAAAGATGTTTTACCATGATCCACATGTCCCATCACTGTTACAATGGGTGAACGAGGTTTGAGATTTTCTTCGTCTTCTGTCTCTATACCAAGAATTTCCTCTTCGTATTCTTCCATTAGTTCTGCATCGAAACCAAATTCGTCTGCCAATAGTTGAATGCTCTCAAAATCAAGACGATGGTTAATGGTAACCATTAAGCCCATTTCCATGCACTTGGCTATTACTTTTGCAGGCATTTGTTCCATTAATCCAGCTAATTCGCCCACTGTAATAAAATCAGAAGTCTTTAAAACTTGTCTTTCTTCCCCAGCTTTTTGAGGTGTAGCTTCTTTGCGATAAACTTTTTTAACAGGGTTTTTCGAGAGCGAGGCCATCACACGGCTAACATTTTGCCGTGCTACATCCATTTGTTCTCTAGCCTTCTCCTTGGGTTGCTGACGGTTTCTACCGCCTCTTTTACCCCTGGTTGGCCTTCCGCCTGATCTCGCTGCCGCCGCAGCTTGCTGAAACCCTGCACCCATCATGGCATCTTGCATAGCGTTGCCAAATCCTGGGCGCTGAGCTCCACTTGGTCTGCCCGGTCCTCTTCCTGACGGAGTGGCAGACCTACCAAATGATCCAGTATAACCTCTACCACCAGATTTTGACGCACTGCGTGTGGCTTGTCTAGCCTTCTGCTGCGCTTGTTGCTGCTCTTGTGTGCGTTTTATTCGCGCTAAAACTTCAGGATTAGGCTTGCTTACTTTAGCTAGCATAGGCGCTGTGCGAGGAGCTTCAGGTTTTTTAGCCTTTTCTGCTTTGTCCGCACTTGCCTCTTTTAAATCTTTTTCTTTCTTAACTTTTTTAGCATCAGTATCAGCTTCAACTTCTGCTTTTTTAGCTTTTGAAGTTTTTTCTTTAACAACTTCAGTTTTCACCTTAGGCTTATCACTTTTTGCAATAATTTCGTCACTTGGCTTTTCAGCTAGCTTTGGTTTAGTGTCTGTGGTTTTAGAATCAACCACTTCATCCTTTTTAAGCTTAGGTGCTTCTTTTTTAGGTGTTTCTGCTACAACTTTAGCCTCTTCTTCTACAGTTTCAGACCTTCTTAAAGTAACAGTAAACTCTTTACCACCTTTTTTTAGCTGAGTTACTTCTTTTTTAACGGGTTTTTTCTTTTTAAGTGTAGCTTTTTTAACAGTTTTTTTAACAGTTTTCGCCGCAGCTTTTTTGCTTTTAGATGCAGCCTTTTTAGCAACCTTTTTCTTACTTCCAAATTTGCTTTTGTGTTTTTCCAACACTTCTGGATCAAGCTGACTCTGAGTTGAATTAACACCTTCTACCTTCTCTTTTATGAGAAAGCGTGTTACTTCCATAGGCTTAAATCCGTTTTTTTCAGCCCAGTCGCTTATTCTAATCTTCTCCGTCATACTACCTGCTTAATTTTCTAAATTTTCTCTATCTAAAGGAACCATTTCGTCAGCATCTTCTAAATCTTGTTCCACTGCGGCATCTTCGCCCGCTTGCACCATAGCTTCTATACCATCCAATTCATCGGTTTTGCTAGTGCTAGTGTTTTCTTCGTCAAACAATTCCTTTAAACTTTTACCTGCTTCTTTTTGCTCTTTTCTCAAATCTTCAGAACGTGGCTGAATAATTATTTGTTTTTCTTCTTCGGTTTTTTCTGCCCAATCAGACTCGCCAAACACATCTATGGTTCTGCCAAGTAAATTCGAAGCTAAACGCACATTTTGCCCATTGCGACCAATGGTTTGCGCCAAATCCGCATCACTTACTACCACCACCGAACGCTGTACGCCTTCCACATCAAAAATTCGTGACACATTGGCTGGACTTAAAGCACGGCGAATATATGTGGGCAGCTCTTCGGACCAATGCACAATATCAATGCGCTCATTGGATAGTTCACGCACAATAGACTGCACACGCATTCCGCGCATACCCACACAAGCCCCCACGGGATCTATTCGACTATCCCGGGAAAGCACAGCTATTTTAGCTCTAAAACCAGGATCTCTAGCCGTACCCTTGATTTCCACAGTACCTTCAGCTATTTCTGGTACTTCTTGGCGGAATAACTCTTCTAAAAACTTTCCACTAGTTCGAGATAAAACAATTTGCGATCCTGCTCGTGATGCTTCATTCACACTTTCTATAATAGCCTTTACAGGAGAGCCACGCTTCAGTTTTTCTTTGCGTATTTGCCCACTTTCCAGTAAAACACCTTCCACATTGGGGCCTATACTTACATAATGAGCTCTTTTTTCAGTGCGCATAACGGTTCCCGTTATTAGCATTCCCACTTTATTCTTATAACTCTCGTAAATTTGTGCCCTTTCTGCTTCTTTTACCCGTTGTATCAAAAACTGCTTAGCTGTTTGTATAGCTTGACGACCAAAATTTGCAATGGGAATTTCCATTTCTAAAAAATCGCCATGTTGAGCATTTTCATTAAAACGCTGGGCATTTTGCACCAACATATAACCTTCATCTAACTCGGCAACCTCTTCGGCAGACATATCTAAATCGTATTCGGGATAATCATCCACCACTTCTACGCGCAAAAACACGCTAACTTCGCCTGTTTCAACATCTATATCTACATCTACTCTATTTTGCAGTTGCAAATACCTACGCGCAGCAGATGATAAAGCATCTTTTAATGAATCTAAGACAACATCTTTGTCGATGTTTTTAAATTCGGCTACTTCTTGAAGTAACACTTCTACTAATTCACTGAGTCCTTTCTTTTTCATAACACTTCTCTCAGAGTTCAGCCTCTACCTTAGCAACTAAAATATCAGCTCGTTGTATAGCAGTTTCTGCGCAAGTTTTCTTAACTTCTAATACTAATTTATCCGCATCTACAGCCTTTAAATAACCTATTACTGGTGTTCCTGCACCTTGAGTAACCTTAATCAATCTATTTAAATTTCGTTGAAAATCTCTATCAGTTTTAAGCGGCCTGTCCAAACCAGGAGAAGAAACCTCTAATGTATAAGGTTCTTCAAAAATATTTTCCAAATCTAGCCTGGCGCCTAATTCTCTACTCACTTGAGCACAATTTTCTACACTGATGCCGTCTTCAGCATCAATATATAAACGGAGTAGTTTACGCCTTCCCGCTTGAAACATATCAAATTCTACAAGCTCTACACTCATATCAGCACAGACTTCTTGAATCATTTTATCTAATTGTGTTCGATATTCCAACAAATACCTCAAAGCATCGGAAACCTTTTTCTATTCCCGACAATTATAACAAATAGAGAAAAATTATCGCTTTTTATCAACCAATACCACGATTTATCTTTTTTTTTGTAGATTTTTTCTATGAAAATTCTAATACTCGTGCTAATATCATTGTTGGGCTTATTCTACAATAGCAAATCCAGCATAAAAGCTTTTAAAAACATTCGTGAAAAAAACTGCACAGAACCCTCTGCTTTCAAGCGCTTTTTGAATTATCCATTTAGCGTTATTTGGCACACTTATGTGTTTGTCTTTTTTGTTGGACTAACTGTAAATAATGTAATCTTTACTTAGACTTTTTCTCTGAATATTTTACTTTATCCCAATATTCATCCATAGCTGACAATTTAAGTTCTTCTAAGACCTGTCCATCTGCTTTAACCAATGCTTCCATGGCTTTAAAACGGCGCACAAATTTAGCATTGGCCCGCAGCATGGCCATTTGCGCATCTACTTTTGCATGCTTAGCCAAATTCACCAGTACAAACAACAGATCGCCCAATTCTTCTTCCACCGCGGCGGTATTTTCCGCTCCAACATCTTGTTTAGCAATTTCAGCAGCTAATTCTTGAGCTTCTTCTTGTACTTTTTCCAAAACATCTTGGGCTTGCGGCCAATCAAAGCCAGTTTTCGCCGCTAATTTTTGCAACTCTTGGGCCCGCATCAAAGCTGGCAAAGATTCTTTGGCTTTGTCTAAAATCGATTTTGGCTTGGGTTGCCCCGCTCTTTCCTTTGCTTTGATTTCCTGCCACAAATCATCCACTTCCGCCGTACTATCGACCTTTACTTCGTCAAAAACATGAGGATGACGGCGCACCATCTTCTCGGCAATGCCATGCACCACATCATCTATGGTATAATCTCCTTTTTCTTTGGCGATTTGTGCATGAAACACCACCTGCAACAATACATCGCCTAGTTCTTCGCAGGCATCTTTAGTACTTCCCTGATGCACCGCTTCAATAAATTCCGTGGATTCTTCAAGTAAATAAGGCAGCAGAGATTCTTGGGTTTGTTCTTTGTCCCAGGGGCAGCCATTTTCCCCTCGTAAGCGTTCTAAAACGCCAATTAAATCATTAAATGAATATTTCATGGCACAAAAGATAATATTTAGCGTCATATATAATATGAACGAAAAATATCCTATTATCAAAATCGAGCCTAAACAGGCAAATTATCCTTATTGGTTATCCACTTCAACCCAAAATAAGCATACCATTTATGTGCGGGGGCAACTCTTTCCTACGGATTACCGTCCTATAGCCATGGTGGGAACTCGCACTCCCAGCTGGAATGGCAATGCTTTAGCTAAAGAACTAGTAGCATCGCTTAAAAACTGCAAAACTTCTGTGATTTCAGGTTTAGCCCACGGCATAGACTCCCAATGCCACGAAGCAGCGCTTAAAAATCAAGTGCATACGGTAGCAGTCTTAGCCCAAGGCTTGGATATGCCCATTGGCGGGCCTCGGGGACGATTAGCAGGGCAAATTTTAGAGCAGGGTGGAGCTTTAGTCAGTCCTTTTCCCTTGGGAAGCAAAGCTTTTAAACACAAATTTTTGATACGCAATCACTTTATTGCCGCCTTAGCCTGCGCCACAGTAATTGTAGAAAGCCGGGAAAGTGGAGGTTCTATGCACACTGCTGCCCATTGTTTAGAAGAAGGAAGATTGCTTCTCGCCACCCCTGGAGATATTTTGCGAAAAACCGCCCAGGGACCTAATTTGTTAGTGGAAAGTCAATCGGCTCTAGCTTTGTGGCAATGCGACAATCTGCCCATTTTTGCTGAACTGGAATTTATTTCCCAAGATTCCAGTCCAAGCGGAGCTGTAGCCGCCCAACAACTGGATTTTTGGAATAATTTTGCGGGAGAATGTCTAAGTATAGAAGAAATTGCTCAACGCTCGCAAAAAAATCTACCCCATTTATTATCTATATTGAGCGAGTTGGAAATTCAGGGTTTAGTAGAACAAACACCACAAAAAAACTATAGTTTTAATAAAACACCCCCATAGTAAAATGCTAAAAAAGGTCCTTAAAATATTAACTTTCATCGCCGTCATAGCTGTGTTGGGGGTTTTATTTTTAGGACGCAACGGCTTGCTAAACTTATACCGCATAGATAAAGAAAACCAAAGTCTGAGCCAGAGCATAGATTCGGCTCAGCAGCTTTTGGAAGCAAAATACTTGAAAATCTACCTATTACAAAACGATTCTTTTTATATGGAAAGCACTGCTCGCACTTTGTACGGTATGTCTAAACCCAATGAACAGATTTACATTTTTGTTGATAGTGTAAACAATCCGAAACCTTAGAATAATTAAAGGATTTTTGATTATTTTGGGGTTTCTGCTTTGATTTGGGCAGGACCGTAAATGCTAACCACCACTTGGCTAAACACCCCTTCGCTTCGACCCACAAAGCCTTTTTTCTCCATGGTAGAAGCTTTGACAGAGATTTGATCGGGACGGCATTTTAAAACTTCAGAAAGCTTGTTTTGTATGGCTTGCCGGTGGGGCTTAAGCTTGGGTTCTTCGGCAAAAAGCACAATATCGGCATTTACCAAAACACAGCTATTTTCTTCCATTAATTTTTGCACTTGAGCCAATAACAATAAGGAATCCACATCTTTAAAAGCGGGATCGTTGTCGGGGAACCAAGTACCAATATCTCCTAAACCCATGGCGCCTAAAATAGCATCGCAAAGGGCGTGTACCACCGCATCGGCATCGGAATGCCCTGCTAAACCGAGATGATGGGGGATATTCACACCTCCCAAAATGCAAGGACGACCTTCTACAAAAGCGTGTACATCTGCACCGAATCCTGTGCGAAACACAAATTCTGGTAATTTATTCATAACTCAACCTTTTTCTAAAAAGTTCTAAATCTTCAGCGGTGGTGATTTTATCGTTTAAGGTGTTTCCGGGAACTATTCCCACAGCTACTCCATAATGCTCCAATATTGAAGCCTCGTCGGTAGGATTCCAATCCAAAGCATCTCCATCCATGCGCACATAAAGCTTTTTGAGCAAATCCACCCGCGCAGCTTGGGGAGTTTGCGCCAGCCATACCAAATTGCGGTCAATGGTCTCGACGATATTTTGTTTCCGCACGATTTTCACCGTATCTACGCAGGGTTTTGCCACAATACAGGCCTCTTTTTGCACTTTTTTTAGCACAGCTTGTAAAATTTCTGCACTCAAAAAAGGCCGAGCCACATCGTGAACCAAAGCGTATTCTATATGAGATTCCAAAGCTTCGATGCCATGGCGCACAGACTGCCAGCGTTCGGCACCGCCTTCTACAATGGTGAGGCGATTGGCATCGTAATTTCGCAAATCTTTGATAAAAAAATCTTGCCATTCTTTGGGGACGGCTAACACCACTTGTGCGATGCGCGGTTCATTCCAAAACAGATCTAAGCTATGTTTGTACATAGCTTTTTCGCCTAAGGTCAATAATTGTTTGGGGGTGTCAGCACCCAATCTTTTTCCCAAGCCCCCAGCGGGGAGTATGGCAGCAAAATTGTGAGAAGTATTTTCTTTCATTAATACAAAGATAAATATCTACGCTTTAACTGGCTCTTCTCTTTTCTCCCCTTTTGCCTTTACCAGAATTGCGACGCATTTCGTAATGCTTTTTTCGCTCCGCTCTTTGCTCTTCTTGGAGCTTTAGCATTTTTTGCGCTTGTTCTGCGCTTAAAACGCTACGCATAAACACCAAGCTTGCCACGCGCTGTTTTTGCATTTCTGCCTGGGCTTTTTGCGCGGCGGCGCTGTATTCTTTGACTTTCTTTTCATCTTGCTGCCAAATAGCATCTTGCAAAGATTTTTCGGAAGCAGCGATTTTTTCGCTCCAACTACGGCGATTTTTCTGGTGCTCTTCCCAATGTTTATTTAAAGCGCTTTTTTGTTCTGGGCTTAAGTTCAAAGCTTCTTGCATTAGGGGATTCATATAACCAAATCCGCGCCCCATGTAGCCCGAAGAGCGCTCTTTGCTCTCAGAATAGCGTTCTTTATTGTCCCAATTTGCGCCTTGCCCCATTCTTGGGCCCCTTTGCGCAAAACCAAGCCCCACCATTAATAAAGCGATTACTAAAACTTTCTTTTTCATATTTAACCTCCACTTTTTAATAATTTACCCTTTAAAAAGTGCCAAAAAGCAAGCTATCTACAAACCAACTAATGCCATAGACGAAATTGCAATCCACGGTCATCGAGTGATTTCGCTAATATAAAAAATGGTGTTTTCAGGCGAAATAGTGTCGAGATGGGCTTTTAGCCGACTCGTTTAGGCTAGTCGGCAGGATGTTCGTAAGCGCGATACCATGCAGAAAAGAAGTAAATACGGCGCTTTTTGCACACTTACTACTAACTACTTCTCTGGACTATGCATGGATGATTTTAATCAGCCCGCTAATGCTGGCTGAAAGAAAGTCCGGAAGTCCACTATACACAGGACTACCCCTCGATATTTTTTTTGCCTAAGCAAAAAACACTCGGGGACCGTGGCTTAACACTCCATTCCGTGAACAACCAACTTATTACACATCAACCTGGTTGTCCCCAAAATCCACATTGCTCTTATCACCTAACATAAGCGCACGGGTTTTCATGGGCAAACCAAAGCAGCGGATAAATCCGGTAGCGTCTTTTTGATCGTACATTTCCACATCAGAAAAGCCGCCCAGCTCATCGTCGTAAAGACTGTGAGGGCTGCTGTAGCCTGCGGGTATGATATTACCTTTATATAGTTTTAAGCGTACCTCGCCGGTAACAACTTTTTGAGTTTCATCCACAAAAGCATCTATGGCCTGGCGCAAAGGAGTAAACCATTCGCCATTATACACCAAAAAGGCATAAGTTTGGGCTAATTTTTGCTTTTCTGCCATGGTACTTTTATCTAAAGTCAAAGTTTCTAGCAATTCATGGGCTTTGTAAAGCAATGAACCACCTGGAGTTTCATAAACACCGCGACTTTTAAGACCAACCAAGCGATTTTCCACGATATCGAGCAAACCACAAGCGTGTTCACCACCAATAGCGTTGAGTTTTTCTATTAGCTCCACTGCGTCCATTTTAACGCCATCCACAGAAACCGGAATGCCTTTTTCAAAGCCTATGCTCACATAACCTGGGGTGTCAGGGGCTTGTTCAAAGGTGTTGGACATTTGCAACATGTCGTACTTATGTTCTTTTTCGGGAAACTCTAAAATCCCCCCTTCATGGGAAAGATGCCACAAGTTGCCATCTTCGGAATAAATCTTTTCTTTACTTACAGTCAAGGGAATATTGCGCTCTTTGGCATAATCTATACAGGCTTCACGGCTGTCCAAGTCCCAAAGGGGATCTTTCCATGGGGCTAGTACGGTCAAACTGGGATCCATGGCCGCATAAGTCAACTCAAAACGCACTTGGTCATTGCCCTTTCCAGTGGAACCGTGAGCCACTGCATCGGCGCCCTCTTTTTGAGCGATTAGCACTTGATATTTGGCGATTAAGGGGCGAGCAAAGGCTGTGCCCAGCAAGTATGTTCCTTCGTATTTAGCCCCAGCACGCAATGTAGGCCAAACATAATCTTCCATAAATTCTTTGCGCAAGTCCAACACATAACATTTGGAAGCGCCGGTTTGAATGGCTTTTTCTTTTAAGGCTTCAGGTTCTATATCGCCCTGGCCTAAATCTGCGGCAAAAGCTATGACTTCGCAATCATAGTTTTCTTTGAGCCAGGGAATTATTACAGAAGTGTCTAATCCGCCCGAATAAGCGAGAACTACTTTTTTTACTTTGGGTGCTGATGACATAAAAACCTCATAGTTAATTTTTAAACAAATATAGCAAGGCTACAAATTTGCTTGCTTTTAAAACTTTTTAATTCATAGTTGCACAGGCGGCATCTATCTTGGACAAGGCCAATTCCACTTCATTTTCACTGACATTTAGTGGTGGGAGCAAGCGCAAAATATCGGCGCCAGCGCGATGCGCCAACAATCCCTCACTGCGACAAGCTGCGATAAGATCGCCCACAGGTTTGGTACAGCGAATGCCTAAAAGCAAACCTGCCCCGCGGATTTCTCCCAACCAGGAGTATTTTTCTCCTAGTTTTTGCAAACCCGCTTGAATTTGCTCACTGCGTTCAGTCAAGTTAGCCAAAAAGTCTGAATTATTCACTGTTTTTAGCACAGCCAAACCCGCCGCACAAGATACGGGATTACCACCAAAAGTAGTGCCGTGATCTCCAGGTTTTATTTGCGCAGCCACTTTTTTGCGCAACAAAATCATTCCCAAGGGCAAACCGCCACCCAAAGCTTTGGCCCAGGTGCTTATATCGTGGTCTAAATCGTATTTATGCGCTCCAGATATAGCTCCGCAACGCCCCAATCCGGTTTGAATTTCATCTACAATTACCAAACAGCCATGCTTTTGACGCAGTTCATTGATTGTGGCGATAAATTCTGGGTTCGGGGTTAAAATACCACCTTCGGCAGCGATGGGTTCTAACATAATAGCACAAGTTTCTGCGTTTACTGTGCGGCGCAGAGTTTCACTATCATTCCATTCTAAATGCACAAAATCGCCGGGCATGGTACCAAAACCCTGTTTAAGTGCGGGTTGGCCAGTAGCGGCTAAAGCGCCGAAAGTTCTACCGTGAAAACTATTGACAAAAGTAACGATTTGCTGACGTTGGCCTTGGCCTTGGCGATCAAAGTATTTGCGAGCAAACTTAATAGCTCCTTCGTTAGCCTCAGTACCTGAATTAGCGAAAAAAGCTTTAGCACCAGTTCCCAAATTAGGGTTGGTTTTTAGCAGTTCTTGAGCTAAGCTTAATTGTGGCTCGTTGATATACAAGTTTGAAAGGTGCAAATATTTTTGACTTTGCTCCACAATGGCATTTTGCACCGCTTTATGACCATGACCTAAAGCATTTACCGCAATACCGGTAACAAAATCCAAGACCTTTTCCCCTTGACGAGTAAATAGCCATGAACCTTCCCCATGGCTGAACTCCATATCTGCCTTAATGTAAGTGGGCGCTAATAAAGTATTGTCTAATTCTTGTAAATTAACGGATGATGCTTCCATGATTTTCTTCTCCTGTAATTTGTTGACGCAAGTGTTCAGGGCTATGCCAACCCACGATATGAATTGATTTTAAACCGCGCTCAATGGAGTCTAAGCTGGCTTGCACTTTAGGGATCATTCCCCCAGTAATTATTTGCTGGTCTATGAGCGTGGCGATTTTTGGGGCATCTAGTTCGCCAATGACATTTTTTTCCCCATCTAAAACCCCAGGGACATCGCTGACCAAAATAAACTGATCTGCCTGTAAAGCTACGGCCAATTCCGAAGCAGCAGTATCGGCATTGACATTAAAAGGCATTTCAGCGCCATAAGAAATCGGAGAAACCACTGGGGTCCAACCGCTTTGCCATAAATCTTGGATTAATTGAGGATTTACGCTGTGAATATCGCCCACCTGACCTAAATCCACCTCAGCTTTTAGTTTATCTGCACTAAAAATTTGCCCATCTACGCCGGAAATTCCCACGGCGGGGCATTGCATGGCTAAAAGCATGCGCACCAGTTTTTTGTTTACATGACCGCTCAGGGTCATTTCCACCATTTTCATAATTCCGGGGGTGGTTACGCGTAAGCCATTAATAAAATTAACTTCTTCTTGGAGTAGGGCAATATTCTCATTGATATCTTTGCCGCCCCCATGCACCAAAGCCACTTTTATATGGGGAAGTGCAGTTATTTGCGCAAATCCACGCAAGAAATCCTCTAACTTAGCCTCATCTATGGCTAAGGAACCGCCAATTTTTATCACTATTTTTGTCATTTTTAACCTTTAATACAATATTAGCAAATACAAAACTTTTATTTTTTTATATTCGTATTATTAAAACCAAACTTCAAGGAGTATTATTATGGTAATTACAAGAGTATGGCTAGATGAAACTGAAAACGAATGTACCATGTGCGGCGCTTGCGAAGCAGTATGTGATTCAGTTTTTGAAGTTCCTGAAAAAATGATTATTAAAGAAGATGCGGATTTTTCTTTAGTTGACGAAATCAAAGAAGCTGCGGATAGCTGCCCTGTGGCAACTATCGCTATCGAATTCGACAATTCTGGAAATCGCGATTATCCTGTTTAATCATTAAGATTTTAGCATGCCCTGTCCTCGGACAGGGCTTTTTTTATAGATTAAAACCATGAAAATCGCGGTAAATGCTTCTTTTTTGAGTCCAAAACCCAGTGGCATTGGCATTTACACCCTTGAAATCCTCAAAATATGGGCGCAAATGCCCGAATTTTCCACCCATCAAATAGATGTTTTTAGTCCGGTGAAAATCCCCAACTGGGACAAAAATTTTCGCTGGATTCCGCTCAAGCCCCAGATGGGGCGCTCCACCAGCACGCATTTCCCCGCGATTTACCGCCATTGGTGGAATGCTTTTATCTTTCCTAAAATCGCCAAAAACTACGATCGGGTGTATTCGCCCTCTCCCAATAGCGGTAAAATCCCCCAGCAGATAATCACCGTCCACGATTTTATCGCGCTTAGCTTTCCCCGCCAACATTTGTTGCAATATTTTTTCACCAAATTTCGCTTGCCTAGCCTTTTAAAATCCAGTGTCAAAATTATCTGCATTTCCCAGCAAACCCAAAAATTATTGCACAAACATTTCAAAATTCCTTTATCTCAGACTAAAATCATATCCAATGGAGTGAGTTTACAAGATTTTTCTCCCTCAAAAGATGTTTTAGATTTACCTTCCCAATATATTCTCTGCGTAGGGCTAAGCTTGCCCCACAAAAACCTCGAAGTGGTGCTCAAAGCCATGCCCAGTTTAAAAATGGATTTAATAATTACTGGGCAAACCCAGGGTAAATACAAGCAGAAGTTGCAAGATCTTATCGCTAAACTGCAACTGCAGCAACGAGTGCATTGGTGGGAATATACTTCTACCGAAACTTTGGTGCAGTTGTATCAAAATGCTTTTGCTCTGGTGTATCCCAGCTTGGCAGAAGGGTTTGGAATGCCAATGTTGGAAGCCCAAAGTCATTCTTGCCCGGTGGTGGTCGCTCCCACTCCAGCTTTATTAGAGGTGGGGGGCGCTGGAGTGCTTGTGGCAGATTCTCATAATCCCCAAAGTTGGGTGGCAAATCTTAAAAAACTAGAAAACAACGAAAAACGCCAAGAAATGATAGATCTTGGCGCAGAAAACTCACAAAACTTTAGCTGGCAAAAATGCGCTCAGCAAATTGCGGAATTAGTCTTAAATTCTAGCAGTGCTAATTCTAATGTATAGGGGGAGCTGCGGGGGGCGGAGGTACTTTTTGTGTTCTAATTTTACCATCTGAACCCACAAGCTCATTTAGCAATTCAATGGCGCGATAGGCTTCGTTAGTTTCCCGACACTGAGGCTGGGCGGTTAATCTTTGCAAATACTGCACTTGGTTTTGTGTTTCTGTTTTTGTTTCACTTATTTGCGCTAATTTAAACAAACTCAAACAAACTTTATTGCCCTGGGGAAACTGTTTTAAAATTCTCTCTAAAACCTGTATGCCTTTATCTTCTTGTTTGGTTTCTAATAGGCAAAAAGCCATCCAATAAAGAGCATTTTCTCCCATTTCTGTTTGCCCCGCTTGTTCATATACCTGCTTGAAGCCCTCAAAAGCTATTTTATATTCACTGCGCTGGAAATCTAAGCGCGCCGTGGCATAAAGCTTTTCTAACTCAGTTTCTTCATCGCTTTTCGGAACTAATACCCCCATACCAGATTCTTGCCCCATCATATTAGGGTCTTGCTCTGCTATAGGTGGTGCATTGGTGGCCATTTCTTCCCTTTTGTCTATCACCACTCTTTTAGTGGGAGTTCGAGCGGCATTAACCACCATATCTAACCTGTACAAGGCTTCTTCAAGGCGAGCATCTATTTTGTCCATATCAGAAGCAAAACGCCCAGAAACCATGCCAAAATCCGCAATTAAACGCCTTTGTAAGCGCTCATTGGACTCCATTAGAGAATCCAAAATCAAACGCAAAGAGTCTATTTGCTGGGTCATTTGAACATTTACTTCTTTTTTTACATCATCGCCCACGGCCTGAATTTCTTTTGTTCTCAATAGAGTCACGCTGGAGCAACTCCATAAGAATGCCAAGAAAAAAGCGGGTAATATTATTTTTTTTATTTGCATGACCTCACCTTGAAGATATGAACCTATCATTTATAAGTTATTTAATAATTTGCACTTTAAAAGCGGCACGCCTATTTAGAGCATAAGCTTCTTCGGTAACACCTTCCGCTTTGGGAGCCTCTTCCCCAAAACTAATACTTTTAAGGCGATCACTGGAAACTCCATAATCTATAAGGTATTGCACCACAGATTGAGCGCGTTTTCCGCCTAATGCCATATTATATGCAGCAGAGCCACGCTCATCGGTATGTCCTTGTACTTCCACATAAAGAGTGGGTTCCTTTTGCATAATATCTGCAGCTTCAGCTAATAAAGCTCTCGCTTTTTCCGTAAGACTGGCTTTATCAAAGTCAAAATAAATTTCTTCTGCCATTAATCTGTTCATCATGTCTTCTAACAAGGAGCGCTGCTGCTCTATTCTTTGATTTTCTAGCTCCGCTTGTCTAAGCTCTTCAGCTTGCTGAGCAGCATCTATACTATCTTGATTTACAGGAGCAGCTGCAACAGGTGCCTCTTCAGCGGGAACCTCTACTTGCGGAGGTTCTGCCTTTTTTCCACAGGCAAATATCATTGCGAAGGTTAATGTTATAAGTAATGTTTTTTTCATGGATTATTTCCTTGGGATTCTTGGTGAAAAGTATTTACAGAGGGCGCCCAAGAAGGCCAAGTGTTTTCTGTTCCACCTGTTATGCGCGTAACGCCTGAACCATCTTGACGCATCACATAAATTTGATACGAGCCTGTACGATTTGAAGAAAAAGCGATCATCATGCCATCGGGAGACCAAACTGGATGCTCATTATTGCCAGCATTCATGGTTAATTGCGTTACTTCTCCCCCAGCTAAATCACTGGTATAAATGTTGAAACCACCTGGATCTTGAGAAGAATACACGATTTTTCCCCCTAAGGGAGACCAAGAAGCACTTTCATTGTAATGTCCTACAAAAGTCACGCGCCGCATATCGCCACCATTGTTATCCATGGCATATATTTGTGGGGAACCACCTCTGTCAGCGCTAAATAAAACTTCATAACCGTTGGGAGCCCAAGCGGGGCTGGTTTCATTAGCACGCTGATATGATAATTGCCTAGTTCTTAGACTTTCTGTGTCAGCTATCCATAAGTTAGACCTTCCATGCTTAGAAACGGTAAAAACCAATTCATCAGTAGTAGGACTCGCTGCTGGACTAAAAGTTTGATCTAAATGGGGAAAAAGCAATTGCACTCTCCCTGTGTTAAAATCTCGGGAAAAAATCTGCGGCCTATCGTTGCGGAAACTAGTAAAATAAATCTTATTGAGATTGCGATCCCAGGTAGGCATGGTATTTATGCTGGGATGGGTGGTAGCTTGTTTGGCATTGTAACCATCATAGTCCCCCACTACAATTTGTTTATAACCGCGAATTTTAGACACCCAAGCCAAGCGAGAAGATGCCACCCCTCTATACCCAGTCAATTGTTGGCTTACCATGTCAGCAAAATCATGCAAAGCTTGGCGCACTTGTTCTAAAGGCACTTTATAAGACTGTCCCGTAACCAAAGTTAAACTTTGCACCGCAATTAATTTCAACTCCAATTCATATTGTTTATCATCGGTGGAGGTAATTTTCCCCGAAACAAAATATGCCACGCGATTTTGATAAAAAGTCATGCGATTGTATTGGGGTAAAACTACGGGAGCAAACCTCCCCGACATAAAGAAGTCTCTTTCTAGAGTTTTATGTGGTGCTTCATGGAGAATAATGTTTTCAGTCCCTTCTATATGTACTAAGCCCAAAGGAATAGCTCTTTGGCCTTCCACTGCAATTTCTAAATAAACAGTGTCAATGGCGGCGTAAGATAAAGCCACTCCAAACATTAAAATTAAAAACCAACGCATATTTTACACCAAAATTTAATTAAAACTAATTCATTTCTCTCTAAAATCAAACACTAAGGGGAGCACAGGAGCACGATAATTGGGAGGCAAAGGGGGAAGTTTAGAAATATTAATAGCTCGCATAGCTAAACGATCCCAAGTGGCATTTCCTGAAGAAATTTTAAGTTGCACCCCAGTTATAGCACCGTTCCGTTGAATTGTAAACTGCACTGAAGTTTTTGCATATTTAGATACATTTATGCCTGCAGGGGGATTAAAATTCCCCATTAAAATCATCTGAAGCTGTTCTAAATAAACTTGCATCAAAGGATCTATAAATATCGATTCCACTGTCCGCAACTGAGGAGCATTATCGAACTCGGGTAATTCCATTTCAAACTCTTCTTCTTCCACAATTTCTTCTACAGTTTCTTCAGTAGCTAATTTAGGTTCTGGCGCTAAAGTTTTTTCTACTGGCTTTGTTACTGGCTTTGGATCTTGGGGTTTAGGTCTTACTTCTGGGGGCTTGGGCGGAGTAGGCTGAGCAATTTTTGGCTTAGGTTTAACCATAGGTTTAGGTTCTTCTATGGTTATAAGTTCAAATATATGAATGGGCTCAATTTTAGCTTTGGGTTTAAAAAACATAAAGGCCACCAATGCCACTATTACAGCTGCATGCAATATTACAGAAGCTACAACAATACGCACTAAATATCGCCCGGTATCATCTCGGCGAAAGGCAACTTCTATCATTAATTAAAACTCCGTTCTGGGGGGGAGAGTTAAAAAGCCTAAACGAGTTACTCCATTAGCTTGAATTTGAGATACTATTTCCATCACCATGCCATAATTAACTGACTCATCAGAATTAACAACCACAGGACTTTCACCATCCCAAATAGTGCTAAATACATTATCAAAATCACCTCTGCTAACTTCCATATCCGCAATAAAAATTTTACAATCTTGGGTGATTGAAACTTTTAAAAGCTTTTTTTGCTCAATGGTAGGCGCTTCTGCCTTAGGCAAATCCACTTGCACCCCCTGACTCATTAGGGGAGCAGAAATCATAAAAACAATTAAAACAGCAAAAACCACATCAATCATATTGGTGAGGTTCATTTCCTGCATTAATGGTTTGCTTCTGCTGCGCTTCATATTATTCGCCTGCTACTTCTTCGAGGGCTAACAAATCACCTCGTTTAAACAAACTCAGCACCCTAGAGCCAAAATTGTAAAAACTAATTTCGTTGCGATTGTTGCGATTAACAAAAATATTATAAGCTCCAGATGCGGGAATTGCCACAAGCAAACCCGCCACTGTGGTGATCAACGCCGCAGCAATACCAGGAGCAACCACAGTTAAATCTGCAGAACCATGTTGCCCAATCTCATAAAATGCCACCATTATTCCCCAAACTGTTCCTAAAAGACCAAAAAACGGAGAGAGATTCGAAGATAAAGCCAAAAAACTTAAAAAACGATCTTCTTCTAAACGAATAGCCTCAATGGAGCGTTGAATAGTGTCTTCTAATAAAGATGCGCGATGCTGGATGGAATCATAACTGACAAAGGCAGAGAACTTTTGCGCTTCTATCAGAACTTCTTCGGTAAGCTGTTTAAGTGGACTGCTACCTATTTGCCTACAAATACCTTTTACTTGCACAAACTGCTCTATATGCACAAAACGCTCATAAAATTCTGCATTAGCATTGGTGGTATTGCGGTAATATCTCATCTTAATCAATATTATTCCCCAAGTC
>LSQX01103884.1_pt1 | contig 31697 bp, 33 predicted proteins | sample 654561 | NCBI WGS metagenome assembly LSQX01 (sample SAMN04489861, study PRJNA283612) | anaerobic digester metagenome | isolation source: 4 biogas reactors fed with cattle manure at either 37C or 55C with and... | place: Denmark: Kongens Lyngby | collected 2014 | reverse complement strand
CCCGAAGGAGGGGTTGTTGTAAAAAGAACCGATACGGGGGTCTAAACACACCCCGTCAATAATGGCTTCGGTGTCCAGATCTCGCATCTCTGCATAGGTGTCCAACTCATTAAAGTAAGAGACCCTCAGGGCCAAAAAGGTGTTGGCAAACAACTTAACCGCCTCGGCCTCCGTAAAGCCCATGATCAACGTTTCGATATCTTCCTGTAGCGCACCCTCCTTCAGTAGGGCTGCAAAGGCATTGGCCGCCTTCACCAAGCGAGCATTTTTTGTATCCGTGCCCACAATAATCCGAGAAGGGTACAAATTGTCGTAGAGTGCCTTGGACTCCCGCAAAAACTCCGGACTGAACAGGATATTGTCGCAATGGTACTTTTCTCGGATATGGGCCGTATACCCCACCGGCACGGTAGATTTAATGATGATCACCGCGTCGGGGTTATGCTCAATCACCAGCTCTATAACCGCTTCCACCGCCGAAGTGTCAAAGAAGTTTTTCTTAGGATCGTAATTGGTGGGTGTTGCGATGACCACATAATCGGCATCGGTGTAGGCTGCCTGTCCATCGGTGGTGGCCACTAAATTTAAAGCCTTCTCTACAAAGTACTGTTCGATATCATCGTCCTGAATGGGCGATTGTTTGTTGTTAATTAAATTTACTTTTTCTTCGACAATATCCACGGCCACCACTTGGTTGTGTTGTGCCAACAAAGTGGCAATGGATAAGCCGACATAACCGGTACCGGCTACGGCGATTTTCATAGATGCTCCTTAAAATGTAATTTTATAATATGACTTGTACCACTCTGCAAATTGTCGCAGACCCTCTCTTAAACTTGTACTCGGTTTAAAACCGAAATCCTTTTCTAGCGCTGAGGTATCGGCATAGGTAATGGGGACATCTCCCGGTTGCATGGCCACCAATTCCTTATGACTTTCAAAATCATAATCTGATGGCAATACTTCGGCGCGCATCAACTCCTGTTGTAAAATATCTACAAAATCTAAGAGATTTTCCGGTTGACTGTTGCCGATATTATACACTGCATAAGGCGGAATCGGTAAGCCATCCTGCCCTGTATTTTTTTCCGGCGGACGTTGCATAACGCGTATGACCCCTTCAACAATATCATCGATATAGGTAAAGTCTCGCTTACAATTTCCATAATTAAAGATTTGAATCGTCTCATCATTTCTAAGCTTGTTGGTAAAGCCGAAATAGGCCATATCCGGTCGACCTGCGGGCCCATAAACCGTAAAAAAACGCAACCCTGTCGATGGTATATTATAGAGCTTAGAATAAGCGTGAGCCATCAACTCGTTGCTTTTTTTAGTTGCGGCATATAAACTGACGGGATTATCTACCTGATCTTCTGTAGAATAAGGAACTTTTTTATTGGTACCATAAACAGAAGAAGAACTGGCATAAACTAAATGTTGAACACCAACTTGGCCATCATCATAGGAATGACGACAAGCTTCTAGAATATTATAAAAACCGATAAGGTTTGCCTCTATATAAGCATCCGGATTGGTTATAGAATAACGAACCCCGGCTTGAGCCGCAAGGTTTACCACAATAGAAGGTTGATACTCTTCAAAAATTTGATCGATTAACCCCTTGTCCGCGATAGACCCTCTTATAAAAGCCCAAGAAGAATTGCTATGTTCCGCAACGCATTTTTCTATTTGCTCTAAACGATGCTCTTTAAGCGAAACATCGTAATAATCATTCATATTGTCGATGCCAATTATTGTTACCGACGCCACTGTTTTCAATAACTGCAATACGAGATTCGCACCGATAAAACCGGCAGCACCGGTGATGAGGATGGTTTTGTTGTATATTCTTAGACTTACTGGCACATCGATCTCCTTAATTAAGCATGGTTGTTTCAGTATTAAATACATTTTGAATTTAATTAGGTTGTAGTTAGAGTAATTTGAGTGTAAGCGTTATGTGAAATGAAAGTTAATCACCAGTTAAATCTTCAAATGTTTTATATTATTACTCTCATTTTTTGCAACTTAGTACAATCTCACATATTTTATCTACATCCTCTAATGCTAAATCAGCATACAAAGGCAGTGTAAGGATTCGTTTGCTGATATACAATGCAACAGGTGTTGAATAAACATCATATTTATCATAAAAACAATCAAAACTATTCGTTAAAGGGTGGAAATATTTTCTTGCAAATATACCTTTGTTTGCTAATTCATTAAAAACTTCATTGCGACTTGAGCCAAATACTTTCTCATCAAACACAACCGGAAAATAAGCATAATTTGACACTACATCTTTATTCACATGACTTAGTTTTAGTCCTTCAATCCCTATTAAATGCTCTTTATATCGTTTTGCTACTTTTTCTCTTTTAGCAATTTCATTATCAACATGGCGCAGATTGCATATGCCCATTGCAGCACAAAATTCATTCATTTTAGCATTTGCACCTATACCGTCGACTACTTCTGGTCCACGGATCCCGAAATTCTTTAAACGATATAACTCTAATCCAAAATCATCATCACTAAAGCATACTGCGCCACCTTCAATTGTATTGAAAACTTTTGTAGCATGAAAACTAAAACAAGATATATCACCGAAGTTTCCGACTCCTCTTCCTTTATAAGTTTCTCCAAAAGTATGCGCGGCATCATAGATTACTTTTAAACTATATTTATTTGCAATTCTCTCTATTTCTTCAATATTACAAATATTACCATAAACATGGACAGGAACAATTGCACTTGTTTTATCCGTAATCAAATCTTCAATTTTTTCTACATCTATCGTATAATCATCTGCATTTATATCACAAAAAACAGGCTCTAAACCATTTCTTACAATTGCATGTGTAGTAGATGCAAAAGTAAAAGGCGTGGTAATTACTTCCCCTTTCAAATTCATTGCTTGCATAGATAGTTCCAAAGCCATGTGACCATTAGTCAATAAATCCAATTTGTTCACATTTAAATATTTTTTCTATTCATTTTGAAGCTCTTTGTGTTTAGGGCCCATATTTGTGAGCCAATGAGTATCCCAAATATCTCTAATTTCATCAATATATTCTTCAAAATTCGGTATTGAAGAACGTGTAACAAAAATGTTCTTTTTCACTAAAAACTCCTCGTACATAATAATTCAAGTAGTTATCATCATTTTAGCCCTGAATTAACCTACCATATTATTGTTAATCATATTTTTGCTTTTTTTCCATTTCTATTTTAAAATCTTTTAGCATATCCAAGTAAAAATATTTTGGTTCATAAGCAAGTTCCTCTTGTGCATGTGATATATCCATAATATATTGTGGCGCATTGGGTTTTTCAGGACAAAACGTCAAAGTAGACTTTTTGTTTTTGTCTCCAAACACTTCTATCATCCCTTTAATTTGATCTAATAAAGTCGTTCCTACACCCGTACCAACGTTATAATAACCTGTTAGCCTATTTACAAATAGTGCTTTGAATAACATTTGGCAAAAGTCTTTTACATAAACCATATCTTTCACTCTGTTCGGATCCCCCCAAACTTCGATTGGTTCGCCTGCAATCGCTTTATCTATCAATATGCGATATCCAATTTTTCTAGCAACACCATCTACATAAAAATGATCAATAGGTGACCATAGATAAATTGTCGGTAGTCTAAATATAAATTTCTTAATCCCATACATTTGATAATAATTCTCTATCATATCAACAGCAAAGTTTTTACTCATAACGTAAATCGTATGATCTGTTTTAAAACTAAAGTTTCTTTGCATATCTACTTTAAGTAACGGATCTATTTCAGAGTAATCTTTGATGTCACCAAAGCTTTGTGCATATAGAATTCTATCCACTTTATTTTCTCGACAATATTCCAATATATTTAGCGTTCCAATAATATTTACATCAATATATTTGTAGGGATCGTAACCTTTCATTCTAGCTGGCATAGCTCCGGCTAAGTTTACTACTGCATAAACATCTTTAGGCAGTATATGAAAATCATTTTTATTAGTAATATCTACTTGATGATAAGTCACACCAATAGAATCAAATTCATTTGTTACACGACTACCTGTTGCCACAATTTCGTATTCATTTTCTTTATAGTTTTTAATAAAGTATTCAACAAAATACCTACCCGTATCACCACTCGCACCAAAGACAACTATCTTTTTCATTGCACTACTCCTCTTTATTTTCTGCTATCAAAGTAAATTCATACAACATTTCTTGGATATCTTCTTTGGAGTTAAACATCACCAAATCAATTATTGATAAATTTGGCTGAAAGCTGTTTTCGAACTGATCATATAGAATATCGTTTGTTTTTAAAAATTTTAGTCTGATACCTTGTCTATTAAAATCATCAAACGAGTATAATTCTTTACCCCCAATAGCATTGAAATATTCAGTCGCTCCTAATATTTTGCAGATATCTAACACTTTGTCTTGGCCCTTCAACTCATCATTTTTTAATAACGTTGAAGACATTATCAGCTCTGTTTCAATTTCTAGATACTTACCAAAAACCATGTATGTGTTGTATATATAATCTGAAATCTTTCTTTCATTACTTTTTAAAGATTTCTCAACAAGCTCATATCCTATCTTATAAAAAGGCGCTTTTTGGTACGCACCTTCAATTATTCTTAAATTTTTATTTATAAGTTTTTCATTATTGTTGACATCTATTTCATTGATTAATTTGTTTGAACTGGCACCTATCATCGGTACATTAAAATACTTAGGTTGACCATTTACGAGAATTCTGTTTCGATTGATCCAGCCACCTTTAATAAAGTTAACATCATCATAAATAACATATTTGTCTACCGCATTTATTAGTTGCCAATAACCAATATAAGGCATGAAATATGGTTGCATAATTCCTATTTTCATTATCTGTTCCTCTCCCAGTATTTATTTTGAGTATATTTTAACAATATCATAAACGGCTCTAATTTAAACAAATAAGAAAGTCCTAGATAGACCGTAACTCCTGTTAAAATCTGAAAAAATATTGTGATAAATGGGTTTAAACCAAGAAAAGTAATACTTAAAACACATATAAATTCTAAAATAGATAACAAAAATTGCGGTAAAATATCTTTCATTTGTTCAATATATGAATAATTTACTATTGTTTTGTTCGGAAAAGCATTGATAAAGCTACTGACCAATGTTGTTATAGCACCCGTAGCAGCTATAGCCATAGGTGTTTCGAAAAATACGATTGCTATTGTTAGCGCTAGGATCCCATAACTTTTCTTGATAATTTCCAGTCTTAAAAAAATATCGCTTCTACCCATTGCGTTGATCGCCTGAAGGTTACTTGAATGTACTGGCCAAAAAGCAAAGATAAAACAGTTTATTTGCAAATACGGCACACACAGCAGCCATTTGTCTGTTAATAATATTTTCACTAATGGATTTGCTACACCTGCAAGCCCTGACATCAGTGGGAAAATAATATATGAACTAAATATAATTGAATTACGCATCATTCCTTTAACACGCACTATGTTATCTTGTTCGACAGCCATTGCAGGTAACATTACAGTTTGTATAGTAGTGTTAACCACGCTAATAATCACCTGTGGAAATTGCTTCCCTTTTTCGTAGAACCCTAGCACTCTAGAGCTATATCTTTTACCTATGACAAGACTGCTAAGATCCTGATATAAAGTATCTATTATACTGGAAACTAGCAATTTCCATCCAAAAGAAAATAACATTTTTATTCGTTTAAAATTAAATACAAATTTAAACCTTAAATCACTGATTATATGCATAGTAATACAAACGATCATTACATTTAATAACGTTTGAATGACTAAAGCCCATACTCCACCACCCATAATCGCAATGACAATACCTACTATGCCAGATATTACAATACCAATTATGTTGCCTAGAAAAAGTATTCTAAAATTCATTTCTTTACTTACTTTAGCAACTTGTACTGAATTTAAAGCACCCGGTATTAACATCAAAGCAAGTATCCTAAATGGTTTAACAATAACCTGCATATTAAAATAAGTAGCTATTGCTGGTGCTGTAATAAATATCATTAAATACAAGACTATAGCGATTATTAAAGATATCCAGAAAACAGATGAGTAATCATCCTCCACTACATTTTGGTTTTGAATCAACGCTGTACTAAAACCTCTTTGCACAAATACATTGCCAAACGTTGTAAAGATGACCATTATTGACAACATGCCATAATGTTCCGGTGTCAACAGTCGAGCCAGTATAATTTGCAATATAAACTGTACTGCATATACCCCTACTCTTTCCAAGAATTTCCACATAAATGCTGAGCTAATTAAGTTTTTGTCAGCTTTATTCACTTCTACCATTTTGTTTGAGACTCCTCATTATCATATAGTAGATATCTTTCAAAAGCGATCTGATGTATACATATTTGATAGCAGTATGATACTTTTTATTTGTATCTCTATCTAATTGCTCGAACATTGCTCTAGTTTTTTTACTATGACTAAGTTTAAAATTATAATTATTTTTTGCTCTATCTGTCCACGAATTCGGAGTTTCGGTCCTATACGCTGATAAGTTTTCATTTAGATAAAGTATGCCGTTATCTAACGCACCATAGATTTGCAATGTATAGTCGAGTGGCAAAATGGTTCTAAAAGTCGGTACGTTGTATATTAACTTTTTTCTATAAAAAAGTGAATTAGTTGCCAAATAAGCGCCTCCACCTTTAATAACTTCATTCACACTTAAAATTCTTGTTTTTTTAGAAGGTGCTACTACGCCTATTTTTTTTCCAGTTATAGCATTCACCATTTCTGCTTTATGTGAGCACATATTGACATCTGTATTTACTTCTAACGCCACAAACTGTTTTTGCAATTTATCTGATTCTGTCCAAAAATCATCACCTTCGCAAACAGCTATATATTTCCCTTTTGCTCTTGGATATTGAAAGGTATGATTGATATTAATATTTTTAGAATATTGATTTTCTGTTTGATAGATCGGTTTTACTTTATCAGGATATTTTTCTTCATACTGTTTAATTATTTTTGCGGTATTATCTGATGAAGCATCATCATGTATTAAAATTTCATAATCAAAAGTAGTTTGCTGCATTAAAAAACTATCCAAAGCTTTAGCAATATAATCTTCATGATTAAAAGTGTTGCAAAGAATACTTACTCCATTGGTTTCCATTAACATTGTCTCCTTTATTGTTGGTTCTGCTACTATCTATCTTTCAAAAATCCAGCGAAAAACTACTGTCGTTGTTCCTTTATACAAATCATATGACCAAAAAATAAAATAAAGTATTATAGTTAAAGGAATTATCCATTTATGCTTTAACCTTTTAAATAGCATTGGAATAAAAAGAATATTATAAATATTAGTGTACACACAAAATCTGTTCAAATAGATACTATTCATCGAACTAATGTTTAGAACAGCATTTAAGGTTGACATGTTTAGCAACACATTAAAATCTGAATTATTATGAAAGTTCCATTTATCACAATCTAAATAATACAACATTGTAGGTGCTACACTTACAGCGATTCGAAAAATATTAACAGAATTTAAGGCCGTAGCTGATGACATGTTGACTAAATGTTCACCTCGTTTGAGAAATTCGACCAAGTAAAATAATTTATCATACGATAAACTTATCACAACACCAAAAAATATATAAAGTGCTATTTTTTTTCTAGTCAGTTTGGAATTTACAAGAAAATAAATAGGTATCATTAATAATGCCGTCACATGAAAGGTAGATGCAACGATACAACACAACACCCAGTTTACGATGTCTCTATCTCGTAAAAATCTATATCCGAAAAATAATATTGAGGCAGCTGCTCCTTGTTTAACCAAATTAAAAGATAAATGCCAACATCCAAGTAGAACATACATTATTACACTCATACCAATTAATTCTGAGTGTTTTTTTATCGTAAGCATAATTGGTAACACTGTAAATATTGCCATAATAAAAAACCATGTTGCATAGTCATTGTAGAAAAAACTGCTCATTTGAGCTACAAGAGTCATTGCGGGCTGGCTGTACCAGTTAAAATTTTTATTTAAATATAAGGTATAATTGCTCATGTAGTTAATATAGTCGGTACCTACCAAATATCTTAACCCCATCACTATAATTAAAATGAATGTAATAGAATAAAATATTACAACCTTTATATCTACCGCTAGTCTTTTACTCTTTTGTAGCTTTAATAACGTTGCAATCAATGTAAATGTAGTAAAATATACTATCATTGAAACTCCTTTTTTATCCAAATAGTGCTATACTATTATATATTGGCATCTAATTTAAATTTTTTCCCTAGAATAAAATCAAACTCATCTGGATCAAAAACTGTATAACCACTCGCACTATAAAATGTTAATTCCCCAAAAACTACTTGACCATTAACATCATAAAAGTCTACTCTAACATGTGGAAAACCTTTTGATAATATTCGAGCATACTTGAGCATTTTTTCGAAACTTTTTGGTTTTTTAATTTGAGTATTTATTCGTTTAAAATCTTTCCTATAATATGGTAATTGTGTAAAACTTGTATCGAAGAATCCTAGCCTACCTTTCGAATGATCTGTTGCATAATGTGTCATTGTATACAAGCAGAATGGCTTGCCATTAAAACAAAAAAATTTGTAATCAGGTAAGTCGTTATCTTTATTCATTGGTAACAGTTTTTCAAAAATAATTCTTGGCTTAATATCATAATAGCACCACTCTCTACCATATGAGCTACTATCTGTTGCGAACCACTTTGCAATCGTTTTTTTTAGTTGCTTTAAATCTTCTTTATTTTTGTCAAGTACAAAATAATTCATACCTGATCCCACATTCATTTTTATTGCAAAAGAATTTGGTAATTGTTCAAAATCAATATCATCCACATTATCATAAGATGCATATAAAGTATTGAGTATCTCTGAGCAACCACAGTTCTCTACATACTTTCGCACTTCAAATTTATCAGAACATGTCGTCATAATTTTTTTTCTATAATTTAATTTGTACCATTGTATCTTTTCTGTGTACCTCATCGGCTTTTTCAAATTTAATTTTCGTCCAGTTTTTATACGATATTGCAACTTTATCATTAATTTATCCGGAATAAATTTAAAAAAGCTTAGAATAGATAATCTCGTATTTCTATTTTTAATTAATCTTTTATAAAAATTCATATTATTACATCACTGTTCATTCATTAATTCCCTGAGATACGCATCAACAACTATTTGCCTATCGAACTCTTGTTCAACTTTTTTACGTCCAGCCAATCCCATTGCTTTTCTTTCTTCATTTGTCAACATCAAAAATTTTTCTACAGCTTTAATTAAAGTTTGGGTATTTTTTTGTGTTATTTCATAGCCATTCACACCATCTTCTACTACTTCACGACAACCACTCCAATCTGTTGTAATGATAGGACGCCCGGATGCAGCACTTTCCAAAAGGACATTACTAAGGCCTTCTGGGTAATAAGTTGGATGTATTGTACAATGAGTAAAAGATAAAATTTCTCGAATGTCCATCACCATACCGTGATAAGTAATTACGCCAGCATCTTGATATTTTTTTAAAGTATCTTTGTATTCTTCTTCACAAAAGCCACAAATATGAAAGTGCGTATTAGGATATTTTTCATAAATATATCTTGCCATTTCAAGATAATGATCAATCCCTTTCTCTTTCATAATACGTGATATAAACACAAACTCAATTTTATTTTCAGAATTTGGATAATCTAAAATGTGAAAGTGCTCCAAATTTACACCGGAGCCAGGTAACAGTTTTAATTTATTTTTACTTATATTACTATCGATAAAATATTGCTTATTTTCTTCATTTTGAACAAAGACGGTTTGCACTTTTTTAAAGGCTAATTTATATAATAGAACAATAGCACTTTGCAAAGCACCCTTACCCTCTACTGCTGTACCTAGACCAGTAATATTAATAACAATAGGTACTCGATTTAATCTTGCAGCAAGTGCACCGTATATATTCGGTTTAATTGTATAAGAAAAAATAATATCAGGTTTGGTCGTTGCGATTAAAATCTTATAATAGGCAAGCAATTTTAATTCTTGTATAGGATTTTTGCCATGTCTGTCTATATGAGATTCTATATATTTACATCCCATCTTCTTAAGTAATTCTATACGTTCTCCATAGGGTGATGAGATAACAACCTCATGCCCGTTATCGATAAGTCTTTCAACTAACTCTCTACGGAAATTATATATTACTACATCGTGATTTACTAAAAATAGAATTCGCATGCTTAAACACCCTCTGTCATCTGGATTGACTCAATTAATGAAAACAATTGATAGTCTCCATTAGCATATTTTGACATTTCTAAATCGTAGCATAAACTACCAAATGCTTTATTTGCTAAAACACCTATCTTGCCAGGTATTTTACTAAGAAGTTTGACTGGTCTATCCATATAAGGTATTGTAATAATATTATGATCAACAACCGATGCAATCATTTTTACCATCTCAGATGTGTTGGTATATTCTGAATTCTGTGGAAAAAATATGCCGCAATCTTGGTTATCAATAACTAGTTTGACAAATTCACATAAATTATCGATATAAAGCATGGATCTTTTGTTTTTCACTTCCGGGAACACCGGTAACTTTTTTGCTATTTTAGAGAGTTCTTTGTAGTTACCTTTTGAGGCTTTTCCATAAATCATTGGTGGTCTTAATGCAACTACTTTAAAAACATCATCACTTAGTAACCGTATTTCTCTATCCGCCTGCCATTTGCTGTCACCGTAAAAGTTCAGCGGCTTTGGTTTTGTTTTTTCTGTAATAGTGTTTTCTGAGCAACCGCTGTAAATAATCATCGAAGACATGAAAATAAATTGTTTTACACCTGCTGTTTTAGATTTTTGCGCAACATCTATAGCGAGCTGAGTATTTATATCGTAATAAAGTTCTTTTTCATCATCATTGATGTGACCGATGTCGTTATGTGCAATACCTGCAACATGAAAAACCACATCATATTTAGAGAAATCGTGTTCCTTCCAAGTGTCTCCTATCATGTCCAATGTAGTAATATCGTAAAGATTCGGCGTTTTATTTAGCCAGTTTTCTACCGATGTTCCAATATAGCTATTTGCCCCTGTAATTAGAATTTTTTTTACGCTTTGTACTATATTAGATTTTATTTCGTTCCGCATTATTTTTGTCGGTTTAGCTAAAGCTCGATAAATATCTTTCTTGCATTGACTCCTTTTATACAAACCTATTCCTGCAATGATTGCAGTTCCAATGCTTGCAGCAGTTAAACCACGTTTATACATACCGCCAGTTTTAATATTTTTACGACCACTATTGTGATCGTTTTTTTTGAAACTTGCCAAGCATAAAAAGCCTATTGCGCCTGTAATACCTAGTACCTTCGCACCGGTTTTTATTTGTTTGTTGAGTTTTTCTTCCGACATAATGCCATTGGTGTTGTATCCGGTTTTCTTTAACTCTCCGGTACCGCCTTCTACAACCCCGTCGCGGGACAGAACAGACCCAATGGTGCCTAAAAAACATTTGGCATCCATCACTGGCCCCATTTGTTTAACATAATCGCCGTCCAACTTTGCCTTTACGGGAATTTCCAACTCATCACGTCCGTTGATTTGTGCCCAACCAGTTAAACCGGGTATTAAGCTATTTACTCCGTATTTGTCACGTTCTAAAATTAAATCTTCTTGATTCCATAAGGCAGGTCTCGGTCCAATAAAAGACATTTCACCAACAAGAATATTAATAATTTGCGGCAATTCATCTAAAGATGTTTTTCTTAAAAATTTGCCGACTTTGGTGATGTACTGATCCGGATCGTTTAATAAATGTGTCGGCATATCTTTAGGAGTATCGACTCGCATAGTTCTAAACTTTAAAATATCAAAGTAGCTTTTATTTTTTCCTACCCTTTTTTGTTTGAATAAAACCGGTCCGGGTGTATCTATCTTTATTGCAATAGTTAATGACGCTAAAATGGGACTCAGAGCAATAACAGATATGCCACTAGCTACTATATCTAACGCTCTTTTTATCGGTAAGTATCTTTTTTGAGCATCGGTAATGGGATTCTCTTGGTTTAAATATTGATTTGTTGTATTTTTAGGCATATTTTCATTTGTCTTTTTTGTGCTGATTTCCAAGTTTACAAAGTTTTTTTTCATCAATTTCCTCTATTAAACATTTTTTCAATCCATAAACGCCTATCACTGAACCAGTAAATAGCCTGCAAGACGGGGTACGTCATTACAGGCTATTTTTCTTATCATTTTTCTTGTGTAGAGTATTTCATTTCTATTTTAACTCCGTCCGTTTAACGTCTATGCTTGTGCCGAATGTTTCAACATTTGGTTTCGGTACAATGATGATAAAATCTGTCTTTACTTAATGTTTAGTAGTTGATAACATTGTTGAGGTCTGTTTTTTTCGGTATTTTTTCTTGTTTTTCTTTGACCGTTTGAGTTTCGACTATTTCTAAGTCACAACTTTTTTCTTGGCCTTTGGGTTGTCCTGTACTTGGTTGGTAAGTGCTTACAATGTTTTCCACCAATTCCGAGATGTTGTCGGCATTTTGATAAGCGGCGGATGCTAAGCTTTTCAATTGTGTTAAGAAAACCTCTGTATTAAAGGGTATGGGTTTGCCGATGTGAATGAGTTCGTTGTCGGTTTTTTTAATGCCCTCTTCTTCCATGAGTTTTTCTTCGTAAAGTTTTTCGCCGGGGCGCAGGCCTGTATAAACAATTTTAATGTCGTGATCCGGTTCGTAACCGGATAATTTGATTAAGTTTCGAGCCAAAGTATCTATTTTGACGGGATCGCCCATATCTAACACAAAAATCTCGCCACCCCAAGCGTAGGTACCGGCTTGCAACACCAGTCGGACGGCTTCGGGTATGGTCATAAAAAAGCGGGTAATGTCGGGGTGTGTAACCGTAACGGGACCGCCGGCTTCTATTTGTTTTTTAAATAAAGGAATAACAGAACCGTTGCTACCCAATACATTGCCGAAACGTACAGCTACAAATTGGGTGCCGGTGCGCTCTTTATCATTGACACACTCTATGTTTAGATGACTGCCTTCGTTTTGTTTGGCATAATTGGATGGATAGACCATGGAATTGACTGCCATTTGACCATCCATTGGGGTTACATCGCTTATATTTAAGGACGGCAATAAATCGAAACGATCGGCTTTGCTGACGGCATCCATACTTTGAATGATCATTTCGCACATGCGTTTGCTGGCCCCCATAATATTGGTAGGATTGACTGCTTTATCTGTGCTGATGAGAACAAAGCGGCTGACCTTGTGCTTTAGAGCCGCATAAGCGGTTTTATACGTTCCGACGACGTTGTTTTTAATGGCTTCGCAGGGGCTGTTTTCCATCAGGGGCACATGTTTGTGTGCCGCAGCGTGGTAAACGATGTCCGGCTGATAGGTTTTAAAAATTTCGTCTAAGCGTTTGTCGTCGCGCACAGACCCGATAACGGTGTGCAAGTTTAATTCGGGATGTTTGATTTTGAGCTCTTGTTCAATCTCGTAAGCGTTGTTTTCATATATATCTAAGATAATTAAAGTTTTTGGCAGATATCTGGCAATTTGTCTGCAAAGTTCGCTTCCGATGGAGCCACCACCTCCGGTAACTAAAACGGTTTTATCCTTGATAGCTTCGGAAATTTCCCCCATATTGACTTTGATGGTATCCCTACCTAATAAATCTTCGACGGCTACGGGTCTCAATTTGCTGACGGTTACCTCGCCGTTGGCCAGCTGATAGATACCGGGCAGACGCTTCAGTTCGCAACCGGTTTGGTTGCATATTCTTAGAATCTTTTTACGTTCAATGAGCGGCGCTGTGGGTATGGCAAATAAAATTTGATCGATTTTGTATTTCTTAACGTTATCGATGATGGTGTGGCGGCCTCCGACAATTGGAACACCCCCTAAGTACCGTTCCCATTTGTTGGGGTCGTCATCGATGATACAACATGGGTAGGCTCCTGATTCGCTTGCATTTTTCAGCTCTCTGATGATGATTTGACCGGCTGCTCCGGCACCTATGATCATGGCATTTTTTGCTGCTTTGGTTTTTAATCTTACCTTACTGCGTTCGTGCATCACAAAACGGGTGATAAACCGAGCAAATACAAGCAGTACAGTTTGCATAAGAAAACCGAAAACGTAGTAAGAAATGGGCATTCGTTGAACGAATACAGTCATACCCACCAGATGAAAAAGAAAAGTTAATGCGGAGGACAGGGTCACTTTATTGAGTTCCGTATAACTGGCAAATTGCCACAGAGCCCTGTACAAATGTAAGTAATGAAATAATAATAGTGCAAAGATTGTATGGACCGGTGCAAATTGTTCAAATGCATTTAAATAGACCGACGGTATGGCGGTGTATTTAAAGTCAAAGCGAAGCAGTAGTGCGGCAAAATAGGAAATATTAACAGCGACCGCATCGTATAAAAAAAGATAGATGGCCAAAATTTTCCATTTTTTGATTGTATTGATGCTCTTACCCTTTGATGTTGCATCAAGGTTTATAGCATTTCCATTTGTATCTGTTTCTTTCATTTTTATCTACCCGTTCCAAGATAAGAGCCACGTTGTTCGGCTTAAGGCCGACCTCCGTTTTCCGTATCTTTATGAAAGCTTTTTAAATCCATCTATAAAATAATCTTTTGCCAATTTTTTATCTGAATTTAAAGATTCGCTCACTGAGCCTTTGCATTTCTGATATATAAAGGATATAGTTCTTGGTGTGGCCTTTATTTTTTAAATGATCGCTTCGACAATACCCTATTGGTGTCCATTAAACTTGGCAAACCGGTGATGCTGGATCTGTTTTTTTATATTAATATAGCTAGTCAATATTAATATACTTCTAGTTAGAGTTATTGTAGTGTCTACTATACCCCACCATACTGTAGTCTTTTTCAAGACAGTTTCTTGTGCAAATGATGTTTTTTTAAAAAAATATTGTATTTGTTAATTTTCTATCTACTTTGAGGAGTTTTTATGGCCAGTATTTATACCCATCATCGTTTTGGTTTACAATTGGTTTCGCGTTTGTCGGAACCCTATCAAAGAATTGTGCAACACAACCCCACCCTTTATTTGTTGGGTCAACAAGGTCCGGATATTTTCTTTTTTATTCTATCCACCTACCATGATCCCGATGCACCGGGAACCGTTATCCACAACCAATCCGGCAAGTCCTTTATCGACAAGGTTGCGCCGATCATCCTCGAAAAAGGGAAGATTTCTGTAGAATCCTCCTACTTTTTAGGGTGTATCTGCCATTTTTTATTGGATGCCACCATTCACCCATTAGTCGATGGTTTTGAGGATGTGCCCATCTACAACCATTCCGACATCGAAACGGAGTTGGACCGATATGCGCTATCCTTGGACGGGATCGAGCCCACGCGGATGAACCTGTCCCGTTTGTTGCCTAAGGATAGGCGCATTCCAAAACGCATTTACCCTGTTTACTCCGGTTATCCGGACATTTCGGAGGATTTGATTGCAAAGGGTATTCGGGGTTTTGCTCTTTTTAAAACCCTTCTGTATGCTCCCAACAGAGTACGGGAACAATTGTTGCACTTGGTATTGAAATGGCTGGGTGTCGGCACCGATATTACAGGGCATGTGATGCGTCAAAAACCCTTTGCCCGGGCAAAGCTATCCAACCCGCCGCTCATCGAACGCATAGAAGTTTTGATGGAGCAAGCCCCTGCATTGATAGAAAATGCCTACGATTATATTTTTAATGATGTGCCTTTGAAGGATATTTATATGAAAAATTTTAACGGCGTCCCGGTGGAGCCGACAGGAGAGTAAGATGACAAGTTTAGAGAAGAAATGGATTTTGTACGATGTGGGGAATTCCGCATTTATTCTTTTAGCCACGACGATTATACCGATTTTATTTAATTCCTTGGCGGAGGCTCATTTAAGCCCTACCGATTATTTGGCCTTTTGGGGCTATGCCGTAACCCTGTCCACAATAATCGTCGCCATTTTGGGACCGATTTTAGGAGCCATTGCCGACGGCAAGGGGCGCATGAAAAAGTTTTTTGCCGCCTTTGCTTTGGTGGGTATTGTCAGCTGTATGCTGATGCCCTTTTTTACCCTGTGGTATGTATTTTTGGGGGTATATGTCCTATCGAAGGTCGGTTTTAACGGATCCTTGGTTTTTTATGATGCCATGCTGACGGATGTAACCACCGAGGATAAGATGGATGCGGTGTCTTCCCACGGATTTGCTTGGGGGTATATCGGCTCCTGTATTCCCTTTGTGGTATCCATCGGGTTGGTTATTTTTAAAGACCGTTTGAATTTGCCCATGGACCTTGCCATGAAAATTGTATTCATGTTGACAGGGATCTGGTGGCTTGTGTTTACGATTCCCCTTTTAAAAAGCTACCGACAAATCCATTACGTGGAAAATAAAAAAGTATATCCGGCACAAGTTTTTTCTCAATTGTGGCAAACATTGAAGGAAATTAAAAACCATCGCAAGGTGTTGTTGTTTTTAATTGCTTTTTTCTTTTATATTGACGGCGTGTATACCATCATCAATATGGCTACCGCCTATGGGACATCCTTGGGGTTGTCATCGACGGGGTTGATTTTGGCATTGTTGGTGACGCAAATTGTGGCTTTTCCCTTTGCTTTGTTTTTTTCGAAGCTCTCCAAAAGCCAGCCCACAGACCGGTTGATAAAGATTTGTATTGCGGCTTACGCTCTGATTGCCCTGTATGGTATTCAATTGGATCAATTGTACGAATTTTGGATTTTAGCGGTGGCCGTCGGGATGTTTCAAGGTGCCATTCAGGCGCTTTCCCGTTCTTATTTTGCAAAGATTATCCCCCCAGAAAAGAGCGGCGAATATTTTGGCATTTACGATATTTGCGGTAAGGGTGCATCTATAACGGGAACGCTGTTGGTTTCGGTTATTACCCAGATTACCGGCATGCAACAATTGGCCATCGGATCTTTGGTGTTGATGTTTGTGGTCGGTTTTTATTATTTTCATAGGGCCAATCAAACAAACGCTCAACTCGATTAATAGCAAATGCCCCAAGGGTTCGAACCCTTGGGGCATTTGTTTTGTATTCTTTAATTGCTTTTTTGTATAAAACCTTCGATTTGGAGCTTTTACCGGCTATAGTCTTTTAAAAATACCTGTGCAATGAGCACCATTGCATAGATCGGTTGATTGTTTTGACCGGTCTCTCTGATTGAAGTACAATACTTTCCATATATTTGGCATTGCGCCCTATAGTGCTTGGATTGCATGAAAGGGCTCGGTGTAAACCAAAGCCGAGTCACGGGTTACTTTCTTCCCGCTACGATGACGTTCCACTCTCCGATGCTTTCCAAACTGATCAGTTCGTAGCCCTTCTCTTCCAGTGCGATGAGTACTTTTCCAATCGATTCGTTGATGATACCGGAGGATATGAACAGCCCGCCGGGTTTTAAAAAGTCCGATACGGTTTCCGAAAGGGTGATAATGGTATCCGCCATGATATTGGCCACCACAATATCCGCTTGGTCCTCGGGGCCTAAGACTTCGGTTAAGTCCCCTTGTCTTAAGCTGATGACGCCTTCCATTTGGTTGTGGGCAAAGTTGGTTTTTGCCACGTCGACCGCTACCGGATCCAAGTCGATGGCGATGACTTTTTTCGCTCCCAATTCTTTCGCAACGATGGACAAGATCCCGGAACCGCAACCGATATCGATGACGTGGTCCCCTTCTTTGAGGTGTTGTTCCAAGGCGCGCACACAGAGTTGGGTGGTTTCGTGGGTACCGCTGCCAAAGGCCATACCCGGATCCATTTCTATGACGATGTCCTGCGGTTTTTTTTCAAAATGTTCCCAACTGGGCTTGATGACAATTCTTTTGCCGATGCGCGTGGGTTTAAAGAATTCTTTCCAAGAGTTGACCCAGTCTTCATCGGCCATTTCTCGAATCGACATTTCGCATTCCCCGTGGTGCAACCCGGTTTCGGGCAAGTAGCGCAAGCCGTCCAACAATTTGTCGATACATGCATCGACACCCCATTCTTCGCTGAAGTATCCGCGAACAACGGAAATTTCCGGATCCATATTTAAAATAGATTCGTCTACGGCGTTAACCGTCGGGTCGTCTTTGATGACCAACAAGTTGTTTGAGGATTCTACCGCGACGCCTTGAGCACCTGCATCGTAAAAGATATTGACGACTGCATCTTCCGCCTCTGCGGTTGTTGTGACTTGTACCTCTGTCCAATTCATAAAAAACCTCCGGTGTTTTTACTTCTCAATGCGAAAAATTTTGGCAACGACAACTGTACACTCTTGCATCTTAACATGTTTTGGTTTGATTGAAAAGAAGTGCCTTGAATTTTTGATCGATCCTCTCTTTTCTTGTGTTTTTTTAATCACTTCATATAAATAATAGTATGAATGGCTGTTTGCGGGGGTAAACATGTTATAATAATGGTCAATAATCGTTTTCAGCGAAGTATAAGGAGATTACGATGACAGAAGAAAAGAAAACCCGATCCATCCAAGAATACGTTCCCGGTAAACAGGTTACCATGGCCCACATCATTGCCAATCCCAAACCCGATGTATTTATTAAACTGGGACTCGACGACGAAACCAGCGATGCCATCGGCATTTTAACCATTACACCCAGCGAAGCCGCTATCATCGCAGCAGATGCTTCGACCAAGGCTGCCCCGGTAGAAATCGGCTTTTTAGATCGTTTTAGCGGGTCTTTGATTATTACCGGACGTGTCAGCGATGTTAAAACCGCTGTCAGTGCCATCAATGTAACCCTGAATACAGTTTTAGGGTTTGACATTCCTAAAATAACTTATTCCTAATATGGCCAGTAATAGAAATCGCGTTGCTTTGGTGGGAAAAATAGGCTGCGGAAAAACGACCTTGATGCAAAGACTCTCCGACGATCCCATTGAATACTTAAAGACACAGATGGTCACTTACACAGATCGGTTTATTGATACTCCCGGAGAGTTTGTTGAATTGCCCTTTTTTACACATCAGGCCATCAATATCACCTGCGATGCCGGGCTTTTATTGGTGTTGGTTTCCGCCACCGATTGGCAGAATACCATCCCTCCAAATTTCGTCTATACCTATAACATCCCTTTTATGGGGGTCGTTACAAAAATAGACCACCCCGAAGCCGATATTAAACGAGCTCGCCGTTTTTTGGACTATATCGGGATTCGCCCCCACTTAATTGTAGAAGTCAGTGCGATTACCGGCGAAGGGATCGAACATTTGCAAAATCGAATCGCTGACCTACTTAAGAAGACAGCCCCTACTAAGAGAAACAGGAGATGAGTGCATTGGACGCGCAACAATATTATTTGACCACAGACAGAATAGAAAGCTTTGTAAAAGAAAAAGAGATTTTTGCACCGGATGCGGTTTTGACCATCGAAGATATGAGACGCATTAAGGAAAGCGTAGAGGGGTATGTCAATTTAATTTACAGAATACGGGAAAAGAATGGACGATCCGTTGTGTTAAAACAAGTGATGAACATCCCCTATTTTCGTCAACTGGCAGAGGAAAACGGCGAAGATTTGGGAGAAACCGTCACCATGGCTACGGAGCGTTTGCGTTCGGAAATTTCTGTTTTAATCTTTTGGAATACTTTGTTTCCCGGTATCACACCGGAGATTTTTTTGTTTGAAGAAGAGCGGGATATCATCATCATGGAGGATTTAAGCCACTTGGGTTTATTGCGCTATGAACTGTGTAAAATGAAGCGGTTTCCCCATGTCGGTGACAGGATGGGGCAGTTTTTTGCCAGAAACCTTTTCTTTTCTTCCTCTTTATCATTGTCAGACTATAAAAAAAGTCAGATGGAACGTACCTTTTATAATCCGGAATATGCAACCTTACACGATTTTATTTTTAACAGATGCAATGTTTCTTCCTTAGAGCACGATATTCCGGAGGAAACCCTCCCCTTGCGCCGGCGTTTAATAGCTGACGAGATCGTTCAAAGGGAGATTCGACGCTTGGGAGAAAAGTTTATGCAGGATCGGGAGTGTTTGATACACACCGATTTGCACTCTTCCAATATTATGGTGGACGAAACAAAACTATGCATCATCGATACGGAGTTTGCCGGATACGGCCCCCTGTGTCAGGATATTGGCAGATTGCTGGGCTCCTATTTGTTAAACTTCTTTTCGTGGTATGGGGACAACAGCGTGTCGGATATCGATGCCGCTTATTTTAGAGCCCATTTGTTGACCACCATCGAAAATCTGTTTACACACTTCGACAAGGAATTTAGAGCTTTGTGCTTGTACTATCAGAAAGATCATTATACCTTGCGCAACTTAGATATCGACGCTTATTTGAACCGGCAATTTCAGGATGCTATCGCTTCTACTGCCGTCAACACCGTTTCTCGCATATCGTGTTTGGGTTTGAGCTACGATTTGGAGCGTTTGCCTGAGGCGGATCGCCTCTATCCGATTTTCTTAATTTTGGACTTGACTGAGGTTTTGTTAAAAAAATACCGAAACTTTAGGACTCCGGCAGAATGGACCCATTTCCTGAGACTTTTCGCCCATCAGAACCCGAAAAGCAAGTATCATCTATAGTGGTACTCAGTAAATTATTCTTTTAAGGTTTTTTTCTCCAAAAATCGGTATAATATGACTAGACTAGAAGAAAGGAGAATCATTATGGGTTTTATTACATGGATTATTTTTGGTGCACTCGTAGGTTGGGTCGCCAGTATCATTATGAAGAAAAACGCCAGTATGGGATTGATCGCGAACATCATTGTTGGTTTAGTCGGTTCTGTTATTGGTGGATGGGTAGGAACCTTTTTAGGACTCGGAACGGTTGATACCTTCAGTCTCTCATCCTTCTTAATTGCATTATTAGGTGCGGTTATTTTGTTGGCTATTGTGAATGCCATTACCGCACGCAAATAGTAACAGACCTATGCAGGTCCGAACCATTCGGACCTGTTTTTTATTTTTTGATCGGTCCCATCACATTGCAAAACGGATTCGTTTTGTAGTGTGACGTTTTTTTATTATGCACAAAATAAAAAAAACCGTCTGGAATTGTAGAATTCCAGACGGTTTGAATGTTTAATTAATTCTCTATTTTTTTAATTTTTACTTTTTCCACAACCCCATTGCGAAGCTTTTCGATGGAGAAGAGATAGCCTGCGTGCTCTATAACCGTGTTGCGCTTGATGTCGATCCCCTGTTCTGCAGCCAATTTGACCATAAACCCGCCGAGGGTTAGGGTATCGAGAGTTGGAAATTTGTAGCCGTATTCTTCGGTTAAAAGTTTAATTGTCATACCCGAGGGAAAGGTCGAATCGCAATGAATGGACAGTTTGCTATCCCTGGACATGATAATTAAGACGGCAAAAATGATGGCAACCGCTATGGCACCGATGAGGATATCGGTCATGCCCTCTGCGTAAACCAACAATTTCCTAGCGATGACAAAGAGCACCAAGGTTAAAATGGATTCGTTGGAGTGGGTTGTAATCATCAACATGAGCTCTAAGCCTACGACTAAGAGCAAGACATGTCGGATAAAATCTCCGAATACAACATAACCCCATTCGCTGGAGGTACTGTAGATGCCCGGTATGTATTTAAATAAATCCGGAATACCGGACACGATACCCACCAGTAAAATCATCGCCAAGGCGATTTCCAATGCCGTGATGCCTCTTTTAATCCATACTCTTACTTTTTCTTCTATCATATGCTTTACTGTTCAGCTTAAAATTAATCTTGGCCGTAGGGTTGTTTGCTTAAAAGTTTAGTGGATTATTGATCCAATAATGCTTGTATGTCGTTTTCGATTTCCAACAGGCTGACCATGGGTTCGTAACGCGCAACTACTTTGCCGTCTTTGTCAACTAAAAACTTGGTAAAGTTCCATTTGATATCGCTGTTTTCTGCGTAATCCGGATCTTCATCGGAGATGATTTGGATCAATTGCTCCGTGCTTTCATTTCCGGGGATGACATAGGAACTCTGAGCCGGTTCCACCACAGAGCCTTCGATGTTATCCACGTAGGATTTAGTTCTTTCCTTAGGTTTGTGCTCGACGTCTTCGCTTTCTGCGGGGCTTTCGATATCAGCTACTTCTTCGCTGGAGGGGAAACCCTCAAAACCTTTTTGTTCTTTTAAAAAGGTGTACAGAGGTTCTGCGTTTTCTCCATTGACTTCTATTTTAGAAAACATGGGGAAACTCACCCTGTAGGTGATATTGCAGAAAGATGCGATTTCGTACTCGTTGCCCGGTTCTTGTTGACCGAACTGGTTACAGGGAAAGCCTAAAACGACAAGGCCTTTGTTTTTATATTTTTTGTATAAGGTTTCTAAATCATTGTATTGAGGTGTAAAACGGCATTTGCTCGCCACATTCACAATTAACATTACCTTATCTTTGTAGGTTTCCATGGAGACTTGCTCTCCCTTAATGTTTTTAACGTTAAAATCATAAATTGTCATTCTTATAAAGCCTTCTTTCTTAATATTTAGCCTGGTGGCCATTGTAAACTTCTTCCGCCTAACAAATGATAGTGCAAGTGGGGTACGGTTTGACCGCCGTCGGCACCACAATTGTTGACCAATCTAAACCCCGAGTCCGCAACGTCTAATTTTAAGGCGATGCGGTTGGCAACGGTGTGTATATGGCTGATGATATCGCTTCCTGCCGGAACGGATAAAACCGAATCATAATGTTCCTTAGGGATGATAACCACATGTACCGGTGCCTGTGGGTTGATATCCTCAAAAGCATAGACGGTATCGTCTTCGTGAACTTTTTTAGAGGGTAGTTCTCCTCTTATAATTTTACAAAATATACAGTCATCTGACATGACAGATCCTCCTTAAGGTTTAATACCTTTCATTTCTAAGGCGTTTCTATTATATAATAACACATATTTAGAAATTTTGCCTTTAATATCTTCATTATTTTCTATAACGACGGGAATATAATTGGCTGTATAACCTAAAAACAGTCCGTTTTCTTCTTTTTCGACCAGCACTTCTTCCACTCGACCATGGTGTTGCTTTAAAAAAGCGTCTTCCAGCTTTTTGCCCACTGCAATTAAAGTTTGAGAGCGTCTGTTTTTGATCTCCTCAGCTATTTGATTCGGCATAGAGGCCGCTTTGGTTCCCTGTCTGGGAGAGTATTTAAAAACATGAATTTGGTAAAAGCCGATTGTCTCGACAAAGGCCAAGGTTTCTTGAAATTCCTCCTCGGTTTCTCCGGGAAAGCCCACCAAAACATCCGTGGTGATGGCGGCCATGGGAAAAGCCCTGCGGCTCATCTCCACAATGCCTTGGTACGCCTGAGCCGTATAATAGCGGCCCATTCTCTTTAAAACCGTATCGGAACCGCTCTGCAAGGAAAGATGAAAGTGGGGACAAAAGCTCTCGACTTTGGCCAATCTCTCAAAAAAAGTTTCTGTCATCATTCTGGGGTCTAAAGAGCCCAAGCGGATCCTGTCGATGTCGGTGCGGCGGTCTAAGGTTTGAATCAATTCGATCAAAGCATCTCTATTTCCGGTTTCATAACCGTAGGATGCCAAGTGGATACCCGTCAAGACGATTTCGCGGTAGCCCTTTTCGCAGAGTCCGATGACCTCCTGCAGCACACGATCCGGGGTACGGCTTTTGAGACCACCCCGGGCAAAGGGAATAATGCAATAGGTGCAGTATTGGTTGCACCCTTCTTGTATTTTAAGAAAGGCACGGGTGCGCCCGGTGGTTTCGGTGATGGACAATTCCTCTAAATCCGTGGCTGATTCTTCTTGTATGACGTAATTGGCTTGTTGACCTTTCTGTTTAAAGGTTTCGATATAGTCTAAAATGCGGTTGCGATTGCCGGTGCCAATTAAAATATCCACTTCTTTTAAGGATTCCAACTCCTTGGAAGCCACCTGCACATAGCAACCCACCGCCACCACAATGGCTTTTGGGTTTCTTTTTTTTGCTCTTCGCAACATATTTCTGGATTTTCTGTCTGCTAGGTGCGTTACGGTGCAAGTGTTGACAACATAAACATCGGCCATTTCGTTGAAGTGACCGATGCGATAATTTGCCTGTTCAAATAATGCCGTCATGGTTTCGGTATCGTAGGTGTTGACTTTACAACCTAGGGTCGCAAACGCCACAACGGGTTGACTGTTATGAATCATAGATACTCCGATTATTTCTCATGCCATTGGAGGATGGCCTTTTTAGCGAGGATGCTCTCTCTATTATAATTGGGAAGTTCGGAATTGTAAACCGATGTTATCCCTATTTTTTGTTGGTTTAAATACTCTCTCAGCTCTCTTTTTAATTTGGGGTCTTCGATTGTATCGTAGATTTTGAGAACCGGGACAACAGCCGCATCGGACTGTGAACTCAGAAAACTTACATCAAAATCGGCGATATTGCCCTTTAAATAGGCGTTGATGTTGTATTGGACCACTAAGCCATCCACATTCATTAAAGAGAGGAAAACCAGCATTGTAAGCCCAATGCGCACCAACCAGCGTCCCAACGGTATGGTTTTGTAATAGCTGAGGATCACAACGACAAAGGCGATGGCCATAGCTACCATGAGCCACGAGGTCATGAGACGTTTGGGTGTTAATCCGAATTGGTTGATGTATAACCCCATTTTGAATAGGGCGATGGCAATGAGAGCCAAGGTCAGAATACACAGTAGCGTCTGCATGGGGCGCAAGGTCCTGCCCCTCTCTTCTTCTTTTAAAAACTTTGTGACGAAGGTCAGGACCCCGGCATTGATGAGAACCACTTGACAAAGCTCATAGAAACCCTGTCGGGCATAAGCGTAAATGGTGAGAACCCATGGGCTGCGACCCTGCAACACGGACAACAAAGTATCCAATTGTAAAGCGGTGTAAACCACGTAAATCAAGATTAGCAGGCTCAGGATCACCAAAACTGACACGCGTGTCATAAATCTCGAAGCCCGCTGTTTTTCAAGGTATTTCGATCTTTTTTCGCTCTCTATTTTTAATTTTCCGCCAAAAAATAACCCGTAAAAATACAGGGCAAACAGAAAGCCCAATACCAATCTAGCAATCAATTCTCCATTTGGAATGAAACCTCTAAAAATTTGTTCCGTTAAAAATTGAAACCGATGGTCCGATGCACCGAGCAATCGAATAATGGCCAAAGCTACCGGTAAAACAAGGAGCAAGCCCACTAAGATATCCAGCATTTTCTTTTTGTCCGTCGTGGTACTCACACCCAATCTCAAACTTTTAAAAAAGTAAAGGGCATAGCGAAAGGGGTTGATGACAGCGCTGCGAATACCGTCGCTGAGTAAGGTGCTTTCTGAAGGATTGTCCATGCGGTTTCCCATAATAGATAAAAACCAATAGCCTGTCAATAAAAAGAGACATGCTTTTAAAAACAATTGTACTGAGGATTGTTCGTAAAGGGAAAAACTCGTGGCGATGAGCACCATGGCCACAGTTCGCAGTATATTTTCCCTTCCCCACTCCCACAGTTTTTTGTCGGAATACCAAAGGGCCACCGCTACCAAGAGCAGCGCTAAAAAAGTGATTTGAAAACCCGGCATCGCCATGGACTTTGTCCATAAAGCGTAGGTCATCATGACACCAATGGCTATGGACAGGGGCACTAGGGCTTTCTCTTTGACCGTGATGTTAAGGGTATCCGAGCTAGGACTTGCCCAACCCTCGGATTGTTTCGTTTTTGTTGATTGCATTGAAAGAACCTCCATAAAAAGAATTATAGCAGGTTTTCTATTGCTCAACAATAATTATTTATCGTTTATCGATATATTAAAGGTCTTTTTCAGAGTTCTCTTCTTCAAGGTATTGCAAAATATCTCCGGGTTGACATTGCAATTCTCGGCACAAGGCTTCTAGAGTTGAAAAACGGATTGCCCTAGCACGGTTGTTTTTTAAGATGGACAAGTTGGCAGGCGTAATGCCGATGGCATCCGCCAAGGCGCCGACAGCCATTTTACGTTTAGCCAACATGACATCGATGTTCACAATAATCGCCATGGTTCCTCCTAGATGGTATAATCATTTTCTTCTTTAATGATGATGGCCCTTGCGAAGATATTTTTGATGACGCGTACCAGCAAACCGATCAGTACGGCTGCAATGGCTAAAACGCTCCATGCCCACCATAACCCTGTTGCCAGGATCGCAACGGCGGCTATTAAAAAACACAACCAGGAAATGCGCCGGAGCAAGGAAACATTGTCCTCGATAAAGAGTTGATGGTTGTCAATATTTTGCAAAAGTTTGTAGAGAAAAGCCATCAGCACCAAACCGGGAAGGGCCATGACCCCATAGGGTATGAGAATGGCCACGGTGTAGTAGTCCGACTGAATCGGGCAGGCAGAGCCACTGCACAAGAGTTGCTGAATGAGGGTGGGCAAAAAGCCGCCCAATACGGGAATGGTTACGATGATGGCGATGACCACAATTTTAGATAATAAAATACTTTTTCTTTCATTCCACATGGGGTAAACCTCGTTTGTTTTGATAAGTTTGAATTCTGAGTTGCATATTGTTGACGATTTCTTCTTTAAAAAAGGAAATGTCGTAGGGGTGCAAATTATAAATACCCTGAAAACGTCTGGGCTCCTTTCCTCCTGTGGCGGATACCATGACCAAGCTGCTTGGCGGGTCATAACGAAAAGTTAAGGGCACCTTTTTCTTAAAGGGGTGTGCTTTGGTAACGGAATCCGGATTTTGAGTAAAGGTCATGGGGTTGAGCCCTTGGCCCTTTTTCCCCACGTAATCCACGAAATGTTCCGGATAGCCCCCTTCTTTGTAACAATTCCACGAGAGGTAACCGCCTGTCTGATTAGGTTGATCCATAAAGGGAATGTTTTTAAAATCCGTTTCTTGAATTGGAAAGCCCGGCAAATAGGCAGCCACCAATAATTCTCGATACCCAGATTTTGGATCGTCAAAAAACCTTTGCATCAGATGCAAGAGCATGTTGCTGCCTTGGCTGTGCCCTACCAGTATAAAAGGTCTGCCTTGATTGTCGTACTTCATATAATGTAAGAAGGCGGTGGTAATATCGGCGACGGCAATGGCGTTGGCTGCTATAAGTTCCGGTCGATCGAATCCCAGATAAAAAAGGCGCATATGGGTTTGTCGATAGCGGGGTGCAAAAACACGTCCCACCTGCCCGTACAATGCCCCTTGAACGGACATACAGACGTTGTCCGTGTAGTGGTTTGTTTTTTCATCATCCAAAGAGGCATTGGCCGGGGAACGGTCCTTTTCCGCCAATTCCCTTAAATTGTCCATATCTCTGATGGTGCCGTTCATATATTCTTCAAAAATGTAGGTGGTGGGATGAACATAAAAAATATCGACAAGGGGGTTTTGTGCCGACGTATAGCCGCACAACCCCCAGTTTTTTATATCCGAATAATCTGTCTCCTTCATTCTGTCTCTCCTTATGCAAAAAATAATGTGCCTTGTATTCTAAATACTGAAACTATCATTTTAAGATATTTATCTATTCATAATCGAACAAATTATACCATAGTTTAAAAAGCCTATCCCTTTTCTTTTGCTCTTCAAAGTGATGAGATAAAAAATGCTATCTATAAGCCGACATGGGTGTGCCATCGTTGCCGGTAAAAATAATGCTCTAGGTACCGTTACCGCTTGGGTGTAAGCAGATGCCTACGCTAACCTTTTGTATGTTGACGAGCTTTCACAAAATTGATCGGAAAAATTTTCACCGATAGGATCTCGGCGGCAGACAGGCAGGACTGTACTGAATGGTTTACAAAAGGGTGCTTGCCCTAGAGAGGCCGAGACAGGAGCTCTTAAAAAAACAAGTAGCGTATTTGGGAAAAGCACAGGAATCCTATAATAAAAAAGCCATTGTCCGGAAATGGCTTCTCGGACAATGGCTTCATTTAAACATCAAAATCAATGTCAAGGATTGCTCTATAATTTTCGTAGGTGTTTACACGACTTAGTGGTCGCTTAAGAATCCTGCTATGATTTTTTCTTCGGCCTCTTCTTCGGTTAAACCGAGGGTTTGTAATTTGACAATTTGTTCCCCGGCTATTTTGCCGATGGCCGCTTCGTGTATCAACATGGCATCGGGGTGATTGGCCTCCAATTCCGGTGCCGCATACACGGTACCGTCTCCAACGATGATGGCATCGCAAGCGGAGTGCCCGGTACAACGTTGGTTGCCCACGATGACGGAACGAAATTCCTGGTGGGATGTATCTTTAGCCACAGATCGGGATATTAAATCTACCCCGGCGCCTTCGCCGTTGACATCCACTTTAAAATCTGTCGTTGCCAGTTGGTCGCCCTCGGTTAAGATGTGTTCCTTAACGATGAGTTTGGCATTTTCACCCAACTGACCTTCGGTTTTACGCACGGATTGGTCTACCCCGCCAATTTGAGAGGTTTCCATTTCCAAATAAGCGCCTTCTTCCAGTTCCACATAGGTAACGGGGTCGATGATGCGCTTGCCTTCTCCCAATCCGATACCGATATGTTTTTCCAAATAAATAACCTTGGCATTTTTACCGACAAAAAAACGGTGGATTCCCGAATGTTTGGAGCTTTCGTCCTCGTCGGTATGGATGCCGCAGCCGGCGACGATGGTGACATCGGCACCTTCTTCTATGTGAAAATCGTTGTAAACCAACTCGTCGATGTTGCTTTTTGTGATACATGCCGGTATGAAGACCCGGTCCCCTTGGGTTGTGGATTTAACAAAAATATCCAACCCGGAAAGCCCGTCTGTCTTGCCGACAATGGCAATGTTGTCCGTGGAATGCCTTGCTGCACAACCGGAGTCTTCCCGGATGTTGTAGGCGGCATCTGCAGGGAGTTCGCCGTCGATGTCGGAAACGATGTTCAACAATTCTCTCGTTATTTCGTTATCAGTTAATTTTGCTATTTCTTGACTCATTGCAGAACCTCCTTGACGCTATATGGCAAATCGCATTCTCCGGGACAGTGGATATCGGATTGATACAATTTGGGCAAAATCTCTTCTCTGGGGCCGAAACCTGTGATGCGACCTTCGTCGATCACGGCAATTTTATCTGCTATTTCCAGAATTCTTTCTTGGTGAGAAATGATGAGGATGGAGCGTTTCTTTTCCTCTTTCAATTCCTGAAAGACCTCAATCAAGTTGTTGAAACTCCACAAGTCGATACCCGCTTCGGGTTCGTCAAAGATGTAAATTTCCGCTTCCCGGGTAAATACCGTGGCAATTTCAATTCTTTTAATCTCTCCACCGGACAAAGCCGTGTTGATTTCTCTATCGATATAGTCTTTGGTGCACAAACCGACCATGCCCAAAATATTGCACAATTCCGATTCGGTCAGTTCTCTCTGTGCTGCCAATTCCACCAGATTTCGAGCGGTAATCCCTTTAAAACGCACCGGTTGTTGAAAACCGTAGGCGATACCGTTTTTTGCTCGCTCGGTGACGTCCATATCGGTCAGCTCTATATCATTTAAAAATATGCGACCTTCCGTTGCCTTTTCCACTCCGGCGATTGCTTTAGCCAAGGTGGTTTTACCGCTTCCGTTGGGACCGGTAATCACGACGGTTTCGCCGTCATCAACAACTAAGTCGACACCTTTTAAAATTTCTTTCCCGTCGGGGACACTAAATTTTAGATTTTCTACCTTTAACATGTCACTCTCCTTCTATCTTCTTTATATCCCAGTAAACTACTCTACTATGATCTATATATAACATTATAAGTTACATTTTACAAGTCTTTTGTCGAAGAAACTCTACGGACTGCGATTTTTAATTTTAAATCTTAATAAAATTCAAGATTATAACCTTACTCGTATTGTACTGTGATGAATTGACCGTCTTCATCGTAATAGTAAACCGCCTGTGGTTGGTCTTCTTCCTCTTTTTGATTGCGCTTTCTGTCCAACATCGCTACAGCAGCAATGCCTGCAATGGTTACCAAATTACCCATGAGCCTCTTCAATAAACCGGGTTTTTTGACCTCTCCTTTGCGTTCGTCCATCAACTCTTGCAGCATGACCAGTTCGTCATAATTCGCATCTTTTCGGATGAATTGAATCACTTCATTTTTTCTTTTTCTTCGACTTCTTCTAAACATGTTCTCTGACTCCTTCAGATAATGAGATAGATATATTATAAACGATAGCCATCTCAATTACAAACACTCTAAAAGACATTCAATCGAACTTTTAGAGTGTTGAAAAACTAATTTCGCGCTACTTTTTGAGCGCTTTGATCAATTTTCGATACACCGGCAGCATGTGTGGCTCGGAACAGTAGTCCTCCAATTTTCGTACGGGGATCCAACCCACTTGTTGATTCTCTTCAGGGCATACCCTCAGAGGTTCTGTGGGGTCTCCGATAAACCCATAGGCCAAGGACAAGTGTAAATGCGCTCCGACATAGGCCCCCTTCCGAAGATGGCTGATGACCGGTAAAATATCCAATCCGATGGGTTCCGGACTGAAGGGCTTTAAAGTGCGGATACCGGTTTCTTCCCATGCTTCGCGGATGGCAGTTGCCGCAGGGTCGGTCTCGCCATCTAAATGGCCACCGGTCCAAGACCAGGAATCGTAAATGTTGTGATAGACCATGAGACACCGCTCGAAGGATGCATCCACAACAAAAGCGGAGCTTGTAAAATGCGCCGTTGTTTGATCTCTAGTTAAGAGACGGTCACCATAGGTTTTGAGCAAGGTGAGCATACGTTCTTTGTCGTATGCTTCCTGTATGTCGACGGGACGGTAAGCTTGTACGGTACGATAGATAGCCCGGGATTGTTGAATTATTGGGCAAACCATTTAGCGAATTCTAAAGCTGTGGGATACACACCGGTTTTAACGATTTTACCGTCGACCATGGTGATGGGTAAAACAGATTCTCCCTTTTCTACCAATAAGGTGCCGACTTCTCTATATTCCACAAAGGCATTGGGATCCATCGTCATATTGTGACGGACAATATCGAAACCATCGGCGGCAAAGTTGCGCACCATCGCATCGATGCGTGCCACATCTCCCGTATCTCTTTGACAGATGTCGTCGTTGCAAAGCACTGCTGCTTCAAATAAGTCAATTCTTGCCATTGTTCTCCTCCTCATCAATTGATTGCCAAGATTAACCCTTGACTTTTCATTTGTTATTCATTATACTAAATGAGTCTTAACAAAGGGGTATAGCTCAGCTGGCAGAGCAGTGGTCTCCAAAACCACGTGCCGAGGGTTCGAATCCTTCTGCCCCTGCCATATTTGTATGTTGAAACCGGCTAACGCCGGTTTTTTTGTGCGCAGCCATAAGAAATGCAAAACACGAGAATAGCAAAACCGTTGTGCTTGCACATAAGGGGTTGCGTTTTCGATGTGTTTTATAGGGCGTGGCCGTAAATGAGCGATACGACCGAAGGGCGTAAAGCGAATGAGAACACGCACGGCATTTCTGATGGCTGCTACATGTGCGGACCGTTGTAAGACCGGTTTTTACTTTTGCCTTTTCGATATGCTCTATAGGGCGTGACCGTAAATGAGCGATACGACCGAAG
>LSQX01270564.1_pt2 | contig 31711 bp, 30 predicted proteins | sample 654561 | NCBI WGS metagenome assembly LSQX01 (sample SAMN04489861, study PRJNA283612) | anaerobic digester metagenome | isolation source: 4 biogas reactors fed with cattle manure at either 37C or 55C with and... | place: Denmark: Kongens Lyngby | collected 2014 | reverse complement strand
TCAAGGGCAAGCTCAACCATCCTCGGTCCGCTCGGATAAGGAACGATCAAAAACTGCTCATTCTCGATGCCCTTCTTGAGCCAATCGGCAAGAACGCGCGGATCCATCCCGTTGGCATGGATTGACGCGAGGAGCTTCTGCGTGTCCTCGGTAACATTGTAACCGGTGTTGCTGTACTGCTCGGGACGACCCTGAATCGCCGCTTCATAAATTCTGGAGCGGATGTTTGCCGGGCAGATTGCCGATACGCCGATGCCGTAGGGCTTGAGCGCGATATGGTAGCTCTCCATCAGGTTTAAAACGGCGGCCTTTGCCGCGGAATACGGCGCTGTGGACGAGCCTGCGCCAAAGGCGCCCCAGGATACGGTGGCGGCAATATAACCGCCCTTTCCGGCTTTGATCATGCGCGGTACGAAGGTAATAAGACCGTTGACGACGCCCCCGAAGCACACGCCGACCACCCAGTCAAAATCGTCATAGGTCGATGCTTCGGCAGGCCCGAACACATTAACGCCGGCTGTCAGAACCAGCAGATCCGGAGCCGCGCCGTATACCTTTTCCACCTCATCGGCAGCCGCCGCAAAAGCGTCGCGGTCGGTAACATCCAGCTTAATGGCATGCACTGGAGCGCCCTTTTCCTTAAAATACGCCATAGCCTCATCAAGATGGTCCTGACGCACATCGGCTATAACAACCTTCATACCCGCCTCAGAGAATATCTGAGCTTGTCCGAAACCGGCGCCCGACGCACCGCCGGTAATAAAAGCGATTTTTCCTTTAAAATCCTTCATAATGCACTCTCCTCGAATTGTTTTAAATGGTTCATATCAGTTTCATTAGCGTATTATATCATCGCTGCACCTTTTATGCAACGCATTACCTGAGATTTATATCATTCGCCGGTTTACTCTTTGAACCGTATCAAAAGCCATGTCGCTCATGAACGCAAATCACCATATTTTGATATTTGTCCGTGTTAATAATGCTTGACTGTGTTGCAGCAACATAGTTTACGATGAAAAAGCCTATATTTTGTCGATTCAGGTTCTATTTTTGTTTCGGAGGGTTCAATTTGTATGGCCAAATATGATTCGCTGACCGAAGGGCGCGTTGCTTCCGTACTCATCCGTTTCTCCATCCCGTTTTTGCTGTCAGGGCTGATTCAAATGGCATATTCCGTCGTCGACGTCTATTTTATCGGCAAATTTGCCTCCGCCGCGTCGCTTTCCGGCGTGTCGCAGGGGGCGGTCATTATGATGACCATCACCAGCACGTTTATGGGCGTCACATCGGGCGGCATGATTTTACTCGGGCAGTACATAGGCGCAAAGCTCGACAGAGAAGCGGCCGCCGCTACCGGAAATGTGATCGTCGTTTTCCTCGCCGCCGTTGTCATTATTCTGACCGGGCTGTTTATCTTCGGCAAAGACTGCATAACTTTACTTAAGGTGCCCGAGGAAGCGACCGGTGAAGCGTGGGCTTACATGAAAATATGCCTGTACGGCATTGTTTTTACGATGGGCTACAGTTTGATCAGCTCCATTCTGCGAAGCCTTGGCAACTCAAAAGCGCCGTTTTACTTTGTATTGATTTCGTGCCTCGTCAATATCGCGCTGGATTACATCTTTGTCGGTTTGCTGAGCATGGCGGCCGCCGGCGCGGCGCTTGCCACGGTGATTGCGCAAACCCTGAGCTTTGTGCTTTCGCTGTTCTATATTATTAAAAAGAAGCTTCCGTTTCCGTTTTCGATTAAAAACGTCAAGCCGGATTTTTCGATGATCAAACGCATATTGAAAATCGGGATACCCGTATCGCTTCAAAGCAGTCTGAATGTTGTTTCCTTTCTCGTCATTATGATGATCGCAAACTCAATGGGCCTTTTTGTTTCGGCCGCAACCAGTGTCGTTTTCAGCATCGCCAATCTGCTTTTGATTATACCGGTCGCCTTCGGCTCGGCCATTGCCGCCATCACAGCGCAGAATATCGGGGCGAAAAAACCGGAGCGCGCGTTGAAGAGCATGTGGCTCGGGCTTCTGATCTCTTTGGTCGTTCTCGTGCCGATCTTCATTGTTATGGCTATTTTTCCGAAGCAGGTCGTCGGCATTATTTCCAGCGACCCCGATGTGATTCGGGAAAGCGTCCGTTTCCTTTATCCGAATATCATGGACAGCATTTTTGTGTGCTTTATCTTTTGCATGTACGGCTTTTTCAACGGCTGCGGCAAAACCATGTTTGTGATGTTATCGGAAACGCTTGCGGCATTTCTCGTGCGCATACCGGTCTCGTATCTGATGAAGGTCTTAATCGCCGATTCGACAATTTTCCATGTCGGCCTCGGAACCCCGATTGCCTCAGCGGTCACCTTCATCGCCTGTATTATCTACATGTTCATGAAGTTCAGAGGTGAAAAACTGCACCGAATTGAGGTTGTACACTAACAAAATGCAAAAAACCGTGGGCGCTCTTGCACCCACGGTTTTTTACATTTAGCCGTTTTATCCGATAATATTATTTTATTCTCCGTTTTCAATGGAGAACAGGATGAATAGCTGTTGACAAATGCGCGGCTTGCACATACAATATATATAATTTATGAACCATCAAACAACAACATATTGTGTAATAAATCATATAAATATACAGGAGTTGGTTTCATGCTCAATCAGATGATCAAAAGAGATCGTTCGGTGGTCCCGTTTAAAAAGGAAAAGATTGTACTGGCCATTTTCAAGGCGGCCTATGCCGTCGGCGGGGAGGACTTTTCCCTGTCGGAGCGCCTTGCCGGCGAGGTCATAGCCATAGCCGAAAAACGCTTTCCTGACGGTGTGGCGGATGTTGAGGGCATTCAGGATATCGTCGAAAAGGTCCTGATCGAAAACGGCCACGCCAAAACAGCGAAGGCGTATATACTCTATCGGGAAAAACGGCGCTCGGCGCGTGAAACGAATGCCTTAATCGGCGCGACGATCAATATGTTTTCCGAATATCTCAATGACCGCGACTGGCAGATCAATGAAAACGCAAACACGCAAAAGTCCATAAACGGACTGAACAATTATATCCGCGAAGCCTTTACGAAAAACTACTGGCTGCACGAAATATATCCGGAGAATATAAGAAACGCGCATCTTTCGGGCGATATCCATCTGCACGACCTCGGTTTCTTCGGGCCGTACTGCGCGGGCTGGGACCTCCGGCAGATTTTGATTAACGGGTTCGGCGGCGTTCCCGGAAAGGTGGAGTCCAAGCCGCCGAAGCATCTGCGCGCCTTTTTGGGGCAGATCGTCAACTCAACCTTCACAACGCAGTGTGAAAGCGCCGGCGCGCAGGCATGGTCGTCCTTTGATACCTATTGCGCACCGTTTATCCGTTACGACAACATGAGCTATGAAAGCGTCAAGCAGGCGCTGCAGGAGTTTATTTTTAATCTGAACGTGCCCACAAGGGTCGGCTTTCAATGCCCGTTTTCCAACCTGACATTTGATATGACCGTACCGCGCACACTCAAAGACGAGCATGTGATTGTCGGCGGCAAGGTCAGAGATGAAACCTATTCCGATTTTCAAGATGAGATGAACATGCTGAACATGGCGTTTTGCGATGTGATGCTCGAGGGGGACCTTAGGGGCAGGGTGTTCACCTTTCCGATCCCGACGATCAACATAACAAAGGAATTTGATTGGGAAAGCCCGGTTGTCGATAAGTTCATGGAAATAACCTGTAAATACGGCATACCGTATTTCTCAAACTACATAAACTCCGACCTGTCGCCGGAGGACGCCCTTTCCATGTGCTGCCGGCTTCGCCTTGACACAAAGGAGCTCAGAAAAAGAGGCGGAGGCCTGTTCGGGTCAAATCCGCTGACCGGCTCTATCGGCGTTGTGACCATCAACATGGCGAGACTGGCCTATCTATCCAAAAGCGAGTCCGAATTTTTCATCAGATTATGGCAGCAGATGAATCTTGCGAAAACCAGCCTTGAAATCAAACGGAAAATTGTTGAGGAACAGACGGAGAAGGGGCTGTATCCCTATTCCGCCAATTACCTGAAAGACATAAAGGAAAGAACGGGCAGTTACTGGTATAATCATTTTAATACGATCGGGCTGATCGGCATGAACGAGGCCTGTATGAATCTGCTCGGCACGGAGCATAACCTGACGACACGGGAAGGGCAGGAATTTTCCTTAAAAACGCTGCAGTATATGCTCAATGTGATCAAGGATATTCAGGAAGAAACCGGCCATTATTATAATCTGGAAGCGACGCCGGCAGAGGGCGCAAGCTACCGCCTAGCAAAGCTGGACAGGGAAAGGTTCAGCGACATCATTACGGCCGGAGACAATGTACCCTACTATACCAATTCAACACAGCTCCCGGTGGGCTTTACGGACGATATCTTTGAAACGCTGGAGCTTCAAAATGAGATGCAGTCGCTCTATACGGGCGGAACGGTTCTGCATTTGTATCTTGGGGAGGAAATCAAGGAACGCAGCGCGGCGATAAGACTGATTAAAAAGGTTTTTACCCAATATACGCTGCCCTACATCTCGTTAACGCCGACATTTTCAGTCTGCAATAACCACGGTTACCTATCCGGTGAGCACTTTGAATGCCCCGAATGCGGCGAGCCCGCCGAAGTATGGAGCCGCGTTGTCGGCTATCTGCGGCCGGTGCAAAACTACAACAAGGGGAAGCGCGAGGAGTATCTAAACCGGTTAAAATACGTGCTCAGGGTATAGCTATGACGATAGCCGGAATCGTTAAAAGCTCGTTAATCGACTATCCGGGATCCGTTTCCTGCGTGCTGTTCGTTCCGGGCTGCAATTTCGATTGCTTCTTTTGCCATAACCGGTCGCTGCTCGACGGCACACACCGGGTTTTATCCCGCGATGCCGTCGATGCGTTTTTGCGCCGCCGAATCGGCCTGTTGGACGCGGTTGTGATTTCCGGCGGAGAGCCGACGCTGCAGAAAGATCTCATTGCTTTTGCCGAAACGATCGTAAACCTCGGCTTCCGGCTGAAGCTGGACACCAACGGCTCACGCCCGGAAGTGGTCAAAAGTCTTTTGGATTTGGGGCTGCTGAACTACTGCGCGGTTGACTACAAGGCCCCCTTTGACCGGTATAAAGAAATCTGCGGCAGCGCGGCTGATGCGCAGCAGGTGTTCGATACCATTATGCTGCTTATTAAAAGCGAAATCGCCTTTGAAGTCAGGACAACCGTGCTGCCGCAGCTTGGAAAAGAGGATTTAATAACAATGGCAAAGGAACTGCCGCCTTTGCCGCGTTATGTCTTAAACCGTTACCGGAAGCCCGAAGCATATCTGCCTTGTGACCGCGAAAGGGTTGAAAAGGCGCCCTATACAAAAGCGCAAATCGAAGCCTTTGCCGACAAGATGTCTGCCCTGCAGCCGAACGTAACGGTTTAGCGCATGGTTTTGTCGGGTGATGCTGTCAAGGACCATTTTGTCGGTGATCGAGCGACCGATACAAGTTATTTTTCCTCCGCAGGGGTATTCACAGTGCTCCTCAAGGGGTATTCAAAATCAAACAGGGGTATTCAAATTGTCAAAAATGGAATTGTTTAATCAGTCTGGCCTTTTTGGAAAGTCTGGCCACAATATTCTAATCTAACACTGAAGATCATGTAATAACCAAGGTTTTTCAGAGTGGACATTTTCATTGCTTAACAGTTTTTGAAAAGTCGAACCATATTTCGGTGGAGCTTTGACAGAGTTATTTTGGAGGCAAAACCCATGGTTGGATGAATGAACTGAGGGGGTCATACATATGAAAAGACTAATAGAAAGTATAAAAAAATCATTAGAACAAGATAATTATTATTCTGCTTTTTTTATTGCATTAGCATTACCAGATATTTGTGGCAAAATTACATTCGATGGAAGGAGCAAGGAACGATACACCAAATGGTGCGATGCGTTTTTTGTGGATAAATATACCATCGATATGAACGGGGTAAAAATCTATCCATATAAAGGTATCCTTACATCTTTGGACATATATGCATTAAGATGTAGTATGTTGCATGAGGGGAAAGATTATGTTGGCGGGCAACCAGCACATAAAATGATAGAAAAGTTTTTATTTTGTGTATCCCAAAAAAATTATATACATTGTAATATGACAAAAGGAAAGCTGAATTTTGATATAATTCATTTTTGCAATGATATGTGTAATTTTGTAACAAGTTGGTTGATTGATTATCCTACGAAACTGGAAATTGATATAGTACATGAAATCTTTTGCTTATAATTATAATCACTATATTTCGCTTCGTCCTTGTTTTATTATGAACAGAATTAGTTGGACGGAAACCACAAAAAACGGTGGTTGGGCAGGTTGAGGAGATGAATTTATTTGCCTTATTAGAGTGTGCATGCTGAATATCATACTGAAATAGCGCTACTCTTAGAAGTCTGCTCTAGCTATGAAAAACGTGTTATTTATGAAATCGCATCAGCTACCAAAATAAGCTTAGTTAGAAAAAATTGCAGATTATATAAGCTTAAGAGTGAAAACTTTGTATTATTGTGGTAATATATGAACATATATTGACCCGGCATCCGTTTATACGATGAATCCTGTCAAATCTCAAGGCAAGAAAGAGGGAATTTTCTAATAGAAGAAACAAAAATGAACATATTGATACTTGGTAATTCTGGAGCGGGATAAAGCACCCTAATTGAGGCAATTGCTGGCGTAAAAAAGAATACTCGACCGGGTGAAGGTGACACACAAAAGATAGAGGTTTCAGAATCTTCAATATGGCCATTTCGTTGTATTAACACGAAGGGTTTTAAGTACAGTATTATTAAACAGGCTAAAACTATTCGGCAGGTTAAGAAATATACAAGAACGCAAATCGACAAAACGACAATGACAGCAGGGAAAAAGGAATTGACGCTGTTTGGTATTGCGTCGAGGGAACAACCAGACGGGTGTTCTCCGACAATGTAGCAATGATGAACAAAGCGATCAAAGGGTGGAAAAATGTCCCTGTGTTCGCGGTCATCACTAAATCATTTTCGCAGGTTGAAGAAGCGGAAAATGTCGAAGCTGTAGTGCAAGCATTTGCAAAAAACAAATCGGTCAATTTGCAAAAAATCATCCCGGTCGTAGCTAAACCATATCCAGTGAATGACGATGTGATTGTTCATCCAAAGGGCATTGACGAACTATGCAATGCGACATTAGAATGTTCTGACTATGCAAAGCAAATTAACAAAGAAAACCGAGACAGAATTGTCTTAGAACAAAAGCATTTCACTGCAAAGGCTATAGTAGCCGGAGCCACTCTATCAGCGGTTATAGTAGGCGCTGTTCCGCTATCCTTTGCCGATTCCGTGCTTCTTGTTCCGTTAGAAATTGGGATGACAAAAGGGATATTCAAAAAATATGGCGTTATATTTTCAAGTGATCTTATCTCGGCGATAGTCGGATCTGCTTTAATAACAAATGTAGCAAAAGCTGCACTTGCAAAGCTGAAAACGGGTCCTAACATAGCTGCTTCTGTAATCAACGCGGTGGTTGCCGGACTATTCGTCGTTATTTTGGGCGAAGCAGTTATTGCTGTATCAGAAAGTATTTACAAAGGGAATCTTGATCCCACTAAAATTGATGATGTAGTAAACTTCATTTCAGATAAAATTAAGAATAATCCAATTATCGGCACTGTGATTTCGTATCTCGAAACGAACGCGGACAAGCTCAAAGGTAAGGATGCTAAGACGATATTTAACAAGGTTCAGAAGGCAGTAGCAAAAGCTAAAAAAGCATAAGGTTTTGGGAAAACGGAAAAGCTCTTCTATTTACAGAATCCGACACATGGCAGTTATATGATTCGTATGCATTTGTTAACCGCTATTTGTCAAGTTCTAATTTCTTTGCAATGTACGAATATGTTCGAAGCCCCCCTTTGAGGTTGTATATTATGCGACTATCATTTTCGCAAATAATATATAAATGAACTAAACGCAGTACGCAATCGACCATCTAGACGGCTGCGGAGGAGTGTATTATGAAAAAACGAGCCATATCAGTTTTTCTATGTATTGTCATCTGCATCAGCATTATCTTCTCAACATCGATGGCTGTCTCCACGCGCGATACGTCTTTTGTAGAAACGTTGGCTGTTGACCTCAAAGGTTTAGGACTGTTCGAAGGCGTATCTGACACGGATTTTGACCTTAACCGAGAGCCTACACGGATAGAGGCACTAGTTATGCTTATTCGCGTTCTTGGAAAAGAGAGTGTAGCCATGAGCAGCAGTTGTACTCACCCGTTTACTGATGTTCCTGATTGGGCAGATAAATATGTTGGATATGCATATGAAAACGGCCTTACAAAAGGCTCATCTGCAACAGAATTTGGCACAGGTGATGCTACGGCGGTTATGTATCTGACCTTTGTTCTTCGGTCGCTCGGATATTCGGATGCTAATGGCGCAGACTTCACATGGGACAATCCATATGCACTTGCAAAAAATGTAGGCATACTGCCTGACTGTGTAAATACTATCGATTTCTGGCGCGCTGATGCTGTTATTGTATCTTATGCAGCACTGCCAATTATGCTAAAGGGAGCAACGCAAACCTTGGCGCAAAAGCTGATTGCAGTAGGAGCTTTTACAGGGGCAGAATATGATTCATACTATGACGATATTTTCATTTCTGAGCGCATTGCCATCAATCCAATTATCAAGAAAACAGTTAGAATACGATTTGCAGAATTACAAGGAAAGCTATATCAGTTCGGCATTAATAGTGATGATGATGGCTTTGTTCCTACCTTTGATATGAGAGCAATTGAGGATGAACTCTATTTTAAGATAGAAGCACAAAAAGCCTTTTCAATTACTGCACATTTGATAGCCATAACAACTGATTATGTAATATGTGAAACGGAGAATCCTTTTGTCTCTGGTTCATTATGCTCTCGAGCAATATATCGCGACGACATTAAAGGGTTGTCCTGGCAAGAGGAAAAACAATATTCTAACGCATCATCATATAAATTGGTTACAAAGATGACATACAACGGCAAAACAATTACAACAGGGCAATTCGATGAAGCGAAGACAACACCAGAAATTTCGATTGATGGAATTAGATTTGTGGATGGATACGCCAATACGAATGATTTCTTAGATTATTTGGGAATTAACGTGGAAATATCGTATAAATATGATTCGGAGCAGATGATTGATATTATGGTGATTACTACAAAATAATTGTGACCTACTCCCGTTGAAAAGCAAGTGTGCTATTTCTGTTGCAATTAATTATTATGTTCTCCGTCAGGGCTGATGGAATGCAGATTTTCTTTCTCAAAATACATATCAATTCCAAGAGCCTTCAGTTCGCGGGTAAAGTTGAGCGTGTCCACGGTGTTGCAACCAAATCTGGACACGCTCTTTGTTATGATGGCATCTATTTTTCCAGTAAGCGTCAAATAAGTCAGTACCTACACTCGAGGCGGTAAATAAGATACAATAACTCCCAAAAGACATTGTCACGGGGACGGGGGTTTGACATCATAAAAGTACTGAGATACTTTAAGTCCGAGGTAATGCGAACGCCAAAGAAAGCCAGGAAGAAAAGTGAAAGCGGAATATATCACATAATGTTGAGAGAGATAAACCATCAGGTTATCTTTGAGGACGATGAGGACTAAAGCGTGTTTTTAAAGACAATACGATATAAGAAACAGATTTCTGTCTGAACCAAAGCAAAGGGGGTTGTCCGTCAGGCAAATCGAAAGACTGACTAGGATCAACAGAGGAATTAGTGCAGAAGGCATAGCGTGGTTGTCAAACCCCCGTCCCCTTGGCAACCATACGCGCCTTCCGGCGCACGGCGGGAGTCCGCCGTGAATCTCGGCGTAGCCGAGTTCCCGCAGGGCGAATTCATTTCGCCCGAGGATGATAAATAAAAAGGGGTCCCCATGGATGCTTGCATCCATGGGGATGGTGCCGGTGACCGGAGTCGAACCGGTACGGTGTTGCCACCACAGGATTTTGAGTCCAGCACGTCTACCTATTCCATCACACCGGCATATCCGCCTAAAGAGTATACAATAGGTATAAGTGAAATTCAAGCACAATTTCTGACGTTTTAACAGAATGTTTACCGAAAGGGCTACACAGAAAATCTCTTTTGTGATACAATGGCATGTGCTGTAAAAAGAAAATATGGTACGGTGATTTTACCGTTATCGTGAATATTCCGAAAGGTCCCATGCGTGACGATGATAAACCGATTAAAAAAACTGATCGTTTTGGCGATCATGCTGTTGATAGTTGCCATATGCTCGGGTTGTATTCGGGAAAACATGGACGACCTGTTCCGGCTTCCGGAACCCTCAAGGGAATACATCGAGCTTCAAAAGATAATTGACGAAATCAGACAGGCAGGCGCGGTATATTCAGCCCCCTCGGCCGGCTCCTACAGACAGTCGGTCCAATTGCGCGACATCAGCGGTGACGGGGTGAATGAGGCGATCGCTTTTTTTAATGACTATGGCGAAAACCCGCTGAAAATTTACATTTTTCAAAACATCGACGGAAAATACAAAACGGCGGCCGTCATAGAAGGCAGCGGGACCGGCATAGAAAGCATTGCCTATACCGACATGGATTCCGACGGGTGGAGCGAGGTCATTGTGGGGTGGAAAATCCCGGACCTCAAGATGCTGAAAATTTACTCCCTGAAGGATTATCAGGCGGCGACCATCGCCACAACGGATTATACCGCCTACACAATCGCCGATATCGATATGAACGGCAGGGACGATGTGATTGCGGCCCGGCACAGCAGTACGGACAATACCGGCTCTGTCGATATATTGAGCATCGACGAGGCGGGGGAGACGGTGAAAGTCAGCGAGCGCCTGTCCAACGGCATTGAGAGCATTTTAAAGCTGACCACCGGGCAGTTGTCGGATAAGTCAAGAGCACTGTTCGTCGAGGGCGGCTATAAGAAAGACGGCATGATTACGGATGTGTTCATCCTTGAAAACGGTAAGCTGAAATGCATCTCGATGAATGATGACGGCGTCAGCGCGCATATGGCCAGAAGCACTCGCGTGTACTGCCGGGATATCAACAACGACGGCGTTATGGAAATCCCAATCCCGCGTGAACTGCCGACGCAGTCCGAGACCGCCTACAGGGTGCTGGACTGGTACTGCTACAACAAATGGGGATTCAGAAGCGTTTCGCTGACGACGTATCACAACAACACGGACAGTTGGTATCTGGTTTTACCGCCCGAATGGAGCGTTGACATAACGATACGCCGCGACGATTCCGTTTCCGGCGAAAGAGCGGTCATTTTCTCGATCTGGAACGGGCCGGAAGCGGCACCGGTTGATTTTTTAAAGATGATTACGCTGACAGGTGAAAACCGTGAAGCGAAAACGAAAGAGAACAACAGGATTATTCTCAGACGCGAGGGTGAGATAATCTATGTCGCCGAATTGCTTGAAGGATCAAAAGACTGGGCATACGCACCCGACGAACAATATCTGAAGGACAGTTTTTCACTCATCTATTCCGAGTGGATTACCGGACTGATCCAATAAGGCGATGAAAGCGACATTTTGCGGCAGCGGTTTATTGCAGCCGTTACAATCGAAAACACGGGAAAGGGCTTCACGTACATTTGCGTGTTAGCCTATGGAGGGGCTTTGTGAAAAAGGTTTTGGTATTGGAAGACGAATCCAGCATAAGAAGCTTTGTTGTGATCAATCTCAAACGATCGGGTTATGAACCCATAGAAGCGGCAACCGGCGAACAGGCGTATGAGCAGGTCAGGCTGAACCCGGATATCAAGGTTGCGATTCTGGACATTATGCTGCCGGATACGGACGGGTTTGAGGTCTGCCGCAGGCTAAGGGCGGCCGATCCTAAAATGGGCATCATCATGCTGACGGCGCGGACACAGGAGATGGATAAGGTCACGGGCCTGATGACCGGGGCCGACGATTATGTGACAAAGCCCTTTTCACCGGCTGAATTGACCGCCCGCATCGACGCTTTATACAGGCGGGTCGGCGGCGGCGACGAGGAGGAGACGGGCGAACTGGTCAGAGGCCCGTTTAAGCTCAATACCAGAAACAGGACGCTGGAAAAAAACGGCGAGCGAATCAAGCTGACTCAGGTTGAGTATTCGATCATCAGATTGTTTATGGATAATCCCGGCAAAGCGCTTTCCAGAGAAGAAATCCTCAACAACGTATGGGGCAAGGATTATTTCGGCGAGCTCAAAATCGTCGACGTTAACATCAGAAGACTGAGGATAAAAATAGAGGACGACGCAACGAACCCCACGTATATCACGACGGTGTGGGGATATGGATATAAATGGGGATATTGAGTTGGCGGTACTGCGGTTACGTTTTCGCGGCATAAGGCGCAAATGGGTCGTTAACAGCATGGTTGTAACGCTGTTGATTGTCATCGTCGGCGTCAGCGCTTATGCCATAGCCATACACAGCTACTATTATACCGGAATGCAGACAAGCATGGAAACGACGGCGAAAACAGCCACCGACTTTTTTGCCAGCTATATCACGAAAACCTCCGCCGAATATTATCTGAGCGCGTATAAATATACCGAGCGGTTTGACGACAGGGACAAGCTGGAGCTGCAGTTTATCAACGCCTACGGAAGAGTTGAGGTCTCCACCTATGGGATAACGGCCGGAACGATGCCCGGGACTCCGGATATCAGTGAGGCGATCCGCACAAAGAAACTGACCGCCTGGCGCGGAAAGAATCCTGCGACAGGCGAACGGATCATCGCGGTATCCAGCCCGATGATCTATTCAACCGGGCAGGTGGTCGGCGTCATGCGCTATATATCCAGCCTGAGAACCGTGGACAGACAGGTTACGCTGAACATCGTCGTGGCCGCCATTTTGGGTATTGTGATCATTATGATCGTAATTTTGGTCAATACGTATTTTATCCGGTCGATCATTACACCTGTCATGGAAGTGACGAAAATGACCAGGCATATCGCCGAGGGCGGATACGGCGGTCAAATCGAAAACCAATATGACGATGAGCTGGGTGAAATGGTCCATGCCATCAATGAAATGTCGATGAAAATCAGCCAGTCGGAAAAGATGAAAACGGAATTCATCTCTTCCGTCTCCCATGAGCTCCGAACCCCGCTGACCGCAATCGCAGGCTGGGGCGAAACGTTGATGTATGACGAGGACATGAGCCCGGATTCCCAGCGCGGCGTGGCGATCATACTCAAGGAAGCCAAGAGGCTGGCGACAATGGTGGAAGAGCTTCTTGACTTTACGCGAATCGAGGACGGGCGCTTTACCGTGCGTATAGAGCCTACCGACATTGAGGCGGAGCTGGAGGACGCGCTTATCACATACGGCGAGCTGTTCAGGCAGGACAATATTACGCTGGAATATGTGTCCTCCGACGATATGCTGCCGACGATACCGGGCGACCCTGAACGGATGAAACAGGTTTTTTTGAATGTTCTGGATAATGCCGCCAAATACGGGAAAGACGGGGGCCGTATCACGGTTACGACCGCTTTGATAAAGGATTACGGCAATACGGGGAAAGATTACGTAAGAATAACCATCCGTGATTTCGGACCCGGCATACCGCCCGACGAGATCCCCCATGTTAAATACAAGTTCTACAAAGGCAGCTCCAAGGAGCGGGGGAGCGGAATCGGACTGGCGGTCTGCGATGAGATCATCAAACGTCACGGCGGGATACTGAATATTGAAAACGCGGCGGAAGGTGGCGTTCTGGTCACGATTATGCTTCCGACCAAGGGCGCATGAAAGGACAGCCTCAGAATATGAAACAAAAAAAAGAGGGCTTTCGCACAACAATCGGAGGGCAGGCACTGATTGAGGGGATCATGATGCGGGGGCCTTCAAAACAGGCCATCGTTGTCAGTACAAAAGACGGGTTTGTGGTCAAGGAAGAAGACCTGAAGTTCATTAAAGATAAATACCCGATTTTAGGCTGGCCGCTTGTCAGAGGCATCGTAAACTTCGGAAGCTCGATGGTTAACGGGTTTAGAGCGCTGATGTTCTCGGCGTCCTGTCTTCCTCTTGAAGAACAGGAAGAGGAAAAATCAAAAATTGATATCTGGATCGAAAAGAAATTCGGCGGCGAAAAAGCGGATAAAATTATCATGACCGTAGCGGCAGTGATCGGCATCGCATTGTCTGTCGGTCTTTTTATCCTGTTGCCGACTTTATTGGCGGGGCTTTTCAAAAATATTGTTCCCTCCGGCCTTTTAAAAAACCTGATCGAAGGCGCTTTTCGCATTGCGATATTTTTAATCTACCTATGGTTTTCCACCAGAATGAAGGATATTCACCGCGTCTTTGAGTATCACGGCGGCGAGCATAAATCCATTCACTGCTATGAAAAGGGCCTGGCGCTGACCGTTGAGAATGTCCGTGTGCAGCCGAGGCAGCATCCGCGCTGCGGCACCAGCTTTTTGTTCGTTGTGGTCATCATCAGCACTCTGGTGTTTTCGGTGGTCAGCTGGTCAAATCCCTTACTCAGGATTCTGATCAGAATCCTTTTGATACCGGTTGTCGTCGCATTCAGTTATGAGATTAACCGGCTTATCGGACGGCATGACAACCGGTTTACGCGAATACTGGCGGCCCCCGGCCTCGCGCTTCAGAGGTTGACGGTTTATGAGCCGGACGACAATATGATTGAGGTTGCGATAGCGGGTCTCAAGCTGGTTATCCCGGAGAAAAAAGGCGCCGACGAATGGTAAAACTCGGCTTTGCAGCCGCCGGGATATGGAGTTTTCATTATGGCAAAGACCTATAACGATATTTACATGGAAGCAAAAGGGCGCTTCAAAGCGGCGGGAATCGGCGAGTATTCTCTGGAGGCAAGGCTGCTTCTTGCGCATCTGGCAGATAAAACGCCTGCAGAATTTTTAAGGGATCTCCGGCTTTATGTTTCTGAAGAATATGCCGAAAAATCCGGTGAAATGATCAAACGCCGGTCAGACGGAGAACCGATTGCCTATCTGACCGGATACTGGGTGTTTTATGGGCTTCCGCTTAAGATAACAAATGATGTCTTAATCCCGAGAACGGACACGGAAATTGTTGTCGATACGGCAATCAGGCTTGGCGGTTTACGCTCAGGCGGTGAAAAAAAGGCCCTTCGTATTCTCGACCTGTGCTGCGGCAGCGGCTGCATCGGACTTGCGCTGGCGAAAAATATCCCCGAAGCACGCCTTACCCTGACGGACAACTCAAAGCCGGCCGTGAAGCTTTCCGGAAGCAACGCGGTTTTAAATAAACTGGCTTCCCGCGTGAGCTGCCTGTGCTGCGATGTTTTCGACACGCCGCCCGCCATACTGGGCACATTTGATCTGATTGTCAGCAATCCGCCCTATATAAAAACCGATGAGCTTGAAAGCCTGGAGCGTTCCGTGCGGGATTATGAGCCGCGAAACGCACTGGACGGCGGTAAAAACGGCCTTATTTTTTACAGGCGCATATGCGAAGAATGGGTGCAGCTCCTGAACGATTTCGGGTATCTGGTTTTTGAATGCGGCATAGGGCAAAGCGGCGAAATTGAAGAAATCGGCAGGCAGGCCGGCTTGACGCCTATTGAATCCGTGAAGGACACGCTTGGGATTGACAGGGCGATCGTGTTTCAAAAGAAACCTTATTGAAGCTTCAATAAGATAAAACGGTTTAAAGACTTTTTACCCGCGCCGCAAACCCACGACTGCCATTATATTATTATATAGGAAATGGAGATAAGTATGGCTGAAAAGAAAAAGCATGCTCCCGTTGAACGCGTCGCGCCCGCACCGGACAAGAAAAAGGCGCTTGAAACGGCTATGATGCAGATTGAAAAAAATCACGGCAAGGGCTCCATCATGCGTCTCGGCGAAGCGGCCCGGATCAATGTTCAGGCCGTATCGACGGGTTCTTTGTCCTTGGATATGGCTTTAGGCATCGGCGGCGTACCAAAGGGCAGGATTGTTGAAATATACGGACCCGAAGCGTCCGGAAAGACCACTCTGGCACTTCATATTCTGGCCTCAAGCCAGAAAGAGGGCGGGGAAGTCGCATTTGTCGACGCAGAGCATGCGCTGGACCCGACCTATGCGCGGGCGCTGGGTGTCGATATCGATAACCTATTGATCTCTCAGCCCGACACCGGCGAACAGGCTTTGGAGATTACCGACGCGCTGGTGCGTTCCGGTGCGGTCGATGTCATTGTCGTGGACTCGGTCGCGGCTTTGGTACCGCGCTCCGAAATTGAGGCCGAAATGGGCGATTCGGTCGTCGGCCTGCATGCCCGGCTGATGTCGCAGGCGCTTCGAAAGCTTGCGGGCTCTATTTCAAAGACCAATTCAATCGTCGTATTCATCAACCAGCTTCGGGAAAAAATAGGGGTAATGTACGGCAATCCCGAAACGACCACCGGCGGCAGGGCCTTGAAATTTTACGCCAGCGTTCGTTTGGATGTGCGCAGGATAGAGACGCTGAAAAACGGTACGGAAATGATCGGTAACCGCACAAAGGTCAAGGTTACGAAAAACAAGGTAGCCCCGCCATTCCGGGAAGCGGTTTTTGACATTATCTACGGCGAAGGGATTTCAAAAATCGGCGAGATCATCGATATGGGACTGAATCTGGATCTTTTGGAAAAGAGCGGCTCGTGGTTTACCGTTAACGGCGTGCGTATGCAAGGCAGAGACAGCCTGAAAGCGTACCTGAAGGAAAACCAGGACATAGCGGATCAAATCGAGGAAGCGATTATCAGTAATTCGTCAAAGCTGATGGGCCCGCAATCCAGGGCGGCGGCAATTGCGGCGGGCAGAGCCGTGGATATCAGCGCCGATGATTTTGACGGGTAGCGCTCATGCGCATTGAAAAAATCGAAGCTGTCCACGGTCGTAAACACGCATTCGACGTTTTTTTTGATCATGACATAAAGATCAGATGCTTTTTGAAGAACATCGAGGATTTCGGCATAAGACCGGGCCTCGAGCTCTCGGAAGAGGACTTTGAGCGGCTGAAAAATGCCGTCGCATTGTCAAAGACGCGGCAGCGGGCAGCGACGCTCCTTTCCGCCCGGCCGATGTCCGCGGGAGAGCTGGAAAAGCGGCTTGTTCAAAAGGGCGAGAGCGAAGAAAACGCGGCAGAGGCCGTAAAATGGCTGACGGAAATTCATGCGCTTGATGATCTGGACTATGCGCGCACGGTTGCGCAGCATTACTCGAGAAAAGGCTACGGCAAAGCGAAAATCAAAGACGAGCTGTACAAAAGGTTTGTTGCGCGCGAATACTGGGACGAGGCGTTTGAGCATATGGAAGATACCCATGAAGCGGCGGAAAAGTATCTGAAAACAAAGCTCAGGAACAAAAACCCGGACAGCGCCGAAATAAGAAAGGCGGCAAACGCCCTGTATCGCCGGGGTTTTTCCTGGGACGAAATTAAAGAGGCTCTTCGGCGGTATGAGGAAGAAACGGAAGAATAGGCAAAAGGCTTTCCCCAAAAACAGTTATCAGTAAATGAAATGGAGACTTCATGGCGGTTAAGGTAGGCATGGTATCGCTTGGATGCGCAAAAAACCAGATAAACAGCGAGCAGATGCTCTTTTTAATTAAAAAATCCGGGTACGAGATAACCGCGGATCTTTCAGACATAAACGCAGTGGTGATCAATACCTGCGGTTTTATCGAAAGCGCGAAAAGCGAGGCAATTGACACAATCCTCGAGTTTGCGGCGCTCAAAAATGAAGGCAAACTGGAAAAAATCATCGTAGCGGGATGCCTTGCCCAAAGGTATGGATCCGAAATACCGCAGGAGATTCCGGAGATCGACGGTCTTGTCGGCTGCGGCAGCTTTGACGAGATCATCATAGCGCTCGACCGGGCTTTTGCCGGCGAAAAGCCGTGCCTGTTCTCGGATATCAGCGCGCCCGTATCGGAAACGGAAAGGATCCTGTCCTCGGGTCCGGGCTGGGCTTATCTGAAAATCGCGGAAGGCTGCGACAACCGCTGCGCGTACTGCGTAATTCCGTCTTTACGCGGAGCATACAGGAGCAGGCCGATTGATCGCATAATAGAGGAAGCGGAGCATCTGGCTGCTACCGGCATAAAGGAACTGATTTTGGTAGCCCAGGACACGACAAGATATGGCACGGATTTCTCCGGGAAGCGTCTGCTTGCGGAGCTTCTTCGGCGACTTAAGGGTATAGACGGCATTGATTGGATAAGGCTGCATTATCTGTATCCCGACGAAATTGACGATGAACTGATCGATGAAATAGCCGTAAACGAAAAAGTGGTCAAGTATCTGGATATTCCGATTCAGCATATCAGCGATAACATTTTGAGCGCGATGAACCGGCGCGGGACAGGCCGTCAGATCAGAGAGCTATTAATGAAGCTGCGGGACAAAATCCCCGGCCTTGTGCTGCGAACCAGCATTATTACGGGCTTGCCCGGTGAAGGTGAAGAAGAATTCGAGGCGCTTTGCCGGTTTCTGCTCCAGCAGAAAATCGAGAGGGCCGGCGTTTTTGTGTATTCGCCGGAGGAAGGAACGCCCGCGGAAAGCATGCCCGGCCGTCCTACACAGGAAGTAGCCGAACACAGAGCGGAACTGATTTCGGACATGCAAAGCCGCATTATGGATGAATACAACGCGACGCGTGTCGGAAAGACACTGAAAATACTCTGCGAAGGTTATGACAGAATTGCCGAGTATTATTACGGCAGGAGCGAAGCGGATTCTCCGGATGTCGACGGAAAGGTATTCTTCCTCGGAGAAAAGATCGTTCCGGGTGAATTCGTATCGGTTAAGATTACCGACATACTGGACGGCGATCTAATCGGAGAAAAGAGCGCAGTGTGAGCGAAACCATCTATTGCATGCCGCGCAGCGTCGTGGCATAAATTAAAGCGTAGTCTGTTAATCAAAAAGAACGGCCGGCCGCTCGCCGGTAAAGCGGTATCCGTGTCATATTCCGGAATATGCACAGTGTGTTTTTCGGAATGTACGCAGCGGAGCATGGAGCTCATATGAACACAGCCAACAAAATTACACTTGTGAGAATTGTAATGATCCCTTTATTTATGGTCGCAATGCTTATCGAATTGCCGTATTCCAGGGTTGTTGCGTTGATTATTTTTGCTATTGCGGGGATAACGGACCGCGTCGACGGATATGTTGCGCGAAAATATAATCAGGTGACCAATTTCGGCAAGTTTATCGACCCGATTGCCGACAAGCTTCTGGTGACGGCCGCTTTGATCATTCTGGTACAGTGGGGGCAGATTCCGAGCTGGGCAGCCGTTATCATCATCGCCCGGGAATTTGCTGTTTCCGGACTCAGGCTGGTTGCCGTCGGCGAAGGCGTGGTCGTAGATGCCGGCCCATCCGGAAAAGTGAAGACAGTGGTATCAATTGTGGCGATATGCTTTATGCTGACGGATTTTCATGACGCGGTTTTGATTTCCGGACTGCTCAACGTTGATGGGCTTGCGGTGTTTTTAATGGTTGTCACAACGCTGTGGTCGGGCATCGAATATTTTATCAAGAACCGAAAACTGCTCAACTGGAATAAATGAAAGACATTTGAAAACAATATAAATACTGCGGCAGCAAAAATATAATCAACAACGATTTGCCCGGCAAATCGTTGTTGTGCATTTATCGCAGCAAAAGGGGTGAGCGGATTGTTTTGTCTGGCCGTGTTGGAAAGTGAAGACGAGAAGCTGGCAGAGGCGGTCACCCGCTTAATGAAGAAGAGTGCCAAATGGCACAATACATCCGTGCTGATTTCCTGCAGCGATAAATTTGGGTTCTTAAACACATCCGATATTGATCTTTTGATCATATCGCCCAATGCGCATTTTACGAAAAAAACCGATTTGAGCGCAAAATGCATTCTCCTGCCCGGAACGCTCCTTGATAGCCTGAACGGCGTCGAGTCGGATTATGTCATCACCTACGGCATGTCGCCCAGAGATACCGTAACAGCCTCCAGCATAAGCGACGACGGGATTGTCATAACGCTGCAAAGAGAGCTGGTTACGCTGTCGGGCGAGATTCTGGAGCGTCAGGACCTGCCGAAAATGCCGTTGCGGTTGCCGCCGCCCGAAAAGATGATGGTGGTGATCAGCGCATTATTATTAATCGGCGTGCCGCCGGATACCATCAGTATTTAATCAAGTATTGAAACGGTTCTTCGATTAAAACCGAAGAACCGTTTTTGTGCCATGTGCGTCGGTTTTTCCCGGCGATTTGAGCCTTCACAGTCAAAGCGATAAAACATTTCGCCCAAATGGCGAATTGGGATTATATCAATGGACATCCACGAATATACTGTCACATGGGACAACGAAAGACTCGTCGCGGCAACACAACGAAACAGGTTGTCGTTGTGTTGCCGCGACGAGGCGGAACGGAGGTTAGCGTGGATGGCATCTGGAAAAACAATGTGGTAGAGTTATGCGGGGTGCTGGGGAACAGGCCGAAATTTTCGCATATGAGCAAAGACAGGAAGTATTACCTTTTTCCCCTGGAAATCCAAAGATTGTCCGGCACTGTCGATACCGTGAACATTACCGCCGCGCAGGAGCTGCTTTCGGGGATTGAAGTGACAAACGAGGAGCATGTCAAGGTTCGCGGTGAGCTGCGGTCATTCAATAACAAAAGCGGGAAAGGCAGCAAGCTTGTCATAACGGTTTTTGCGCGCGAAATCTTCCTGACAAACGAAGAGGAAAAAAACAGTATTATGCTGACCGGTACGTTATGTAAGCCGCCGAACCTGCGAAGAACGCCTATGGGCAGAGAAATATGCGATTTGATGCTGGCTGTCAACAGAAGATATGGCCGCTCGGATTATCTGCCCGGTATCGCCTGGGGGCAAAACGCGGAAACAGCCGGAACCTGGAGCGTAGGCAAGGAAGTCAGTTTAATCGGAAGGATACAAAGCAGGAAGTACATAAAAATTGAAAACGGAGAAGGAATCGAAAAAACTGCGTATGAGGTTTCGGTCATCAGCTTTGAGGACGTTTAAGCACTCCCGTCTGTCGGTAAACGGCAGACTATTTTTTTGCTGTATTTGCCGCAATAGGTAACAGACCGATAACTTTGCGGTTGCGATAACAGCGTCAAAATGGTAAAATAGATAAATATTTAACTCATACAAATCCCCACGTTGCCACGAAGCGGCAGCGCAAACAGTCAGGAAAAATCGATGATGTGCGAAACTATTCTCCATTAAAAAATGCAGAATAGGATAATTTATATCAGAAAGCTGGATACCATGGTTTTGCTATATAGTTCCGCGTTTGTTTTGGGCCTGTCCGGTGCCATGATGCCCGGGCCGCTGCTAACCTATACGATCAGAAAGGCGCTCGCCAAAGGGTGGAAGGCCGGATTTATCATCACGGCCGGGCATGCGCTTCTTGAGATCGCTTTGATTGCACTCATTATGCTGGGATTCGGGAAGATTCTTCAAACGCTTATCGCCCAAATCATCATTGGTATGGCAGGCGGCCTTCTTTTGACCTATATGGGTTATGATATGCTCAAAAACGCGATTAAAAACAACATATCCGTCAGTACCGAAGAAAAAGGCACGCGTGCCGGCAGCATGGTCTTGTCGGGCATATTGATTTCCGCGTCGAATCCGTATTTTCTGATCTGGTGGACAATCATCGGGCTCGGGTTTATTTTGCAGGCCATCGGATCATATGCCTATCTGGGCGCCGTCGTTTTTTATCTGGGTCACATTACGGCGGATTTACTGTGGTATGGGGTCGTCTCAACGGTTGTCGGGAAAACCAGAAAATTCATCAAGGACAAGCCGTATCGGATCATTATCGCCTCTCTCGGCTTCATTCTGGTTCTGTTCGGATTCCGGTTCATTTATGGTGCAGTGAAAGACATTCTTTCGCTATAAAATCAGTGATTTTATAGGCTGCTTCGCGGCAGAGGCCCGAGACGTATTAAAAGCTTTGCTGATGAAAATGGAGTCTATATGAATAATGTGCTGACGAAAATCATACTTATCGTATGTGTTCTGACGCTGCGCGGTTATGCTGAGCCCATCGCGCCGTCGGAAATCCTTAAGCTGAGCGGCCGGATATTGGAAGGTGACGCGATGCCGTACATAAAATTACCTGAGAATACGAATGAGGCCCCGGACGCGGAGCCGCTTGTTGCCGCCGCTATGCGTAATGCCGGGCTTAACATAAAAAACCTTGCCTTTTCTCAGCTTATTCTGGTTTATGCCTCAGGCAGCGAGGCTGTTGTCACAGCCCTTGAAAAAGACGCCGCCGGAGCATGGGTTTTTTGCGAAGAGTTAAACCCCATAACGGGATATGTGGGCAGAAACGGCGTGAGCTTTGATAAGACGGAAGGCGACGGCTGCACGCCCGGCGGTCTGTTTGCCATCGGTTATGCCTTCGGCAATAATGAAATGCCCGAAACGGGGCTTGACTATCGAAAGGTGACCGGGCAAAGCTATTGGATAGACGATATGAATTCCGCATACTATAACCAATGGGTTGAAGGCGAAGAAAACAAAGACTGGCACAGCGCGGAGCGCCTGTCCGACAGTAAAAATGCCTACGCATATGCCGCCGTAATTGAATATAATACAGGTCAGGAAAAAATTGCCGGAAAAGGTTCGGCTATCTTTTTGCACTGCGGAACCGAACCGACCTCAGGCTGCGTCGCGGTCACAAAGCGCGATATGCTCATGCTGCTCAAATGGCTGAAAAGCGCCTCGTCTTCAGGTGAACCGCCTCATATTTTAATTGTTTCCGAACCGATACAATAAATGCATGCAAGAACATAACTGCGCCGCGGATAAACAGCAATAAAATGGACAAAATTCGCCCATTATACGCAAAAATTCCGGTTTTGAATCCAAATGATAAACAAAATGCTTAATATTTGTCTGAATATAATAATGCAATGGGGCAAAGATATGATTGGAACACCCGAACAGATAACACACAAACAAGGAGAATGAATATAATGGCTAGATCCAATCAGGTTCTTAATCCGAATGCACGTGAAGCGCTCGATCGTTTCAAGATGGAATCTGCCAGTGAGGTCGGAGTCAATCTAAAACAGGGATATAACGGCGACCTGACTTCAAGGCAGGCAGGCAGCGTAGGCGGAAACATGGTCAAAAAGATGATCCAGGCCTATGAAGACAATATGAAATAGCTGCCTTCAAAGAAAGATCACTATGAATTTAAAAAGCTCCGGAAAATATTCCGGAGCTTTTTAAATTTTTATGTTCAAATTCCCGGTTATAGATCACAACGGTATCTCACTAACGGATACCCATCACCGCAGGCGGTCAAACAGTCCGAAAGCGCAGATACAGACAAGCAAGTTATGCAAAAATAAATCTAAAATCAGCATTCTGCATATTTTATCTGTATCAAGAAAATGACGGAAAAATATTGCTATCTATAAAAGATGTCATGGGGACGGGGGTATACCAACAAAACTGCACCAAAAATCAGCATACAAAACGCTCTGAGCAATCAGGGTCTTTTGTATGCTGATCTAAAAAAGCAATATGACTTTCTCTGTTTCATCCGGCTTTGCTTCCGCTTAGCCTCCCAGATAGGCCTTGCGGATATTGTCGCTTTCAATCAGTTCCCGGCCGGTTCCGGAAACGGCAATGCTGCCGGTCTCCAGCACATAGGCTCTGTCGGCAATGGACAGCGCCATCTGCGCGTTCTGCTCCACCAGAAGGATGCTGGTTCCTTCCTTATTCAGTGTCTGTATGATGGCAAATATCTGCTCAACCAGTATCGGCGCGAGGCCCATTGAGGGTTCGTCCAGCATCAGAAGCTTGGGATGGCTCATAAGCGCGCGTCCCATTACCAGCATCTGTTGCTCGCCGCCCGAGAGCGTGCCCGCGACCTGCTTTCGGCGTTCCAGAAGGCGTGGAAACTGGGCGTATACCTTTTCCATTGTACCCTTTATATTGCCGCGTCTGGTGTAGGCGCCCATTTCCAGATTTTCCTGAACGGTCATCTGAAGAAAGACACGGCGGCCTTCCGGGACCTGGGCAAGACCGCGCTCCACGATCTTGTGGGAGGCCAGAGAGCATATATTCTCATCCAGAAAAATGATCTCGCCTGTCTTTGAACGCAGCAGGCCGGAGATGGTTTTCAAAACGGTGCTCTTTCCGGCGCCGTTGGCCCCTATCAGGGTTACAATCTCACCCTCGTTGACCTCCAGCGACACGCCTTTGATGGCGTGTATGGCGCCGTAATAGACGTTTATATTATCTACTTTCAGCATTGCGGTCAGTTCTCCTTCTTCTTGCCCAGATAAGCCTCGATGACCTCAGGGTTGTTCTGGATCTGACTGGGCGTGCCTTTGGCTATTATCTTGCCGAAGTTCAGTACGCATATCCCCTCGCAAATGCCCATGACCAGGTTCATGTCGTGCTCTATGAGCATGATGGCTATCTTAAACGCGTCGCGAACCTTCACGATGTTTTCCATCAGTTCGTCCGTCTCGGAGGGGTTCATTCCGGCAGCGGGCTCATCCAGGAGCAAAAGAGAAGGGCCGGATGCCAGAGCGCGGACTATCTCAAGCTTGCGTTGCGCGCCGTAGGGCAAAGAACCCGCCCGTTGAGATGCCAGGTCCTGCATGTCAAAGATGGACAGCAGTTCGAGGGCCCGCTCATGAGCCTGCTTCTCGCCTTTCCGGTAAGCGGGCAGGCGGAGTATGCCGCTCCACATGCCGTATTTGATATGGTTGTGCATACCCAGTTTGACATTGTCCTCAACAGACAGGTTTGAGAAAAGTCTGATGTTCTGGAACGTGCGGGCGATACCTGCCTTGTTAACCTGTACGGTGTTCATGTTGTAAGTATCGTGTCCGTTGAGGAGTATAGTGCCGCGAGTCGGCTGATACACCTTGGTGAGCAGATTGAAAACGGTAGTCTTGCCAGCACCGTTGGGGCCTATCAGCCCGGCGATCTCGGTGCAGCCGATGGCCATGTTAAATTCTTCGACAGCAGTAAGTCCGCCAAAGTCGATACCCAGATTGAGCGCTTCCAGCACAGGGAACTTGTCTACGTCGCGCTCGGGGATGATGTTCGGAGAAGGTACGGGTACCAGCTTTATCTCAGGTCTTTTATACCTGCCCATCTCACGGCCCCTCCTTTACATCTTTGGTGATTGATGGGCGTATCTTGCCCAAAACCCGTCTTAACATGCTCTTGAATACGGCGTTATTGGTGGCTATCATAACGAGTATAAGCACGATGGCATAGACAAGCATGCGGTAGTCGTCAAACTCGCGCAGCAGCTCCGGGATAACAGTGAGTACGGCGGCGGCGATAATCGAACCCAAGACATTGCCTAAGCCGCCAAGGACAACAAAAACAAGAATGAGTATCGATGTGTTGAAGTTAAACTTGGTGGCAATGATGGTTGAATAGTTCATGGCGTACAAGGTGCCTGCCGCGCCGGCCAGGGCAGCGGAAATGACAAAAGCCATCATTTTATACTTCGTAACGGGAATTCCCACGCTCTCGGCGGCGATGCGGTTGTCGCGCAGTGCCATGATTGCACGGCCGGATCGGCTGTTGACCAAATTGAGTACAATGAATAAGGTAACCAGTATCAGGATAATGCCTGTAGTGAAGGTTGAGATTTTTGTTATACCGGAAATGCCCATGGGGCCGTCGATAATGACCCTGCCGTCCTCGCCGAGGTTAAGGGCGTCGGAGTTAGTGAGGAAACTTATGTGAAGCCCGCGGGAGTCCGTGCCTACATACAGGCAGTTTATAATGTTTTTGATAATTTCTCCGAAGGCCAGAGTGACTATTGCCAAATAGTCTCCGCGCAGACGCAGCACGGGTATGCCGATGAGTGCGCCCGCCATTCCGGCGCAAAGAGCTCCGATGACCATGGATATGGCCATACGCAAAGGAGCCAAAGGTATTAAAGCCTCAAGGCTGATACAAGCCACAACGCCGGTAAAAGCGCCGACGCTCATGAAGCCCGCGTGGCCCAAAGACAGCTCGCCCAATACACCCACAGTCAGGTTCAGCGACACCGCCATGACCACATAGGCGCAGATAGGAACAAGTTGTCCCTTAAGGGAGGAACTGATACCGCCGGTAGCGGTAATCAGCATCAGCACGGCATAGGCGATGATGACAAAGCCGTATGTATATAAATTGGAATGAGCGGTCTTGCTAATTCTTTTCATAATACCCGCCTCAAACTTTCTCATGGACCTGCTTGCCGAGAAGCCCTGTGGGCTTTACAAGCAGAACAATGATCAGCACGGCGAATACTATGGCGTCGGAGAGCTGGGTGGAGATATAGGCCTTCCCGAATATCTCGATCAATCCCAAAAGTATGCCGCCGATCATGGCACCGGGTATGGAGCCGATTCCGCCGAACACGGCGGCTGTAAAGGCCTTAATGCCGGGCATTGAGCCGGTAGTGGGCATCAAAGTAGGATAAGCGGAGCAGAGCAGCACTCCGGCAATCGCCGCCAGCGCTGAGCCGATGGCAAAGGTTACGGAAATGGTGAAATTTACGCTGATACCCATCAACTGAGCGGCGCCCTTGTCTTCAGAGCAGGCGCGCATGGCTTTGCCCATTTTGGTCATACCGGTAAACCAGGTAAGCGCAATCATAATGATAATGCAAGCGGCTATGGTAACGATGGCTATGACAGAGATGGACAGCTGCCCGCCGAAGAGCTTTACAGAGCCGTTGCCGACCACGGAAGTGAATACCTTGGGATTGGAAGTCCAGAGCAGCTGAGCCGCGTTTTGAAGAAAATAACTCACTCCGATAGCTGTTATGAGCACGGCAAGCGAGGCGGCGGATCTCAGCGGTTTGTAGGCAAGGCGTTCTATTACCACGCCCAGAATAGTGCACAGCACCATAGCCAGCAGTACGCCCGCGACGGGCGGGAGGTTCCAGCGGAATGTAGCGAAGAAGCAAACATACGCCCCTACCATGATAACGTCGCCGTGGGCGAAGTTCAGCATTTTCGAAATTCCGTATACCATCGTATAGCCCAGAGCGATGATGGCATAGACGCTACCCAGACTTATTCCGCTTATGAGATAGGACAGGAAGGTCATTGCTCACACACCTTAATTATCGTTTGAGTGCATCCGAAAAAGCAGAGCCGAAAGGAATCAAAGCCCGCATATTTTCGTCCTTAAAAAATTTAAACAGGAGGGTTGCCGATTTTGTTCGACAACCCTCTCCACGACGCAAATGAAAGGGTAACGGCGGCTTTAGTCCATGCCGACGTAAACACCGTTTTGTATGACCATGCCTTTCGGGCTTTTGGAAACTTCGCCGGTCGCGGCCCAGGTCATGCCATCGCCGGTCAGGCCGTCGAATGTAATGGTCGGGAACACCTTGACAAGTTTCTCGCAGATATCGGTTGCTTTCATATCGGGGGTGCAGCCGGTGGCCTCAAGGGCTTCTTTGATGGCGTATACGCAGTCATAGCCGTCCGCGGCGAACTGATTGGGTGTTTCGCCATATATCTCCTTGTACTTTTTAACAAAGCTCACGGTTCGCTCGTCGGTGGCGTCGGCGTTGAAGGGGGTCAAAAGCATAACGCCCTCTGCCAGTGAAGTGTCAAATGCTTCCAACGTCAGGATGCCGTCCATGCCGTCCACGCCGAAGTACTTGGGCGCGTAGTCCATTGACTTGGCCTGCTGGAGTATCAGCGATGCGGGAGTATAGTACATGGGCAGGAATATCAGGTCGGCACCGTTATTTTTGGCGTCGGTCAGCTGTACGGAAAAGTCGGCCTGGCTGTCTTCCGTGAAGGTGGTTGTGGATACGATATTCAGGCCCAGTTCCGCTGCCTTTGAAGCAAATGTGTTGTATATGCCCTTTGAGTACACATCGTCATTTTTGTAGATGACGGCAATCTTGGCGCCGAGTTGTTTGTCGTAGATGTATTGGGCGGAAGCGGAGCCCTGGTTGGGATCGGCAAAGCACATCTGGAACATATTGTCCTTGCCCTCGATGACCGCGGTGGCGGAGGCGGAAGGCGTAAGGGCGAAAATCCTGTCTGCAAAAGTCTCGGCACTGGTGGCAACACACGGTGTGCTGGTGACGGAGCCGAGGGAAACCTGTATACCCCAGTCTTTGAGCGTGTTGTATGCGTTGACAGCTTTCTCGGCATCATGCTCATCGTCCTCATACTTGAGCATAAACCGGATGCCGCCCATGGCGTTAATCTCGTCAACGGCGATCTGTGCGCCGTTCTTGGCTGCGTTGCCGTAGATAGCCGCGACTCCGGTCAGAGGACCGGTTCCGCCGATCCTAAAAGCTCCGGCGGCAGCGTCTTTTTTACTGCATCCGCCCAGACTACCCAGAGTCATGATGAGGGCAAGTGCGGCACAAAAAATCTTTTTCATCTTACATTCTCCTAACATATAAATACTTGAGAAGTTCAGGCAGTTTAACAAAGTGTTTATTATTTTATCCTTTTAAAGCGCTGATGTCAAGGAGTATTGAAGCGTGTTTGTGTCAAGTTATTGTTGACATGTCATGGAGACGGGGGTTTGACAACATAATAAAACAGCAAACCGAGAGGGCGGTTCTCCCGGTTTGCACTTACAAGGCCGTGGACACAAAGCGCCCTTCCTTTCCGGAGCTTACTATTTTTTATATTCAAATTCCCAGTTATAGATCACAACGGTATCTCCCTCACGGATACCCATCTCCTCAAGGCGGTCAAACAGGCCGGAAGCGCGCAGAACGCGGTCAAAATAATGCAAAGATTCGGTCTCGGAAAGATTAACTCTGTCAAGCAGCCGTTCCATCCAGGGCCCTTCGATATAGTACACATTGTCCTGCATTTCTATGCTCAGTTCCTCGGCCGTTTCCAAAACGATTTCCGGCTCGATATATTCCGGTTCATAGACCCGGATGGGCGGCAGCTTTTTCAGCTCTTCGGCAGCGGCGCGGGTAAGCGCCCCGACGCCCGCGTGCGTAGCCGCCGAGATTTCAAAAAAACGATAACCCTTGTCTTCGACATAAGTTCGGAAACGGTCCAAAAGCACCCTGTCCCCGGCAATATCACTTTTATTGGCCGCCACAAGCTGGGGGCGCGCGGACAGCGTTTCGCTGTATTGCGACAGCTCCTCGTTGACCGCTTCAAAATCCTTTATGGGGTCACGGCCCTCGCTGCCGGAGACGTCCACAACATGGATAATCAACCTGCAGCGCTCGATATGGCGCAAAAAGTCATGTCCGAGGCCCGCGCCTTCCGAAGCGCCCTCTATGATGCCCGGAATATCCGCCATAATGAAGGATGTACCCTCCTCCACATAGACAACGCCGAGATTCGGGAAAAGCGTTGTAAAGTGGTAGTTTGCGATTTTGGGATGCGCCTTGGAAACGACAGACAAAAGTGAGGATTTCCCGACATTCGGAAACCCGACCAGGCCGACGTCCGCTAAAAGCTTGAGCTCAAGCACCACGTCGCGCCGCTGGCCGGGCGCGCCGTTTTTAGCAAAGCGCGGCGCCTGTCTAGTAGCTGTGGCAAAGCGCTTGTTTCCCCAGCCGCCCCGTCCGCCTTTGGCCAGAATAAACGCATTTTCATCCGACATGTCCTTAATGACGGCATTGGTTTCCTTGTCTCGTATAATCGTGCCCCTCGGTACCTTTAAAACAAGATCCTCGCCGTCCTTGCCGGTGCGCAGCCGGCCTGAACCGTCCATTCCGTTTGCTGCCGTGTATTTGCGTTTATACCGGAAATCCATCAATGTGGACATATGGTCGTCGGCAAGCAAAACAATATTTCCACCCCGTCCGCCATCCCCGCCGTTCGGGCCGCCCGCGGGGACATATTTTTCCCTGTGAAATGATATGGAGCCGTTGCCGCCGTTCCCGGCCGCGACGGATATCACCGCTTTGTCTACAAACATCAATTTATCCTTTCCCGGTAAAAAAAATAAACCGGCATATGCCGGTTTATTTGGTCAGATTATTCCGCTTCGTATACAGATACCTTTTTGCGGTCCTTCCCCAAGCGTTCAAACCGCACTCTTCCGTCTATCAGCGCAAACAATGAGTCATTTTTGCCGCGGCCGACATTGAATCCCGGATGGATTTTCGTGCCGCGCTGCGTAACCAAAATATTACCGGCGAGTACAAACTGTCCGTCGGCTCTTTTTGGACCAAGACGTTTTGACTTGCTGTCGCGGCCGTTCTTGGTTGAGCCCATACCTTTTTTGTGTGCCATAATTATAACCATGATCGATGCATCATAGACCTGATGATCAACCAAAACTCCTTTCCTTGAAGCTAAACCCCTGTTCGTTTTGCATAGGTGCGAAAGCTTTATCTACACCGCCGCACCGGCGGTTATGGTTTGAATCTGGACCTGCGTATACGGCTGTCTGTGGCCCTGGCGTTTTTTGTAGTTCTTTTTCGCCTTGAACTTAAAAATATGAATTTTCTTAGCCTTGCCGGTTTTGACGACTGAGGCTGAAACGGTTGCGCCGTTTAAAAGAGGTGTGCCGAATTGGTATTTGTCTCCGTCGATAATGGCAAGCACCTTATCGAATTTTACCTCATCACCGGCCGCAACGGGAAGCTTTTCAATGTACAGAATATCGCCTTCGGCAGCCCTGTACTGTTTTCCGCCGGTTTCAAATATTGCGTGCAGCAAGTTACAATACCGTCCTTTTATGGTCTCGCTCTCGGGGCGGGAAACCGCCTTGCGGTTTCCGCTTATAAGCCCTGCTAAAGCGGCCTGAATAGTATATCATCGCCCTTTATTTCTGTCAATACCGCGCTATGAAAAAATGCGCTGATGCATGAAAAAAGTAAAATAACGATGGTTTAACGCCGTTTTCGTCCGATCGTATACAAAAACCACCCCTGACAATGAACACCGAACGGCTTGTCCTACGCGTTAAACAGGATAAACAGACGGCTTACTGTCATAATAGGCAAAGCGGGATTTTAACGCGCGCTTTCGGCTAAAGTGAGCTTTGTTACGATATCCTTCGTGTCCCTTGCAATCACAAGCTCCTCGTTTGTCGGAATCAGCAAAGTGCGGACTGTCGCGCCGGGTGCGGACAGATCGGTTTCCTTTCCGCGCACGGTATTTTTCTCAGGATCGATCTTGACGCCGAGAAAGCCGAGGGTCGAGCACATCTGCTCGCGGACGAAGGGATCATTTTCACCGATTCCGGCGGTAAACACAATCGCGTCAAGTCCGCCCATCGCTGCCGCATAAGCGCCGATCATTTTGGTTCCGCTATAGTTGAAAATATCGAGCGCGAGCGTGGCCATGATGTTGCCGTCTTCATAGGCGTTTTCCAGGTCACGGAAATCGGAGGATATGCCGGAAACGCCAAGAACGCCGGACTTCTTATTGAGAATCTCGGTCATCTCGGCGATATCGATACGTTCATGGGACATAATGAATTCCAAAACGGCGGGATCAACGGACCCTGAACGGGTTCCCATCGGTATACCCTCGAGAGGTGTAAGCCCCATTGAGGTATCAATGCAAACGCCGCCCTTTACCGCCGCAAAAGAGGAACCGTTCCCGAGATGGCAGGTGATAACCTTAAACTCAGGGTCTCCGGTCCTTGAAAGAAGCTCGGCTGCCCTTGCCGATACAAAACGGTGCGAGCT
>LSQX01393688.1_pt1 | contig 31730 bp, 28 predicted proteins | sample 654561 | NCBI WGS metagenome assembly LSQX01 (sample SAMN04489861, study PRJNA283612) | anaerobic digester metagenome | isolation source: 4 biogas reactors fed with cattle manure at either 37C or 55C with and... | place: Denmark: Kongens Lyngby | collected 2014 | reverse complement strand
TATAATGGTTCAAATTCAGAGTCGGATTCCGAGATCCTTGCCCGATGGAGGAATCCAATGATAGATCCTAAAAAGAAAAAGAAAATGCTGTCCTACAGGTGGGCCATTTTCGGCATAATGGCCGTAGCCTACTTCTTCGTGTATTTCCACAGGACATCGACTGCAGTGCTTTCCCCCGACATCCAATCGGCTTTCGGTGTGGGTGCCGCGGGAGTGGCATTGCTGGGTTCGATGTATTTCTATGCATACACGATTATGCAACTGCCCAGCGGAATATTGACAGACCGGTGGGGTCCGAGAAAAACCGTAACGATATTCGTTATACTGGCCGCCGTCGGGTCCTTGATCATGGGTGTAGCACCCAACTTTGAAACGGCGCTCTTGGGAAGAGTCCTCATAGGTACCGGTGTGGCCGTAATCTACATACCCATAATGAAGGTCCTCGCCATATGGTTCAGAAAATACGAGTTCGCGTCCCTGAGCGGCATATTGCTGCTGGTAGGAAACGTCGGAGCTTTGGCGGCGACTACTCCGCTTGTGCTGATGACGGAAGCCCTTGGGATGAAGGGGGTCTTTACCGTTCTCGGTATTATAACCCTGATCATAGCGGCAATGTGCTGGATCATCGTAAGGGACCATCCGAATGACATGGGGCTGCCTGCCATAGAGGAGATCGTTTCGGAAGAAACTGGTGAGCCCATACAGGAGTCCACTTCCGCAAAGATGCCGATGACCAAGGCCCTGAAGATCACCTTCGGAAGCGGCAGGAAGTTCTGGCCTCTCGCCGTATGGTTCTTCTTCATGTACGGAACCATAATGGTATATCAGGGACTTCAGGCAGGACCGTTCTATGGTGCAATATACGGGTGGGGCAAAACGGACTACAGCATCCTCCTGATGGCAGTGGCTGCAGGGATGATATTCGGATGCCCTCTCTCCGGGATAATATCTGACAGAGTGCTCAAGTCCAGAAAGAAAGTGCTCATCGTGGGAACGCTGGCATATACGGTGATATGGGGAGTCATATGGCTCACCGCAGGCAACCTCGGAAGCTATGCGGCACAGTTCGCTATAAACTTCCTGTTCGGATTCTTCGGAGGGTTCTTCGTCGTATCCTATGCGCAGATCAAGGAGTTGTTCCCCATCTATATCGCGGGAACGAGCACGGCTGCTCTGAACCTGTTCCCCTTCGCAGGAGGAGCGATTCTGCAGCTCCTGTCGGGGTATATGGTAGTGGATAAAACGCTCGCACAATTCCAGAACCTCTGGCTGATGATGTTCATCATGATGATCATAGCATGCATAGCTGCATTCATGAGCCTGGAGGCGAAGGACGTCGAGAAGAAGGACCGGAAGGGGTGATTCTGTAAGGCCCTCAAAACCTCTTTAAAACCCTTTAGACCGGTGGCAAAGGCAGTGTCTCCCTTTGCACCGGTTTATTTTTTGTATTCAATACTTCGCCTTGGCGAACATCTTCATGTCCGCATTCAGAGGCAGAGTGGCATCTATCCCCACTTTCCATGTGGTGCCGTCAGAGGACGGGTCCAATGATGAGCCTGCAGCACCTTCGATCCTGACCATCCTGTTGGCCTGGAATCTGGTTGCGACGGCCCATTCCACTTCCCTGTCATCGAATATGTTGATGTCCTCATCCACGATTATGACCTGCTTCATGGACGGATGGCCTGAGAACGCCGCCATTATGGCATTCACCGCATCCCCTTCCTTGTTCTTCGTGACAGATACCACTCCGTTGAGCCAGCAGCATCCTCCTTCCGTGAGGCGTACGCAGTGGGTCTTCGGGACCACCTGCTTGACGGACCTGTGTATCATGGGCTCCCTCGGGAGGCCCATGAACAGGAAATGCTCGTTGCCTCCGGGGATCAGTAATGTCATGAGAGGGTCCTCACACGTCCATATCTTATCGGCGACTATCACAGGCTGGCTCCTCACGGAGTCGTACGAGCCTGTTATGTCCACGAAGGGGCCCTCATCCGCCATCTCAGAGGTGATCCTGCCCTCTATCACATAATCCGCATCTGCGGGCACCAGAAGGCCGTTGTCGGTCCTCCCCACCCTGAGGGGCCTGCCCGTGGACATCTTGTGCATGGCGGAGGCTATCTCCATCTCATCCGTCTCGTAGGCCGTGGACGTGGCCGCAGCAAGCATGACCTCCGGAGGGAGGCCGATGCATATCGCGACGTTCAGATCCTCTCCCTTCGCCTTCGCATCCTTGTGCATGGTGAACAGATGCCTGGGGACCAGCCTCACGGCGATCCTCTTGCCGTCCATGATCATCATCCTGTGGAATGAGACGTTCCTCTTCCCGCCGTACTCGGCGACTATCACTCCCGAGGCAACGTATCTTCCGCCGTCCCCGGGGTAGTATTTGCATATGGGCAGCTCGGTCAGGTCCCGCTTGTCCGATACCTGTCTGAATGCCGGGTCCTTCACCTCCTCGACTGCCGCCGGGCAATCCAGAGCCCGGGACAGCACGTCAGTTATGTCCCCGGGGGCTATGCCCATGGCCTCGGCTATCTTCTCCCGGGTGGAGAACAGGTTGCCTACTGCCTTCCCTCCGTTAAGGGATTCGAAAACAACGGTCCTTGACTGATCCTCCATCAGGATCCCTGTGGTCCTCTGGGTATCCGGATCTATGTGCTCTTTGACAAAGAAGGCAGAATCAGGAACATAGCGCCTTACTGACATATACTGCTCATGCACCCGCGCATATTTCAAATGTAACCTGAGACCGAGCGGCTGAATTGATATAGAGCGATTCGATTCATAGGGTCATGGCCGATGAGATGATGGATGCCGTGATCAGGAAGTATGCTCTGCAGAATGCAGTATTCTACAATGGTAAGGCGAATCCGAAATCCGTGATCGGCAAGATCATGGGAGAATGCCCCGAATACAGGCAGAGGTCCAAAGAACTGGCCGAAGCTGCGGAGAGGGTCGTGTCCGAAGTCAACGCCATGGACCCGAAAGCTCAGGCGGATGAGCTCGGCAGCATAGATTCGGACATGCTCATCAGGGAGAAGAAGGAGAAGGTCCACGGACTGCCGGACCTTGACGGCGTCGAAGGGAAGGTGGTCATGAGGATCGCCCCCGGACCGTCCGGGCCGCTGCACATCGGGCACACCCGCGTAGGCATACTGAATGATGAGTACGTCAAAAGGTACGGAGGGAAGCTCATATGCAGATTCGAGGACACGAATCCTGATAAGATAGAGCCGGACGCCTACGATATGATCAAAGAGGATCTGGAATGGCTGGGCGTGGACATCAGCGAATACGCTGTCCAGTCAGAGAGATTCGAGTATTATTATGATGTAACGAAGAAGCTCATCGAGATGGGGCACGGCTACATGTGCACCTGTGACGCCGATGAGTGGCGCAGGATGAAGGAGGATATGAAGCCCTGTCCGTGCCGTGACCTCTCAGCGGAGGAGAATCTCAGAAGGTATGAGAGATTCCTGTCAGGAGGATATGCTGACGGGGAGGCGGTCGCCGTCATCAAAACGGCGATAGACCATCCCAATCCGGCGATAAGGGATTTCGTCGCCCTCAGACTGGTCAGACACCCTCATCCGAGGACCGGTACGAAGTATATCGCATATCCTATGATGAATCTGTCCGTGGCCGTCGATGACCATATGATGGGGATGACCCACGTCATCAGGGGGAAGGACCATCTCAACAATACCCACAGACAGGAGTACATATACGATTACATGGGATGGAAGAAGCCCGAGTTCTATCATTACGGTCTGGTGAACATACCCGATACCGTGCTGAAGACCTCCCTCATAAAACAGAGCATAAAAGACGGGGAGTACTCAGGATGGGATGATGTCAGGACCGGCACCGTCAGAGCTCTCAGGAAACGGGGGATCAGGCCCGAGGCCATCCGTAGGTACTGGGTGGAGAACGGCATCAAGCCCATCGATATACAATTCTCATGGGACAACCTGTTCGCCATGAACAGGGACCTGATAGACGACACGGCGGACAGGTACTTCTTCGTCGCTGACCCGGTCAGATACGACATCGAGGGAGGCGGCGACCTTGAGGGCAGAGCCCCGCTGCATCCCGATCATCCTGAGAGGGGATGGAGATGCTATCAGGTGGGCGGACACAAGACCGTGTTCCTTTCGGAGACTGATTCCCTTATGTTCTCTCAGGCGGGAAGGGTCAGGCTGAAGGATCTGTGCAACATATCCTACGGTCTGCCTGCACAGTACGACGGCAATGATGTATCGATACTCAGAGAAGGCGTCAGGGCGATCCAGTGGGTCTGCAATGATTCAGTGCCGGCCGAGGTGCTGATGCCTGACGGAACGTCGGTAAAAGGACTGGCGGAGAAGGCCGTCCTGGACGGGAAGGGGGATATGGTACAGTTCGAGAGATTCGGATTCGTCAGGATAGAGCGCAGAAGCCCGGAAGGTGTGCTCTGCATCTTCGCCCACCGCTGATCTCAGAGCAGGAGATTGAACAGCGTTCCCACAACGATCGCTGTGGCCACGGATGCCGCGGACACCGCCAGGGTCTCCTTCCAGCCGATCTCACGCCACATCGCAGCCATCGTGGCGACGCACGGCAGATATATCGCCATGACAAGACCGAATACCACGAATTGGGAAGGTGTCATGAACTCCGCCATGGGCGTGCCGGCCGCCAGGACCAACAGCATACCGTATGCCATCTCCTTCCTCAGCACCCCGACCAGGAATGCTATGATCGTCACGGCAGGAAGGCCGAGCATGGTGACCGTTATGAAGGAGAACGGTTCGACGATGGGATCAAGCAGATTATACGTCAGCAGGACCTCGATGATTATGCTGCCCACCAGCAGCAAAGGCACTGCTATGACGAAGAAGTCCTTTATTCTGTTCCAGGCCTTGAACAGCACATTCCGCAGGCTCGGGGCCGTCATCTCCGGCAGCTCCATGGAAAGATTGGACGGTTCGTGGGGAAGCATCCTGTTCAGGAATGCGGCTACGATAAGTGCCAGTACGATGAGGACTGCCAATATCATGAAAGAATAGGCGATGCCTGCGAAGGTTCCCGTCACCCCCATGATTATCGCCATCTGCGCAGAGCACGGTATCGCCATCGCGACCAGCGTGCAGACGATGAGCCTCTCCCTCTTTGAGCGGAGGGATCTCGTCGCCATTATCGCAGGTACATTGCATCCGAGGCCCACCACCATGGGTATGAACGCATTGCCGTGCATCCCGAATTTATGGGTCACCCTGTCCAGGAGAACAACGACCCTCGGAAGGTATCCCGTATCCTCCAGTATTCCGAGCATTATGTAGAATACCAATATGTACGGGATGACAAGACCCAGTATGGCCATCAGACTGTTGTCCAGACCGGTCATTATGATCTCTCCCGCCTGACCCCCTATGCTCCTGCCGAAATCCGGCAGAGCGGTTCCTATGTACCGCTCATAGAGATCGGAGACCACTCCGTCAATGTATGATCCTCCGAGGACCATCACCAGGAAGATCACTCCGAATACCGCTATGAGTATCGGTATCCCTGTGGAAGGGTTCACGGTGGCCTCGGAGATCCTCTCGGCTGTGGTGGGCTTCCTCTCCACCGCCTTCACATTATTCATCACAAGGACCCCGGCATCACCGTACCTGTCCCGGGCCATGTGCACATTCAGAGGCTCGCCGTGCTCCTCCTCGAAATCCCGGCGCATCTTCAAAACGAGGTTCTGCGTGGAATCGGGTATGCCGTCATAGAATCTTCTTATCCCTTCCAGGAGCTTCACTGCTCTGCCCCTGGCCCCGGGCCCTTCGGGAACGTGCCCCTGCAGGATTGCCAGATATTCCCTTATGTGGCGATCGTATCTCACTCTGTAATCGGATACTTTCGCAGACCCGGAGGTTATCGCCTCCAACAGCTCCTCAATGCCCTCGCCGCTCCTTGCGGACACGGGTATCACCGGCACCGAGAGCGTCTTCTCCAACTGCGCCGTGTCTATATCGAATCTCTTCTTCGCCACATCGAACTTATTAAGAGCCAGTATGGTCGGGATGCCCAGTTCCAATACTTCCAGGCACAGCACCAGGCTCGGTTCCAGATTCGATGCGTCCGCGACCATTACGATGAGGTCGTTCTTCTCCGACGCAAGCATATCCACGACGATGGACTCATCTTCGGTATCCCCGAACAGGCTGTACGTGCCCGGCACATCCCTTACATTCAGGATCCTGCCGCCTCTTAGGGCCGTTGATTCCTCGAACTGCACGGTAGTACCGGGATAATTGGACGATATCACGCCCACACCCGTTAATCTGCTGAACAGAAGGGACTTGCCTACGTTGGGCTGCCCGATCAAAGAAAGGTTGAGAGGTCTTCTCTCCGCGGCCTCTTCATCAGCGTGCCCTTCCCGATTCAACGGATATCAACCTTCCTCTATGAAGACCTTAGAAGCCAGGTCCAAGTCCAGAGCGATGGATGAATTGCCCACACGAACTATCAGAGGTCCCTGAGAGGACAGGCGGTTCTCAAGCTTCACCTCTCTTCCCGGCACGAATCCTATGGAGAGCAGCCTCCTGATCTTGGCTGAATCGTCACATTCGAGATGGGATATCGTGCCATTATTACCGGGTTCCATAAGATCCAGGGACATGGAATTGGCACTCCTGCGATCCGAGCCGTTCCGGATGTTGACTATGCGGCCCAGCTTCTCCGCGGAATCATCAGAAAGGACGTGCTCGATCTTGCATGCCTCCTCATGAGCATCTATATCACTGGCATCGAGAACATCCGTCAGGAAGCGCTCCAGGATCTTGTGCTTCCGCTTTATGCCGCGGGCATACTCGGCCCCCTTCTCCGTGAGGGATACGCCTTTGTACTTACGGTAATTGACCAACCCCTGATCTGCGAGGATCTTGAGCATCTCGCTGACGCTGGCAGGAGACACGCCCATGAATTTGGACAGAGTAGAGGTCTTGACCACACTGCCGTGCTCTGAGAGGCGCAGTATGTTTACAAGGTAATCCTCCTGATTGCCCGTAACCATAGGTTTAGGAATACCCATAAACTATATTAAATAATCATACAGCAGATCGGTCTTCCCATTCCGGGCCGGGGTTCTCCTCTGCCGTCCCGCGGGTTCCGCTCAGCCTTCCTTCCGCCTCATCCGGGGATCCCGCGAATCCTGTGACCGGACAGGTTTCTGTAGAAAATCAAAGAGGCCGGCGATTAACGCCGGCCCTGATGGTTTATGGGACCAGTTTGCGGTACCCGTATGCCGGCTCGTTGTCGTTGAAGCAGTACTTCACGGATTTGAAATTCTTCCTGAAATCCCTGACATCCTCCTTCACCTTCTTCGAGTCCTCTCCCTTGCACACACGCGCTATGAAGGATGCGACCTCTTTCATGTCGCTCTCCTTCATCCCGAGACGGGTCATCTCCTGGGACCCGAGCCTGAGCCCGGAAGGTCTGACGGCGCTCTCATCCCACGGGAGCATGTTCTTGTTGGAGATTATGTTGGCATCCTCCAGCCTCTGTGCCACATCCAGTCCGCCTCCGAACTCGGAGACGTCCACGGCTATCGCATGGGATCTCGTGAATCCCAGGTCAGGGCAGAGAACCGGTACGCCCGACTCATAGAGCGCCTGACCCAGCGCCCTGGAGTTCTTGCATGCCTGGGATGCGTATTCCTTCGCGAACACCTTCATCTCCGCCATGGTTATGGCCAGGGAGGCCATCGCATGCAGGTGGTGGCTGGACGTGACGCCGGGGAAGACCGCTTTTCTCAGGGCCTTCTCCTGACCGTCGGTCAGATCGTTGCCCAGCAGCAGCCCGTGATTGGGGCCGGGGAATGTCTTGTGGGTGCTGGACGATATTATGTTGACACCTTCTCTGAGGGGGTCCTGGAACTCCCCTCCCGCTATGAGGCCCAGGACATGAGCCGCATCATACCATACGAGACATCCGATCTCATTGAACGTGTCCTGCAGCTCCTTTAGCGGCGGAGGGAACAGGAATACCGAAAGTCCGAACTGAGCCACCTTGGGCTTCACTTCCCTGAGCAGCTTTATCGTGCCGTCGATATCGAGGTTCATGCTGTCAACGTTGAAAGGGTAGTTGACGGAGCGCACTCCCCTCTGGCCGAAGGCACCGAACTTCTGAGTGGATATGTGGGCGCCCTGCGCAAGAGCGCATGTGGTTATCGTGTCGCCGTGCTCCGCCAACGCGAAGAGGACGGCCATATTCGCCACCGTCCCCGATATGGGGCGGACGTCAACGAAATTGGCTTTGAACAGGTCCGCGGCCAGCTCCATGGCCTTAAGCTCGACCTTGTCCACATAGATGTTGCCCTGATAGTAGCGCTTCCCGGGCATGCCCTCGGCATATCTGTCAGCGAAGTCGGATATGAGCATCTCCTTAGCCAGAGGGCTCATCAGGTTCTCGGAGGCGATCATCGGGATGCACTCGTCGAACCATGCGTTGTGTGCCATTACATTCTCTCTTACGTAACGGGCATCATCATTCATGGTCATGCTCATGCGATTACAGCAAGCATTAAAAAAGTATTCCAGAAGCGGGTCCTCAATCGCTGTCGAATTCCTCGCCGTCGCTGACCTTTTCCCTGACATCGGAGACAGCGTATTCCTGGTCCGGGTCGGTGCTGCGTATCTGTGCCAATCTGAGCGATACGTAATCCCCGAGCAGGATGCATCGGAGATTCTTCTCCAGATTGCTGTTGCCTGTGACATGGTAGACCTGAACGTCCAGGCCTTTGTCCATGAGCACCCCCAGGGTTGAATCGGTCATGTACCTGAGGACCTCCGACGCCCCGTCATCATATATGACCACGGGGATGAAATCCTCCGAGATCTTGTCCTCGGTCCAGCCTATTATCTCGTTGTGATTGAAACCGGGTATGGTACCGAAGAAGGCTACCATCTTGGCGTTCTCATTGATCTGGAACTTCCATCTCATGGATGCCGAGCGCATGTTCGCCAGGCTGTATATCACGGGTATGCGGTCCACGATGGCCTCTGCGAATCCGAAGGGAGGGCTGTTCTCCTCATTGAAGGAATCCCTGAGCACCTTCAGACCGGGCAGCATCTTCTTCATGGGCTCTCTGAACTCGCAGAACCCGAGATCTTCAAGAACTGCGCCCAAATGCCCGACCATGCTGCCGAGCGCACATCTGGAGAGCATGCCGGGAGGCAGGAGGACCTTCGGGCCGTATCCCTTCTCACTGCAGCGCTTCCCGAGCTCCCCGCCGGATGTCAGGCAGATGAGGGGGCATTTCCTCTTCACCGCTTCCTTCTGGAGATAGAGCATCTCGGTGGTATCGCCGGAGTAGCTGATGATTATGACAGTGGTGTCTTCCTTCACCCAGTTGGGCAGGTCTATGCCGCGTATGACAGGCAGGGGAACGTCAGAGAAACCACCGGCGTAATCCGAGATTATGTCACCGGCCATGGCAGAGGTCCCGACGCCGCATATGCAGATCTTCTTGGTCTCCGGCAGATCGGGGATCTCGGCATCCAGCGCTGCCTCGATCTGCTCCGGCAGAGTCTTTATCTGCCTGCTGACCTCTGTTCCCGAAATATCGAACTTCTCCAAGACCGACCCTCCCGCCAATCTATATCTTCCTCCTATAAAACGGTGACATCACCCGTTCACGATGCCATTACTGCTTTACAGTCTATCTACACCTTTCATGGTACTTCAACAATATTATTTTTATACCTATCCCTTGCCGGACAGGAAGGTTGAGTAAATGGGGATAGAACGTGTTCTTGACGAGATCAGAAACGGACGCATTGTTCTCGTGTATGATTTTGATGAAAGAGAGAAAGAAACTGATATGACCATCGCCTCGGAGTTCCTGAGGGTGGAAGATCTGAGACGGATGCGCAAGGATGCAGGCGGCCTCGTTTGCACCACCACCCCTTACGAAAGGGCGAAGGCCTTGGGACTCCCCTTCATGGCGGACATATATGCCGACGATTCCGCGAAATACCCCCTCATGGCGGCCATGGCCCCGACGGACATACCGTACGACGGCACCAAATCATCCTTCGGCGTCACCGTCAATCACAGGAAGACGTACACGGGAATAACCGATGCCGACAGGACCCTGACCATAAACGAATATGCGAGGATCATATTCCAGGAGAAGGACGACAAGAGCATCATGGAGGATCTGGGCAGGAATTTCAGGGCACCCGGGCACGTTCACCTTCTGAACGCATCCGAGAGGATCCTCACCACCAGAAGAGGGCACACGGAGCTGTGCACAGCCCTCATGATCATGGCCGGGGTGAAGCCTTCCGCCACAATATGCGAGATGCTCGGTAACAACGGAGGCTCTGAGACCAAGGAGAATACGATGGCCTATGCCGAGAGGGAAGGGCTAGCATTCATAACCGGTGACGAGGTTATCTCTGCGTGGGAATTATTCAGGAAGAGCAAAGAGTGATAACATGGTCAGAGTGATGGCTTCGGGCGTATTCGATATAATACACACGGGCCATCTGTCCTATCTGGAGCAGGCAAGGGCCATGGGCGACGAGCTCATAGTCGTGGTGGCCTGTGATGAGACCGTGCGCAGGAGCAAGCATGAGCCGGTCACACCCGAGGATATGAGGGTCAGGCTGGTCAATGCCCTGAAGCCTGTGGACAAAGCAGTCCTGGGGAAGAGCGGCGGCGACATATACTCCATTCTCAAGGAGATAGAACCGGACGTCATAGTGCTCGGTTATGACCAGACCTTCGACGAGAAGGCACTTGAGAGGAAGCTCGCCGACAAAGGATATGATATCAGGGTCTGCCGCGCCGACAGATGCGCCGACGACCTGACCGCCACCCGGCGCATCATACAGAAGATACTTGAAACGGGAGGGGGGCTGTGAAGATCATAGGCGTGGCCGACACCACCTTCGCCAGATATGACATGGGAGGTGCCGCCGAGGATGAGCTGAAGAAGACCGGTACGGGATTCAAGATCATAAGGCGCACCGTGCCCGGCATGAAAGACCTGCCCGTCGCATGCAAGAAGCTCATTGAGGAGGAGGACTGCGATATCGTTATCGCGCTCGGGATGCCGGGCCCCAAGGAAAAGGATAAGATGTGCGCCCATGAGGCCTCCACAGGCCTGATCCGTGCCCAGCTTATGACGAATAAGCACATAATCGAGGTGTTCGTCCACGAGGATGAGGCCTCGTCCCCTGATGAGCTGGCAGAACTGGCAGATAACAGGGCCAGGGAACATGCCGTGAACGCATACAATTTGATTTTCAGACCTCAGGTCCTGTCCAAGCAGGCCGGGACCGGTCAGAGACAGGGCTTCGCGGATGCGGGGCCGGTAGTAAGGAAGAAGTGATCGATATGGCAAAAAGATACAAGATTGGAATGGTGGCTGCGGAATTCAATTTCGACGTCACATCGATGATGATCGAGAGGGCTGAGGCGGAAGCTGAGTTCCTTGAAGTGGACATAGTGAAGAAGATCCTGGTGCCGGGTGTGTTCGACATGCCCCTGGCCATCAAGAGCCTCCTGGAGATGGATGATGTGGACGCTGTCATAACCCTCGGAGCGGTGATCGAGGGCGAGACGGAGCACGATGAGGTGATAATAGCTCAGGCCGCAAGGAAGATCACTGATCTGGCACTTGATTTCAACAAGCCTGTGGCACTCGGTATCACCGGTCCGGGCATGACAAGACTGCAGGCAGTCGACAGGATAGAGAAGGGCCGCGACGCAGTGGATTCAGTAGTCAAGATGCTGAAGAGGCTTGAGAAAGCTCACTGATGCCTCGCCATGAAGCGTTCCAGCTTGTCGTAGGCTTCCTCCAGGATGTCCTTCGACGGCAGGATGAGTGTCCTGAAGTGCCCCTCTCCGAACTCCTCACAGAAACCGGTGCCGTGGACCAGCACCACACCTTCCTCCTTTATCAGATCCAGCGCGAACTCCTTGCTGCCTGACCAGTCGGTGAGCTCCACCTTGGGGAACATGTACAGTGAGCCCTTCGCCCTTTTCGTGGATATCCCCTGTATCTCATTCAGACGTTTGTATGAATAATCCGCACGTTCGCTCAGCTTGCGGTTAAGCTCCACTATGTAATCCTGAGGCCCCTGCAATGATGCTTTGGCGGCCCATTGGCACGGGACGTTGGCGCATATGCGTGCACGCAGCTGCTTCATCATCCCTTCGAACACATCCTCCAGGATCCCTGACTCGTCCATGTAGTATCCGTAGCCCATCCTCCAGCCGGGCATCAGGTTGACCTTGGAGAAACCGTTCAGTATTATCCTCGGCACATCGGAGGGCAGACGTGATGCGGAATAGAACTTCGTCCCGAATGTTATCTTATCGTATATCTCATCGGATATGATCGGTATCCCGAATTCCGCGGATATGTCACCGATCTCCCTGATCGCCTTCTCGGAGTAGACCGCCCCGGTGGGATTGTTCGGGTTTATGATCACCAGCGCCTTCGTCCTGTCCGTTATGCGGCGGCGGATCATGTCCACGTCCGGATTCCAGTCCTCCTCCTCTATCTGCCTGTAGGGAACGACCTTACCGCCGTAGTACTTGATGTACTGGGCATAGGAAGGATATCCCGGGCCGGGGACCAGTATCTCATCCCCCGGGTCGACCAGCGTTCCCATGAGGATGTTTATCCCTTCTCCGACACCGTTGGTGACGAATACCTTGTCAGGGTCCACAACGGCCCCGTGCTTCTCATATTCTCTTTGGGATATGGCACGCCGGAATTCCGGCTCCCCCTGGGAATCCCCGTAGCCGTTGTCAACATTATCGACGGCCTCCCTCAATGCCGCCTTGAAGTACTCCGGGGTCTCGAAACCCCATTTGTTCGGGTCACCTATGTTGAGGCGGATGACCTTCTTACCGTTCCTGGCCGCTTCGTCCGCAGGTACGGATATCTCCCTGATCGCATAATCCATCGCCATGGACCTTTCCGAAGCCACAATCTTTCTGACCATACGGTTTCGGGGGTCGATTGTATCATTCGTATTTAATATGAAGGAGGATACGCACCCCCGCCGGGGAACGTTTAATATGTATCCTGGTGCTCAACAGACCTATGGCCATAGTAAGGCTGGGGAAGAATCATCTGAGATGGTGCGACCCCTGCGATTTCCCTATACTCGAGGAGAAGACCTGCCCCGTGTGCGGCGCTGGGACCCGTCAGGTGGATGTCACTCCGCCGGGCGACATCAGGCCGGCCTTCGATCATGATCTGGACCTCATACGGAAACAGGCCGACATGCAATTCGGGGAGGGGTCCGGCAATGCATTGATCCCGCCCGGCAGGGCCGTCATCCTGAACAAGGCCCCGTCCCTGGACAGGATGGATGAGATCATATGCGAAGGAAGGGCCCTGGCGAGCCTGCGATACGACATGGGCAAAGGCTGGGTCCTGGTGAACAGGATGCAGGGCGCCATGAGGATTGCCCCGGTCGCAACCAAAGGCTACGTCGTGTGCGCCGATTCCGCCATCCCGTTCGTTCAGGACAGCAAGAACCTGATGGCACCGGGGGTCAACGATGCCCACCCTGACATAGTGCCGGGGGATGAGGTCATAGTGATCTCAGAGGACAGAAGAGCCGTTGCCACGGGCGCGGCCAGGATGTCCGCCCGGGAGATGATCGACAGTGAGAGGGGACTTGCGGTCAAGACCAAATGGGTGAAACCGGAGGAGAAGATACCTGACGGGGTGAGCCGCACCTGGGATGAGATCGTTGAAGCGAACCGCGGGGTGATCGAGCGCAGACGCGACGAAGCTGTCCGATTCATAAAGAACACCATAGAGTCCAACGACCTGCCTGCCGTTGTATCCTTCTCCGGAGGCAAGGACAGCCTTGCCACCCTGCTCCTGACACTGGATGCGGGATACCGTTTACCAATTCTTTTCGTGGATACGGGCCTTGAGTTCACCGAGACCGTGGATCACGTCAGGGATGTTGCCGGACGCCACGGTCTTGAGCTGATAACGGAGAGGCCCTCCGACGATGCCTTCTTCGGGAATCTGGTATTCTTCGGCCCTCCCGCAAAGGATTTCAGGTGGTGCTGCAAGACGAACAAGCTCGGTCCCACCGTGAAGGCCATAAGCAATAATTTCCCGGACGGAGTTCTGTCCTTCATAGGCCAGAGACGTTATGAATCAGAGGCCAGGAAGAACAAATCCCGCATCTGGAAGAATCCGTGGACGCCCGGGCAGATCGGTGCATCCCCTATACAGGAATGGAATGCTCTGCATGTCTGGCTCTATATATTCTACAAGAAGGAGCCGTACAATGTATGGTACACCAGGGGACTTGACAGGATAGGTTGCTTCCTCTGTCCCGCATCCGATATCGCCGAGGCGGAGGCCGTCGCCGGGAATTCCGACCGTTACGCTCAGTGGAATGAGTACCTGAATGAATACATGTCATCCAAGGGACTTCCCCCCGAATGGAAGGAGTATCAGCTCTGGAGATGGAAGAATGTGCCGCAGTCGATACGCGAGTATGTCTCCAACGTGTCCGGCAAGGAAGTGGCCCAGCTGACCAAGCAATCCGTTAAGGCTGATAAGGAGCCTCTCACCCTCAGGATGCAGGAAGGGTACTCCCCGTGCACCATAGGGTACAGTGTGGAGGGCGCACTGTCAAGACCCGTGGATCTGCAGAGGCTGCGGAGCTTCGCCCATGTCCTGGGGAGCATGGTGGAATTGGATCCGGACGGGGAATGGCTCTCCGTGGATTTCCTGACGGTGTTCAGGGAGGGTTCCATAATATCGAAGGCCGCTGTCGAGAAGGATGCCCGTTCCAACATGGAGAAGATGTTCGAGCTGATCATCCACTCAGAGCAGTGCGTCGGCTGCTCTCTGTGCGTGGCGAGATGCAGACAGGGCGCCCTGAGCATGGTGAACGGGAAGGTGGAGATGGATCCCGAGATGTGCATCAGGTGCAGGGATTGCCTCGGACCGTGTCCTGCGGTTAATTTCAGAGCGGATACTGAAGAGGACTTCTGATCATAACCTCTTGAATCCGCGGAAGGCCCATTTCGATATCGATTTGGTCCCGTACTTGACGGACTTGATTATGCCCCTGTGCCCGCTGAACGGCACAGCCTCCATCCTCATGACCGCATCCATGACATCCTGCCACGTCCTGCAGGAGTCCGGTATCTCAATGTACCCTTTACCGACGGTGTCGGGATTGTGGGAGTCGCTGCCCGCGACGATGGGCTTACCGATCTTCCTTGCAAGCCGCAGGGATTTCACATTTGAGCTTTTAGATGAGCGCCTGTTCAGGGCCTCCAGACCGTCGAACTCCGGTATTATGTTCTTCTCCCCTATGCCGGACCACATCCTGTACGGATGGGGGGCGAATGCAAGACCCCCTTTCTCCTGGATCGCCCTTACGGTATCGAGAACACTCATGCCCCTGGGGATATCCTCGGTTATACCGTATCCGAGGATGTGCCCCTCTGCGGATGTCACCTCTATGCCGGGGACGACGATTATCCTTCCGTCATCCTTCAGCATATCATATGCTGCGACCGTGTTGTGATCCGTTACCGCTATGCATCCGAGGCCGGCCGCCAGGGCTATGTCCACCAGATCCTCCACCTTGGTGCTGCCGTCGGACATCTCCGTGTGTATATGCATATCCGCCTTCATCTTACTGAGGCCCCGTCGGTTATCGCCGACTCCAATGTCGCTACGGAACCTTTGCCGTCTGACAAAGGTAAGGTCCTGTCCCCGTCTGCTATGACGACAACGGGGTCGGGCGATCCCTCGGGCAGTTCCGTCCCCATCTCTGAAGCGGACCTGCGGGAGTACACCTTCATGACCGCTTCCGTGAATTCCTTGTACTCTATCCTTGACCCTTTGGATCCCAGGCCCGAATCCATCCTCGTCCCGTTGGGCAGATCGGATGACGGCCTGAGGAGGAGGACCTTCTCGCCGCCCAGATCCTCATCGTCCGCGGCCAGGAGCATTCCCTCGGACCTCAGTCCTCTGAGCTTCGCCGGTTTGAGATTGAACACCATCAGCACCTTCCTGCCCACCATCTGTTCCTTGGTGTAGTAGGCTCTGAGCCCGGCAACGATCTGCCTTGGCTCACCCGCATCGACATTGAGCACGAACAGCTTGTCGGCATCGGGATGGTCCTCTGCAGAGATTATCTCCGCCACTCTTATGTCCAATTTCCTGAACTTCGCGAAATCCTCCGGTTCCTCTTCCTTGGATTCCGGTTCCTTCTCTTCTTTGGGTTCCATTTTATTCTCTTCCTTTGGAAGCTCCACTTTGGCATACACCGGGACAGGGCTCTCCAGCACGGTCCCCGCTTTGAGCGGTTCCGTTATGGATGCGTACCCGCTGTCCTCCAATGAGGTGCCGGGCTCAAGACAGCTCCAGATCCTCTCGGAGGATTTCGGCATGAAGGGCCAGGACATCACCGCCAGCGCCTTGACCAGCTTAAGATTGCTGTTGAGGACCTCCCCGCATTTCTTCTTGTCCGTCTTCATGAGCGCCCAGGGCTTCATCTGATCGAAATACTTGTTCCCGAAATGTGCCAGATCCATGAATGCCTTAAGAGCCTTCTTGAAATCACAGCCTTTGAGGTGATTATCATACTCTTCGAATGCCCTCTCTATCTCCGAGTCGATCTCAGAGGTATCGCCTGCCTCAGGTATGGAGCCGAAGTTCTTATAGGTGAAGCTCAGGCATCTGTGGTAGTAATTCCCGACGGTCGATACCAGCTCATTATTGATCTTGATCGCGAAATCCTCCCATGAGAATTCGGAATCGTGGGTATCCGGCATGACAGCCGAGAGGTAATAGCGAATGAGGTCCGAGTCATACACGGACAGGACCGAAGGTATGTCTATGGCACCGCCCCTGCTCTTGGACAGCTTCCCGCCGCGGAACATGAGGTACTCATTGGCAGGTATGTCGTACGGAAGATTCAGACCGCCGTACCCCATCAGCATGGCCGGCCATATTATCGAATGGAAGGGGATGTTGTCCTTCCCCAGGAAATAGTAATGCTTGACGTCCGGGTCCTGCCAATACTTCTTCCAGAGGTCCTTGTCCCCGACCTTCTCCGAATACTCCTTGGAAGCGCTGAGATATCCTATCACGGCGTCGAACCAGACGTATATCACCTTGTCCTCCCAGCCGTCCACCGGCACGGGGACCCCCCAATCCATATCCCTGGTTATCGCCCGGTCATGGAGACCGTCCTTGAGCCAGTTTGTGGTGAACGTCTTCACATTGGACCTCCACCAATCATTCTTCTCAAGATATGCCAGCAGATCATCGTTGAACTCCGAGAGCCTCAGGAAGTAATGCTCCGTCGGCCTCACCTCCGGAACGCCGTCACAGTGAATACAGCGGGGGGATATGATGTCCCCGGCTTCGAAGGTCTCACCGCAGGAATCGCACTGATCCCCTCTTACATTCTCCGCACCGCATACAGGGCATGTGCCCTCGACATACCTGTCGGGAAGGAACCTCTCACAGCTCCTGCAATAGTACTGCATGCTGTCCTTCTTGCAGAGATGCCCTTTCTCGAGCAGCGTGAGGAAGAAGTCCTGTGTCGTCCGTATGTGATTTTCGGTGTGGGTCTTTGTGAAAAGCGAGAACTCGATCCCCATGTCCTCGATCGCCTTCTTGTTGATCGCATGATACCTGTCAGCGATCTGTTCGGGACTGGCCTTCTCCTTCTCTGCGGTGACTGTTATCGGTGTTCCGTGCTGATCGGACCCCGAGACCATGAGCACCTCGTTGCCCGACAGCCGGTTGTATCTGCTGAAGATGTCAGGGGGCAGTATGGAGCCTGCCATATGACCCAGATGTATAACGCCGTTCGCATACGGCCAAGCAACGCCTATGAATATCTTAGACATGAGCGACCCCTGATAGGTGACACTTATTTTAACAGTTATGTGCCCGACTTCATCCCTTTCGTGATGGACCCGAGCAGGATCAGGCTCCATACTCCGGGCACCAGGGACCCTATGATCTCCATGGAGGTTATCCCCCACCAGACAGACTCCAGCGTACCGACCGTGAGGATGAGCACGTAGCAGACAGGCAGCTGCAGAGTGTTCCTGAAGGTCGTGGACAGGAAGGAGTTGAATCCTTTCCCGACCGCCTGGAACAGGGTCGTTGACATGCCGCCCCATCCCACAAAGGGGAGGAACAGGCACATGTACCTGAGGCAGGGCACCATCTCGTCCCGCAGGTATGCAGTGGATTCAGCATATGTGAATATCAGAGTCACGTATTCTGCGAATACGAACAGTATCGCGCTCAGCACCAGGAGGAGCAGGGTACTGAGCTTTATCCCGAAGAAATAGGCGGTTCTCAGCTTATCCTTCCTCTTGGCACCGTAGGCAGCCGCGCATACAGGAACGGATGCACCGCTTATCGCCATCATCGGTATCATGGCCAGCATTATGAGCCTCCATACCGAGACATATATGCCGACGCTGTCCGTGCCTCCGACCATTATCAGCAGCACGTTCATTATCGCAGAGACTATGGATACTATCAGCATCTCAAGGGAAGAGGGGATCCCCACTCTGAGTATGTCCTTGTAGATCACCATGTCGGGCTTCGAATCCTTGAGTGACATGGTGATGTACGTCCTCTTCTTCGCGAAGAAGAACAGATAGATCATGACCCCCAACGATATCATGCTGGCCGCCACGGTTGCCCATGCCGCGCCCGCGATACCGAGGCCCAGACCGTAATCGTATATCATCAGCGGGTCCAGGATCATATTGGAGCCTGCCATCAGGATCTGGGCGTTCATGGCGGCCTTAGCATTGCCTTCCGCCCTGAGTATCCCGCCCATCACCCCGTTCAGGATCATGAACACCCCCATCAGGAATATGGGCGTGCCGTACTCCAGGCACAGACCTATCGTATCCCCGGCCCCCAGCATGAAAAGTATGGGTTCCTGGAAGGCCAACAGGAGAGCGGAGACCAGTATCGACACTGCGATCGCCAGCACCACTGCCTGGGAAGCTATCTTGTTGGCAGTCTCCTTCTCCCCTCTTCCTATGGCCCTTCCGATGGCCGAAGCGGCACCGACACCGACACCGTTGCCCACCCCCACGAGTATGAAATACAGGGGGAACACGAATCCGACGGCTGCAAGGGCATCGGGCCCCAGACCTGCCACCCATGCGGAATCGATGAGATTGTTGGCCGTCTGGGCTATCATGGCGATCATGTACGGCACAGACAGTGCTATGATCGCCTTCTTCGGATCACCGAGGAGCGTATCCACTCCCTTGGTTTTTTGCCCCTCCGCTGATTCCATATAATCTGTCCTTAGACATATCCTGTATTTCAGCTTAATCTATGGGGGCCGTCTCCGAGAAACCTTATATCGGACCCCATGATTGTCAGTGCCATGCGAATAGCCTCCGTCATACATGACCGTTGCCAAAACAGGAAATGCAACTGGGAATGCATCAGATTCTGTCCCATGGTCAGGACAGGGGTGGAGGTGATCACCAAGGGTGAGAGGGGGAAGCCCGTCATCTCCGAGTCACTGTGCACAGGCTGCGGCATATGCGCTAATAAGTGCCAGTTCGAAGCGATAAAGATAATCGGCCTCGCCGACGAACTGTCCGGGGAGATGGTCCATCAATACGGCGAGAATATGTTCCGGCTCTACAGGCTCCCGGTCCCGAAGAAGGGGCTGGTCACGGGCATACTGGGTCCGAACGGGATAGGCAAGAGCACCGCCCTGAACATGCTGTCCGGCCTGGAGGTCCCGAATCTGGGGAACTATGACGATCCTCCGTCAAAGGATGATGTACTGGCACATTATGCCGGAAGCGAGCTTTACGATCATTTGAAGAAGGTCTATGACGGCGGCATCAGGATGGCTCTGAAGCCGCAGTACGTGGACAGGCTCCCAAAGATGTCCAAGGGTGTGGTCAGGGATCTCCTGGAGAAGGTCCAGGAGCGCATGACGGTTAAAGAGGCTGCAGAGGAGTTCGATCTCACCAACGTCCTGGACAGGGGACTTGATAAGCTCTCAGGCGGAGAGCTCCAGAGGCTGGCCATAGCGGCCACTCTGATGAAGGATGCGGATATATACTATTTCGATGAGCCGTCATCCTACCTGGACATACATCAGAGGGTCAAGATGGCACGTCAGATCCAGGATGTGAGCGCCGACAAGCAGGTGGTCGTCATAGAGCACGATCTGGCCATAATGGACTTCCTGGCGGACAACGTAAGCGTCGTCTACGGGTCCGAGGGATCCTACGGGGTGTTCACCCTGGCCAGACAGGTCAGGACCGCCATAAACGTCTATCTGGACGGTTATCTCCCGGAGGAGAACATAAGATTCAGGGACCGCCCCATAGAATTCTTCGCATCCCCGCCCAGAAGCGAATGGAATACGGCCACTCTCGTGGAATACGATAATCTCTCCAAGGATTTCGGAGAGTTCAGGCTGGATGTGGAACCCGGGGGCATCAAGATCGGGGAATCGATAGGAGTGGTCGGACCGAATGCCACGGGGAAGACCACCTTCGTGAAGATGCTGGCCGGGGTCCTGGATGCGGACACGGGAAAAATGGACACGAAGCTCGATGTCTCATACAAACCCCAGTACATAACGCCGGATTTCGAGGGGACCGTCAGGGAGATGCTCTATTCCGAATCATTCGAGAAGATGGAATCGGGATTCTTCGAGACCGAGGTCCTGGAACCGCTGAGCATAAAGCACCTGATGGAGAAGAAGATGACCAATCTCTCCGGCGGAGAGCTCCAAAGAGTGGAGATAACGAGGTGCCTGGCAAGGGATTCGGACATCTACCTGTTCGATGAGCCTTCCGCTTACCTTGACTCGAATCAGAGGATGAACGCCGCCAGGACGATCAGGCGCATGATGGAGAAGACCGGAAGGAGCGGCATGATCGTCGATCACGACATCTATTTCCTGGACATGGTCTCGGATTCCATGATGGTATTCGGAGGTGAGCCGGGCAAGAGAGGTCTGGGCACAGGCCCGTATGATATGAGGGACGGGATGAACAAGTTCCTCAAGGCAGTGGACATCACATTCCGCAGGGACAACGATTCCCACAGGCCGAGGATAAACAAGCCGGAATCCAGACTGGACAGGGAACAGAAGTCCAAAGGGGAATATTACTACGCATAAGCGGCATTATCGGCGCAGTCCTCGGAACCTCTCATAAAGGTGCTTAAGACTTATTAAATAGGAAATATACCTACTTCTGAAACCAATGCGCTCCAGAGCAGATACCCACGTCCATACGTATTTCTCGGGAACCTCGGGATACAAAGCGCTGAAGTTCCCTGAATCAGTTACTACACCTCAGGAGCAGGTGGACAGGGCGATAAAGAATGGATACAGCGTCATCTGCATCACGGATCACAACACCATCAAAGGCGGTGTGAATGCGAAGGAGTACGCTTCCGGACTGGATTGCATAGATGTTGTCGTAGGGTCGGAGATAAATTCCGCCGACGGCGAGATAATAGGCCTCTGGCTGAACGAGGAGGTGCCGAGAGACCTGCCTATTGAAGAGACCTTAGACATAATAAGGTCCCAGGGCGGAGTGAGCATAGCTCCGCACCCTTTCAGCTTCTACGTGCACTGCCTCAGAGAGAAGATCTTCGATCTCGACATAGACGGGATCGAGGTCCTGAACGGCGGTCATCCCGATAAATACACGAACTCCAGAGCACAGATGGTCTGTGACGACAATCCCGGCCGGTGGGCGCAGATATCCGCCAGCGATGCGCATTCCACTTACACCGCGGGATACGCATGGACGGAATTCGAAGGCAGCGGGGAGGATGACCTGCGGAAAGCGATCCTCTCGAAGAGCACCGTTCCCTGCGGCAAGACATCACCCGTCTTCAGCCAGGTCCAGTGGAGCATAGAGGTTGTGTCCAAAGCCAGGAAGATGATCGGTAAATCCCTGATGAACAGGCTGCCGGAGGACCCGGACAACCCGATAGTCACGAAGATACATTCCATAAGCCCGGGGAAGAAGATCGCCGGGTTCGTCGGAGGGCTGCTGTACATCACGCCCCCGTTCCCGTTCATCGGCACTATGCTGAGCACGAGCTGGCTCAAGAGGAAGGCCCAGACCCTCACATACGAACTGGAGACGAAGTTCAGACACGATTCTTTGACAGAGGGCGGAAAGGATGAATACCGCAGCATAGAATCCGGACGCGGGAATTCCCCCGGAGAAGAGGGCCGTAAGGAATGAGCAGGGCATTCAAGGTCAGGGTCTCGGTTCCGGAGGACTGCGCCGATAAGCTCATGGATGCCATCGCCGTGCATATGGGGTCGATATATCCCGGATACTCCCGAGCTTTCTCGATCATAAGGTCCGAGGGCACATGGGTCCCCGAAGAAGGATCAGACCCGTTCATAGGGGATGTGAACAGGATCTCCCGCGTCAAAGAGATGATATTGGAGTTCGCAGTGTATGAGGAGAACCTGAAGGATGTCCTCAGAGCCATAGAGAAAGAGCATCCTTATGAGGAACCGGGGGTCGACGTCCTGGAGATGATCCCCTGGAGATCCCTGCTCTGATCACTTGCTCAGAGAGTAGATGCTGTCGAAGGTCATCTGCAGACGGTGGACCCTGAGGCTGTTCTTCCTGTACTCCAGATCCTCTTCCGAGATCAGACCGATCCCGAAGAAATCCTCCAGAGCAGCATTCGCGGAATCATAGTCCTTCATGTGACCGACCAGTATGTCTATGGTCCTGTTCCTGAATCTGAGATCCTCCGGCAGAGTGCGCCCGCTCTCCTTCAGCGATACGTATGCATCCCTTCCTTTGCGGCACAATCCCATTGCCTCTTCCCAGCGCCCGGCCAGGAAGAGAGCCTCGATCAAGACCTCATTCATCTCGAAACGGCGCATCTCCGTATCTGCGAATTTTACGGCATGACCGCACATGTCCGCTGCGAAATCATAATTCTCATCCTCGATCGCGCTCTTGGCTATGTACAGAAGCATTTCGAAGGCGGGGAGCTCGGGTGCTTTCTCAGCATACCTCTTGACTCTTACCTTATCCTTATCCGAAAGTGCACGATACCATTTGGAGAGACCGGCACGGGAGATCCCTGCAGGATCCTCTTCCTTCTTCCTGAAGAGCATGCTAACCGCAATGAGGGACCTCTGATTAAAGGTTATTCCCGGGGATCATTCCCCGTCTTCCTTTCCCTTGAGCATCTGATTCTCAACGGTCCATTTGATGCGTCCTTCGAATTCGTGCTCCCTGATGCTGCAGTCCCTGCCGCATATAGCGCAGAACTCCTCACTGCACGGATCCCCCATGAGCATCAGGTCCACCTCGTTGTTGAACTCCCTTCTGATCGCACTGACGACTTCCGCTATCTCCCTGCTCTGGTCCTCGACGGTCATCTCCCGCGGGAATGTCACGTGCATATCGATGTGGAAGATGCTGCCCTGCTTCATCACACGTATGTCATGGACGTCTATCCAGTCATCATGCCTGTCCCTGCTGAGCGTCTCCACCACCCTCTCCAGCACTTCCAGGTCCGCCTTGGACATTATCGCATCCATGGATGTCTTGACGACCTTCGTGCCCGTATAGAGTACTATGGTCGCGAAGATCATGGCCACGGCACCGTCCATCCACAGGACGCTGTACCCCATATCATTGGCGGCCATGATCGCCAGAAGCCCGATGATGATGCCTGCGGATGTGTAGGTATCCGTTTTGAGGTGATGGCCGCTTGCCACCAGTGCGGGGGAGTGGTTCTTCTGCCCTTTGCTTATGGCCGTCCTGCCGATCAGGTAGTTGGCCACTGCCGCCACTATGATAAGTGCCAGACCGATATCGAGATTGTTTATTGGTGAGGGGTATATCATATTCCGGACGGCTTCCATGATCATCATGCCGCCGGCGACGCACATCATGAGGCCCTCTATCGAGGATGATATGGATTCGGCACCTCCGTGACCGAAGGGATGCGTCTTGTCCGGAGGCTTGGATGACAGATAAAGAGCATAGAGCCCTACAGCCCCCGCAGTGACGTTCACGATGCTCTCCAGAGCATCGGTCATTATCGCAACGGAGGATGTGATATACCACGCACAGACCTTGGCGATCAGCAGGATTATGCCGAGGATCAGGATCCATCTGCTGAATCTGTAGCTGTCCTTGGCTGCCGAGAACGACTCCTCTTCACATCTCATGAGATCGACCGTCCCGCACCTGTTTGATCTGTACAGCGGCCCGGTATCAGCTGCTCATGCCCGCGCGGACGGCTTTGACGTTGGAGTCGTACAGTTCAGCCTTCCTTGCCGGGACGCTCTTCCTTATGCCTTTGAGCAGATTCTCCTCAGAGCAGAAATCCGTCTCCCTGAACATCTTGCCCAGGATTATCATGTTGGCAGAACCTTTCATATCATTCGTGTCAGCCAGCTCCGATGCCGGTATGTACACCGCCCTGACATCGGACCTCTTGACCTCCTTGTCGATCAGGGAGCTGTCCACTATTATCAGGCCGCCCGGCACAACGGAATTCTCGAACTTCTCCAGGGACGGCAGGTTCATCGCTATCAGGACATCAGGGGCCACCACGAGAGGGGACCCTATCGGCTTATCGGATATGCATACGCTGCAGTTGGCCGTTCCTCCGCGCATCTCGGGGCCGTAGGAAGGGAGCCAGGATACCTCTCTGCCTTCCATGAGGCCTGCATACGCCATGACCTTCCCTGCGAAGAGCACGCCCTGACCTCCGAAGCCTGCCAACAGTATGTTCAGATCCTTCATTTCCTGACCTCCTTGATGTCCTTGTAAACACCCAGCGGATAGTAGGGGATCATCTTGTCTCTCAGCCACTGAAGGGAATCCTCCGTGGAGAGGCCCCAGTTCGTAGGGCATGTGGACAGGAGTTCCACCATCGTGAACCCCAGCTTCTCGTCCTGGTACTCGAAGGCCTTCTTTATCGCCTTCTTTGCCTCGTTGACGTGCTTGACGCTGTCCAGGGCGGCACGCTGGATGAGGGCGGTGCCTTCTATCGTCGCGAGCATCTCGCAGACCCTGAGAGGATTGCCTGCCTCTTTCACATCCCTGCCGTAGGGCGTCGTCTGGGTCATCTGCCCGGGAAGGGTTGTGGGGGCCATCTGCCCCCCGGTCATCCCGTAGATCGTATTGTTGATGAATATCGCCGTTATGTTCTCTCCCCGGGCCGCAGCATGAACGGTCTCCGCCGTGCCTATCGCGGCCAGATCCCCGTCCCCCTGGTACGTGAAGACTATATTGTCAGGTCTGGCACGTTTCACTCCGGTCCCCACGGCAGGTGCTCTTCCGTGAGGGGCCTGCACCATGTCGCAGGAGAAATATTCGTATGTGAAAACAGAGCATCCCACGGATGCTATGCCTACCGCCCTGTCCTCCATCCCCAGCTCGTCTATCACTTCGGCCACGAGCCTGTGGGCTATCCCGTGGGTGCAGCCGGGGCAGTAATGGAACGGCTTATCCGTCAGAGCGTGAGGCTTCGATGTTATCTTCGCCATATCATGCACCTCCGTTGAGCTTGACTATCTGATCGTAGACCTCTTTGGGCGTCGGTATGACCCCGCCTGTGCGGCCGTAGAATTCCACCGGCTTCCTGCCGTTCACAGCCAGGCGCACGTCCTCCACCATCTGCCCCATGGACATCTCCACGGTCAGGAACTTCCTGGTCTTCTTGGAATCGGCAGCCCTTCCTATCGCATCATCAGGGAACGGCCACAGGGTTATGGGCCTTATCAGCCCCGCCTTTATGCCTTCCTCACGGGCCTTGTTCACCGCGGATCTGGATACACGGGAGGATGCACCGTATGCGACGACCACGATCTCCGCATCGTCCGTCAGGTACTCCTCCGCACGCTGCTCCTTCCTCTTTATCTCATCATATTTCTTATAGCGCTCGACGACCAGGTCCTCCAGGTCATGAGGCTGTATGTACAGCGAGTTGACCACATTGTGGTCTCTGCTGTTGCCGTGGCCGCATGCGGCCCAGGGCTTCTCCGGGAGCTCATCCCCGATGGGATCCGGCAGCATGACCGGTTCCATCATCTGACCCAGCATACCGTCCGACAGCACCATGGTGGGCATACGGTACTTGTCGCCGAGCTCGAATGCGCCGGCGACCAGGTCCACCATCTCCTGGACGGTGGACGGTGCCAGCACTATCATATGGAAATCCCCGTGGCCTGTGGATTTCGTCGCCTGGAAGTAATCCGCCTGAGAGGGCTGTATGCCTCCCAGGCCCGGGCCCCCGCGCTGAACGTTCACTATCAGCATGGGGAGGTCGGATCCCGCTATGTATGACAGGCCCTCCGCCATGAGGCTGACGCCGGGGGATGATGTGGATGTCATCACCCTTACGCCGGCCGCGGACGCGCCCAGCACCATGTTTATTGATGCGACCTCAGACTCGGCCTGAAGATAGGTGCCGTTCATCTTGGGCAGTCTTTTCGCCATATAGGCGGCCACTTCAGTCTGGGGGGTTATCGGATAACCGAAGAAATGCCTGCAGCCCGCGGCTATGGCCGCTTCCGCAAGAGCCTCGTTGCCCTTCATCAGCACCCTTTCCTTCATGCTCATACCTCCACCGTTATCGCCACATCCGGGCACATCGTCCTGCAGGACCCGCACCCTATGCATTTCGACTGATCCGTAAGCCTCGCCGGGTGGTATCCCTTAAGATTGATCTTGGACATATCCAGCTCGATTATTTGCTTGGGGCACGCTATCACGCACATCCCGCAACCTTTGCATACGCTACCGTCAACATGTATTGTGGGCATTCTGTCATCTTTCTCCGAATACGTCATTCCCAGGGGGTCCTGACGTAAATATCGAGCGGATAGACGTTAGTGATTTTATTTAAAGAGTCCGTGACCAACCGGGGGGCCGTGGTGAAGAGCAGAGGGAGGGAGGTCATTTCGGACACCTCCTCGGCAAAGCCCACGGAAGCTTCCACTGTGCGGGCATCGGTCCTCTCTTTCAGATGGGAATTGTTCACTATCCCCGTCGCCTCCAATCCGGAGGCCGCTTCTATGCTGCGAAGGATCCCGACCGCGTCCTCAGGCGTCTGGGTCATTGAGCGGTACATGTTGACCACATAGATCATCTCATAGCCCCTCTTCCTTATGGCCCCGGAGTATCTGCCGAGGACGACCGCCCCCGCATCATCCCCTCCGGCATCCACTATCACCCGACCGGACCCTGCAAGTGCCACATCGACGGCGGGAGGCAGGGAGGGCGTATCCGTATTGGTGTTGGCGAAGTTCGGACCTATGACCCGTATGCCGCGGTCCTCGAGTATCCTGCGGTAATCGGATGACCTGAAATAGGGGTTGACGATGTCCAGATCTATCAACGTGGTCTCCGCGCTCCCGGACGAGTCGAAGGCCAGATTCATGGAGAGGTTTGTCTTGCCTGCCCCGTAATGGCCGCACACGACGGTTGTAGCCTTTCCGAACACAGACTGCGATATACGTATAATCTAAAAAAGGTCACGTATGCATCCTTTGATGTCGGAGAGTCAATCTTTATCTTATGAGATAGGCTTCATGATCCCCTGGGCGGGAGTGCGAATGCATATCCCGTAACAAAAGGTGTGTTAAAATGGCATCTTCCGTCAAGAGAAAAGTCAAATCGTCCCCGGCGTTCCGGTTCATCGGAGTGCTCGGAGCACTTCTTGTGATCGTATCCTTCTTCCTCATATGGGGAAGCGACACTACAACGATACTCGGGTTCAGCAGGACCCTGGAGTACAGCGGCATGGATTTCTTCGAGAGGGCCATGTGGGTCGAGAACACCGATGCCTACAATTCCTGGTACAACTCGATACCGCTCATAGCTTTGATAACAGCGTGCATAGCTCTCCTGCTGTTCCTGGTGCCGGGCAGGAGCTTCGGCGGCGTGAGGACCGAGAGGATACTGGGTCTGGTCACCGTGGTGATCGCAGTGGTCCTCATCATCTTGTCGATACAATTCATGGTGTGGTTCGGGGACCTGGCCGGGAATAGCAGCTGGGTAGGGGGCGGCCTTGCCAGCAGAAGCGTTTCCACGGAGATAGGAGCATATCTCTGTCTTATCGGCAATATCCCGATATTCATAGCGGGCGCGATCCCCATGCTGAGGAACGGCACCGGTTGATCCGATGATGATGCGCACCGGACCCGCGGGCATCCCTCTGTGCCACTGCCGGCAGTAAGCATGTTTTTAACCGCCTTGGGTATCTCATGCGGACATGGAGCCGAATATCGCGGAGATAGCCGAGAGAGTCAGGGCGATAAGGGAAGTATGCGGATTCACCACTGAGGAGATGGCCGGAGCTACCGGTATTGATGAGAGCAAATACATCGAATATGAATCCGGTGATCTCGATTTCACGTTCACTTTCCTATACAGATGCGCCGAGAAGTGCGGTGTGGACATAGTCGACCTTCTCACCGGAGGCAGTCCCCATCTTTCGGAGTATGCTGTGGTTCGTTCGGGCAAGGGGCTCCCGATGAAAAGGCGCAAAGGATTCGACTATTATCATCTGGCAGCCACTTTCAAGAACAAGACCGCTGAACCGTTCCTTGTGGAAGCCCCCTACAGAGCGGATGAACAGGATAAGCCGATAGTGCTGTCCACCCACCCGGGACAGGAATTCGATTACGTGATCAGCGGGAAGATGACCTTCGTCATCGACGATCACATCACGGAATTGGGGGCCGGGGACTCCGTGTACTACGATTCGGGGCGGCCGCACGGGATGATAGCATCAGATGAGAACGGCTGCATATTCCTCGCCGTCATCATGAAGGAGGAGGGTTCCTGTTGAGGAACATACACCAAAGATATGTGGAGGAGACCTATGATGAGAAGGGTCTGCTCAAGACGATCGATTTCCGCTGGCCCGATAATTTCAACTTCGGCTACGATATCGTCGACGATATAGCCGAGCATGAACCTGACCTGAGAGCCATGGTCTGGGCCAGTGATACCGGGGAGGAGAGGATCTTCACCTTCGGGGATCTGAAGAGGCTTTCCGATAAGACGGCGAATTATCTGATGTCCCTGGGAATAAAGAGGGGCGACAGGGTCATGGTCATGATAAAACAGCGCTACGAGTTCTGGTATCTCTCAGTCGCATTGCACAAGATCGGTGCCATCATGATACAGGCCACTTACATGCTGATGAAGCATGATGTGGAGTACCGCATCAACGCCGCAGAGGTGGAAACGGTGATCTGCACATCACAGACCCAGATATCAGAATCCGTTGATGCGGCAGAGAACATCCCCTCCCTTAAAAGGAAGATAATCGTAGGTACTCCGAGAGAAGGATGGCTGAATTTCACAGAAGGCGTGGATAAGGCCTCCGATAAGTTGGAGAGGACGGAGACGAAGGCTGATGACATAATGCTCATCTACTTCACATCCGGCACCGCCGGGAATCCGAAGATGGTGATGCACGACTTCACATATCCCATAGGTCACATAGTGACTGCGAAGCATTGGCAGGACGTGACTCCGGGGGGACTCCATTTCACGGTATCCGACACCGGATGGGCAAAATGCGCCTGGGGGAAGATTTACGGCCAGTGGATAATGGAATGCGCTGTCATGGTCTACGAATATGAGAAATTCGACCCGTCCGATATCCTGAACGTGGTGGAGAAGTACAAGGTCACCAGCCTGTGCAGCCCGCCCACTATGTTCAGGATGTACATCAATGCCGGGCTGGAGGGACATGATCTGTCATCCCTGACCCACTGCACCATAGCAGGAGAGGCCCTGAATCCGGATGTCTTCAAGACCTGGTACAAATCTACGGGCATAATGCTCATGGAGGGCTTCGGTCAGACGGAGACGACCGTCACGGTGGCCAACCTCAGAGGGACCGTCCCTAAGCCCGGCTCAATGGGAAAACCGACGCCGCAATACAAAGCCGATATAGTGGATGAGAACGGCGATTCGTGCGCTCCCGGTGTCAGCGGGGAGATCGTGATCGGCATAGACCCGAAACCGCCCGGGATAATGATGGGGTATTACAGGGACCCCGAGAGCACAGCGAAGACCCATTACGGCGGATATCACCACACCGGCGATATTGCATGGAAGGATGAAGACGGTTACTTCTGGTACATAGGCCGGAATGATGACGTGATCAAATCATCAGGTTACAGGATCAGCCCCTTCGAGGTGGAGAGCGTGCTCGTTGAGCACCCGTCCGTTCTGGAATGTGCCATCACCGGAGTTCCCGATCCCGTTCGCGGACAGGTGGTTAAGGCAAGCATAGTCCTCAAGAAGGGCTGTGAGCCGGAAGAGGGTCTGAAGAAGGAGATCCAGAACTTCGTGAAGAAGGGCACCGCACCTTACAAATACCCGAGGATCGTAGAATTCGTACCTGAGTTGCCCAAATCCATAAGCGGGAAGATCAAGAGACGTGCCATACGGGATAAGGATGCGGCAGGAAGCAGTTAGGCAGCAGAGAACATGACCGAGAGGATAAACCGAACTTTCACGATAAGGATCCCGGACAAGCCCGGGGCCTTCATGCTGGTGAGCAGGATCATAAAGAAGCATGACGGCAACATCATACGGGTGAGTTACAACAAGGCCCTCGATCTGAACACCCTCTTCGTAGAGGTGAGGGCTGACCGCAGTGATCTTGAGTCCATTGCAGAGGAGCTCACGACGATAGGATATCTCGAGGACACCATAACCGATGCCCGGGTGGTCGTCGTCAGCATAAAGATCAGGGATGAGCCGGGAGGGCTGTATCCCGTGCTGAAGATATTGGACAGATATGATGTCAACATATCTTATATGAGCTCCAACGAGGACAACAGCGATTATCAGGACTTCAAGATGGGGCTCCTCCTGGAGAACCCGAAGATGATCAGGATGATATTGGAGGACATCAGCGAGCTGTACCCGATCGATGTCATAGATTACAACGGGAAAGAGTACGATCTCGATAACACCGTATTCTACATACGTCTCGGCAACAGGATACAGAAGCTCTTCGACCTGGAACCTGATAAGACCATGCGCTTCATCCAGGAGTCGAACAGGATATACCAGATGCTGCAGGACGGAGGAGAGGACCCCGAGACCGTCTTCGGCAGCGTGGAGAAGCTGGCTGAGTATGTGGCAAGGTACAGAGGGGAATCCTTCATGCCCGATGTCTCATCCGCAGACCTGGGCAACGGGAATATCCTGCATATCATCGAACCGCCCTGCGGCAGCAACACATACATATTCGAGCACGGGAACGACCTTCTGTTCATAGATTCCGGATTCTCCGTCTACGCAGAGGAGATGCTGGCACTTCTGAACGGAATGTTCCCGGGATTCCAAAGCAGGAACAAGTCCATGACCGTAACCCATGCGGACGTGGATCACTGCGGTCTGCTCTCTGTGATACAGGATGCGGACATCTTCATGAATGCCAAGAGCGCCGACGGCCTGGAGAGGCAGAGCCGCATGGTGGATGACCACAGAGAGGAGAGCATGGTCTGCGCAGGGTACAGCCACCTGAGCAGGATCGTCACCAACTACGTTCCCCCTGATCCCGCCAGAGTGAGGGTGATAGCCGACGGCCCTGCGGAACACGACGACCTGGTGTATATAGGCGATTTCTCTTTCGGCGGGATGGACTTCGAGATCCATGAGGGGTCTGGAGGTCACCT
>LSQX01124442.1_pt1 | contig 31737 bp, 21 predicted proteins | sample 654561 | NCBI WGS metagenome assembly LSQX01 (sample SAMN04489861, study PRJNA283612) | anaerobic digester metagenome | isolation source: 4 biogas reactors fed with cattle manure at either 37C or 55C with and... | place: Denmark: Kongens Lyngby | collected 2014 | reverse complement strand
TTACTGCTTAATGATTTTAATACATCCATTTCCTACGAAATATTGATAGAGGGCTGCCTAGAAGCTGGCATTCCTATCGATGCAATAGGTATTCAATCTCATCAGCATCAAGGATATTGGGGTGTAGAAAAGACACATGAGGTCTTGGATAGATATTCACATTTTGGACTTCCAATTCATTTTACAGAAAACACATTGATATCCGGACAATTAATGCCCCCGGAAATTGTTGACCTTAATGATCATCAGGTAAAGGAGTGGCCGACTACTCCTGAGGGAGAGGAGAGACAGGCCAGAGAAGTGGTGCAGCTCTACGAAACATTATTTGCCCATCCCTTGGTGGAATCTATAACGACATGGAGTATAGTAGACGGTAAATGGCTTAAAGCTCCTGCAGGGCTTCTTCGTGAAGACAATTCATCTAAGCCGTCATATAATGAGTTGCTTAGGCTGATTAAGAATGAATGGTGGACAAATACGACTCTTGTAACAGATGAACACGGCCATGCAGAAGTAACCGGTGTGCGGGGTGAGTATGAGGCTGCCTGTGAAGGACAAAAAGCAGGCTTTGTGCTTAATAAAACCAATTCTGTAGATACGATTAGTTTGATGCATGAATAGCTCTTATTATATTCAAGCTTTTTAGATTTTCTTAGATTGACATAAGTATAATACCATGATAAAATAATTCCATTATTTTAATTAAAATAATTTAATTAAAATGTTTTAACCAAAAAAGGAGATATTCCTATGCTGGAAAGAGAATTCGAAAGGTTATATTACAAATTTAGGGCAAACTATTGTAAGAATTTATTTGCAAGCGTAAAGGAAGGAAGCTTAAGTGCTACGGATTCCTATTGCTTGGAGGTGATATTTTTATTGGATAAGCCTACAGTAAATGAATTTGCCGATTATGTGAATATATCCTTACCAAATGCCTCATACCGCATTAATAACCTGATAACAAAAGGATATGTAAGAAAAAGTGTATCAGAATATGACAGACGGGAGTATCATCTTGAGGTTACAAACAAATTCTTAAATCAGTACGGTGCAAATGCATCCTTTAATACAAGGCTCATGAGTAAGATTCGAGAGGAGTTTAGTAAGGAGGAGATTAATGTGCTTGAAAAAATGATTAAGAGGATTGTTGACGAAATAATGGAATAAGAGAGGGTAAATCATGGGAATAAAAATTATTACAGATTCAACGTCAGACATAAGTATCAAAGAAGCAGCTCAGATGAATATTACCTTGGTTCCTCTAAAGGTTATCTTTGGAGACAAGGAGTATAAAGAAGGAGTAGAAATTACAATAGAAGGCTTTTATGAAAAGCTGGTAAAGGCAGAACGTTTGCCAACCACCTCGCAGCCTTCACCGGATGACTTTCTAAAATACTTTGAAGAAGGCAAAGCGGCTGGAGATAGTATTATAGTATTGGTAATAGCAGCTAAGCTAAGCGGTACCTATCAGAGTGCGATGATTGCCAAGGAAATGGCTGATTATGATGATATTCATATAATTGATAGTGACTCCACAACCTGTGCTCTTAGGATTCTGGTAGAGCAAGCAGTTAAGCTAAGGGATGAAGGCTTGAAAGCTGAAGACATAGTCACCAGCCTTATGGATTTAAAGGATAGAATTGTTCTTTATGCCATGGTTGACACCTTGGAATTTCTTCACAAGGGTGGTCGTTTATCAAAATCCTCTGCTATCCTAGGAACACTTCTTAAATTCAAGCCGCTCATAACTGTAAAAGAGGGTGTAGTAGGTGTTGTCGGAAAAGAAAGAGGCGTAAACAAAGCCATTGGACGATTGTCCAATATAATAGATGAACAGGGTGGATATGATAGTTCATATCCGGTTTATTTGGGATATACTGCACAAGATGAACAGTGCAAGCTTCTTAAGGATAAGCTCAAAGAAAAATACGGGCTAAAGAATATGACAATGTATCCGGTAGGATGTGTAGTAGGTACACATGCAGGACCTGGAGCCTGTATGGTGACATATGTAAAGAAATAAAGTGATTGGAGCTGTCTCAAAATATATTATGTTATTAATAATATTGTTAATATGATTTATAATAATGTAATTATTGATATAATTAATATGGTTTTATAAGGGAGGAAGATTATATGGACAAGATAGCAAGCAACCCTATACTTGCTGGGTTTTATCCTGACCCTTCTGTATGTAGAGTTGGTGAGGATTACTATCTGGTGACCTCAACCTTTGCGTACTTTCCCGGAGTACCGATATTTCATAGTAAGGACTTGGTTAATTGGAAGCAGATAGGAAACATCCTTGATCGTAAGGAGCAGTTAAATCTTACGGGAGCAAGGCATTCAGGAGGTATATTCGCACCTACCATCCGCTACCATGAGGGTATGTTTTATATGATTACTACCAACGTGGGAAATGGCGGGAATTTTATTGTTAGAGCAAAGGATCCTGCCGGTCCATGGTCTGACCCATACTTTATTGAAGGGGCAGACGGAATTGATCCATCTCTTTTCTTTGATGATGATGGTAAGTGCTATTATACGGGAACTAAAGGTCGAAGAGAAGGAGAGAGATATTACGGCGATAATGAAGTGTGGTTACAGGAGCTGGATGTTATCAACATGAAACTAATAGGCGAATCCTATGCTATATGGCATGGAGCGCTTAGAAATGTTGTCTGGCCTGAAGCACCTCATATATATAAGAAAGACGGCAGATATTACTTAGTAATAGCTGAAGCAGGAACTGGCCATGCCCATGCTGTAACCGTGGCATCGGCTTCAAGCATTACTGAGCCTTTTACAGGCTATAACTGTAATCCTATACTTACCCATAGACATATGGGACTTGATTATCCCATAGTTAATGTCGGTCATGGGGATTTAGTTGAAACTCAAAACGGAGAGTGGTACATGGTTGTACTGGCATCTCGTCCCTATGGAGGATATTATCGTAACCTTGGAAGAGAGACCTTCCTCGTACCTGTGGAATGGGAAGACGGGTGGCCACTTATTAACAGAGGCATCGGTCTAGTCGAATCGACAGTTAAGATACCGAACCTTCCAATTGCACCGACGAATGCTTTGCCTGAAAAGGAGGACTTTGATAATGATAAGCTACCCTTTCACTTTATATACCTTAGAAATCCTAATGCCGAAAATTATAGGCTGAAGGATAGAAAAGGCTACCTTAGAATGGGCCTTGCTCCCGAAAGATTGACAGAGCTTGTCAGTCCAAGCTATATATCAGTACGTCAGACCGGAATGAGCTTTGAATTTGAAGCAGCTATGGAATATAGTCCTGTGACAGATAAAGAGGAAGCTGGCATCGTTATACTGCAAAGCCAGGACTTTCACTATCGTTTTGTTAGGATGCTAAAGGATGGCCATAATACCATACGCCTAATAAAGTGTAAGGATGGCAAAGAAAAAATTCTTAATGAGGTTATAGACACCGACTTTGATAGATATAAGAGCCGTATACAGCTTCGTATAACGGCGAAGCTACAGGACCTGACATTTTCCTATAGCTATGATAACACCGTATATCATACTCTAGAATCTGGTGTAGATGCAAGAATGCTAAGCACCGATGTAGCAGGAGGTTTTGTTGGTAACACCATTGGTCTATACTGCTCATCAAACGGCACAGACAGCAGCAACCACGCGGACTTCGACTGGCTCTCTTATAAAAACATTTAGACGTGTTATTATACTCGAATCTTAATTTACTCATTATATATTAGCATATTGTGAAGTCTTCAGAGGTCTGTCCCAAAATAATTTTTAAGGGGCTTTGATATTTCCTCTTGCGCATTTAGGAGAACAGATACTATGGGATGTATAGTCGTTACGGACGTTTAGTCCGTATAAGACATACATATCATGGTATCTGTCCTACTAATCAGCGTGAGAGGGAACGTCAAAGCCCTTAGTATATTTTGGGACAGACCTATATATTATAAGTAGCTCCTACTTTGTATTCAGCATATGAATGCTACTCTTAATTCTATTACGCCTTTGATAAAGATTCTTAAACTCCGTCGGTGTACATTTCTTAAAATTCTTAAAAACTCTGTTAAATGTAGATATACTTGAAAAGCCTGAGCGCATGGCAACCTCCGTAATAGACAGGTTTGGATTAAGTAGAAGCTTTTCGGCTTCCTTTACCCTTCTTTGATTCAAATAATCGTAAAAGGACATGTCGGTAAACTGTTTGAAAAGCCTTGAGAAATGGAATTTACTAAATCCAGCCACATCAGCTATGGTATCTAGAGAAATTTCCTCCATATAATTATCATTTATATAATCAAATATTAAATTAAATTTTTCTATATACTCCTTTTGCTTGTTTAACTTAACATCAGGAAATATATGCTCGGTATTCATATATTTACGACCCATAATTACGAACATCTTAATAATCAGTGAATAAATGGCAGCCTCTTTAAGAGTATTATTGCTTGTATACTCATAACATATCTCATCATACAGATTAACGAGCTCCATATTTGTCTCCGGAGCATTTCGAAGAGTTATAAGTCTTGGTTGATTGAGGACTGTGAAAATATTCGTTATACCCTTAAGGCTACTTATTAATGAATAATCAAACAAAAGGATTCTTCTCAAGCCATCCTTTGGAGCAATCAGCTCATGAAGCTCTCCGGGAGGGATCACAAGAATATCTCCTTCTTGTAAAAGATATGAGGTCTTTCCGATTATAACAGTGTAGAAATTTTTGATTGGCATAATAATTTCCACAGCCGTATGCCAGTGAGGGGAGTAATTATCAATCTCTTTATTAATATGAAGTAGGATGGATGAATTATTCTGATAGTCCACCTTTTCATATATACCATCTAAAATTCTCATGTATATCACTTACCTTTCTAATTGCAATGCTTGGCATATTATACTATAATAATATCAGACTAGTTATATCACCTATACAGAATGCACAAAAAGTTAAAATTAATAAGTCGACAGATATTGCTCTGAAAAGCACAATCCACTAAGTATATATTGCTATTTGACACTTTGCAAATAAGTTCAATATAGTCTAAAAAAGCATCTAATAAATAAAACAATTCAATTAATTCTGTAACATTTTATTTATTTCGTCAACAATATAATTCTAATATAATCTAAAGATTTTGTAAACCTTAACTCGAATTTCAAGCATAATTTATTAGGTTTTGGTAATTTTAACATAAGAATCGCAAAAGATGATAATAAAATAGCAAGTTATGATAAGTCAAAAAGCAAAAAATGGGATAGACTAGTAGTGTATACAAGTTGTTATTGTGTCAATTTTCGTAAAAATATACAATATGTAAAAAGAAGGAAGGAACAGTATATGTCAGTTACGTCAATATTTAAAAAGAAAAGTTTCTACTTCATACTTATTATAGTATTGGCAATAATAGGTTATTTGGTTTATGTCCAGGTTATGAATGCTCGTTATGAAGCATCTCTGGAGGATAATACAGTCGAGATACCTGTAGAAACGGAAGAAATTCTAGGAAGAGATGACATCTATAGTGCTTATCTTGAGAGACATAAGGATGCCATTAGACCCGATTATGAAGTAGCTGTTGATGTTATGAATTATTCCTCGGCAGAGATGGCCACGGCTTATGACGAATATCAGGGAGTGAATGATGTTATCATCTCCGGAGAAGATGGTTTCGTGGAATGGGAGGTAGATGTTCCCAAGGCCGGACTCTATAATATCAGCTTGGACTATTATCCTATAGAGGGTAGAGGAATTGATATTGAGAGGATCTTATACATAAATGGAGAAATGCCCTTTTCAGGTGCAGACACCTTGTCCTTTTCCCGTATATGGACTGATGGCGGTGAGGTTCGGATGGATAACAGAGGCAACGAGATACGTCCGACACAGACTGAGAAGCCCAGATGGGAAAGTGCTTATCTTAAGGATTATATGGGTTATTATGTCGAGCCTTATAGCTTCTATTTTAATGAAGGAAAGAATACCATTAAGCTTGAAGCAGTAAGTGAGTCCATGGCAATCAGCAACCTAATAATAGGACAAAAGGAAGAGCTCCTTTCTTATAATGATTATATTGCAACCTTAGATACAAGTAATTATCAGAATACTGATCCTGATTTTTCTTATAAAAAGCAGGGGGAAGATGCGGAGTACCGTTCTTCTCCGACTTTGTATGCCGTTTTTGATAGAGCGTCCTCTAACACCGAGCCCTATAGCGCATCAAAGATTAAGCTTAACAGCATTGGCGGAGAGCAATGGAGAGTAGCTGGCCAATGGATTGAATGGGAAATTGAGGTTCCCGAGGATGGCTTTTATAACATTTCCTTTAAATCTAAGCAGAATTATAACCGTGGTCTGGTATCTATCAGAACAGTTATGATAGACGGAGTAACACCATTTAAGGAAGCAGCTAATCTTGAGTTTAGATATGATACGGGTTGGAAGCTTACGACACTTTCAGATGAGAATGGTCTTCCCTATAAATTACCATTAACCAAAGGGAAGCATACTATTCGTCTTGAGGTTTCCATGGGAAATGTAGGAGATATCTTAAATCGAATTGATGAAAGCATATTCCGTCTTAACGCAATATACCGTAAAATTCTTGTACTTACCGGTGCGAAGCCTGATCAATACAGAGATTACAGAATCGACGTAAGATATCCCGAGGTTATGGTTGCTATGGAGGAGGAAATAAAGGTACTTGATGATATCGTAAACGATTTAGAGGAATTCACCGGTCAAAGAGGTGCCGATACAGCAGTTGCTGTAAATATGGGAAAGAGACTAGAAAGATATGTAGAAAATCCTGATGCTATACCTAGAGGAATGGAAGGCTTTAAACAGGATATAAGCTCTTTAGGAACAGCTATGCTGAACTTGAGTAATTCTCAGCTGGATATTGACTTTGTATATATTAATGCTGATGGAGCGAAGCTTCCTAAGGTGGATGAAACCTTTGTAGGTAAGGTAGCTCATGAGCTAAGATCCTTTACCGCATCATTCTTTGAAGATTATTCAACCCTTGGTAGCGTATATGATTCTGGTAAGGTTATAGATGTATGGCTCCTATCAGGACGTGACCAATCAACCATATTAAAGAATATGATTGATGAGATATTTACACCAGCCACAGGTATAGGAGTTAACGTTAAGCTTATCGATGCCAATACTCTTCTTCCTGCGGTGGTTGCCGGAACCGGACCTGATATAGCACTTTCAGTTTGGAATCACATTCCGGTAGATTACGCCCTGCGTGATGCCACGGTAGACCTTACACAATTTGAAGATTTTGATGAAGTAGCATCAGAATTTGGAGAGAGTGTGTTCGTACCATACGAATTTGATAATGGTATATATGCGCTTCCGGAGACCCAGAACTTTGCAGTAATGTTCTATAGATCAGATATTATGGAGGAAATAGGAGCGGAGGTTCCTGAGACTTGGGACGATGTATTAGAGCTTCTTCCTCTGCTTCAGAAGAACAATATGCAGTTTGCAATGCCGTCACCAGAGAGAGTAACGAATGGTATACAGAATCCCGATACCACGGGTATGATGTCTCTACTCTATCAAAACGGTGGACAGCTTTATAATGATAACAAAACAAGAACCCTTTTGGATACAGAAAGGTCAGTAGCATCCTTTGAATTCTTCACAAGACTATATACTCATTACAGTCTACCAAAGCAATATGATTTCGTTAACAGATTCCGTACCGGTGAAATGCCTATCGGAATACAGGATTTTAGTATTTTTAACACCTTAAGTGTATTTGCCCCTGAAATAAGAGGCCTTTGGGAGTTTGCTTTAGTACCGGGTGTTGCCCAAGAGGATGGAACGGTTAACCATTCTGTTCCCTTCGGAGGAACCTGTAGTATGCTCCTTAAGGATGCCGATGATTATGATGCGGCATGGACCTTCTTAAAATGGTGGGTAAGCTCCGAAACCAATACTAGGTTCGGAAGAGAGCTAGAGTCTATTATGGGCTCAGCGGCCAGATATGCAACAGCCAATCAAGTAGCATTTGAAGAGTTGGCATGGAGTAAGGATGATGCTGCAGTTATAAGAGAGCAATGGAAATGGACAGTAGGCACTCCGAACGTTGCAGGCGGATATTCAACAATTCGTCATATGATTAATGCATACCGTAAGGTTACATATAATGATGAGGATCCTAGAGAAACCTTGTTAGATTATACGAGGACAATTAATGATGAAATTAAATACAAGCGTAAAGAGCTTGGCCTTGATGTGGATTAACGGATGGGAGGAGAGAAAGATAAGATGAGTGCAAAAGTAGATCAATGGAAGGAAAGGAAAAAAGCTCAGGCTTCATATACCTTGAAAACCATTTGGAAAAGTAGGGTTCAATATGCTTTCTTATTTCCCTATGCCTTACTGTTTACGGTATTCTTCATTACACCGGTAGTTATATCTATATTCTATAGCTTTACATACTATAATGTGTTGAATCCACCGGAATTTATCGGTCTTCAGAATTATATTAATCTAATTCTGGCAGATGATGTATTCTTAATATCGGTGCAAAATACATTCCTTCTGGCGGTTATAACAGGACCGGTAGGATATATAATGTCCTTCTTGTTCGCGTGGTTAATCCATGAGCTGCCAAGATTTTTAAGATCAATATTCGTATTAGTATTCTTTGCTCCCTCAATCGGTGTTAATATGTTCATGCTATTTGGAACATTATTCTCCAGTGACTCCTACGGATGGGCCAATGCCTATCTTATGGATTGGGGTATAAAGAGTCAGGTTACCTATTGGCTGACTGATCCTGCATACATGATGGGTGTTGTAATTATCGTAGTATTGTGGATGAGCTTGGGTAATGGCTTCTTATCCTTTATAGCAGGTCTTCAGACCATAAGCCAGGATCAATATGAAGCCGGCTATGTGGATGGAATAAAGAACCGCTGGCAGGAGCTGTGGTTCATAACACTTCCCAATATGAAGCCGATGCTCCTCTTTGGTGCTGTTATGGCGATCACACAGTCCTTCTCGGTTGGTGAGGTGGCTAATGCACTCTGTGGCTTCCCTAGCACAGACTATGCTGCCAGTACAGTAGTAACCCACCTGATGGATTATGGTTCACTTCGTTTTGACATGGGTTATGCCTCAGCTATAGCAACTATTCTTTTCTTAGCAATGATTCTATCTAAGAAAGCAGTTGGAGCCATGCTTAATAAAGTAGGAACTTAATATAAAATGTCCATATAGGTTTAACTATAAATAAGGGAGATAAGATTTATTATGAGTATATTAAAAAAGAGAAAACCGAATAGATCGAGATGGGGAGACCTCTTCGTCTACTTAGTTCTGTTGATTTTTGGATGGTTTTTTATCTTGCCCTTGCTGTATGCAGTTAACAGTGCATTTAAGCCATTAGATGAGATATTCTTATTCCCTCCAAGGCTATGGGTCAGTAAGCCGACCTTGGATAACTTTGCGGATTTGTTTGTCTTAATGGGTAAGACTTGGGTTCCATTTACACGTTATATTTTCAATACGGTATTTATTACAGTTGTAGGAACATTGGGACACCTCTTGGTTTCCTCCATGGCTGCTTATGTACTATCCAAATACAAATTTCCTGGTGGTAAAGCTTTTTTTACTATCGTAGTTACTGCGCTTATGTTTACACCTCAGGTTATGGCTATACCAAACTATCTGGTTATGACAAAGCTTGGATGGGTAAATACATATTGGTCTATTATTGTACCTGCATTTGCCGCACCGATTGGTCTCTTCCTTATGAAGCAATTCATGGAACAGATACCGGATGTGCTGATTGAAGCCGCTAAAGTAGACGGTGCTAAGGAGGTAAGGATTTATTTTAGAATAGTAATGCCTCTTGTAAAGCCGGCATCCCTAACCCTATCCATTTTTTCAATTTTGAACCTGTGGAATACCAGAGCGTCGAACTTTATATATAATGAAGAATTAAAGACATTGCCCTATGCGCTTTCTCAGATTGTAAGCGGTGGACAGATTGCTAGAGCCGGTGTAAGCGCAGCAGTAACCCTATTCATACTGATTGTTCCGCTGCTTTTCTTTATCTTTGCACAAAGCAGTATCATAGAAACCATGGCAAGTTCTGGTATTAAGGAGTGAGGTGACGAAGATGCTAAGAAGAGCAAAGAGAATTATTATATGCCTATTATTAATATCCCTGGTACTTGCACCAAGCTTGCAGGCATCAGCACAAACAGAATCCTATACCTATAGCTATGAGTTTTTTGGTTTGCAGTATGAGTCACCGGACGCATATACACCGACTTCTCTGCTTCTAGGAACTGATCTAGGAATTGGAGATTTTTCTAATCCGAAATCATTGTTTGTAAGAGATGAATATCTCTATATAGTTGATTCTGGAAACAATAGGATTGTAGTAGTAGACAGATATTTTGAGCTTATCCGTATTATAGACAAAGCTCTAGATGATGGAGAAGAAATAACATTTCTTAATCCGTCAGATGTCTATGTGGATGTTAACGGGGATCTTTATATCTGTGATACCGACAACAATAGAGTTTTACATACAGATAAGGATTTGAATCTAATAAAGACTTATGTTAAACCCGAGGATCCTACAATTTTAGGCGAAACGAATTTTATACCATTAAAATGTGTAGTAGATAAGGCAGGACGACTCTTTGTCCTAGCCGGTAACGTAAACCAAGGCTTTATGGAATTTGATAAGGATGGGAATTTTACTAACTTTACCGGTGCAAACCCTGTTAAAGCCACCTTCTGGCAGGCAATTAGAAAGAGGCTTATGACTAAGGAGCAAAGGGCCAGAATGATTTTATTTGTTCCTACAGAGTATAGCAACCTAGCTATAGACAAGGATGATTTCCTATATGCTACAACTACCACCTTTACAACCGATCAGCTTGCAACCATGGAGACAGTTAACCCGGTACGTAAGTTGAACTCAATCGGTGAGGATATACTAGTCAGAAATGGTTATGAACCTCCGATTGGTGATTTGCAGTGGGGAACAGGCGGAGATGTAAGTGGGCCATCCAGATTTGAAGACGTTGTACCTATGGATAACGACACTTATTTTTGCTTAGACCGAAACAGAAGTAGAATATTCGGATATGACTTCCAGGGTAATATGCTATATGCCTTTGGAGGACTTGGTAATAAGCTAGGGTATTTTCAATATCCGGTAGCTATAGAGCATATGGGTACAGACCTTCTGGTATTAGATAACAGAGCTTCATCGGTTACCAGATTTACATTAACGGATTATGGCTCATATATAAATGACGGACTAGCCTATTATAAAGAGGGAAATTATGAGGAGTCCGCAAATTATTGGAGAAAAGCACTACACCTGAATGGAAATTATGATCTGGCTTATATAGGTATCGGACGAGCGCTTCTTCGTGAGGGTGAATATCAGGAGGCAATGAAGTACTTTGAAAGCAAGCGAGATTACGATAACTATTCTAAAGCCTTTTCTGAATACAGAAAGGAATGGGTAGAGGAGCATATATCATATCTACTCATTGGTGCCGTAGTACTGGTAACAATTCCATTGATTATAGGTAGAATTCGAAAACGGTTTAAAGGGGGTGCGGCTAGGTATGAACGCAAAGACAGAGATTTATAAGGATAAATTTAGACACCTCGGTAAGACCTTAAGATATAGCTTATATGTGATATTCCATCCATTTGATGGATTTTGGGACCTGATACATGAAAAACGTGGTTCCTTAGGTGGAGCTACTGTTATTTTCATTCTGTTTATATTAACACAGATATGGACATGGACATATTCGGCATTCCCCTTTTATTTTCCTCAATGGGAATATTTCAATTTGTTTATGAGGATCTTGCCATCGGCAGTATTGTTCTTTGTATGGTGTATTGCAAACTGGAGCCTCACCACATTAATGGACGGAAAGGGTAAGCTTAGCCATATTTATATGGCTACAGCCTATGCTCTCACCCCATATGTGCTGATTAGAATCCCCTTAATATTCCTAACCTATATCTTTTCTTATGATGAGTATACTTATTATAGTGTGTTCGCAAACCTTTCTACCCTATGGTGTGGAATATTAATTCTTGCGGCTATGATGATGATACACGATTACAGCTTAGGGAAAGCTGTATTCTCAAGCTTTCTTACTATAATAGCTATGATGATTATTATATTCTTGATAGTTATGTTTTTTAGCTTAATTACACAGAGCTTCGGCTATTTTGTAGCCTTATATAAAGAAGCTACATTTAGATTGTTTTAGCATTTAGAAGGAGGAGATAATACATGAAAAATAGAAAAAAACTTCTGTTATTACTTGTAATTACCCTCTTACTAGGTGTGACATCTGCATGTAGTAAGGAAGTAGAAGAAGATAGCATTGAAGTTTATTCATATGATGAAATAACAGAAAAAGAAGTTATACTTGAAAATGACAACCTGGAGCTGCATTTTTTCCCTGAAACCACTCAGTTTTATATTGTAAAGAAGAGCACAGGTTATATATGGCGTTCCAATCCTGAAAACACATCGGATCAAGGTGGCTTTAGGAAGGAGCTAGAGTCTACAATTACACTACGTTATAATACTGAATCCGGTAGCAAGACATTACTTAATAATTACGGGCTAAGCATAGAAAAGGGCAATTATTCATATGAAATTATTGATAATAGCATAAAAGTGAATTATACCGTAGGCAATGTCAATAAAGTTTACTATATACCTAAGGCTGTGCCGGAATCAAGGTTCCTTGAATTTTACGACAAGATGAGTAAGTCAGCCCAGAACCAGATTAGTATGAGCTACAGGATTTATGATCTTAATAAACTAAGAAAAACTGATGATAGGGATGCGCTGATAGCCGCATATCCTGATCTTGAAGTAGAGCCCGTATATGTTATGATGGACGGAACTCCGGATTATTTGATAGCAATGGCGGAAGAGAAGTTCGCAGAGGTAGGCTATACTGTAGAGGACTATGAAATCGATGCGGCAAGATATGGGTCCTCCTCTACCAAAGACATTCCTGTCTTTAATGTATCAATAATTTATGAATTGACTGATGAAGGATTTGAAGTTCAAATACCACTTCAGGATATTGAATATAAAAATAAATATCCGATAGTCGAAATCAGACCTCTACCATATTTCGGTGCAGGCGGCAAAACTGATGACGGCTTCATATTCGTGCCTGATGGCTCCGGCGCTATTATTAATTTTAATAACCAGAAGCAATCTCAGAATAACTTTAAGAGTGATTTGTACGGATGGGACTATGCCCTAAACCGTGATGCGGTTATCGATGAAAACAGATCTAATATGCCCATATTCGGCCTCAGTAACAATGGCTCTTCATTCATATGCATTCTGGAAGAGGGGAACTCCTATTCTTTTGTTGAAGCTAGTGTTAGCGGTAGCTCTCATGACTATAACTACGTAGCAGCAAATTATAATCTTATCCATAGCGAGCTAATGGATATAACCGCAAAATCAGATAGAACGGTGCGTATGTTTGAACAAAATCTTCCTGATGAGGTCTTGAAGCAAAGATACATTTTACTAGATGATGATGATTATGTGTCCATGGCAACTGTATACCGCGAGTATCTTATGGACAGATTCCCTATGCTGACTAAGAAGACCGAGTCAGATCTGCCGGTAGCCGTGGAGATTATAGGAGCTATTGACAGAACAAAGCATTACATGGGAATTCCAGTAAGAAGACCTTACGAGCTTACCTCATATGAGGAAGCCCTTGGAATAATTAAGGAGCTTAAGGAAGTCGGTTTTACGGATCTAAGTATCAATTATAACGGGTGGTTTAACGGAGGTATTCTTCATAAAGCCCCTAATAAAGTAAAATTAGTATCAGAGCTAGGTAGTAAGAAGGACTTTAGAAATCTTGTAAACTATACAAATGAAAATGATGTGAATTTATTCTTAGCTACATCCATACAGTTTGTTTACAATAATTCATCAACAGATAATTTTATTGCAATAAGGGATGCTGCCAAGTATGTGAATCGAAAGCTCATAGAGCTTGCTCCATATAATCCGGTATTTTTCGGATTAATGGATAGTGTCTATACATATCATCTGGCTAATCCAAGCTACTACATGGAGAACTTTAATAAATATGCCAATGGTATAGCTAAGTATGATGCCAATGGTATAGCATTTAATGATATCGGTATGGTTTTAAGTGCCGATTATAACAGAAAGAATCGTGTATCAAGAGAAGAGATAAAGAATATGCAGATGGAGAAGCTCGAGGGGCTATCTTCAAATGGATATAACTTAATGGTGCGTTCAGGTAATATGTATGCTGTTCCTTATGCAGATTTTATCATTGATGTTAATTTAGCGACAAAGGGATATAACATTATTGATGAGGAGATACCATTCTACCAGATTGCACTTCATGGACTTGTATCCTATGCAGGCACACCTATCAACCTAGCTCCCAACAGAGAAACAAGTCTCCTTAAGACTGTTGAAACGGGTGCAGGATTACAATTCAGCTTTATGGAAGCAGATATATTTGATTTACAGGACAGCCGTTATACACAGTATTACTCATCAGATTTTTCAGCCTTAAAGGATGAGACAAGGGATTTATATAATAAGATGAAGAGTGATTTTGGACATCTATATAACCAGTTTATTACGGACCATCAGAAATTAGCTAATGGAGTATACATGACAGAGTATGAGGATGGTACGCAGGTTATTGTTAACTACAATGAGAGGGCTTACACCCACAAGGGCAATGAGGTTCCAGCGAAGGATTATATTGTGGAAGGAGGTAAGCAGTAATGGATAAAGAAAAGAATCAACCAAGGCAAAGGAAGCAAAAGAAACCAAAGAGCATGGCCTATAGAAATGCCGTAGCAGGCTATCTATTTACAGCACCCTTTATTATCGGCTTCCTATTATTCCTTTTAGTACCCCTGATGCAGTCCTTGAGAATGGCCTTTTCTACTGTTAAGTTTGAAGGAGGTATTGCTTATTACTTTATTAAGTTTGCTAACTTCAAATATATATTCACCGTGGATGCAGAGTTTGTACCCTTAATGTTGGATGAGCTATGGCAAATGATATACACTATACCATCTATCATAGTATTTAGCTTTTTTATAGCAATCGTACTAAATCAAGAATTTAAGGGCAGGGGCTTGGTAAGAGCAATCTTCTTCCTACCCGTTATCCTTTCCTCAGGTGTCTTGGTGGGCCTTGAAACCAATAATACACTTATGCAGGGACTAAAGGATGTTATAGCAGAAACCTCCAATGCGACCAGTATTACAGATGTGGTGAAAAGCATATTTTTCGCCGAAGGTGCTTACATGGGACCAATCCAATATGTATTTGATGCTGTAGATCGTGTATATGATATAGCCATGTCTTCGGGTATACAGATTATCATATTCCTATCCGGTCTGCAGACAATATCGGCCAGCATGTTTGAAGCAGCAAAAATTGAAGGTGCAACTGCATGGGAAACCTTCTGGAAAATTACCTTCCCTATGGTTAGCTCCTTGATATTAGTCAATGTAATATATTCCATTATTGACTTCTTTGTAAGGTCTGATAATGAGGTAATGAACCATATAAAAGACACTATGACAGCTTCGGTAGAGTACGGAAGGAGTTCAGCCATGGCATGGACTTACTTTGCGATGATTGCTGTAATAATTGCAATCGTATCAGCATTTATATCAAAGAGGGTATACTATTATGATTAAAATGAATATTCTATCAAAAAAATCGAATAAGGTAAAACATGTTAAGAATGAAGCCTTCAAGAGCTTTTGGGAAAGAAACCGGTTATCTAACGGATATTTGCTTAAAAAGACAATAGGTAGAAAGATATTTAAATTTTGTAGGGCGATTATGTTATTCGGATTAGTATTTTTAATAATACAGCCTATTCTTAGCAAGATATCCGTAAGCTTTATGGAGGAGAGGGATTTATATGATGCTACCATTATAAACATCCCAAGGACCTGGTCTACCTCTAATTATGAATTGTCTAGTGAATTAATGAATTACTGGAAAGGACTCGGGCAAACACTATGGATTTCATTATTAGTTGCAGTAATTCAGGTGGCATCTACAACCTTAGTGGCCTATGGATTTGCTAGGTATAATTTTCCGGGGAAAAAGCTCTTGTTTGGTGCAGTTATATTATCAATTGTAATTCCTCCCCAGACTATTCTTACAGCATTGTATCTGAACTTTAGATATTTTGATATTTTTGGAATATTTAAAATGGTTACCGGACAGTCTCTTAACCTACTTAATTCCATATTGCCATACTTAATGATTTCTGCCGGCGCTATGGGATTGAAAAACGGCTTGTACATATTTATGCTTAGACAATATTTTAGAGGTATACCCAAGGAAATGGAGGAGGCTGCTTATGTAGATGGATGTGGTAAGCTTAAGACATTTTTAGTTATCATGCTTCCGGATGCTAAGCCTATGCTTACATCTATATTCTTGTTCTCATATGTATGGCAGTGGACAGATTCCTTCTATTCATCATTGTTCCTACGTAAATTTAATCTCCTATCTAACTCGGTTGCGGGACTAGCAGATAAGCTTATGCAATATATTCAGGATATAAGTAACAGAACTCAATTTCCGTCAACAGCCTATACACAGGCTATTATATCTACAGGTACACTAATGGTTATCGCACCATTAATTATCATATATATTGTTGCACAAAAGGGCTTTGTGGAAAGCCTTGCTCAATCAGGCATAAAGATGTAAAGCTTTATGTTGGGTATTAATTTATTAAAAGGAGGAAAAGTAATGGGGTTTAAGAAATTGCTTGCAGTTCTATTAGTGCTTTCTATGGCTTTTGCTACACTAACAGCCTGTGGAAAGACAGAGGATTCAGTAGATACTTCGGATCCTGCAGGTCAGACAGATGAAAAGCCGGATGTTGTAGAAGAGGTAGATGAAGATCCTACTCCAACACCTACACCGGAGCCACCAAGAGATTTGGGGGCAATCGAAATCAAAGTTGCAGACTGGTATACCACAGGTCAGGCAGAACCTAAGACAGCGAGAGAAGAAGACCAGCTGGCTTATAGAGAGCAGCTACAGGTAGATCATAATTTTACCTTAGTACAGGAAAACATAGCTGCATGGGCTGAGTATGCTGAATTGTTTATTACATCCACTATGGCAGGCGATCCTGCTGCTGATATATTCATTATGGATCCGGCTATGGTTCCGGAGCCTTTGAAGCAGGGATTAATGTATCCTGTCAGCGATCTTCCTAGTTTTAATAACTTCGAAGATGATATGTGGAATAAGGCTGTTAAGGAATCCTATGCACAGAATGGAAAAGTCTTTGCATTCTCTGAGGTTAATGAGTTGCTTGGATTAGGTGTATTTTGGAACAAGCGTCTTTTTGAAGAAGCAGGCCTAGATCCCGATCTTCCATACGATTTACAACAGAGCGGCGAATGGACTTGGGATAAGATGAAGGAATTAGCAATAAAGCTGACTCGTGATACCAATAATGACGGACTTACCGATGTATATGGCTTTACCGGATGGCAGAGGGAAATAGTAAAGGCGGCAGTATTTTCTAACGGTGGTGACTATGTCCGTTATAACGCTGAAACCGGAAGATATGAAAACAACCAAAAATCAGATGAAGTATTGGCAGCAATTCAATTTGCAGTTGATAATTACAATGAAGGATTAATTGCACCTCCACCTGAGGGAGGCTCCTATACTGCATTCATAGATACATTTAAGACCGGTCAGGCGGCTATGTGTCCTGCCGAATGGTATAGGCATACTGATTTTGCTGATATGCAGGACGACTGGGGATTTGTATTCCATCCGATTGGACCTGGTCCCAATGCAAAGATGCAAACCATGTATTTGACCAATCCACGTGTTATGCCTGTTAATATGGATGCACAGCGTGCTGATGATGTAGCTTTTGCTTATAGCAAATGGGTTGGAGAGGTTCCTGGATATGAAGAGGATGAAAGGGATTTATCCTACTATTATGCCAGCGTAAGAGATGCTAGAGCAGTAGAGGAAACAATCGTTCCCATGCTTGACGGAAACGGAGTATTCTCTTTGGTATACATGATACCCGGATTAAGCTTTAAGCATGGTGCTAATGAGGATAATGGAGGATTAGGAGACATCTCCGCTATCGAAATAGCAGACGCAGCCAGTGCTAACTATGATGCATTAATAAATGACTTCTATGAGGATTAGAGTATAGTTTTTACCGGTTATAAGAAAACTACTTACTGATAAATAACATAAAGATCAATACGGCTATTTTTAATGAAATAGCCGTATTGAAACTAATAAAATATACGAAAGTGAGATACCTTCATTATGATCGGACTTAAGGATAAGTATAAAGATTATTTTAAAATCGGAGCGGCAGTTAATTACAGAACAGTTGATACACATAAGGATTTGTTAATAAAGCATTTTAACAGTATAACCTGTGAGAATGAAACAAAATATGACAACTTACAAAAGGAAGAGAATAATTATAGCTTTGATCATGCGGATAGAATTCTAGGATTTGCAAAAGATAATAATATGTTTATGCGAGGCCATACATTTGTCTGGCATAATCAGACACCTGACTGGGTATTTAAGGATGCCACAAGAGATATTCTTTTAGATAGAATGAAGAATCATATGACACATGTTGGGAAGAGATATGAGAAGGATTTTTATTGCTGGGATGTGGTTAACGAAGCAATAGAAGATAAAGGTCATATGTTTTATAGAAAAAGCCCATGGATAGATATAATTGGAGAGGACTTTATGGACCTTGCATTTACCTATGCTAAGGAAATCCTTCCTGAGGCAGATTTATATTATAACGATTATAATGAAAGTAATTTCCCTAAGCGGGATAAGATATATAGGGCGGTAAAGGACATGCTGGATAGGGGCGTTCCTGTGGACGGCATCGGACTACAGTGCCACTGGAATATTTACAGCCCTTCAATGGATGATTTTAAGCGTGCAATGGAGCAATATGCCAAGCTGGGCATAAAGATACAGGTAACCGAGATGGATATATCATTATATGAATTTAAAGATGATTCTAAGCTAGATAAACCAAGTAGTGAATTGATAAGTAGACAGACGGCTTTATATAGAGAAGGATTTAAAATACTTAGAGACTATAAGGATATTGTTGATACCGTTACTCTATGGGGTGTTGCGGATGATGAAACCTGGTTGGATTATTTCCCGGTGAAAGATCGTAAGAATTGGCCTTTACTATTTGATGAAGCTCATGAACCTAAAGAAGCACTATATGCAATTATGGATTTTTAGGCTTTTCTAAGCTTATATATCTAATAATATACAGGAGGAAATTATATGCAGGATTATAAGGCGTATTTAGATGAAACACTTAATTTTGAAGACAGAGCCAAGGACTTGGTATCCAGAATGACCTTAGAAGAAAAGGTATTCCAAACCCTCTATACGGCTCCGGCTATAGAAAGGCTTGGGGTAAAGGCCTACAACTGGTGGAATGAGGCCTTGCATGGTGTAGCCCGTGCTGGAGTAGCTACAGTATTTCCACAGGCAATCGGTCTTGCGGCGACATTTGATGAAGAGCTTTTGGAAGAGGTGGCGGATACTATATCTACAGAAGGCAGAGCAAAATTTAACGCGCAGCAGAAATACGGTGATTATGATATTTATAAGGGCTTAACCTTCTGGTCGCCAAACGTTAATATTTTCCGTGATCCCAGATGGGGAAGAGGCCATGAAACCTATGGTGAGGACCCCTATCTTAGCGGAAGGTTAGGAGTAAGATTCGTTAAGGGTATCCAAGGCAATGACAGTAAATATATGAAGGCAGCAGCTTGCGCTAAGCATTTTGCAGTTCATTCTGGTCCAGAGGACTTAAGACATAGCTTCAATGCTGAATGCTCCACACAGGATTTATATGAAACCTACCTACCTGCATTTAAGGCTTGTGTTCAGGAAGCGAATGTTGAGTCAGTAATGGGAGCATATAATCGTACAAACGGTGAGCCCTGCTGTGGTAGCAAAACCTTACTTCAGGACATCCTTAGGGATGAATGGGGCTTTAAGGGACATATAGTCTCCGATTGCTGGGCAATTAAGGATTTCCATGAGTTCCATAAGGTTACCTCAACACCTGTCGAGTCTGTTGCACTTGCCATGAATAGTGGATGTGATTTGAATTGTGGTAATATGTTTGGAAACCTTCTTCTGGCAGTTAGAGATGGACTGGTAGAGGAAAAGACAATTGATAGAGCTGTTATGAGGCTGGTTACAACACGTATGAAGCTTGGATTATTTGATAATCCCGACAAGGTATCCTTTAACAAGATTGGCTACGACCAGGTAGATACCAAGGAACATTTAGAGCTGAATATAAAAACATCTAAGAAATCAATTGTACTATTAAAAAATGAGGACAAGCTTCTTCCTTTAGACAAATCTAAATTAAAGACTGTCGGAGTTATTGGACCCAATGCAGATAACAGAAAGGCCTTGGTAGGTAACTATGAGGGAACAGCATCAGAATATGTTACAGTATTAGAAGGTATTAAGGAATACCTTGGCGAAGATATAAGAGTTTATTTCTCAGAGGGCTGTCATTTATTTAAGAAATCTTCACAGGCACTGGGAATGGAAAATGACAGAATAGCTGAAGCAAGAATGGTATGTGATATGAGTGATGTTGTTATTGCCTGCTTTGGACTTGATCCTGGCCTTGAAGGCGAAGAAGGTGACCAGGGTAATGAATTTGCCTCTGGTGATAAAAACAGCTTAAATCTACCGGGAATTCAAGAAGACGTATTAAAGGAATTATATAAGAGCGGTAAGCCGATTATACTTGTACTACTATCCGGAAGTGCTTTAAGCGTGCCTTGGGCAGATGAGCATATACCTGCCATTATCCAAGGATGGTATCCCGGAGCACAGGGTGGAAGAGCAATCGCTCAGATCCTCTTTGGAGATTATTCACCGGAAGGAAAGCTTCCCGTGACCTTCTACCGTACCACTGAGGAGCTACCGGAATTTACAGATTATAATATGGCTGATAGAACCTATCGCTATATGAGTAAAGAAGCACTCTATCCTTTCGGATATGGACTGTCATATACAGATTTTGAATTATCTAATGTATCTGTAGACGCAGAGGAAATTATACAGGGTAAGGAAGTGCTGTGTACAGCTAATTTAAAGAATATAGGATCTATGCCAGGTGCTGAAACATTACAGGTATATGTTAAGGTTAAACGAGATGGTGCACCTAACTGGCAACTTAAAGGACTTAAGAAGGTATTCTTAAATCCAGGTGAATTAAAAACAATTTCAATCGAACTGCGAGATACAGCTTTTGGTCTTTATGATAATGAAGGGAATCTACTAATACACGAAGGCGAGTACGAGGTATTTATTGGCACAAGTCAACCAGATGCAAGAAGCATAAGGTTAACAGGCAAGAAACCTTATAGTAAAATAATGCGTTCGAACCAGACAGTAAAATTATAGACTTGATTAATGATAAGGCGAACGCATATGCGTTCGCCTTTCATACCCGTATTTATGTAATAGGAAAGTCATCCTATAACATAGAAATTAAAAAGACAATAGGTGACTAGATATGAACACAGAAAGAAGACTGGGAGGGAAATATGAACTATAATCAATGCTGGCTAAATTACAATCCGATAAGTAATTATCCTGACAAGGAAGTCTTGTCAGATATAGCTATATTCACCGGTGTGAATAAAAGTAGTGCAATCATCGAAAATGCTGTGAATGAGTTAGAGCTTGCTTTAAAAAGGATTCTCAATATAACCATAAACAGGCAACAGCATATAGAGGATGCTAAGCAGGCTGATGCCATACAGACAGGTATAATCCTTATGATTACTAACTCTGAACTCAAGGATGAAGGGTTTATATTAAAGCAAGAAGGTAATCGAATTCTAATCCAAGCAAATACTGAGCAAGGATTATTATATGGAACATTTGATTTAATAAGACGAATCGCCCAGGGAGATAGAATCAAGGAACTTGATATTAGACAAAACCCCAAAAATAATATACGTATCTTAAATCACTGGGATAATATGGACGGAAGTATTGAGAGAGGCTACTCAGGTAAATCCTTCTTTTTTGAAAATGAAGAGCTATTGGTTAATGATAGGACAAGGGATTATGCCAGACTAATTGCATCAGTAGGAATTAATGCAACAGTTATCAATAATGTAAATGTCAGGGGAGCAGCCTCGGAACTGGTTACAGATCGTTATCTTGATAAGCTTCGTACTATGGCAGATATATTTGAAGGCTATGGAATAAAATTATACCTTTCTGCGAATTTTGCTGCACCTATTGAAATAGGAGGGCTATCAGTCTCAGATCCACTAGATAAGGATGTTATAAACTGGTGGGATAAATGTGTAAGAAATATTTATAGCAAAATTCCTAGCTTTGGTGGTTTCTTAATTAAAGCAGATTCTGAGGGGAGACCGGGACCATTTACTTACGGTCGCACTCACGCAGACGGAGCTAATATGCTTGCAAGGGCTTTAAAGCCTTATGGCGGTCTTTTGATATGGCGCTGCTTTGTATATAACTGTCAGCAGGATTGGAGAGATTATAAGACGGATCGGGCCAGAGCGGCATATGATAATTTTATTGGTCTGGACGGTAAGTTTGATGATAATGTAATTCTTCAGATTAAGAATGGGCCTATGGACTTCCAGGTGAGAGAGCCTGTATCGCCTTTGTTTGGAGCACTTAAGAACACAAATATGATACTCGAGGTACAAGCAGCTCAGGAATATACAGGCCAGCAAAGGGATGTTTGCTATCTAATTCCTATGTGGAAGGAAATTCTTGAATTTGAAACCTATAGCAAGAGCGGTGGATCCAAGATATCAAATATAGTATCAGGTAACACCTATAATCAGCTTAATTGTGGAATGGCTGCCGTGACCAATACAGGTAATGATTATAACTGGACCGGTCATGATCTGGTAGCATCTAACCTATATGGGTTTGGAAGATTATCATGGGATACAGAGCTTAGCTCCGAGCAGATAGCAAGAGAATGGATTTTGCAGACATTTCCCCAAGATGAGAGGGTGCATAATGCAGTACTAGATATACTTTTGAAATCCTGGTCTGTATATGAAAAGTATACTTCTCCTCTAGGAATTGGCTGGATGGTAAATCCGCATAGTCACTATGGTGTAAATGTGGATGGCTATGAGTATGACAGATGGGGTACCTACCATAGAGCAGACAGAGACGGCATGGGGGTGGATAGAACCGTAAAGAATGGGACAGGCTACGTGGGACAGTACAATGAGCCAAATGCATCGATGTATGAGAATAAAGAGACCTGTCCTGAGGAGCTCTTACTTTTCTTCCATTACATCAGATATGATTATAGACTGAGTAGTGGAAAGACTCTTATTCAGCATATCTATGATACTCATTTTGAGGGTGTGGAGGATGTTATTAAGATGGCTAAGGATTGGGAAGGGCTAAAAGGACTTGTAGCTTCGGATATATATGAAAGAGTGTCTGCCCGTTTTGAAATGCAGCTTAGTAATGCCAAGGAATGGCGTGATAGAGTAAACACCTATTTCTACAGAAAATCAGGCAAGAATGATGAAAAGGGTAGAAAGATTTATTAAAGAAGTTTTCCCATAAAATTTTCTTTTTATGGCAAATATTGTGTTATAATATTATGTAGAGGAGGGTTGCGCATTAAATTCGACAAATGGCAGCTTTGCGACATCGGTATATCGGAATGACCAAGGGGGGTTAAGGATAATTAGGTAAAACGAATGATCGAAAATAAGAAGGAGGTATTTGAGCAAAATGAGTAAAGAACTAAGAAGCGCAGTGAAACGACTTGCGGTCCTAGTAATGGCTTTTGTGATGGTAACAGCTGCATTTACACCTGCATTAGCTGCACCTGCTAAGAAAGCACCTAGCCTAAACGCTACGGAAGCGACCATCGTTGTGGGCAAAAGCTTTAACTTCAACGTCAATAACAAGATTAAGGGCTCAACATATAGTTGGAGAGTGACCAATGAGGATGTTGCGGTGATTAACGAGAAGAATGGAGTAGTTACCGGTGTTGCTAAAGGAAGTACAAGTGTTTTATGCAGAGTATCCACCGGCACTACAAATTACCTTTTGCGGGGTAAGGTAACAGTATTAAAGCCTGCTGTTAAGGTTACTATAGCAAATCCGGTTGAAGACCTGGAAGTAGGTGAATACTACCGTTTAAGGGCAGATTTATTACCCGAAAGTTCAAATGACATAATTACTTGGACTTCTAGTAATGACAGTATTATTCTAGTCGATAAAGACGGTTCCTTCGCAGCTAAAAAGGCTGGAACAGTTACTATCACAGCTACATCGAAAAGTGACAGAAGCGACAGCATTACCATTAAGGTAGGTGGGGGAGGAGATGTCGTAGATGTTGAAGAACCAGGTGAAGATGATGATAAGCCCGAGGAGAAGCCAGAAGAAGTCAAATTAGGTAAGGTAGTATATGAAGAGAAATTTGAAAGCTCTTTAGGCGGATTCTTTGGCAGAGGTACTGCTGGTTTAAGCCAATCGGTGGCCGGAAGGGCAGCTGAGGGCAAAGGCTATATGGCTGTGGTCGGACGTACAATTAATTGGCACGGAGCTATGGTTGATGTAACTAGTAAGGTTAAACCAGGAGCTACATATCAGGTGACTGGTTGGGTTAGATATACAAGCGGTGCTGATGAGGAGACCTTTAAGATTACACAGCAAGCTGACACCAGAAAAGGTGAGGAATATTTGGATATAACCGGTCAGGTGGCAGTCAAGAAGGGCGAATGGACTAAGTTAACCGGAATCATGGTTGTTGATCCAAGCACTACAAAGAGCCAGGTTTACTTTGAGGCGTTGACTCTAATAGATTTCTATGTTGATCATTTAGTTATTCAAGAGGTTGAAGCTGAACTGATTGAAGATGATCTGCCAGAAATTGAGCCTGCAAAGGTTGGAGATATTGTATATAAGAATGACTTTGAGGGAGATAAAGTACTTAACGCCAGAGCAAATTCAATAAGAACAATAACAGACAAGTTCGCTCGTGGAGGTAAGCATAGTCTAGAAGTAGCTCGTACTAATGCTTGGGACGGAGCTGGAGTTAGCTTCACAGCAGCAAATGACATAGAAATTCTTAGTCTATATGGCAGAACAGTTAAAGCCAGCTTCTATGTTATGTATAACGAAGGTCCTGATGAAGTGAATTTTAAGCTAAATAATAAAATGGAGAAAAAGGATAACTCAGATAACATACTCTCGCAGATAGCAGTTAAGAAGGGTGAATGGACACTAATCGAGGCAGAGTGCTACATTGCTGAAGGTGCTCCTGCTAATTTAATATTTGTCGAGACAGAAGGAAATGATACGCTTACCTTCTATATGGACAATGTAGAATTCAAGGTTGTCAAATAAGCCCGGATTATTAAAAGAAGGAGGAATTTTAGGTGAATAAAAAGCTGTTTAAAAAAGTACTTACAGCTGTCCTTACAGCTGCCTTACTCTTTACGAGTACTGGTGTAGCTTCCTTGAATGCTTCTGCTGCTGATAATGAGAATATACTTGTAAAGGGAGTTTATACCAATTTTCAAAAAGCAACAATGGCTTCACAGACTACTAGGCAGATTAATGCATATGTAGAGCCTGCGAATGCTACAAATCAGGATTTTCAATACAAATCCTCGAAACCTGAGGTTGCTAAGGTTTCAAACACAGGCCTGATTACAGCTCTATCTTCTGGAAAAACCACTATTACAGTGACAGCCCGAGATAGTAGCAAGCAGAAGGAAACTATAGAGATTACGGTTCTTAAAGACTTAATAATTACAAATAAGCATGTGGATTCTGATAATGAAGTCATTATCCTAGATGAAACCGTAGGAAATCTTTACATAGATACTTCTGTTGGAGATGCAGACATATATCTTAGCGGTGTTACAGTCAGAAATATATTAGGAATGGATAGTGGAGATTATTCCTTATATATGTATGACTCCACAGCTAAGGAGCTTAGAATTGATGAGATACCCGGAGAGATTGAATCCTTTGCATCTGATGATAAAAAAGCAAAGGTTCCAAGTCTAATACTGGGGGATAATACCAATATCACAGATCTTAATGCAAGAATCAGCGCAAGCATCCGTCAGGAGGATGGCTCGGCTGTCGAGGGCTTAAGAATCACCCAGTCTGAAGATGGGCATATTACAGTATATCTGGAGAACTATAGTGGTGGGCTTCTTCTGGATGCTTCCTTAGGAGATCTAGAGATTGTTACCACCGGATGTAGGATATCCAATGTAGAGGTAAACGGAGATGAGAACGCTGGTAATGTTCAGCTCACCGATGGCGGAGATTCTGAAATTGAGAATCTGACATTAAATGGTGCGGCTAATGTTAGTCTTGGTGTACCTACAGATGAAGTTAATATTCATTGGAGAGCAAGCGGTGCATCCTTTAGTTCCAATAGTAGTATAGGCACATTAAGAAATGCCGGCAGAGGAAGTAATATCACTCTATCAGGTGAAGTGAACAACCTCGAAGCAAACGGAGAGAACGGTAATATAAATGTTGCTCTCGGAGGATATGTTGGAACAGCTACCATTAATGGAGCTGGTAATACATTGTTGGGAGCTGGAGATGTAGCTGAAGCTTATGTTAATGCTAATAATGCTAGTGTTAGCACCTCAAATACCCTTGTAACCGTCGGATCTGTTGATGGCACCAGAGTAAACGGTAAGGTTGCTTTGGGTGGGTCTACAGTAGCTACAGAACCTCCCGCACCAGGTGGTGGCGGTGGTGGTGGCGGTGGCGGCGGTGTCCCCGGCGTCGGACCCGTAGCACCTGAAGAACCTGAAGAAGACGGAACAATTGAGATTAATTTTGATGATGTTGCAGTTGGTTATACTTATGATGTTATCGGTTATAATGCTGAAGATGCGTCAGCAAAGGTTATCGAGTGGGGTACTAATCAGGTACTTGAAATGAAACCTGCAAATTATCATAATGCTGCAATATTAAAGGTTACTATTCCAGAAGGTAAGACTTTAGGAGATTACGTTAAAATAACCTATAGAGCCTTCTGGGCTGAAGGTGATGTAGCTTGGAAGGATGTTGTGGCTGAAGCAGGAGTTGAATTAACCGATTTATTTGCTAGCGTTGCTTCCAGAAAGATAGGTGGATATAATAGAGCTGCAGGAGCGACAGCAGGATTCCAGGATGAAGAGTTCGAGTTAAAATTAAGTGAATCACTTGCTGGTTTATCAGGAGAAATACAATTTGCCTTAGGTATAAGCTGTAGAGGACATAAATCTGATAATCCTGCTAATACAATTTATTACTTAGATGACATCAAATTAGTACCTGATATGACGGTACCTGTACCAATTAGCGGTTTTATGGTGACTCCTAAGTATTTAACACTAGATCAGAAAGAAAAAGCTGAGCTAACAGCTACAATATATCCTTCTGATTTTACTACAAGTGATGTAATTACATGGATCTCCAGTGACGAAACTGTTGCAACGGTAGATTCTACAGGAAAAGTTACAGCTGTAGGGGCTGGTAAAGCTACTATCACAGGTACAACAGCAATTGATGATGTATCCGAAAGGGCTTATTCAGCAGGATGTACAGTAACTGTAACCAATATGGAAGCATTCTCGCTAAATAGAAGGCACATAGTGCTAGATGTTAACGGTTCTGTAGCACTTACACCTTCCTCAGGTACCAATATTACATGGGGAACAAGTGATCCTTCTATTGCTACAGTAATTAATGGAACTGTTACAGCATTTGAAGATGGTAGGGTAACCATTACAGCAACTAATAATGCAACAGGTAAAAGTGCAACCTGTATAGTTGATGTTAATTCGAAGGCAATACTTATAGAGGATTTCGAAGATGGTGTTAGGGATAGCCTCTTAGTCAATGATTTTGCCACACTTACCATAAGTGAAGATGAGGCATATGATGGTAGGTACAGTCTTCTAATTGAAACAGCCAACCAATATAATGGCATTCAATATGTGTTTACCAATAATACTGCTTCAGCAAAGAAGTATCAGGTTAGTGCGTTTGTAAAGAATGCACAAGCAGATACAGTAAATGTAATGTTATGGCAAAATGGAGCTCCATATAAAACATATGCTAGTAATCCTGCAGTTGGAGATGAGTGGGTTGAATTAAATACCGGCACAGAAAGTAATGCAATCGAGGTTCTTCCAGGTGCATCCGTTACTGCAAGGTTTAAGTCTGATGGAGTATCAAAGTTCTATATTGATAACATTGTAATAACTGATTTGTCAGAGGGTGATGATACTCCTCCTGTAGATCCAGATCCTGTAGACGAAAACCTAATTTTTGAGACAGGATTTGAGGAAGGCGATGATGAACTAGGTAAGGATGGCGGAGTATTTTCATATCCGACAGATATCTTCCATACCGGTAACAGGAGCTTAAAGGTTGTTACGACAGCAAACTACCATGGACCTCAATATACCCTGGATAATTCTGATGGAACAGAGGAGGTTACCTATACTGTATCTTCCTATGTACGTAAGGAAAGTGAAACAGATGTTGCCAGTGTTAGATATAATATGGCTGATGATCCTTGGACAACTTTCGATGATATTGAACTAACAACTGAATGGCAGCTATTTGAGGTTGATATTACTGTTGCGGCAGGAGCCAAGTTAAAATTCAGGCTGACACCAATAGATGCATTGAGTGCTATAACCTACTATGTAGATGATTTTAAGATTGTAAAGGCTACTAACACAGTTGCAGAGAAGTACTTTACGGACTTCTATATTCTACAGGACCATGTATATACCGGAAAGGTTACTAAATATCTAGATGGAACCAATTTTAGAGGCTTAGCTCAAGCAGGTGGTGTAACCGGCGACGAAGTTTTAGATAAGTTTAATTCGTGGACAGGAATAAAAGAGGTAGTTAAGAGTTATGAAATTACCGTTGAGATTATTTCTGCCCAGGCTACAACCGGAAGTGCGATTACTGCAGATATATTAGTTCAGAACAAGTCTAATGAGGGCTGGAATAATAGTTCATACAAAACATACAGCCTTAACTTTGGTAATGAAGATATTATAGCATCTACAAAGCTGACAAAGACTGTGGTACTTGCAGAGGAGACCTGGCATACGGGAGACATATTGGCCGGACAGATGGCGGTTGAGCTTAAGAACATTAAAGATGGCACAACACCGCAAGTAAAGGTTACTATTAAGGTTATATCAAATGATAAGAAGTAATTGACTCTTATCTAGTCAGAAGTGATACACTATACACCTCCAATGTTAGGGAAATGACCTTACATAGGAGGTGTTTTAGTATTGCAGATAAATAGACCACCTACTATGCATGTAGGTGATATTGAGGTAAATTAGCACATACCCCTTGAAAACAATCTATTATATTAGTATACTGACTATATTAACTAATAATGAGAATAATAATAACATCAAATAGAAAGGAAACGAGCCTATGGATATGACATTGCGTTGGTTTGGTAAAAAACATGATAGTGTGAAGTTGGAGGATATCAGGCAGATACCCGGAGTATCCGGTGTAGTCTCTTCTTTACATGATATTCCAGCTGGAGAGGCATGGAAGCTAGAGGATATTCTAGAGCTTAAGAAGGAAGTGGAGGCAGCAGGTCTAAAACTTATTGGAATTGAAAGTGTGAATATTCATGAGGATATTAAGATTGGACTTCCCTCAAGAGAGCAATATATTGAGAATTACAAGATTTCGCTTGAGAATCTTGGTAAGGCTGATGTTCATATGGTGTGCTATAATTTCATGCCTATCTTTGATTGGACAAGAACCGATCTTGCTAAGGAGCTTGAGGACGGTTCTCATGTTCTGGCTTATGACGAGAATATGATTAAGGGCCTAAAACCTGAGATGATGTTCGAACGTATGGAGAAGGAGAGCGGAGGCTTTATCCTTCCTGGTTGGGAGCCTAATCGTAAAGATGAGATTATCGATTTATTTGAAAAGTATAAGGGTGTTACAGCCGAGAAGCTTATGGCTAACTTGAAATATTTCTTGGATGCCATAATGCCTGTATGTGAAAAGTATAAGATTAAGATGGCGCTTCACCCCGATGATCCTGCATGGTCTGTATTTGGCTTACCAAGGATCGTGACAAGTGAGAAGGCATTAGAGGAAATCGCCTCTTTAAACGATAGTATATATAATGGCTTTACCTTATGTAGTGGTTCCTTGGGTAGTAACCTAAAGAACAATATGCCTGAAATTATAAGAAATCCTAAGATAAGCAAGAGAATTCATTTTGCTCATCTAAGGAATATGAAGTTTGATTCTGATGGAGTGTTTCATGAAAGCTCACACCTATCCTCAGATGGTAATTTCGATATGTATGAGATAGTTAAGGCGCTTCATGATATTGGCTTTGATGGAGTAGTACGTCCCGACCACGGTAGGATGATCTGGGGTGAGCAGGCAAGACCGGGCTATGGTCTATATGACAGGGCACTTGGTGTGACATATCTGAATGGATTATGGGAAGCCATCAGAAAGAATGATAAGCCTAGCAAGTAATTGATAGAACAAGGAACAAAGCAAAATGATCTTCTTGTGATAGTAGGGAAGTATTTGCATATTACATGAAATATGATTGTTAAGAAAGGTTGTGGAGCATGAGATTGGTAAATTATAATTCCACATGGCATGATAAAGGCTATGAGCTTCCCGGGTATGACAGAGATAGGGTAAGAGAAGCGACCAAGGAGAACCCTAGCTGGATCCATTTTGGAGCAGGGAATATCTTCAGGGGCTTTCCGGCAGCAGGACTTCAGAAGATGCTTGATGAGGGAAGCTATGATAGAGGAGTTATTGTCAGTGAGGGCTTTGATTATGAAATCATAGATAAAGCATATAAGCCTTATGATGATTTAAGTCTTTTGGTTGTCCTTAAGACTAATGGAAATATTGAAAAGAAGGTTATAGGAAGCGTCGTAGAATCTATTAATGCTGATGCATCTTTGGAGACAGAGTGGGAGCGTCTACAGGAGATATTTTGTAAGCCCTCATTGCAGATGGTGAGCTTTACTATAACAGAAAAGGGATATAGCCTGGTTGATTCTACTGGTGATTACCTAGGTGTTGTTATTAATGATTTTAATACAGGACACAAAAACCCCATGCATCTTATGGGTAAAATTACAGCCCTATTATATGAGAGATATCTTGGAGCGGTAGGAACTTCCCAATCAGAAGCTTCTGCTAAGCTTCCAGTTGCTATGGTGAGCATGGATAATTGCTCCCATAATGGAGACAAGCTCTTTGCTGCAGTAGAAGCCTATGCCAAGCATTGGGTTAAGAATGGCTTTATAGAGGAAGGCTTTCTTGCTTATGTTAAAGATAAAAGTAAGGTGGCATTTCCTTGGAGTATGATAGATAAGATTACCCCAAGGCCCGATGATAAGGTTAAGAAGCTCCTTGAGGAGGATGGCTTTAAGGATACGGAGCTGATTATAACCTCTAAGAACACTTATACGGCACCATTTGTAAATGCAGAAGAGACAGAATATCTTGTAAT
>LSQX01302229.1_pt2 | contig 31744 bp, 28 predicted proteins | sample 654561 | NCBI WGS metagenome assembly LSQX01 (sample SAMN04489861, study PRJNA283612) | anaerobic digester metagenome | isolation source: 4 biogas reactors fed with cattle manure at either 37C or 55C with and... | place: Denmark: Kongens Lyngby | collected 2014 | reverse complement strand
GGCACGTGCTCGTGGTCGAAGGTGACCACGTCGACGGTCTCGGCGAAGGCATAGACAGTCTCGGGGTCCCGGTAGTCGCCAACGGCATCGGCGGCACGCTCTGCGCTCGAGCCCTCGGTCTCGGCGAGCACGCTGAGGCGCATGCCCAGGTTAATGGCGGGTGGCACCATCATGCGTGCGAGCTGCCCACCGCCGATGACCCCGATGCGAATGATGCCCGTGCTCTGCGATGCCATGCCTCCATTCTGCCGCACCCGCGCACTTCGTGCGGAGCCGCTGCACCGTGCAGGTAGTTGACGAATATCAACTATCGACATATAGTTGACATTTATCAACTGACCATAGGACCTGCACGCCCGCACATGACACACGCCAACACCCCCACTCAAGAGCCGCTCACCGGCCCTGTCTCTTATACCACCGGCGGCGCCGGCCCCGTGCCGAAATCGAAGCCCGGCCCCGACACTCGCTCGGTTCCCCTCGTGCTCAAGGGTCGAGCGAAGGGCCTTGCGCTCACTGCGATCTTCTTGAGCAGCTTCGTGTCGATGATCTCGATGAACGTCGTCGGCACCTCGATGCCGCGCATCATCGCCGACATCGGCGGCACCCAAGCCAGCTTCACCTGGGTCGTCATGGCGACCACGCTCTCGTCGGCCATCTCGACCCCCATCTGGGGCAAGCTCGCTGACCTCACCAACAAAAAGATCCTGATGCAGCTCGCGATTACCGTCTTCATGGTGGGCACCATTTTCTCAGGCATGGCGAATGACCCGAGCTGGCTGATTTCGTTCCGCGTGGTGCAGGGCCTCGGCGTTGGCGGCCTCGGCGTGCTCGGCCAAATCTTGCTCGCAGAAATCTTGAGCCCCATCGAACGCGGCAAATACATGGGCATCATGGGCGCTGTCATGGCCGTCGCAACCGTCGGCGGTCCGCTCATCGGCGGCCTCTTCACCGACACCATCGGCTGGCGCTGGAACTTCTACGTCGCAGTCCCCTTCGCCATCGCCGCCCTCATCATGCTGCAGATCACGCTGCGCCTACCCACCGAACGCAAAAAGGTGACCATCGACTACGCCGGCATCGTGCTGATCTCGACCGGCTTCTCGAGCCTGCTCATCTGGATCACGCTCGTCGGCAGCGCCTTCGAGTGGGTGTCATGGCAAACCGCGACGATGGTTGGCGCCGGGCTCCTCCTGCTCGCAGTCGCCGTGTTCGTTGAGTTGAAGGCGAAAGAACCGCTGATTCCTCTGACGATGTTCAAGGATCGCACCTTCACCCTCTCAGTGTTGGCCTCAGTGTCGGTGGGCGTCGCAATGATCGCCACCATGGTCTACATCGGTCAGTACATGCAGATCGCACGCGGTCGCAGCGTGATCGAATCAAGCCTCTTGTCGCTGCCGATGGTCGCTGGCCTGCTCATTTCATCGACTATCGTCGGGCAACTCATCAGCCGCTACAACAAGTGGAAGGCCTACGTCGTCACCGGCGCAATCGCCCTCTTCGTTGGCGTCGTGATGATGGGTCAGCTGCGCTACGACACCTCGTTCTGGTACGTCGGCGTGTCGCTGTTCGTGCTTGGTTGCGGCGTCGGCATGACCATGCAGAACCTCGTGCTCATTGTGCAAAACACCGTCGCACCCAACGACATGGGCGCCGCCTCGAGCGCGGTCACCTTCTTCAGAACGCTGGCCGGTTCGGCAGGCATGTCGGTCATGGGCACCATGCTCGGCCACCGTGTCATCGACCTGCTCACCGAGGGATTCGCGAAGCTCGCCGCCACCAACCCTGAGGCGCTCGTCGGGTCTGATGCGCTGCGCGAAGGAGCAATTCCCAACGTCAGCGAACTCAACCCAGCGCTCGCGGTGGTCGTCGAAGAAGCTTACGGGCAGGCGATCGGTGACATCTTCTTAGCCTCTGCACCCGTCGCGCTGCTCGCGATTGTTGCGGTGATTTTCTTGCCGAACGTTCCGCTGGGCAATAAGAACAACGCACAGCGCAAGGCGGCCCAAGTGTCAACGCAGACCGGTTCGATCGACCAGATTGCGTAGAGTGAAACTATGAGCGAACACGCTGATGTGGGCCGCGCGGACGGTGTGGTTGGTGTGGCTGGTGTGGCTGGTGTAGCCGCTGCGGCCGACGCGGTCAGCGCGGCTGGCGCCAGTGGTGCGGGTGGGTCGGCTACCGGCGGGGGTAGCGCGGGTAGCGCGGGTAGCGCAGCCGGCGCGGGTAGCGCGGGTAGCGCGGGTAGCGCAGCCGGCGCGGGTAGCGCGGCTGGCGCGGGTAGCGCAGCCGGCGCGGGTGGGCCGGCTACCGGCGCGGGTGGCGCGGGTCGGCCCGCCGCCCATGGCGGTCAACCGGTCGTCGGCAATACCGAGCCGGGCCGTGCTCGCGACGAAATGATTCCCGACATCATCTCTGAGTTCTCGCAAGTTTTCGCGGCCGCCCGCAGCCGCTGGGCCCGCTACGCCGAAGACATTCACCCCGACCTGCGCGGGCCCGGCCTCATGATCTTGCAAACCATCATTCGCCGGGGGCCGATCACTGCCACCGGGCTCGGCGGGATTCTCGACATGGACAAGGCCATCATCAGCCGCCAAGTGGCGAAGCTACGTGAGTACGGTCTGGTCGATGCGCGCGCCGCCGAGTCAGACAAGCGGGTGACCCTGCTTACCGCGAGCGCTGCGGCGCAGGCCGCAACCGATCTCATGCACGCCCGCACCGCCCAAGAACACAGTGTGCGGTTCGCCGACTGGAGCGACGACGAACTCGAGCAACTGCAGACCATGCTGCACCGGTTCAACTCGTCTGCCGACGGGTTGCGCGGCGAGGGGCCGGCGCGACGGTGCGCGCGCGAAGAATCCGCGGCAGGGCCGTCGGACAACACCTAGGTCGCCGCGAGCATGCCGTCGCGTCGCTCCGTCAGGCCACTGCGTCGCGTCACTTTGTCAGCCCACTCCGTCAGGCCACTCCGTCACGCCACTGCGGTCGGAGATCAACGCTCAGTCGGCGAAATTCTGGCCAAGTCTCCGACAGTGGCAGAATCTCCGACCGAAGTAGGGGCGGCGGGGTGCGAGGTGACTGGGGTGGTGAGGTGACTGGGATGCGAGGTGACGGGCTACTGGTAAGCCGCGGCGAGCGGGGGCGAGCAGGCAGAGTCGCGGCAAGCGGGCACGAGCAGGCCGAGTCGCGGCGGGGTGGACGGACTACGAGTAAGGTGCGGCGAGCGAGCACGAGCGGACTAAGCTGCTGCGAGGATCAGCGAGTAGGCCGAGCAGGCACCAGCAGGCCGAGTCACTGCAAGCCGAGCAGCTGCGAGGATCGGCGAGCCGCTCGCGGGCTGTCTGATCCTCGCCCCCAAAAACCCACGAACGACGCGCAACCGCCACGCGCGACTCACAGACCCGAATACGCGTGCAGACCCTTGAAAAACACGTTCACGATGGTGAAGTTGAAGATCACCGCGGTGTAGGCAACGATCGACAGCCACGCAGAGCGGGTGCCGCGCCAGCCGCGGGTCGCGCGGGCGTGGATGAACCCGGCGTAGAGCACCCAGATCACGAACGTCCACACCTCTTTGGTGTCCCAGCCCCAGTAGCGGCTCCAGGCGGCTTCGGCCCAGATTGATCCGGCGATGAGCGTGAACGTCCAGAACACGAAGCCGATGATCGCCATGCGATACGAGAGATCTTCGAGACGCACCTCATCAGGGAAGCTCCTCATGAACCGCAACGTCTCGGTTTCGCCCTCAGTGGCGGCCTTCGCGGCATTGACGCGGCGAGTCTGCAGCAGCTGCAGCACCGACAACCCGAACGAAAGTGTCAAAAACCCGACCGCGAGCACCGCGACAAGAATGTGGATGATCAGCCAGTACGAATCAAGCGCCGGCGGCAGCGGAACCACCGCCACGTAATAATTCATCTTCGTCAGAATGAGAAACAGCACCGTCAGGCCGGTGACAAGCGCGCCCAAGAAACGCAGGTCGACAAAGAACTGCACGAGCAAGAAAATGCCCACGATCGCGACCGTTGCGGTGAGCGCAAACTCGTACATGTTCGCGAACGGAACCCGCTCAGCAGCAAGCCCGCGCAGCGCTGCGGCGGCGACGTGCAGAATGAAGCCGAGCACCGTCAGCGAGAAGCCGATGCGCAGCGAGCGGCTGCGCGGCAGGGCGGTCTTTTTGCCCGATTTTGCCGCGGTGTGCGCGGTGGTGCCTGCGGTGTGTGCGGTGTGTGCGGTGCCACCAGCACTTGCCACGTCACTGCTGCGATTGGCCAGATCGACCGCATAAAACACGAAGGCCATCGAATAGATGACTACCGCCGAAAACAGGGCGATGGTTGAGAACTCTTCGAGTTGTTCGATCGATTGCAGCACAATTAATTAGCCTAACCCGCATTCATCTGATCTGTCTGAGAGATTGCACGGATAGGTGCGATGTGTGGGCTGCTATTCGGGTCAGGCTTGGGTTTCGTGTGGTGACGAAGCTCAGCGACGAGGATCGCCCGCCGCCCACACAACCCTCGCTGTTCATGCGGTTCGGCCGTGCTGCGCTTGCCGCCGGGGTTAGCTCCAGAGGGTCGTGTAATCGTGACCGAGCTCGCGCACAAGTCCGCGCAGCGTCGGCAGTGACAGCCCAATCACGCAGCTGGGTGCGCCCTCGATGCGTTCGATGAAGGCCCCGGCGAGACCGTCGATCGCGAAGCCACCCGCGAGTTCAAGCGGTTCGCCGGTGGCCACATAGGCCTCGAGTTCTGCGTCGCTGATGTCCGCCGAGAGTGTCACTTTGGCGGTGTCGACCGCGCCGGCGGCCCCGCGTGTTTCACCGCCCGTGTGGTCGATCACCCAGTGGCCGGAGTGCAGCACGCCAGTCTGCCCGCGGTGCTGTTTCGCTCGCGCGAGCGCGACCTCAGGTTGGTGGGGTTTGCCAAGAATCTCGCCGTCGAGCAAAAACGCGCTGTCGCCGCCGAGCACCAGACCGTCGATCTCGGCCCCGTGCCTACGCACCACGTCTTCGGCTTTCAACCGGCCGAGGTACTCGGTCAGCTCTGGCGCGGTGAGCGGCCTGCCCAACTGCTGCTCGCGCGCAGTAACCTCGGCATCTTCATCGACCTCGGGCGAGAAACAGACTGGCTCGATGCCAGCCGCGCTCAGCACAGACAGACGCGCGGGCGAGGTAGAGGCGAGATAGAGGCGCATGGCCTCAAGCCTACGGTGTGCGAGGTGTGGGCTGATCCTCGCCCCTTTGCTGCCCTGCCCCTCGTGCTTTGCGCCGCCCGGCCCCGTGGTTCCCCGCCCCAGCCGCGACCCTGCCCCAGCGTTACAAGCACCGATCTGCCATTAACAACCTGCTTTCACCCGATTCGGGGTTGTAGAACGCAGATCGGTGGGGCAAGGGCGGACGGTGGCCTTGGTCGCGGTCGCACCGGGCCACGGGCGGGGGTCAACCGGCGCCCGATACCGCGGCAACGGCGAGCGGCGGCGCAGGCAAGCACCGCGTGCGAGAATAGTCGTCATGGCTCACACCAACGGCGACCCACACACCTCGGGTAACGCCCACACCCCCGGAACCCCGCTCGCACCAGGCGACCTCATCGAGCTCGACGTCACCGGCATCGCCCACGGTGGCATCTGCGTGGCCCGACACGAGGGCCGGGTCGTATTCGTGGCCGACACGATCCCGGGCGAGCGAGTGCTCGCCCGCGTCACCGAAGCGCGCAAGAAGTCATTCGCGCGGGCAGCGACGGTCTCGGTGATTGACGCGAGCGCCGACCGCCGACCCCACATTTGGCCCGAAGCTGCCCTCGACCGCGACCCCGACGAGCGAGCAGGCGGAGCCGAGTTCGGCCACATCGCCCTCACACGCCAGCGCGCGCTCAAGGCAGAAGTGCTCGACGACGCGCTACGCCGCTTCGGAGGTCTCGACGACACCGCAATCAGCCGCGCGACCGACGGCACCGGAGTCGTCATCGAGGCAACCCCCGGCGATGACGAAGCGAACGGCCTCGGATGGCGCACACGGGTGCGGTTGCACATCGACGAAGAGACGGCAGAGGTTGGCCCCTACGCTGCGCGCAGTCGCCGCGTGATCCTCGTCGAATCACTGCCACTCGCTGTAGAAGAAATTAACTTTATCGCGCCACTTGGCGAAGAGATGACCGAGCTCGAAGCTGTCGACCTGATCGCCCCGAGCGCCGACGACCCGCGCATGCTCGTGAGCTACCCAGGCGAGCGTGCCCGCGCAGGCGAGAATGATCGCGTGCGTGAACTGGTCGGCGACCGCGAGTTTCTGGTGCGCGCCGGCGGTTTTTGGCAGGTGCATCGCGAGGCTCCGAAAGTGCTGTTCGAGGCGGTGCGTGACGCAATACACGAGCTGATCGACGCCGGGCGCTTCGACCCCACCGCGACAAACCTCGACCTCTATGGGNNCCGGCAGCCACCGACGACGCAGCCGAAAACCTCGCCGGGCTCGTCGGCGCGCTGGCCGTGACCTCGCGCGTCGACCGCTACCTCGCAGACCTCGTGGCCGCGTCGGCCCCGGTGCGCGACCGACTGCGCCGTGCGACGATCGTGCTCGATCCGCCCCGCTCCGGAGCAGGCGGTGAGGTGTGCGCCCAGCTCGGTGAGCTGCAGGCCGCGAACCTGGTGTACGTCGCGTGCGACCCGGTGGCGCTCGCACGTGACACCAAGACGCTACGAGAGCACGGCTACGAGTTGGCTTCGCTGCGTGGGTTTGACCTGTTTCCGCACACCCATCACCTCGAGGCACTCGCGGTCTTTACGCGCTAGCGTTACGCGTTCGCACAATCTAGCGGGTGAGCGGGTGATCAACCATTTTCAGCTCACCGTCGACTTCAGCCGCATCAAGCAAGTCATCTTCGGTCGGACGCGGATCACGACCCGCCAGAATGCCAAAAACGAGCGCCGCGATGACCGTGGCGAACGCAATAATGCCAAACGGATTGCACAGGGCGATCGACATCGCCACCCAGCCGTCACCCCACAGCTGGCTCGTGATGGTAACTAGCTCACCATTTACCAAATCGGGAACAGTGAAACCGAACGCGAGCGCGCACGCCCACGAAAGCGCGAGGGCAACATAGAACTTGCGCGGCACATGACGGCCGCGAGCCTCAGCCACCGTCGCGCGCTGCTGCGCAAATAGATGCAGCACAAGATAGGGAACACCGATCGCGGGCACGTACCACCAGGTCAACTCTCCGCCGACGCCAAAGGCCCACCGGCCAATGCTCATGAAGAGCGCACAAACGAGACCAACAGAACCAAGAAGCAGATTTCGCACTGACACACTCTTAATGGTAGTCTTCTACGGTTGCCATTTCACCGTGGCAGCGCGCCCCGATAGCTCAGTGGTAGANNGGGATCGAGCCCCGCCTCAGCTACTAGGGAGTCACAACAAAACCCCTGCTGTTCGCGGGGGTTTTGCTGTAGGCGGCACACCGCCTCGTTGGCACCGTTATGAGCCTTCGATGATTCGCTTCATCGCGGCGAGTGTAGCCGGGATGCCAACCTTCGCTGCCGCTTCTTGCTGCACGATCTGTGCGTGAGCATCACTACCAAACAACACGTCAAAATAGGCTTGACCCTCGCGCGTAAACTCCCAGGTCTCGGTGAGCTCAGTCAACGGTCCACCTGTCGACTCAGTGCTCGCACCTGCGGTGGACTCTGCATTGTCGCTAACACGATCGCTGATCTCACGCATGGTGTAGGTCCAGTTCACGCGGCCGGGACCGACGCTCCACCCGAAGGCGCGGCCCTCTTCTGCCGCCACAACCTGACTGCGTGTCTCCCAGGTTCGCTGCGGTGTCTCATTACGGCCCGTGAACCAGGCGCCCACGCGAGCCGAGTCACCTTCATCCCACCAGCATGCTTTGCAGACCGGCGACCACTCACCAGTGCGCGTGATGTCAGTGACAAGCTCGTACACCTGTTCTGGTGTTGCAGCGATTGTGATCGATTCGGCATAGGTGAGCGGTTGGGTCATGCAATCACACTATCGCCGCTGCATCGAGACTGGGCAGTAAACGCGGCTTCCCGTCGCGCAGCCCAGCCACAACCGCCCAACCAAGGCTTCACTTCATGCAGGCGGGCTACACCGTCGCAGCGACCGGGGCGGTGAGCGCCGCTCGCGCCATCGCGGTAAGCACTGCTGCCGCCTGCGCCCCACCGGCACGCGCGCTGTGTGGAGTCGAGTTCAAGAGCCCGATTGTTGCGAGCAGCCGAGTCTGCACCTCAGTGGGGCTGAACTCGGGATGCAGCGCGACGAGCACCTGCTCCCACTCACGCAAGTACTCCCGTTGTAATCGGCGCACCTTACGATTTGCTTCGGCAGGCAGGCTCGAGAGCTCACGGTCTTGCAACAAAATGATGTCAGGTTCGGTCGTCGCGAATTCAACGTGAAACGCAATCAACTCATCGAGGGATTCTTCGTGCGAACGATCATCACCCGTAATCTCGAGACACCCCGCAAGTAGGCGTGTGCTGACGTCGACAAGCAGTTCACCAAGCAGAGCTTCTTTGCTTGGAAAGTAGTTGTACAGCGCCGGACCGCTCATGCCCACGGCCTCACCCAGTTCAACCGTCGACACGGCAGCGTACCCGCGCTCGGCAAACAGTTGCGCGGCCGCACGCATCAGCGCTGCGCGCCTATTGGCCTTCTGTGTTGCCCGCCACGTCGCTGCCACGTCTTACACACCTCTTCTGTCGTTCATTCACACAATATAGACCAATACAAAGCGCCCGGGCGCTCAAGTGGCGCGCCAACGACGGGGCAACGGTACCGCGACCCTGCCCAACACGCACCACCCAAGCAACCCGAGCGAATCGAACGACCCGAGCGAATCGAACGACCCGAGCAGCCCAGCTACCCGAGCCGCTCCATGCGGCCCCGAGGCTCAGTCAAGGTCAAGAAAGATGTCGGGGTACAGCTCTGAGTCGGGCGTGCCGGGCACCGCCGCATACTTCGAGAAGTCGGTGACACCCTGCTCACGCAGCACGTCTTCCATCACCACAGTTCTGCCGGTGTATTCACGCGATGGTTGAGTCAGCACTGCATATGCCGCGTCTGAGCAGACCTCGACCGTGCGTGATGTGCGCATCATGTCGTCACCGCCAAGAACAAACTGCACTGCCGCAGTCGCGACAGTCGTCTCGGGCCAGATCGCGTTCGCCGCGATGCCATCGTCAGCAAATTCCGCGGCAAGACCGAGGGTGACCATGGTCATGCCGTACTTGGCGAGCGTGTAGCCGGTGTGCGCGCCGAGCCACTTGGGGGTGAGGTTGAGGGGCGGCGAGAGCGAGAGGATGTGTGGGTTCTCGGCCTGCTTCAGGTAAGGAATCGCTGCCCGCGAAAGCATGAAGGTGCCGCGCACGTTCACGTCTTGCATGAGATCGTACTTCTTCTCGGCAAGGTCGATTGAACCCGACAGGTCAATAACGCTCGCGTTGTTGATGACGATATCGATGCCACCGAACTCTGCGACGGTGAGTTCGATCGCCCGTGCGATGTCTTCATCGTTACGCACATCACCGTGAATAGGGAGGGCATTGCCGCCAGCTGCTCGAATCTCTTCAGCAGCAGTGTGAATCGTGCCCTCAAGCTTTGGGTGTGGGTCGCTCGTCTTCGCAATGATGGCAACGTTGGCCCCATCGGCTGCAGCGCGAAGCGCGATCGCAAGGCCGATACCGCGGCTGCCGCCGCTCATCAAGATTGTTTTGCCTGCCAGTGACATGGGCTCTCCTTTGAACTAACCGCCCGGGCGATGCGGCACATTTCAATTACCGTTCAGTAATCGTAATGAAAATCTACCACCCGAAGGCGATCGCCGCTACCCTCCAGAGCCCAAACACGCAGGCCACTACCACCGCACCATAAATAGCGAGTGTCAGTTTGCTGCGACGCCGCTCTCGTCGTTCAAGCGAGGGCAGCCCATCACGGCCCGAACGCACAGCCACCGGCTGCCCCACCGGAGCAGGGCCGATCTCTCGGTGCACCGCGTCCATACCTGTTTGTAGAAGCACCTCAGTGTTCGGTCGCGCACCATAGCTCACCGGCAGTCCTTGCGTGAGCCCACGTTCCCCACTTGGAAGCGCCTCCCAAGGCATCATTCCCGGTGCAGGGGCGATCGGCCTGGAGGGGTCGAGCCCCGGCCCACCTCGGTATGGCAGCACTTGATTGACGCCAGTTACTGGTTCGTCGACGGCGCTTCCGCCGGTTCCCGAGTAGGTGACATACCCAGATTGGGTAGCCGCGGCGCCTGACTGGCTAGCTGCGGGTGGGTGTGCAGCATCAGTGGGTTGCGCAACCGCGATCGTTCGATCATCTATCTCGTCAGCCTGCGCGTATCGCCCTCGACGTGGCCCGCGCGTGGTGCTCTCACCACCGGCAGCACCAGCACCGGTGGCAGCACTGGCAGCATCAGCCGGCTCATTCGGGGGAGCATTCACGACGACGGTCGCATCGTTCACAACGACGGTCTCGTCGATGTGGTTCACGACGACGGTGGCGTCATCAATATCTTTTGACCGCTCGCTCATCTCACCCTCGGCCTCGTGATCTCGATCGTTTGTCCATCGGTCAGGTCGTCTTCGGGCACAGGCATCGGCACTCCCCCAGAAACAATATCTACGAGGATCGCCGTCACGTTGTCTCTTCCGCCAGATGCAAGCGCACGACGTATCAGCTCGTCGACCACCGAATCGGTGCGTCCGCCAGCGGCAAGCAAGCCGTTCAGTTCATCATCGTCAAGCTCTGAGGTCAACCCATCTGAGCACACCAGCAACCGCGATCCGGTCTCTAGCGGCAACAGCCAGGCGTCGTGACGATCATCGTCGCTGCCGAGCGCGCGAGTAATAATGTTGCGCGGTGTTGCCGCACCCTGCTGGTCGCCTTCGGCGAGTCGTTCAGATCTCAACGAGTGATCGACAGTGAGTTGCCTCAGCTGGTTGCCGCGCTGCAGATACACCCGCGAGTCGCCAATGTTCAGCACGTACCAGTGCGCGACACCCTCATGCTGAATGCGAATCGCCCCGGTCAGCGTGCAGCCAGCACCGCGTTCGCTTCGAGCCGATATCGCGCCCACACGCGAACGCGCCTCGTCGAGGGCCTGCTCAATGCTGCGCACTGACGCCTCACCCGGTCCAGTGAACTGCTCGCTAAAAGCCGAAATCGCTGCTTTGCTTGCCGCTGCACCAAACTCATGCCCGCCCATTCCGTCGGCAACGATGAAACAGGGGTCTGCCGCAAACAGTGCGTCTTCGTTGAGTTCACGTCGATTGCCCCGGTCGGTTCGCGCTGCGACCGACAGAGAGGGCGAGGTATCGACGCCAAACAACATCACGCAGCGTCACCACCGGGGCGCAGCTTCACTTCGAGCGTGCCGAGCAGCAGTCGCGTGGTCGCCTGGGTGGGCACCCGCGGGGCAAGTTCGGTCTCGGCGCCGCTGTCTGAGATGAGCACGAGGCCGTTAGTTGAGCCGAGGTCTTCGATCGTCCACACGTCACCATCAAAGCGCAAACGGGCGTGACTCTTTGAGAGCGTGCGAGTGGCGTCAGGAATAGCAAGTGCGAACGCGCCGTCGATCGCTTCGGGCCGCCGCCCCACGATGGTGTCGTTCTCAAGGTTCAGTTCAGTGCCGTCTGCGAGTTCGAGCACCCAATTGAATGATGGTTTTCGAGCAACCACGATGGTGCGGTCAAGGTCTTCAGAGTTCGACCCGGTGATGATGGTGGCATCGTCAATCGCGCTGCGACCGGTGATGCCGGTCGGCTTAAATACCGAGCTGGCAGCAGCCGGGGTCACGACCGCGTGCTTCCCGTAGGTGGTTGCCGGGGTCGACGGTGCGTGTGGTGAGATCGGGGCAGAGTCGGTCTGGTTGAGCGAAGCAGCCTGCGGTTGCATCGCCTCAGTCGCCACTGCCACAGGAGCAGGTGGCGGCGGTGGAATCACCGGCGCAGGCGCAGTCGGGGGTGCAGTCGCGGGCTGCACAGGCTGCGCTGCGGGCGGCGCGACGGGCGCAGCTGGCGGGGCGGGCGGCATCCCAGCCGCAGGCGGCACAGGTGCAGGCGGCACAGGTGCTACAGACCCAGCCGGGGCCGGTGGTGCAGCGGCGAACGGGTGCACCGGCGGCGCGGGGGCCGCGGGTGGCGGCACCGGCGCCTGCACAGGTCGTGAGGCCGCTGTCCACGAGAAGGGTGCGGGGGCAGATTGCTGGCCGAGTGGAACCGCCGGGGGAGCCTGAAAAGCCTCGGACGCGAGACGCTGATATTCAGCTTCGGTATCGCCTCCCAGTGGCCCTGCTGGTGAAGACCCGGGGGCGGGTGCTGCCGGCGAGGGTGAAGCTGGCGTCGCCGCTCCACCAGTCGGCGGTGTCACGACGCTCTCGGCGGCAGCCCACGGTTGCTTCGCAGCCGAACCGGCCGCGGGAGGAGCAGCAGGCGCTACCGACTGCGCGGCGGGCGGGGTGACACCTGCGGCCGGCGGTGGTGGCGGCGGTGCGAAGACCTGAGTTGCAGGCTGTGCACCGGCATTATGTGGCGCGGGAGGCTGAACGGGGTGAGACGCAAGTGTGCCGGGCGCATAGGCGGGCTGGCCCATGGGTTGAGCCCCGTGCTGGGCAGCGGGCTGGCCCGCTGGCTGAGCACCAGGTTGCGCGCCGTGCGCACCGTGCGCACCCACGCCGGGCTGACCCGCAACGGGCTGGCCCACAGCAGGCACGCCCGGCTGCGGCGCACCTGGTCGCGGTGCATACTGCCCTGCAGCCACACCACCGGCGCGCACCGGTGCGGTCTTGTCGATGTGGTTAGCGAGAAGCATCGCCCAGAGTGGTGCGATGAAGACACCAAGCACGGTGTATCCAGTTCCAGCGCCGTATTGGGTGTTGATGCGGTGCATCGCGATAATCAAGAAAATGAATGGCACGATGCTGAAGCCGACAAACGACAGCAGCACGACCCAGCCTGGCAGGCCAGCGCGCTCGAGCAGCTTCCACTGGTTCCAGATCGGAATCCAGCCGTCAGTACTTTTCAGACCAATGCGCGGAAAGAGCCGCGCCATCGCCCACAGATACCAAACAATAATGCCCACGGCGAGCAGCAGCCAAATGATCGTAATGATCATTATTCCTACGGCGGCTCCCGCCCCTGAATCGTTGTACATTTCAACCCCTTTACCGATCGCTATCGCTTTGCGCTGTTGCTGATTCTGCCCGACGCCCGAAGAGCTGCACAAGCTTGACCCCATATGTGCCGAGTGCATAGCGGGCTCGAAGTCTCTGCTTCAGGCTCATGCCGGCACTTCGTTCGGCGCGGTCGGCCTCTACTGCCGCCCACATCCATTCGGCTTCTTCGTCGGTGACGCCCTGCGCTGAGAACACTGCCTTTGCGGCGATGCCCGAGGCCCACCGCGCGGGGGCAGTGCCCAGCTTCTCACCAATTTCCGCACGGCTCGCACTCGGCTCAATCTCGATGCCCGCGTCGACAGCTGAGTCGACCAACTGCTGCCAAGCGCCGAGCGCCTTCAACTCAGGGTCGACCTCAGTGCGTCGTGCCTTCTCTCGTCGCCGCTTGGCGAATGGCAAGAAGAGCAGCGGCACGGCAAGCAGCAGCAGTGCCGCGGCGCTGAGCCCCACCGTGCGAAGCACCGGAATCAACCACGAGCTCGCGACCTCATCTTCGGTGACGTCAGAGGTTTCACTGCGCTCACCAAGCCCGAGTGGCGGGTCTACCTCGCGTGCATCACGTTCTTCAGGCGTGGTCGCAAACTCTGGTAGCTGCTCGCCCTCCTCGAGGGTGGTGGGCCGCAGGGTCACCTGTGGCGTCACATCGATGGGCACCCAGACGCCTTCTCGCCCGCGCACCTCCACCCACGCAGCAAGGTGTTCACCGGTGCACTCGTCGAGACAGGCGGGCACGCCTGGCACACCTGCTTGTTCGTCACCAAGCCGAACTCCGAGCACGACTCGTGAGTCGAAGCCCAATGCGCGGGCGATCAGTGCGGCGGCGGTTGCGAATTGTTCGTCATCGCCCACAGCGGCGACCAACATTTCGGCTGAGGTATCTTCACCGGCGAGCCGCTGCTGCGTGTTGAGCTGCGAGAAGAGCTGCTCGATGCGTGCGAGCGAATGACCACCCGCGCTCGATTGAAAGCTGGTGCCATAACGGGCTGACAGCCGCTCGAGCCACAGCTGCTCACCCTCGCTCTGGCCGATCGAGTGGCTGAGATAGCCGCGCTGGCGCAACCGATCGATCAGTTCGGTGAGGCCTTCAGCAGTAGCGGGCTGGTCTTGCGCCTTCAACCATGCCGCAAGCTCAGGCATGCTCTCGAGGTCGATGGTTGCGCCACCAGCGGCTGGCCCGCCGGTGAGCGGTTCAGCTGGTGTGGTCTGCATGATCACCGAGAAGCCATCGCCACTCTCGAGCCCGGTGGTGTCACGCCCACCCGGCACAGCAATCGCGGCCTCGGTGAGTCGGTTCACATAGAACGCGTCTGCCAGTTCGGTCGCCCGCGGGCCACTAAACACCGGCACCGACCCGAGGCCGGCGGTGGGCACCCAGACGTCGCTGTATCCCTCGCTAATGGCAACCCGCACCGTGGCCGGGTCGCTCACCTCGGTACCACTCGGAAACCGAGTGAAGCGGCCAAGGGCGTCTTTGCCAATGTGAAAGTCGACCCCGTCATACGTGTCGAGCACTGCGAGGCGCAGTTGCTCGGGCAAGTCACTACTTGATGTGACCTCGAACACTGGCGCATCGAGGGTCGCGTCACGCTTGAACGCGCGATATGAAGCGAGTGGGCTGGTGCGCTCGCGCAGCACTATCTCTGGGTCGATGCGGTCGCGCGGCACTTGCCGAGTGTTGCTATCGAGCACTGGTGCCAGCGCGAGGCCAGCGACAAGCGCGACGAGCACCGTACCTGCACCGATCAACACCCGCACTGCTCGCCCACCACCGGTGCGCTTCTCACCCGGCACCCGGCCGAGCTTCAGCGCCGCGCGTCGCGCGGCACCAGCCGAGAACCACACCCAGCCCGCGCCCACGGCAGCAGCGGCGAGCCACAGCCCCAGTTCTCGCGGGGCGACGACCGAAAAGAACCCTTGACCGAGCGCACGGCTCAGAGACGACGAGCCAAACACGGTGCCAAACGCAACCGGTACCAGCAATGGCAGGGCGGCGAGTGGCGCAAACCTGCCCGCCCGCAGCGCGAGGGTGGTTGCTACAAAGGCCGATACCAAGAAGACGAGATAGGCGGGCACCATGACCGCTTGGTAAGTGCCGACCGGCAGGGTGAGTGTAAGCAGCTGCTTCCACCCGAGCACGATGCCCGCGACGCCATCGAGCAGGCCGCGCAAGAGGCCGCTGGGCAGGCTTTCGAATGCTCGCGGCACTGCGACGGGCACCACTGTCAGCACATACAGCCCGAGTAGCACCCCGCTCGTCGCGAGCACACTGAGGCGCCCAGCACCCAGCGCGGCAAGCCCCGCACCAATCACTGCCCCCGCCACGGCGGCGACAACCAGCCACCAGCTCTCGTAGATCGGCCACGCGGCAATGATCCCGAGCAGCGTCGAGAGCGCGATGACGAGCATCGCGGTGAGCAACCGAGAGATATTTGTCATAGCGCGCCTCGCACCATGAGTTGGGGAAGGTCACCGAGCGCCCCCACCGTTGCCACGGTGAGCGAGTCAACCCGATACGCTCCGGGGTCAGCCAGCAGCTCTGCGCGAATAGCCATCACGTGCACATCGCCAGCAAATGAGATTGCGGTGCGGCGCAGTCGATCCATATCGGGCGCCGAACCGGTGACGATCACCACGATCGACAGATCGCGCGCCGAGTGCGCGAGTGCGCGGGCGAGGTATTCGATCGGCAGCCCGTCTGGCGCATGGTTCAGCTCAGACCACGAGTCAAGCATCTGCACCGGGTCTCGCGACTGCAACTCTTCAAGGCCGTCGATACGCGGTCGCACCCGCCCGGGCACATACCCCGAGGCAATAAACCGTTCGCGCCCCTCACGCACTGCCTGCACCGAAATCGACGCCGCAATACTCACGCCAAGCTCAAACTCGTCATCACTCGCGTATTCTTCGCGGCGAGCGTCAAACAGCACGGCGAGCCGCGCGGTCTGCGACTCTTCATATTGCCGCACCATGAGCGTGCCCGTCTTTGCGGTGCTCTTCCAGTGAATGTGCCGCATCGCGTCACCGGGCGCATACTCGCGCACTGCGTGAAACGACAGGTCGCTGTCAATCAAGCGTTTGCTCGCCTGACCTTCGAGGTCACGCACGAGGCCCGCCGAGTTCGGGGGCAACAGCACCGTTTTCGGGTGCACATGCACGCGATGCACCTCTCGCCAGGTCATTTCGCGTCGCAGCAAGCCAAGCGGGTCTTGCCGGGCAACCGTCAACGGGCCGACCTTGATCACTCCGCGCCGCTCGGCGGCAATCGCCACCGGCAGCACTGTACTGTGGTGTGCCCCCAACAGCGGCACCGTGAGTTCACGAAGCGCAGGGCCAACCGGCAGCTCGATCACGGCAGGCAACATCGGCCGTGCAGCGGCGTTCTGCACACCGATCTCGAGGTGCACCTCGCCGCCAGCAACGACGTTCGCGCGACTCACGCTGATGCTCGTGTGGTAGGCGCGCGATCCTATGAGAAATGGGGTGGCGATCAGCAGTACCAGCGCGGCACACACGGCAACGAACCATGCTTCAACCCATGAGAACGCAATGCCCGCAACGAGACCCGCCACGCCAACGAAGCACACAAACCACCCGAGCGGGGTGATGGCACGGGTGACAGCTAGGGTGCCCCGCCGCAGAGTGCGCCACGTTCGCTTGAACCAACGTTTCGTTTGCACGCGTCGCCTGGCAGCCGCACTGAGCGCAGTGGTGCCGTCGCCCATAGCGCGCGTGCGGGTGCGCGTCTGAGTACGACCGCGCGTGCGCGTGCCAGTGTAGGTGCCGGTGCTGGTTCGGGTGAACCACCGGCTCTGCGTGCCGTCGGTGTTCACGCGGTGCCGTTCTCCTGTGGCTCAGCGACGTCGAGCAGCAGTTGCGCGACGATCTGTTCGGCAGTGACACCATCAAATTCGGCTTCGGGTTCGAGCACGAGTCGGTGCGCCAGCACGCCGGTCGCGAGCCCTCGCACATCGTCGGGAACCACATAGGCGCGCCCCTGAATCAGCGCCCAGGCGGTCGCCATGCGCTGCAGGGCAAGCGCGCCACGCACGCTCGCGCCGAGCCGAACTTCGCTCGCGGAGCGGCTCGACTCGACCAGTCGCGTGATGTAGTCAACGATGAGGGGGCTCACGTACACTTGCCGCGCGAAGTCTTGCAGTTGCAGCAGCGTACCCGTGTTCATGACGGGCTGCACCTGCACGGGCGCAGCCTGCTGCTGCAAAATGCGACGCATTGCGGTTTCGTCTGGGTAGCCGATGCTGGTTTTGACCATGAAACGGTCGAGCTGCGCTTCTGGCAGCCGGTAGGTGCCTGCCTGTTCGACTGGGTTCTGCGTTGCGATCACCATGAACGGGGTCGCGACGGGGTGAGTTTTGCCGTCGACGGTGACCTGTCGCTCTTCCATGACTTCGAGCAGCGCCGACTGAGTTTTGGGGCTGGCGCGGTTGATCTCGTCGGCGAGCACCACGTTCGCGAAGATCGGCCCGGCGTGAAACTCAAAGATGCCTTGGCGTTGGTCGAACACGGTGATGCCGGTGACGTCGCCGGGCAGCAGGTCAGGGGTGAACTGAATGCGCGATGACGAGCCCTGAATCACCTGGGCGAGCGTGCGTGCAAGTGCGGTTTTGCCGGTGCCGGGCACGTCTTCGAGCAGCACGTGGCCGCCGGCAACCTGCGTGGCGAGCACCAGTTCAAGCACTCGTCGCTTGCCGTGAATGACCTGTTCCATGGCGTCTGCCGTGGTGCGAAGCGATTCACCGGCCCAGCTCGCACGTTCGTCGCTGAGCGGGCTGGGTTGCACGGTTGCCTGCTGAGTGCTCATCTGGCCTGTCTTTCTGTTGGTGCGTTGATTGAATATCTACGAGGATCGCCCGCCGCCACACGGCGCCGCCCGTTAGGGCTCGGTTGGCGGGTCTGGGTCTGGCCCGGGGTCTGGATCTGGGTCGGGGTCAGGATCGGGGTCTGGCTCTGGCTCTGGATCGGGTGCTGGCGGGCAGATCACGTTGCTGAACGTCGTGTTGTTAAAGCCTGACCAACTCACGCGCACGTTCCAGAAGAGGTTCTTCGCGAAGGTTGCGTCGGTGATCGGTCGGCCTTCTGTCGTGAACACTGAGGAGTAGTCGCCACCATCGACCACGCACTCGCCAGTCCAGGTGATGCGCGTAGGCGGGTGGCCTGCTGCCTCGACGGTCACCGGGTTGGAGCAGTATTCGGCATCAGCGCCCGACAGACACTGCTGCACCTGCACGGTCGCACCAACTGGCACGCTCGTGAGGTTGCCCTCTGTGGATCCGCCGGTGCTGAAGAGGTAGCGAATGGTTGCGCCACCCACCGTACCGGTGACTGCGGGCCGCGAACTACCGCCGCCAACTGTCGTGTATTCGCGCACGTTGCCGTAATCAGACACGCTGCTGCTGATCGTGTAGCCGCGCGTCACGGTCAGCTCAGGTGGGTTGCCGCCGATCCAGGTGGGCTCGGTGAACACCTCTGCGCTGCCAAACTCGGTTCTCACACAAATCTTGCCGGTGTACGTACGGAATTGCTGCAGCGACTCGAACGCGCCACTCGTGTTTGACGTACACGACACCGAACCCCCGCCCGAGAGTCCGAAGGTCGTCTGAATCGTGTCTGGTTCGGCGTAATTACCGTCAACCGAAACAACGATCTGTGCAGAGGTGTCGCCAGTGGCCTGCAACTCAATGTCGCTCAAGATCGGTGCCGCTCCGAGCACCACGCCATCGGCGATGCCGGCCGAACCTTCTGCAGTGCCCGAATAGCCGGGTGGCAGGTCACGGTCTTCTGGAATCACCGAGAAACTATGGGTGCCAGGCTCAAGCGTGTGATCGCTTCTTCTGCCAATCTCGATGCGTTCACCGTTATCGATCGACAGCAAGAACCGGCGCGCACGGTCTGACCCAGACACTTCCAGCTTCACCACGCCTTCGACAGTGCTGGTGTTGTTCGGGTTCTTCACCGGCGTTGCCACCACCACCGGAGCGGGAGGCGGCACATATGCCCACGTTGCCTCTGACGCATTCGTCGTCGAGTCAGAGACCCCAACCGAGTTCACCGCGCGAGCGAAATAGCGTCGGCCGTTATCCTTGCCAACAGGCACCGGGCCGACCGTGCACTCGGCAAATCCACCCGAGGGGGCACACGTGCCGACGACACCGCCGCCATCGCTCAAAATCTCCACACCGGTCACATCGGGGTGTGCGGTCTGCCCGCTCAGCGTCACACGCAAGAAGACGTTGCTTGAGTCGGCACCGCTCGCCACCACGTCGGCGGGCGCACGCGGCACACCGAGCGCATCAAACTCAATCGAACCGACGCCGGTGCGATTCTGCGCATCGCGCACCGTGAAGCTCGCGGTACAACGACCGCCCGCGCCACGGGCGTCTGCCCAGGTGACGTTGACCGAATTGCCCGCAGCCTGCATGCTGCCAAACTGGCAACCACCGCCGTCGACCGAGACCAACTGCAGCCCGCCACCCGTCTTCCCTGCAAACGGGTCATACTCGCCAGCAACATCGACGAGCGGGGCACTGCACGATGAGCCCACCGTGCACTGCAAAGACACCGTGGCGCCCTTCGGGGCATCGACCGCGGCCTCGCCGACGCGCAAGGTCAATGCGGCCTGGGTCTCACCGGCCCCAGAAACGTTGACGGTGAGGGCTTGCTGCGATCCTGGTAGAGCATCTGCGCGTGCCTGCACCTGCACCTGCGAGCCCGACTGCGTGACCTCGAACGACGACGCGCCGCTCGCAACCTGCCAACGCAACTGATCGGTCTTGCCCTCGCGGCCACCCTGCCACTGCACCATGTCGTTGAGCTCGATCGTCTCAGTCTGGCCAGGGGCGACCGTGCGAGTCAGCGGGTTCAATTGCACCACTGGGTCATTCGGCACGATCGAAATCGCGATCGGCAATGCCGTGTAGGTGTTCTGCTCGAGCAGTTTCACGCGCACTGTGCAATTGTCGGTGAACGGCGCTTCTTTGCCCGCCGTATACCTGAACGTGACCTCGTCGACCGCCACGCAACTCGCCTGCTGTCGCTGCACACTGAAGTTGCCCTGCTCAAGCTCGACGCGATCGCCCTGACCCAAATCAAGCAGATCGGTGATGCGCACATCGACGCTTTGATTCTCGTTCACACTAACTGTCGGCGCCCCACTCTTCAGTGACAGGCGCAGCTCATCAAGCGGGGGCACCACCAAGAACCCAAAGGTCTCCACCTCAGCGCCGGTGACGTCGGTGCCTGCGAGGCGAAACACCACGAGGTCGCCCTCTGCGCGGTAGCTGCCCAAGATCTTCGAACCGGTGACACGGTAGTTGTTGTCTGCTTCGTTCCACAGTGAGAGCTGCAACGTCGATGCGTCGCCAGCGGCCCAGCGCACCCGGTCAGTAACCACGTCGACACCGGTGCGCTCGAAGTCAGCACGATCACGCACCGACAACACGGTGTCGATCACTGACGGAGCCTGTTGGCCGATGCGCTCAGAGACCTGCACCACGATCAGTCCGTCGGCGGTGCTCTTGCTCTTATCTGAACGAACCGTGTACTTGTATGAGACGGTGCCGAGCTCGTCGCTGCCGGCAATGCGCACAATGCCCTGCTTCAGCTCGGTGACATCGAGGCGCGCGTTGAGCGTCGCAAAGAGTGGGTTGTCTTCACCACCGGGCACATTGGGCACGACTGACTCAAGTTGCAGCGTGCCGCCCGTCGGGTCGAGATCATTATCAAGCGGCCGCACCACAGCAGGCTCGCTCGCGCCCGCAACTATGCGCACGTAATCGCTGTACACCACCGGGGCGCCACCACCCGAGTCGGGTTCGGTGACAATAATGCGCAGGCGGCCGGTCGATTCGCCACCAAACGAGTCGCGCACGGTGTAAGCGACTGCGTGAGTGCCTCGCTGGGCACTCGTAGACGCCTCGACTTGCACCGAGTTGCTTCGCGACACGATGCTCGTCGAGAGCTGCGGGTCGTCGGGAGTGTTGACAGAAACGAGTCGAACTCGGTCGCCGTCGGGGTCGACACCAGACAGCGGCACCGCCGTGGTGATTCGTTCGCCGGGGGCCACACGCACGGTCACGGTCGCGGGCTGCGGGTCGCGGTTCGCGCCAGCAGGCAGCACGGTCACCCGCACCTGACCAACGTCACTCTGTTCTGGGCTCGAAGCGCCATAAGTCGTGTAGGTGAGTGTATAGTCGCCCGGCGTCTTCGGCGCGAGATAACGCACACTGCTGCCTGAAGCGAAGGCGAGTTCGCCCTCGGTGCCAGGCGAACCGATCTCGGGGTGCAAGACCAACCGCTCGCCCGGCGGGGCGACATCGTTTTCGAGCACCGCAATGTCGACCACCGAGCCTGCGCGCACCGTCGCAGTGTCGGCAACGGCAATCGCGCCCGCACCCGACTCTGCAACCTGAAAGACCGTGAGACGACCATGTCCGGTGGCTTCGCCTTCGGTCACAATCACGTCAACCGAGCCGATGCGCCCCGGCTGCCCGTCAATGGTCGAGCCCGAGACTCGCACACGGGAGTGTTCGATGACATCGGCGCGCAGCTGGCCGTCGTTCACGGTCGCTGACTGCACTGAGAGGGCCCGAGAATTCGAGCCGGGAATGCCCGCGACCACGTCAACCGTGCTGTCGGCGAGCGCCCGCACAAATGCCCGCATGGGTGGCACTGCGAGCGTCGCCCGCGAGTCAACGGCAGTCACCCGAATCACACCCAGGGTTTCTTGCTCGGTCACTGTGTCTCGTACGGTGACCCCAATCAGCGCGTTGCCGGCGGCCCCAGCCAGCACCTCAATGGTGCCGGTGCCCTGGTTCGCGGTGACGGTTACGGTGCCCTGCTGCACCACGGCATCTTGGAGTCTGAACGAGCCCGAGCCTCCAGTAACCCGCTCGAGTGGTCGCACCATGGTCGGTTCACCGACCTTGGCGGTGACCGCGGCAGACGCGAACTCAATCGCGGCACCGGTGCGCACTCTAACACGCAGATCGCGCTGTGCCTCAGCGCCGCGTGAGTCGACCACCGTCACGCGCACGACCGCGTCACCGGCGGGTGCGTTTGCGTCGGTGTGGCGCACTGCGAGTTTGCCGTCAGCGGTGATGAGCGCACGAATCGGGTCTTCAGCGTTCACCGGCGTGGCCGACGCAAGCATCATTGGGTCACCCTCAGGGTCAACCCAGCCCTCAAGTATGGGCAGGATGAGCGTGCCGCCCGGTGCCAACTCGGGACTCGGCCACGCGCGCTGACACCCGTCAACCGGGCACCACGCGGGCGCGGTGTTCACGTCATCGCCTACGACCGTGAGCGTCACCGTAGCGGGTTGCGACACATTCACGCCGTCGGTGATGCGGTAGCTAAACGATGCAGCGCCACGTGCGGTCGATGCCGGCTGCACCAATACCCCTTGACCGTCGCTCAGCACTGAGAGCGTGCCAAAATCGTCGCTGAACCCGTCGCTTACACCCTCGGGAACCACCGTAAGCACATCTTTACGGTTCGGGTCAAAGTCGTTGAGCAGCACCGGCAACAGTGTTGGTTCTCCGGCTCGCACGCCAAACGCATCGTTCACCGCGACGGGCGGCTCTTGCTCGCTCACGTCTTGGGTGATGACTGTGCCGGTCTCTTGCTTCGGGGGGTCGACCAGGCTCCACTGTTCGACCGGAATGAGTTGCCCCTCGGGCACCGTCCACATCATGCCGCTTGCGCGCTCGACGACGAGGGCGCGGCTGCCATTGTGGCGAATCTCGGTCTCGGGGTTGCTGAGATCTTCGACTGCCTCATCGATCTCGAGAACTACCTCGCCTGTGGCGGGGGTCCACAGCAAAGCAGTGGCCGAGCCCACCCACGCTGCGGTTGCCTCGGTGCCGCTATAGGTCGGTTGCGCCGCGGCACCCGTCGTCTCAACCAGACGAACCGCCACACCCTCACCGTTGACCTGCCACAGCCCAGCTTCGTCAGCAACCAGTGCATCATTCGCAGTCGCGGTCGATGCCTGCAGTTTGGCCGTGCCAGTGACATCGAGCGAGGTCGCTTCGTCCCGCCCCTGCTGCCAGAACTCACCTGTTTCGGCGTCGAGCAGCGCCCACCTCTTGTTGATCAGTGCGAGCTGCGCATTCGCGCCGGGCACATTCTCGGGCGTCGCACTCGGCGATGACTGCCATCGTTGAGAGACGGTGTCGTACAAGCGCACTGCCTGCTCGGTGCTCGAGTATAAGGCCACCAGGCCGTTCTCATCGATCGCGACAGCGTCAGCGACATAGTTGGCGATCTCTTGTTGCTGGTTCTCAGCGGCTTCGGTTTCGTCGGACTCGTCTGTCTCGTCGCCCGCAGCCGCCTCGTCTTGGTTCTGCTGCTGGCGCGCACGTTCTTCGGCGAACGGGTCAAGTTTTGTTGGGCTGCTCAGTGTGGCGACCGCCCCGGCTGCGGTCGGCACCACTCGTGACACATACGCTTCGCCTGCCTGCGTCGCGAATAGCACGAACTCGCCCGCAGCAATGACCTCTCGCGTGCCGTCAGGCGTGCGCATCGAAAGCGCACCGTCACCGGCGGATTCTGCCGCCTCAGCATCAGAAGTAGCCGAGGTCGCAGCGTCATCACCTTCAGCGGTCGACAGCTCACCGGCATCGCTCTCTGCAGTGTCGCTCTCTGCGGCTCCAGGCTCCACAGCGTCGTCGACGACGCCGCCATCAGCGTTGACGTCGGCCTGCACATCCCTTGGCGCGCTTGGGTCAATCGTGAACGCCCGACCAAAGCCCTGAGTGAGCAGCAGACCGAGTTGCGAGGTCTGCACGATACCGCTCGGGCTCTCGACACTGCGCACCGTATCGATCTCGGCGGTCTCGGTATTGACCCGGGCATACTGCCCGACCGTTCGCTCGACCCACACTGACGGGTCTTCGCGAGGCGTTTCTCGCGAGTCAAAGCCGCTCGCCACAACCGCGAGTGTGACCACTAATGCGGTCACGACGCCGGCCGAGACCCAGCCGATCAGCGACTTTGCGCTCTTCTTCGCCACTTCAGCCCACCCATCCGAACGCAAAGGCGACAGCGGTGAGCGCCGCAAGCACACCCACGGTGAGTCCGGCACCGATGAGACCCGCCCGGAGCGATGACTTTGGTTGATCAATCAACACACCATCGCGATCTTGTCGCATCTGCTCGGCACGCAACTTCGCGCGTTGCTCTGCCCTGTTCGACGTGCGCACGGTAGTGACGACGGGCCCACGCGGAGTATCGGTCGCCGCGGCAGGCGTCACCATTGCCGCTTCCACTAAGTCAAGCGGTGTCGCGTCATAACCGAATTGGCGTTGCAACTGACGCAACGCCTGACCGAATTCTTCCATCGACTGGTAGCGCTGCTCGGGTTGCAGGTGCATGGCCTTGCGCAACACCGCGTCAAAGGTCTCGTAACCCTGCGCCCCGGGTATCGGCATGTATTTTGCTTGTGAAATACGGGCCGTCATCTTCGACTGCGTGTTCTGTGCGCGGTCTGGGTGTTCGAAGGGCGAAAACCCTGCCGCAAACGTGTACAGGGTGGCTCCGAGCGCCCACACTTCGCTCGCCACGGTGCCGGTAGTTTTGCCTGTCACGACTTCTGGTGATGACCATGGAATCGACAGTGCCTGCTCGCGCGATTCAGAGGCGAAACCGCCCTGCAACATTGAGATGCCGAAGTCGGTGAGCGCGGGTCGGCCGGTGGCAGTCAGCAGCACATTTGAGGGCTTAATATCTCTGTGCATAATATTTGCTCTGTGAGCCGTTTCAAGGGCGCCCGCGAGACGCACTCCAGCGTCCAGCACCGCATAGAGGGGCGCGGGATTCTGCCGGGTGCGCTCACGCATCGAATCTGGGCAGTACTCCATTGCGAGATATGGTCGCCCATCGGCGGACACCCCCGCCGAATAGATCGACACGATCGAGGGGTGGCTCGACAAACGAGCCATCGCATCAGCTTCTGACTCAAAATCTGAGCGGTCACGGGTGCCCGTCACCTGGTTGCGCAGCACCTTCACTGCGACCACCCTGCGCGGCATGTCTTGCTCATATTGAAAAACGTCGGCAAAGCCACCACTGCCCAGGGGTCTCACGTACCCAAAGCCCGTGATGCGTGGTGGCGCAGGGGTATTTTGGGCAGACATGCCACTCATCTTATTACGAGGATCGTTTCAGTCGTCAGCCGGTGGCGGTGCGGTTATCGCGTTCGGCGGCAGCCGCAAATCGCCAAATATCGTCATCGCCCTGTTGCACGTAAATCGACCGCGCAAGCCAGGCTGGGGTCAAGCCGCTGCCATCACGAAACTCGGTCGTGTCGAGGCTGGTCAGCGCCGAACTTGGTACGTAGGCGAGCCAAGCCTCGTCTGCCGTGATCTGTGTCGTATCAATAGCGATCGCAGACGGCACAAAGAAGGCGGGAGTCAGCGGCATCTCACCCAGGGCTTCGGCCGCGGCAAAGGCTTCATCGGTCTGCACCACAAACGCCTCATAGAGCGTCTCTTCGCACGGGCCCTGGTGGCCAGCTAAACCGGCAAGCTGCCCCGCGAACTCGGCCCGGTACAGTGAACAGGCCTCGTTGAAGCGCTCGGATTCAAGCAGGCCGCGGTGAATCTCGATCAGCTGCGCTGCCGCATCGACCGCAGATGAGCCACTGATGGGCTGCAGAGCAGGGTCAGCCTGAGGGGTGGTCGGCGCAGACTCTGTCGGAGTCACCGGCACAAGTTCAACCGCAGGCTGCTGCACCTCGAACAACCCACAGCCGGTCAGCGTGAGCAGCACGAGCGTTGAGGTGGCCACCACACGCGACACTGTTCGCAGCATCGAAATCATTCGCACCCTTCAAGAAAACCAAATGACGGGTGCCCGGCTTACACCGGGCACCCGTCAAGAAACCAAGGCTGCTTACGCAGATGCCTGGCGCTGCTGCTCTGCGTTCTGACGAGCAACCGAGGCTGCGTCACGCAGTGAACCAGCAACATTGCGCAGGTTCGAAGTCAGTGTGGAGTTCCAGTCGCCCTCGAAACGATCACGGTCGGGGCCAGTCCAGGTGGTGGCGCCAAGCTTCGAGGCAATCGCCGAGATGAGGGTTTCGATGTCGCCAGCCCTCGAATCAAGGTCAGCTGCCAGCGAGTCTACTTCTTCGGGGATCTGACCCAAGAGTGCCATGTGAATGCTCCTTATTCATCTGCATCATAAGTGCGTGCCTGTTTCTTGAACGCAACTTCGATCCTAGAGCAGAATCGGACTCGTCTGACGAGCAAAGTCACACTTCTTCACGAAGAATTCAGGTGAACACCTGTCTGATTACTCAGCGCGTCACTCGCAAGTCACAAGCATTCGCCGCCGAAAGAAATCTCTTACGGGGTAAACGGAACGTACGATACCGACTCAATAGTGCCGGCGGCACGCAACAGCTGGCCTCGCACCTGCTCGTTCCATTCACGCTCAAACCGGTCTGCGTCGGCCCCGCTCCACACCCCTGCATCACGCAGCACCTGCACCGCGCGTGAAAGAGTTGCTTCGGCCGCACGAATGTCTGAAATGGCCTGACGAATTTTGGTCTGGGTAAGCATATTGAACCTTTTGAGTCTCGTTACTACAGCGATCTTAGTCGCCAGTCACACCACACCACCATCATGGCGATGCGTGATCCTCGAGCAAGATGAATTTCTCGTGAACTTTCTATCGCTTCGGCGCAGAACTTACTTCGACATCAACTTTGAAGTCACCACCAGCGACCTCGCGAAACGTCACCATCGAGTCGAACTGTGTGCCAGTGCTCGGGTCAGTCAGCAGGCACACAATTGTTTTGGCCTCGGCCAACTCAATCGCCTCATCGCCACAGTCCATCTTGGGCCGCACACCAACGGTCTCTTCAAGGGCCGTTGCGGCCGCTTCTGCAACCTGCGTCGGCGCTACCGTGAGGCTCGTACTAATAGTGCACCCGCTCATCGAACCAGCAACGACACCCACCAAGAGCGAACTCAGCAACAGTCGGCGAATAGAAATCAGACGGGGCACAAACTTCTCCTCCTGAGACATGGCGGTGAGACCGCCCGTCACAATTGCACGCAACAACAATCGGTGAATTACTGCGCAAGCCATACTACTCGGCCTTCGTGAACTGACATACTGGAGTGTGGCTGCAGCGTGTTAGGCCAGAAAGCGACGGGACGAATGGCAAAGAAACTTGGCATGGACGTAGGCCGCGTTCAGGCTCAGCTTCGAGAGCTGCAATCAAGCCTCTCGCTGCTTGATTCAGGTGCCCGCTCGGCGTCACTCGCAGCGAACGCTTCGATCAGCCCGACAAGTTATGGCGTGCAACCCGGCCAACTGATTCTCTCGCCCTGGGCAATCGCAGGCACCCAATCTGCCTCCACGCAGGTGCGATCCGCACGCAATGCGGCCGAGAGTCTGCTCGGCCGACTGCAAGGCGAGATCGAAGAACAGATCATCACAAGCAACACCAACACCACGCTCACGGGGTTCGACGTGTGCACGGTGCAAGACGACAGCGGCAAGAAGAAGGTTGCGAGAGAGCTGGTCGCTGGCGTTGGCATCAAGGGCAAAGCCGAGGGCGAGATCGATGGTGTGAAAGCCAGCGCCGAAGGTGAACTCTTTGCGGGTGCGCGCAATGTGGGCGAGGCCGAAGCTGGCATTGACGAAACCGGGTTCAACGCCAAGGCAGAGATCGACGCGCTCGCAGGCCTCTACGCGCAAGGCGAGGCCGAACTCGACGCTGGCATCGCAAAGGTTGGCGTCGAAGGTGAAGCGATGCTGGGCGCCCGGTACACGGGTGAGGCTGAGGCTCACGTCGGCCCAGGCGGCATCAGCGCCAAGGTAGGTGCCGAGGCAATGGCAGGCGCAAGCGCCGAGGGCAAAGTCACCTCTGAAATCGGGGTGGTCTCAGGAGAGCTCTCAGGCGAGGCCTTCGCTGGCGCACGAGCTGAGGCAAAGGCCGATGGTTACGTTGGCCCCTACGGCATGGCAGCCAAGGCGGGCGTCGAGGCGTTTGCCGGCGCTAGCGCCGAAGCCGGCGGCAAGGTCGAGGCTTACGGCGTCAGTTCTAAGGGTTCTGTCGGTGTCACGGCCGGTATCGGGTTCGAAGCGAAGGCAGGCGCTGACCTCAACTACGAGAAAGTCGGCGTGCAGGCCAAGTTCAAGTTCGCCATCGGGGTCGGCGTCTCAGTCGACGTAGACATTTCGTTTAGCCCCAAGAAGCTGTCTGAAGACATCGCGAAGCTGTTCGGCTTCTAGTAAATTTTGACCTCACACAATATGGAGCATGCACACATGACCACGCTGTCTTACCCGAGCAACGAGTTTCCGGTGTTTCCGAGCCTGTCGATCGACGTGCCCGACGATTGGGAGGCGCTCATCGTAGACAACACCGTACTCGCAGCTGGCGCACCACACGAAGAGCGCACCTTCAAGCCAAACATCTGCGTGTCGGTCGACCGTCACCCTGGCAGCCGCACCATCGAAGATGCCGCGGCGGCAACAGCAGGTGCGCTTGAGGCAGCCGAGGACTACACAGAGATTGGTCGCGAGTTTCGCGAGGTGCTTGGGGCACCCGGCTTTCGCATCGAAGGCTCGTTCATAATGCAAGATGTTGGCACCCTGTTTCAGGCAAGCCACATAGCGATCATTCAGCACGCCGGCAGCTACGACATCGTTCATGCCATCGCAACCTGCTCGGCGTCACAGGCGAAAGATCTTGTGCCCACCATGCGCGAAGCTCTCGACAGCCTGCGCAAGACCAACTAGCGAGCTGCCATGCCAGATCTCAATCAGACCGTCGCTGCACTGCAGCAGCTCAGCACCGAAAGCAACATTGAGGTGGTGGTCGAGCCTGGCGTTGTGCGAGTGATCGAGCACTACCGTGGTTCAGTTGAACTCACTGGTTCAGTGGGGCAACAGCAGAACCAGTGGCAGATCGAGCTGCGGTTCAATCTCGATACCGGCGAGTACACGATGCAGACCGTGCAGAGTTACCAACAGCAGGGCGTCAACCCCGGGCAAGGACTATTCACCTCTTCGAGCACGACCCGCTTCAAGGGCCGCACTCAAGAGTTCACCTTCGAGCGCGGCACCGACCGCAGCGGCAGCTATCAGAGCAATTTCCGTTCAGACGCACTCGAGCGCGAAGTGACGAGCGTACTTGAGGCCCAGGGGTGGCGCCGCAAGAAGGGGTTCTGGGAGAAGCTGTTCAGCCGCGACTGAGCAGCGCGGCACTGAACCACTTGTCACGCTAACAACGACACCCGTCAATCACGTCGCTCGCCTCACTCGCGTCACTCGCGTCACTCGGCAGGGTAGGCGATTTGCACCTTTCGCGCCTTGCCCGCCTCGATGAGAAACCCCCGCCCTGGCGGAAAATCAGCACGCCGTGAACGCGGCAGGCTCGTCTTAAACAGCAGGTCGCCATCGCTGAACTCTGGCTGCAGCACGAAGCCGCGTCTGCCGCTCTTGAACTCCATCAGCAGCGGCCACGACTGTGTCCAGGTGCTCGTCTCAGACTCCGCAATCACCAAGTGACCATTACGCTTCAACGACTTCACCAACGTCACCAGGTCGTTATCGACACCCGTGCTCAGGTAGTCGGCAATGCTTTCGATCATTACCACCAAGCGACTCGAAGGCGTTGCCTCTTGCGAAGCTGCCTCTTGCAGCTCTCGAGCAAGCTCACCTGCGGCCTCATTGCTCGTGGCCGTGTGCCGCCACAGCGGAAGCCTCGATAGTGGTGAGCGCGCCGAACCGAAGTAGTAGGCGGCCGCGTGGGGCATGCCCCGCTCGATCCCTGCTGCCAGGGTAAGCAGCAGCGTAGTGCGGCCGCTCAACGGCGGGCCCACCACCATGAACGCCCCGTCGGCCGACATGCTGACCGGCTCAAGTGTGTCATCTGCCATACCAAGCATGATGCGGCCAGGCCCAGCATCACCGAGTTCACTCAACGGAATCAGGCTGTCAAGACGCTTCACCGCAGCCGGGCGACGCACGCCGCGGGCCTCCATCGAAGTGGCGAGCGCCTCGATGGCTGCGGTCTGATCGTGTGACTGTGCCGACCCGCCGAAGACCACGATCTGATTCTCTAGGCCATCAATCAAAGCGCGACCCGCGGGGCTCGCTGAACCCAGCACGCCGCCCGGCTGATCGAGCACCATGTAGTCATTTTCGTCCGCTTGCCGCAGCACGACCCGCTTCTGCAGGCCTGCTAGCACCGATGGTGAGACCGACCCTGGCCGGTCGGCCGTGACCGCAATGTGCAGTCCCACCTTTCGGCCGTCAGACAGCAACTGCTGAAACCTTGAGAAGACGACCGGGCTCGCACTGTACTCGTACTCTTGCCGAAAGTTCGCCATGCCATCAAGCAGCAACAGAATTCGCGGCTCGTCAGGTTGCCCGGCGAAGCGCCGGTACTCACCGATGGTCGACGCACTCACTTTGGCGTAGCGGTCAACTCGCTCATCGACAAGATCTTTCAGGTCAGAAAACAGCCTCGACACTCGTTCTTCGTCATCGCCCGAAATGATCGAACCAACATGGGGCAACACTTCAAGCATGCGCAGCCCGCTGCCGCCAAAATCAATTCCGTAGACGTGCACCGGACCGCCCCGCGGGGTGATCGCCGCCGAAATCGCCAAGCTACGCAATGCAGTCGTTTTACCAGACCCGCCCGCACCAAAGATGCCGACATTGCCCTCGTTATCGGGCTCGAAATACACCGGGTACTGCTCTTGCCGCTCGGGGTCATCACACACCGACAGCAGCAAGCGCTCATCACTGCGTTGCGGCAGCTTTGCGAGATCATAAATCTCTGAAAGCTCATCAAGCCACGGGCGACGGGGGGCGGGGATCTCTGCGAGTGATGCGCCGTTCACGAGCGTCTGCACCAAACGCGTCGTGTCATTTGGCCCGGTGTTCTCGGTCTTCTTCGCCTTTGGCCGCATCGACTCCCAGATTTGGGGGCTGCCAAGGCTCAGATCGGCAACGAGCACCGGCTTGCTCTGCTCAGAGTCGGCGCTCGTCCACCCGCCCGCATAGCCTGTCTGAAACGGGGTGATGCGCCCTGGGCCGGCCTTCGCAATGCCGCGACCGGGCAAGCTCGGGTCAAAGTGGGCCGCAATCGGCTGGCCAATCACATCGACGCTGTCAGCCTCGTCAGCCATGCGCAGCGCAATGCGCAAGTTCGTGTTTGCGCGCAAATTGTCTTTAATCACACCGGCGGGGCGCTGCGTCGCCATGATCAAGTGAATACCAAGCGACCGGCCACGCTGCGCAATATCAACCACGCCATCGACAAACTCAGGAATCTCGCCAGCGAGAGCAGCAAACTCATCGATGACCAACACGAGCGCGGGCGGGCACTCGGGGTCGCCCCGCGTCTCGAGCTCAATCAGGTCTTTCGCCTTCTTACGGTTGAACAGGTGCTCGCGATAGTGAATCTCAGCACGCAAGCTCGTGAGCGCGCGCCGCACCAGGTGCGGGCTAAGGTCGGTGACGAGACCAACGCAGTGCGGCAGGTGCACGCAGTCGGCAAA
>LSQX01185378.1_pt5 | contig 31760 bp, 28 predicted proteins | sample 654561 | NCBI WGS metagenome assembly LSQX01 (sample SAMN04489861, study PRJNA283612) | anaerobic digester metagenome | isolation source: 4 biogas reactors fed with cattle manure at either 37C or 55C with and... | place: Denmark: Kongens Lyngby | collected 2014 | reverse complement strand
ACCTTGTAGCATGACACATAATGTGTCTTCTACAAGGTCTTTTTTTCGTTTCGAAGGACTTTTTTTCTTTTAAAAGCTTATAACCTGAGGTGATCGTGATACATCCAATCGTCAAAGGTTAAGTCGATTGACTTGTAAAGTATCTGCCTAAGTTTTGCCGGAATCGGTTCACGAGGCTTACGGGGTCCATTAATGGCTGCTTCATACACCGCTATGATTCCCTCATAGAACGCTTGGGTGGAAAAGTTTTGAGCAATGGTTAAAGCCCCTTCACTCATCCGCTTCCATTCCATTGGATCATCAATCAATCGTGTAACGGCGTCGACAAACTCTTGTTCCGTTTCATACTGCCAACCATTCAAATCATTAATAATCACTTCATCAATGGCGTCGTCTTTTCTGCAAATGGCTGGTAATCCACAAGCCAGCGCTTCCACATAAGTTAAGCCTTGTGTTTCTGAGGTGGAGCCTGAAACAAAAGCATCAGCCATATGGTAATGATCTGGTACTTCTTCCGGCCTCACCATACCGCTAAAGATGACGCGATCCTTTAGTCCTTGTTCTAGGACAAAGTTTTCCAAAACGTTTTGATAAGGGCCCCCGCCAACTATCATCAAACGGACTTCCTTATCTACCTTTTTCAAAAATCGAATAATTTCTTCTATGTTTTTCTCCTTGGCTAGTCGCCCCAGCGACAAGAGAATAAATTCGTTTTCTGCCACGCCATACTTGGTACGCAAGTTTTTTCTTGCTTTGACATGGTCCCCTTTCGCAAAATTTTCCAAATCAATTCCCGTTGGAACAGTGTAAACTGGTGTACCTACCTTATAACGATTCAAAAGAGCACGCACTTTCTCCGTGGGAACAATAACTGCATCCGTTCGCTCCAAAAGAGTTTTAGAATATCTTTTTACTAAACCCTTACCCACTGTTTCACTTGGAGAAAAGTAATGAATATAATCTTCATATACTGTGTGGTAGGTGTGAACAATTGGAACATTTAATTTCGCTGCTATGAGTTGGGACAATAGGAAGGTGGAGAATTCATTGTTTGTATGAATCACATCAGGTTTCCATTCTTTTAGTTCTTTTAGTTCCACCGAAGCCAATGATCGCATGACCCGAGCTCCAGGGTAAAATTTTCCAGCTGAAAAGGAAGGAATCGCATAGACACAATCTTCGTAACCATAAGATTCTTTCTGCCGCAGTGTCAAGATTTTCACCTCATGGCCATGCTTTTCTAATTCATTTTGTAAATTTAAAATAGAGGTGACAACTCCATTAATTGTTGGAGCAAAAAAGTCACTAGCAATGAGTACTTTCATAAAAGTTAATCTCCCTTGTAAATTCAAACAAATAAAAACTGGTAGTATTGTAATTAAATTTTTATTGATAAATATAGGTGTTCTTATCATGAACTCCTACAATATTTTCTCACACTAAACTATAACCTTTCCCTTTATCGTGGTTCTATCATCGATTGTTTATCAGTGAAATAGCAATCCACTTGAGTCTCATTTTCGCCCATATTTTGTCATAGACGTATTCTACCATCCCATCCACTCTAAAAAATTAGTGAAGCCATAGTGAAGCAATAACGAGTAGGCCGTTACTGCCAATGGTTTCCCTGTTATTATGATTAATAAAAACTTTCGGTAGGTCATCTTAGTCAAACCAGCCATATAACAGAGTAAGTCATCTGGTGCCAAGGGCAGGAAAATAAAAATGGTAAACCACTTATGAAATTTTTTCTCATTACCAGATAGCCACTTTTGATATTTCTTAAACCCTTTTTCAGAACTAAACACTCGAATAATATCAGGACCATAGTAGCGCGCCAAAGCAAAATTAGCTGAAGATCCAAGGACTGTTCCAATATAGTTGCAAATTATTCCATAAAAAGGGCCAAATAAAAGAACGCCCACTAAGTTGCCCAAGGCTCCAGGAACCACCATAAAAGTAGATTGGAAGGCTATGAATACAATATAAAGAACTGGGGTTAGCATACCAAAGGGACTTAAGAACGCCGCCATAGCTTTTTCTGATTTAAAAATACCGGTTCTTATACCATAGACTATGAAAATAACGGCTAACACCAAACCCAAAATTGATAATACGTTGATTACAACTTTCTTTTTCTCTATTTTTTTTTGATCATAATTTGTGGTCGCCATTCTTTCACCTACCTTCGATTTCAAGCCTTATATCCAACTCTATTTTAGGTATAATAAAAATTAAACTGCTATAAAATAATTTTTTTTAGCCAAGCAGCTTTACTTAACAAAGGTATTATAACATTCTAAAATCCATTGCTTAGAGTGTTTTCAGACGGTTAACCTCTTAACCTAGGTCTACATTTAATCCCATGATGTTTCTGCAAAGATGGCCAGAGATGCATCCATTTGATTTCTCTAGGGCAATCACTCCCCCCTAATCTACATAATAGCTTATATCGATTAGGGATTTGTTACAAACCGCTAGCCAATACCGTTTTACTTGAAAATCAACCATTCCTTTTCAACTATTGTTTCCTGCAATAGGATGGTAGGCCATCTACTGGCGTCTTTGCTTTAACCTAGACTCCAAGGAACTTTTTATTACCTATCTCATTCCAACGGACTCCACCACATCGAAATAAAGAGATGATATCTAACCTCTATCTTACCACAAACCTTGAACTTTTCATTTGAACTAACTTAAAAAACAAGAGCCTCACCCATAAAATGGATGAGACTCTTGTTTTTGTTATTTTTCCGATTATTTCACTCATCAGTTTAATATAAATTATGAAATAATTCTGGCAGACAAAATGTTTAGGTTAATCTTAAAAACCTTTTCCTGTAATTAGACGCTTCAAGAAAATCAATAAAGCAGCACCAATTACTGAGAAAATTAATCCTTCAATACTGAAATCTTGGAATGATGTTTTAAAGAAGGTAGAAGCCAGCCATGATCCTAGAAATGAACCGATAATACCAACGATTATATTCATAACCAAAGATTTATTATCACCCATAATTATTCCAGCTAGCCAACCGACCACTGCACCAAATAATAACCATAATAAAATTCCCATAATATACCTCCTAATTGTTTTAGCTAAATCCCGGTCAAAGGACCGGTGATTCCATTAATTGTTATAACTTTTACTTATCTTGAATTATTCCATCTTCTTTAATCTCTTCGATAACTTCTGCTTCTTCTATTTCTACTTTGTCTTTACCTTCAACTTCATCTACTTCAACTTTACCCCTATTCTTTTCTTCTTTCTGGATTTCTTCAAACCGGCTCTTTTTATAAGGGATACCCGTTGATCCAATTTCGTAACGTTTCGCCTGATTAAAAGGAAGATCTATTAGGTCATCTTTAGTATAGGTCTCAGGCTTATGTACCGTATCTTTGCTGTAGTTATACTTTTCTCGTTTGTCTTTTTTATCGTTGTTCATTTTAATCCTCCTTTTTAAAGTTTTCTTTCAAGAAGTTGTTTTGTACCTTGGGTTTATTATAAGCTATATAACAGCCTGTAAATAATAACAAACATTGCATTAAGTAATAAAACCATGAATATTGTTGCCTCAGTTAATACTTATTGACTTTTTTTTAAATAAATTAAGTCTATTCTTTCTATTTCTCTACTTTTATTTAGTCCTTTCGTGAGTGTATTGCCCGATTCTTTCTCCTAACCTGATTCGAACTTCATTGCCGGCTGCCGTTTCTCGAACCAAATCCATATCTGGCTGAGCAATCCCCTTTTGATAAAAGATCAATATGGTCGATGCACCCGGTTCAAACCATCCCCGTTCCTCATAACGAACAGCTTTTAGAGCTCGTTGATAGCGAATCCTCCCCACCATCATGGCACCTACTTCCATAATACCAACCAATCCATGTCCTGTTTCTAAGATGCTGTAGCGCCGTTCATTCTCCTGTAGAACCATCTCTCGTTTTGAGTAGGGAGATAAAGAATGGAGGACCCCTGGAATTCTCCGAAAAGCTTTGCCACTAAACGCACCCTTTTCTGTGTAGATAAACCGATGGGAATCGTGAATGGATAAGCGAATTAGAAACAGCGTGCCTCCATTGAAAAAGTTTGCCACTTCACTACCAGCAAATAGCTCCTTGATAGTGTATTGTTGTTCTTTTACTTTTACCATGAGTTCATCTGATATAGAATAAGTAGATATGTTGCCATCTGAAGGACTAATGATGTCTCCATGTCGTACTTGTGGTAAGGCACTGGTTTTGTATTTGCGCAGGAAAAACTCTTTAAAGTTTTCACGAGGATCATTTTGGAATAAATTACTGTCGACATTATATTTAGCCATGATTTGTTTAATTCGCCTACGGGTGTATATTTTTCCTAAGAGCCAAGCAGCATTTTCCGAAAAATCCTTTTCTAAGAATGGTCCTCGCACTGGCTTCATCAAACTTGAATAAATTAATTTAAGAAAGATTCCACCTGTTTGGCTGTCCTTTTCATAAGTTTTTGTTTTCCGATTATAAACCACTGTATCATAACCACTCCTTTCACTTTTTTCCTTCTCTTTATTTTTTCTACTCTAACTCCTCTGTTTTCTTTGCTTTAACTTCTTCCCTTTAACTTCCTCTCCATTCTAATCCAGCAAGACTTTTTTTATATGACATTCCCGTGACATTTTTAAGGTATATCAGGATAAAGCTCTTCTTCACACTCAAAAATAGCCTTCAATTATTCGCCTTTTATACGCTAGATTTTATTATAAAAAAAGAAATTCTGGTTTGCCCAATAATTATATGAAATCGGGTATAATGTAGATAATAACACTACTACTTTTTTATATTTATGGGAGGTCTTTAAATTGAGTAAACCAGTACTATCTGCACATTTTGAATCCAGAACCCCATCTGACGTCAGATTGGCACAAATGAGCTATGCAGAACGCAAGGTTAAACCCGAAGCTGTTGTGAATGTCAGTATCGGAAATGTATCTTTGCCCACAAACCCAGCTATGATGAATCGAATGTTCAACTTGGATGCGCCTGACAGTCCTTTTAATAAGGGAGTTATTCGCTACACTGCCACGGGTGGTTTTGCGGAAACCCAAGATGCTTTTATTAACATCTTAAACGCTCAAGGCTTTGACACTTCAAACCTTGAAGTTATCGTTACAGATGGTGGCTCAACAGCTATGGAGCTTTTGATTGTTGGAGTCTGCGGACCGGCAGGAACTGATGAGAGCCCACTGATGATGATTGATCCCGCTTACACAAACTATCTATCTTTTGCTCAGCGATTAGGCAGAAAAACAGTCAGTGTTAAACGCACCATTGACTCAAATGGTAAGTTTACTCTGCCGGAAATTTCTGAAATCGAAAAAGTGATTGAAAAACATAAGCCATCAGCTCTGCTTGTCATCCCGTATGACAACCCAACTGGTCAACTCTATGATATGGAAACAATAAAAGAACTGGCCGGACTTTGTGTAAAACATAACATGTGGTTAGTTTCTGACGAAGCCTATCGTGAGCTCTTCTATCTAGAAGGTTCCGACCTTGTATCCATATGGGCACTCAATAATGATATTGTTCCTGGAATCGAAGGTCGCCGAATCGGTATTGAAACAGCCTCAAAGGTTTGGAACGCTTGTGGACTACGGATTGGTGCTATCGTTACAGATTCACCAGAATTTAGTAACCGCGGCCAAGCTGAATACACCGCTAATTTATGTGCTAACGCCATAGGCCAATATATCTTTGGAGCACTTGCTCATGAAAGTAAGGAATCCATCAACAACTGGTGTGGAGACCTTAGAAACTACTATGGAGATACCATCAAGAACGTTACAAAGCGCTTTAACGAACTTAAACCAGAGCTAATTATCTCAAGCCCTGATGCATCCATTTACAGCGTAATCGATGTACGTAACGTTGTAAAACCTGGCTTTGACTCCGTTGAATTTTCACTCTTCTGTGCAAGCGAAGGCGAAGTTGATTTAAATGGCGTAAAGACAACTCTATTGTCAGCTCCAATGAAGGGCTTCTATGATATCCCTGAAGGCGAGCACAACCCCGGCTCCACTCAATTCAGGATTTCTTATGTAGAAGAACCAGAAAAGATGATGACCGTTCCAGATCTCTTCATTGATCTGCTAGACCAGTTTGAAGCTCAAAGATAAATTCTTGGCGACAACTCTTTAAGAATACCTAAAAAGATAGGACTCTGAATCCATTGATTTCGAGTCCTATCTTTTTCTTTTAATTTTTGTATTTTAAGTCCTAAAATCAATTAATTTTTACGTTTATCATCAGCTACATCAATGGCAACTGATTCTGTTGTTTCAGAACGGTCTGGACCATCTTGGGGATTCCTTTGTCCACTAAACCGTTGAGCATCTTTTGAAACACAAAGGACGATATCTCCTTGGTGATAACTCTCGCCTACGAAATCAGTTCCATCACTACAAGATAAAATGTTAACATCTTTTTGTGATTCTTCAGTAATCCGCCGAGCTTTCTCTTCATCCTTTGAATATACAAAGATATGCTCACCATCGTAACCCAACTTATTTAGTTGACGAATAGCGCGATCTGCACCATCTTCATCATCATAAACACCAAAAATCTGCTTATCACGGAGTTTCTCTTCCAACTCCCCTTGTTCCGGTATTAAATCTAAATCCAACTCCAATTGTTTTAATTCATTATTTTTCTCAGTCATCTGATCCAGCCTCCTTCCATTCTAATACCCTGTAATGCTAATTTATTTAGGTACTTCCTCTATTTTACCCTATTTCTCTTTTCCGATTGTCAACAGGTTCTTAACAGAATAATAATTTATTACAAAATAATTAGAATTTACTCCTTATTTCCATAGAAAACCATTCACTAGCCATCTCAACCCATTAAGTCCTATGTTTTGATTTTATCATTCATTATTAATCTTTTCGTTTTATAATAAGAGAAAGATCGTTTCTTACGCGGTTCAATGGAAGAACCAACCATCCTAAAGGAGGGATATTCATGTCAATTCTTGCTGCTTACTGTGTCCCCCATCCACCGATTATACTTCCGGAAATTGGTCGGGGTGAAGAAGGAAAAATCCGCAGAACCACTGAAGCTCTCAGCCGCATTGCTAAAGAAATTGCTCAATTGAAGCCCGATACGATTATTCTCATCACCCCCCACATGGTTATGTACCAAGATTACTTTCATATTGCTCCTGGAAAAACAGCCCATGGTGACCTGACACAGTTTGGAGCACCCGAGGTCAGTCTTCACGCAAGCTATGATGAGGAACTGATACAAAAGCTTTCCCTTCATCTAGCCCAGGAAAGCTTTCCAGCCGGAACCCAGGGTGTTCAAGATGCCACCTTTGATCATGCCACCGTAGTCCCCTTATATTTTATCCAAAAAGAATATCAGGATTTTAACCTCCTTCGTATTGGTCTATCTGGTTTTGATCTTGTTACCCATTACCAATTAGGTATGCATATTCAACAAGTGGTGGAAGACCTTGGTCGACACTGCATCATCGTAGCCTCCGGCGATCTGTCTCATCGACTAAAAGAAGACGGACCCTATGGCTTCAACCCCAAAGGTCCCATCTATGATCAAGCGATTATGGCGGCCCTATCATCAGGTGATTTCAAGGAGATCCTTGCCATGGATTCAGCATTATATGAAGCGGCCGGAGAATGTGGGCATCGTTCCTTTGCCATCATGGCTGGTTGCCTTGATCGAAAAAGCATCCAAAGTGAAGCTTATAGCTACGAAGGTCCCTTTGGGGTAGGTTACGGGACGGTAGCCATAAAAGTATCGGGTCACGACAGCAACCGAGATTTTCTCGATCAATATTTAAAGACCAGCGAAGAAAAATCCGAATCTAAGCGCGAGACGGCTAGCCCCTTGGTTCGTTTAGCCTTGGCAACCATTGTGGCTAAATTAAAAGGTGAACGCTTTAATTTAAAAGAGTATTTAAAAACTAACAGCCTCCCTGACACCTTTCTCGCTAACCAAGCCGGTACCTTTGTTACTTTAAAGAAAAATGGCCAGTTGCGTGGTTGCATTGGCACCATCGCTCCAACTACAGATACAGTAGTTGATGAAGTGGTCCGCAACGCCATCGAGGCCGCCTTCTACGATCCCCGCTTCCCTTCTTTAAGCCAAGAAGAGTTTTTGCAAATAGATTGTAGCGTTGATGTTCTGGCTCCAGCTGAAACTATCCACTCAGTCGATCAGCTCAATCCCAAGCAGTATGGTGTTATTGTCACAAAGGGCCCACGTCGAGGCTTATTGTTACCTAATTTAGTTGGCGTAGATACAGTGGAAGAACAATTAAAAATCGCCAAGTCCAAGGCTGGTATAGGTCCCGATGAAGACTGTGAACTAGAGCGATTCAAGGTGGTGCGTTACGTATGATAACATGTCCTATTTGTCCCCATCACTGTCAGCTCACAGAAACAACTATAGGGATTTGTGGTGCAAGAACCGAGCAAAATGGTAAGTCTTTCCCTCTAAACTATGGCCATTGCACGGCTCTACATATGGATCCCATTGAAAAAAAGCCCCTCTTTCATTTTCATCCTGAAACAATGATCCTATCCTATGGCAGCTATGGTTGCAATATGCGTTGCACCTTTTGCCAAAACTATGGTATTTCAATGATTCACCACCAAGTGGGAACTAAGATGACTCCAAAAGAATTAGCTGACCAGGCCATCGCTTTGGTGCCTCAAGGAAATATTGGCGTGGCTTTCACCTATAACGAACCTACCATCTGCCCTGAATTCATTGTGGATACTGGAAGACGCATCCATGAAGCTGGGCTCATTAATGTGGTGGTTTCCAATGGGTTTATGAGCCCTGAAACTCTTGAGTCCCTGTTGGAGGTGGTGGATGCCTTTAATTTTGATCTCAAAGCCTTTACAGACCGCTTCTATAAGGAAATGGGGGGAGGACTGGAGCCAGTTAAAAATAGTATCGAAAGAGCTGCCCGACAAAAACACGTAGAAGTTACCACCTTAATTATTCCAGGGGAAAATGATAGTCCAGAAGAAATGGAAGCTCTTTGTCAATGGCTCGCTTCCCTATCACCCGATATTCCTTTCCATATATCACGCTTTTTCCCGGCCTATAAAATGGCAGATAAACCACCCACTCCACTGACCACTTTAAAAGAATTAGAGCAGATTGCTAAAAAATATCTTAACCGGGTTCACTTAGGTAATGTTTGATCTGAGAATGGACTAAATGAGCTAGGTTCAAACTCAACAATTCGTCACCGTTCTAAACTGTTCCTTGTATTTTCCATTTACTTTTAATGTTGCAGCTATAAACTGAACAGAACTATAAATTGAACTGCACTATAAACTGATTTGAACTATATACTGAGGTGAACTATATGCCTGAATTACCAGAGGTTCAGACCATTGTTAATGGTTTAAACCGAATGATCATCAACAAAGAAATCGAAGAAATCTCTTGGGATTGGGCCAAATCCTTTCCAAATTCAAAGGAATCTTTAGAAGCCACCTTAGGAACTAAAGTTATAAAGGCTCACCGAAGGGGAAAAGCCGTTCTCATTGATTTAAATAATAAGACCACTCTTTTAATTCATTTAAAAATGACCGGTCAACTTGTTTATCAGTCAAACAACTCAAATGGCTCTTTCCCAGATAAAAGCACCCGAGTCCAAGTCCATTTTAAAGATGGTTCTACCTTATTTTTTAATGACACTAGAAAATTTGGTTGGATGAAGATTATGACACCTTCAGAGCTAGAAGAAAATTCCTTTCTAAAAAAACTAGGTCCCGAACCTTTAAAGCGAAACTTTACAAAAGCTTTATTTCAAGAACAAATGAGTCGACGCAAAAACACCTTTGTTAAAGCAGCACTTTTAGATCAAACCGTTCTTGCCGGTATTGGGAACATTTATTGTGATGAGGCTTTGTTTTTAGCCGGCATCATGCCAGACCGGCGCGTTCACACTTTGACAGAGGAGGATTATAAAAAACTCCACCGTACCCTTCGAAAGGTTTTAAATACATCCATCGAACTAGGCGGATCCACTCGCAGAGATTATTTAAATGCTGAAGGAACACGGGGTCACTACTTAGATCAAGCCTGGGTATACGCTCGCCAAGGTGAAGCTTGTCGCAAATGTGGAGCAATCATCCATAAAATTAGAGTGGCTGGTCGTGGCACGCATTTTTGTCCCCAGTGTCAAACATAGTTTGACCCAGTCCTAAGCCTACCAATCAACTGCTCATTTCCTGCGCCAATCATCCATCCAAAAGCATAAGGTGATCAATTTGAAAAAATCAATCCATAAATCGTTGTTATTTATTCCTCTACTGCTAACCTCACTGTTAGCAAGTTGTCTTCCTACTTCCAATACCTCTACCTCCTCCAACACTAAAACCCCTTACGTCCAGAAAGAGACGGATCAAACCATCTATTTGGCAGGAGGCTGTTTTTGGGGTGTTGAAGAATATTTCCAACGCTTAGATGGAGTTGCCGATGTAGTCGCCGGCTATGCTAATGGAACCACTGATAATCCAGTTTATGAAAAAATCGGGGAAACCGATCACGCCGAAACGGTACAAGTCATCTATGATTCCAACCGCATAAGTTTAGGTGAAATTTTGACCCATTATTTCCGAATTATTGACCCCCTTAGTGTCAACCAACAAGGGAATGACATTGGACGTCAATACCGGACTGGGATCTATTTTGAAAACGAAGACGTTCAAAAGATTGCTCAAGAATTTTTGGATCGAGAAGCCCTAAAGTATGACAAGCCTTTAGCTGTGGAACTGGAGCCACTCGATGATTTCACCGTAGCCGAAGCCTTTCATCAAGATTATCTAAAGAAAAACCCCAACGGCTACTGCCATATTGACTTGGGTCTCGCAGACATTCCTATCGCCGATGCTGAGCAATACACCAAACCTGATGAGGCTACCCTTAAAGAAAAACTCTCAGAACTATCCTTTTCGGTAACCCAAAAACAGGGCACTGAAACGGCTTTTTCAAGCGAGCTGGATCAAGAGTTCTCTCCCGGGATTTACGTAGACATCGTAACTGGCGAACCTTTATTTTCCTCAGATGATAAGTTTGATGCTGGTTGTGGTTGGCCGTCCTTTTCCAAGCCCATTGCCTCGGGAACAGTGGAAGAATACAAAGACTCTAGTTTAGGTATGGACCGAATTGAAGTTCGTTCAAAATCCGGTGATTCCCACCTAGGCCACCTTTTTGATGACGGGCCCCTTGAGAGTGGCGGACTCCGCTACTGCATCAATGGTGTATCCATGCGCTTTATACCCTTGGCAGAAATGGAAGCAGAAGGTTATGGCGATTACATGATTTATGTGGAAAACCGTTAACTTCTAAGTAGCAAAATTTTAAGCAGTACTTTAAGTGTTCAATCAAAGCCTTTCCACTAAAAACAACCAACTGCAAAACATCACCTACCAAAAGCCAGTGGTTGAAGATTTGTTTCTTCAACCACTGGCTTTTTCTTTTGTTGCGTTCTATTGGTGTGTATTGATTTATTTTCTTTTTCTTTTAAATAATTTTCAAAATATTTTTTAGATTATATTTCCAGCTTTGAGTGGATCTAAATTACGGTTGCTCACTAATTTCTAAGGCGTGAATAATAGTCCGTCCGTTGTTTTCACCGTAACTACAAGTTATTAATGACACAATCTGGCCCTCGCTCATTTTACGTTCTTCTATCCTATGCATGGACAGATCCTGCAACCTTTTAATATAATCATCTTTTTCCCGTTCCGTTTTAAAGCTTACTGGCAACTGGTAGTCATCTGCAGAGATTTCGTAAACTGAAAAAACTCGATATTGTTTACTTCCATAAAGATCAGATACAGTGATTTCTTGGTTCGTCCTATAAAACTCTTTGCCATGATATTTAACTAAATCATGAAACATGGTCCCGTTTTTCATATTATGCCCATATATCAATATGTGGTCATCACTAAAGCTGGATAAGTTTCGATAATCCATAAAAAGAGTGCCTGCCTTGCTGGGCTGTTGGTAAAAGTCTTGTTTAAGGTACTCCTGATTATCTTGACTCCTAACGTAAGGATAGTCGATTTCGGTTCTTGGAACTTTTACCCAACCAAGAAAATCCGGGTTAAGATCAAGCCAAACACTATTTTTATTTTTAGCCCATTCAATTGGCTTTTCCCCTATGATTCCTGGGGAATTTTTCTGTTGGTCAGTGGCTATGTTTTTCTCAACCACCACCTGTTCAATGGTGTTAGTTGGCTTCTCTAGTGAACTGGATGGACTTAGTTTTTCTTCCATCTCAACTCGCTGCTGGGCTAGCAGTTCATATTCATTTTGGGTGCGGCTTCGAAAATAAACCTCCCATGCAGTGGCAATAAGGAGAACAGTACCTATAATCATTACAGCATTTAAAATTCTTTTCTTATTTTTATCTGTCACATTTGTCACCTCATTTTGATCAATCAATTAAAGTAGAATCTTTGAATCTATTTAGCTTAATGAAATCACCTGATAAAAAATCTTCACTTTAATAGGTTTGTCTATTTTAATTTTTAAATCTATCAAACTTGTGACTATAATCGTATCACAATCTGTGGGTTCTGATTTTCAAAAATTATTTATTCAACACATAACGTGATTTACCATAAAAACCTTAGACAACTCTCTATCTATATTATATACTAAAGCTGAAATTAGTTATCAATTGTTGATTTTGATAACATTTAGCTCGAAAGTTATAAAACCGATGAATTATATGGACCTAACCTATCGTAGTGATGGCCTAATTGCGATTTTAAATCGCAATAGTTAATTCTTTAAACAAGCAAAAAAGCAATGAAAAGAAGTAGTCTAGTCTGAAAGAAATTAAGAAAGAATAAACCGTATCTGGGAGGAGTTTCATCTCCCCTCAGATACGGTTTTTTCTATAGACGATGGCTATAGCCCACCGCTTCTTTAACTGACTGAAAGCCATATTGTTTCAGGATATGAGGTAGCTCTGCAATAATCTGAGGACAAATATATGGATCCACCAAGTTTTGAGTTCCTATCGCTACAGCGCTGGCACCGGCATAAAGAAACTCTAAGACATCTTCCGCTGATGCAATGCCCCCCATGCCAATAATGGGTATTTTCACTGTTTGATACACTTCATGAATCATGCGAATGGCCACCGGTCGAATGGCAGGCCCTGACAAGCCACCTGTTCCATTGGCCAATAGGGGACGACCCGTTTTTAAATCGATTCGCATGGCAGTCAGAGTATTGATCATGGTAATACCATCCGCTCCGCCTTCTTCAACTGCTCTTGCCATGGTTTTAATATCAGCTACATTGGGTGATAGCTTCATATAGATTGGTTTATCTGTAACCTGTTTAATTCTCTCCGTTAAACGCCTTGCCACTTCTGGGTCTTGGCCAAAGGCCATTCCTCCGCGCTTGACGTTGGGACAGGAAATATTAATTTCAAGAGCCCCGACATTCGGTGCTTCTTGTATCCGCGAAGCCACATAGAGATAATCGTCCTCCGTATATCCTGCCACATTACTAATAATTGGTAGGTCGTAACCGGCTAACCACTTCAATTCATCTTCAACATGGTCAATGCCTGGGTTCATCAAACCGATGGCATTTAGCATGCCCTGTGGTGTTTCAGCTACTCGTGGCATTGGGTTGCCTTCTCTCGGTTCACGAGTCACCGCTTTAATCATCGCTGAGCCTAGAATACTTAAATCATATAGTTCAGCATACTCTCGGCCAAAGCCAAAACAGCCTGAAGCTGGCATGATGGGGTTTTTTAAATCTAACCCAGGTAACTTCACTCGTAAATCAATCATAAAGCGCCTCCCCCAAACGGAAGACTGGACCATCTTTACAGACCCGCTTTAGTCCATCTTTGGTGGGTGTCATACAACCATAACAAGCACCAATTCCACAAGCCATCCGCTCTTCAAAGGAAAGATACCCTTTTTTCTTATTGCGCCACTTTAAATCTACAGCTTTTAACATGGGTCGTGGACCACAGGCGTAGAGTGTATCAAATTCAATTTGCTCAGCTTCGATCGCCTGAGTTACTAGGCCAGAAAATCCATAGGATCCATTATCCGTACAAATAATTGTTCGACCTAACTTTTTAAATTCGTTTTCACAAAATACGGAGGCCCTATCTCTAAAACCCAGCACAGAAATAACTTGTTTGCCTTGTGCCTTTAAACGACAAGCTAATTCATAAAGAGGTGGCACTCCCACTCCGCCCCCAATTAAAAGAACTACTTCTGACTCATCCTGGATGGGGAATCCTGACCCTAAAGGACCCAGCACACAAATTGCCTCTCCCACCTTTACCGTCGTTAATGACTTAGTACCTTGCCCCATTATTTTATAAATAAAAGATAAATGGCCTTTTTCTAAATCTACTGCAAACACTGAAATTGGTCGCTTTAACATAAAACGACGGTCAGGTACGGTCAGATTAAAAAAAGTTCCTGGTAATATCTCGCCCTTGATCGAGCTAGAATCTAGTGTTAAACGGTATGTTTCTTCAGCGATTTCCTTATGTTCTAGCACCGGAAGCATCCATTTTATATTTTTAATCTCGTCCACTTGGTCCTCCCCATCTATCCTGCTCTAGGATTTAAATAACTCTATATTTAACCGACAAAAATTCCATCTTTCAAAATCAATTGTCCACCTTTAATCACGGTATGAATCATACCGTCTACCCTCCAACCGTCAAAGGGTGTATTTCGCCCCAAACTCTCATGTTTGGATGCATCAATAACTTCTTGTTTTTCTAAATCAATTAAGGTTATATCAGCTGGGGCTCCTTCTTCGAGGCGGCCGGAAGAAAGACCGAAAATATCAGCTGGTCCTTTTGTCATGGCCTCAACCACTGTCTCTAAGGTTAGATGACCTGGTTTCACAAGATAGGTGTATAAAAGCGGGAAAGCTGTTTCAAGACCTGTGATTCCAAAGGGTGATTCCGCTAAACCACGGCTTTTTTCTTGCTCTGTATGAGGAGCATGATCCGTGGCAATTACCTTTATCGTCCCTTCTCTCAATCCAGCTATCAAGCGTTGACGATCAATTTCTTCCCGTAGGGGAGGATTCATCTTGAAATTACCGTCTTCTTCCAACTGATCCTGAGTTAACAGTAAGTGGTGGGGTGTAACTTCCCCTGATACGCGATAACCCCAACCTTGTCCGAGTTGAAGGAGGTCTACAGTACGATGGCTTGACATGTGACAAATATGGTAGCGAGCACCGCTTTCTCCCGCTAGTAGAATATCACGCCCGGCCTGAATATCTTCACAAGCCCTCTGAATACCCCTATGACCATGTTCATCTGCATAGGGTCCAGCATGGATATAACCAGCCTTTAGAATGCTCTCATCTTCACAATGTGCACTTATTACGAGATCATGTTGAGCCGCTAGCTCCATGGCACGGGCCATGGTGGCATTGTTTTGCAGACCTTTGCCATCATCAGAGACTCCAATGGCTCCAGCAGCTTTTAAGGCTTTAAAATCCGTTAGCTCAGCTCCAAGCTCTCCCATGGTCAAAGGAGCAAAAAAATGGACATCTATCGGGATTTCTTTTTTGCGCTCCATCATATCATTCATCCGCTCTGCCGTATCCGGACAGGGATTTACATTGGGCATGGCAAAAATACTTGTATAGCCACCCTTGATGGCTGCACGCGTTCCAGTTTCGATGGTTTCTTTATGGGTGAATCCCGGTTCTCTTAAATGAACATGGGGATCAATAAACCCTGGCGTAACAAGCCTGCCTTTGCAATCCACGACATCCCAATTTTCATCCGGTTCAATCGAACCAATCCGCTCAATTTTACCTCCACGTAGTAAAAGGTCCACCGTGGCAAGCTCATTGTCACGGCGGATCATTTTTGCATTCTTTAATAATATCATGATCGATCTAAGGCCCTTTCGATAACTGCCATTCGAATATGAACACCATTTTCCATTTGACGGAAGATCCTTGATTTAGGACTTTCCACCAAGTCTGTATCAATTTCCCAACCGCGATTAAAAGGAGCTGGGTGCATGATAATTGCATGGTCTTGCATCTCTTCGTAACGGACTTTATTTAAACCCCATTTTTCCAGATATTCTTCTTGGCTCATGTTCATGCGGTGCTCGTGGCGCTCATGCTGAACACGAAGCAACATGACCACGTCCACCTTACCAAAGGCATTATCGCAGTCAATATAGTCGTAGGCTGGATCTCTTAAGGGCTCTGGTGCACAAACAAACACTTCCATGCCTAAGCGACGCATGACTTCGATGTTGGTCTTAGCCACTCTTGAAAAGCGGATATCGCCTAAGATCAAGACTCTCAAGCCCTCCAGTTTACCAAATTCTTCCCGAATGGTCATCAAGTCAAGCAGGGATTGTGTGGGATGGTCTCCAGCTCCGTCTCCTCCGTTCATAATCGGGATTTTCACTTTACCTACCAGCTCTTCATAATATTTTTCTTCCGTTGCACGGATTACAATTCCATTGACACCAAGTGCTTCAAAGGTTTTTACCGTATCGTATAGCGTTTCACCTTTTTGAATCGCTGAGACTTTCGGATTCAAATTAATATCCTGAATCCCCAGTTTCTTTTCAGCCATGATGAATGAGTTTTGGGTTCTTGTTGATGGCTCAAAAAAAAGGTTTGCAAAAACGGTATTTGCGTACGTTTTTTGCTCACCTTTTTTAAAGTCTCCTGCTCGATCCAAAATCTCGGTAATTTCATTAATTTCAAGTTCTTTTAGTGTGGTTAAATGCTTCATGATTATTTCCTCCCTGTGAAATTTAAATCCATGAGTTAGCCAATAATAAAGACCTCTTTTTGCCCAAGGGTAAAAAGAGGTCATAAAGACACAAAAATCTTATATTGATGATTTCTCTTTTCAGCCTCTCGGGACTGTTTTAAAGGTTTAGCTTCTATGTCATTTTAATCTTTATCGATTCATGTGTCAATAGAATTCCCAATCTTTAAAAGTAAGGGGTGAGAGTGTTTAAAGGTCATTCACTCTCAGGACCTTAGGCAGCACTTAACCTAAAGCTTAATAATACCCATGGTTAACCTCTAAATAGTTTTGACATTCTCACTATGCACTTGTTGATTTAATCTAACAATAATCCGTGGGCATTCATCTACTTTCTTAGTTATGGTGATTAAGGCATGGGGAAGTCCAATTCTTTAGCATTTTTAGCTTCTTCTGGAAGCGTAAAGGACTCTAATTCATTAAAGTTTGAGTAAACTGCATGAACTTCGGATTCAACAACCATTCCCTCCATTGACATCACCATTTTCATCATGGTCTCGTCATTACTGTAATCCTTATTTAAATGAATCTCCAGATCATAGGCGATTTCCACATCTTCATCCAACTCTTCATCATCCTGACCATCATCTACACCACCAAAAGCTGGTCCAAGCTTTTCCATTTCCTCATTGGTTAACGTACGCTTAGTTTTCAAAACATATCCATCGTTCGTTTCTTCATAGCTAAATAAATCAGATAGTTCTTCAAAATTAAATTCTTCTAAAGCTTCTTCTGCGGTGGGTTCAGGGTCGTCTATAATCATTAACATCCACTCTCCACCGGGAATCTGCGTATAGGTTTTATTATCGACCATATAGCTTTCCATCTTCATACCGCCCACGTCTATTACCGTCTTATAACTATTTTCTTTCGGAAAATAATCCATAACCGTGGTTGTCTCTATATCCATCCCAAAGGTATTTGACTTAGTTTCATTTGTAACTCGGTAACTATCTAAAGCAGCCATAAACTCGGCTGATTTCAGAAAAGCATCAGCCACTTTTCCATTTGATTGGGAAGGTGCACTTGTTGTGGTCTCTGGAGTTGTTGTTCCTATCGACGTGGTTTCTGTCGTGGTTGTTTCTATTGCAGTTGTGCTGGTCGTCCCCTCAGCTACTGTTGTGGAAGGAGTAGTTGTATCTGCTGAGGTTACCGTTGAAGTTACAGCATCAGTAGCACTCAATGCCCCTGAAGTAGTGGTACCTCCACTAGAGCAAGCTGAGATCGTTAGTATTGCCACAGCCGTTACTGTAATTATTCGAATCTGTTTTTTTATCATGTCTACCTCCAAGAATGCAATTAATGTATAAGTGACTAGCATCCGAACTCAACATAGTTCTGTCACCAGATGTCTATAAATCTATTATGAAGCCCGCCCATTAAAAAACCATGAAGGAATTGTAACTTTGATTGCTTTAACCTCTTTAAAACCTTATATTTATTATTAATTTGATATTCATCCCTTATCATACCGATTTATTCATTATTATCCCTTAATTTTAATCCTTTTGCTATAAAGTCCTCATATTCTAATTCTTTACATCAGCAGAAAATAACCCTAATTCAAGTTTCACTATTATACAAGAAAAATCCTAAACGATATTATCCTGTGCTGGCTTGATTCATTCGATGTAGTTTTATTCTTGCTTATTGTATATTCTGATTATTTTAGAATATACCCCTTCTCGTTTCCTAGTAAAAATCTATTATGAATATCACAAGGCTTATATTCCAATTATTAATTCGACTCCTCTAAACTCGCTGGTTGTAAAGTTAATTATTAATTCAATAAACAATGAGCCGGTTCAACAAGTCTCTCGTATATTATCTAGTCCTTTTGCATTTATAATCATTTTTGATTACATACTTATACCTTTTATCTTAATAAACTGATATTTTTTGTTTATTTTATGATTTTTCTTTCATTTTATATTGCATAATTACTTTAAAACGTCAATAATTAAAGTATATATAAGAATCTAAACCTCGGAGGTGCTATAATGAGCCGGAATTACTTTTTAGTTCGACTGAAGCCAGGCGGAGTCGATCGTACGGAAGAATGTCTGCGAGACGAAAAAATTGCTCTTGGTTGGAGCAAGACCGGAGATATTTCTAACCTATCAAAAGAAGAAGTGCGCGATCTATTAGCTGAACAATATCACTATACTGGAATGGCCCTATCCGGCAACTTAACCTCCTTAATCACATTAAAAGATCGAATCTCCACCGGCGATCTGGTGGTTACTGCTGATGGTCCCCTCCTAAGCATTGGAGAAGTAACATCGGAATATTATTTTGATGAGGAAGCTGCCAAAGAAGATTACGGTCATCAACGAAAGATGAAGTGGCTTTTAAAAAACCTGCAAAGGGATGATATTCCTGATGACCTGCGTAGGGCTCTACGGGGACAAAAAGCCACCTATCAAATGAAAAATGTGGAGGAAACTTTGGAAGAGATGGTTTCTCCTGATTTTGACGTGGCTAGCCTGACCAAAGACAAACCCAAAAAGAAGCGGGGTCGCCCAACAAAGGCAGAAAGTGAAGCACGTCGCGCACTTCAGGAAGCTAAGGAAGCCAAAGAAGTTAAAGCAAGCCCAGCTGTTCAGCCCATAAACCAGTCTACTATTCCTCAGTCCACTGAAGCGACTCGTTATGTGACCCAAAGATATCTGTTGCGTCCAGGGGATACTGACGGTGACGGCACCTGGATTGAATTCACCTTCCCTAAAGATACAACCAAAGCAGAAGCCGAGCGAATGGCTGCTTTTGTCAGCTCATGCTATTTCATGGAATAAAGATAGCTTGTAAATTTAAAGACGCATTGTAAGCTAGACCACTTAAACAATTCGTCTCTATATAAACAAGGCAGGCTTGGAGAATAATATTCTCCAAGCCTGCCTTGTTTATTACTTTTTCGTTTTTTTTGCCTAAACTAAATTCTTTTGGTTTCTTCTTCGCCTTCGGATCAACGAATCTAATCCGTAATTTTAAATTAATTTCCAATGAATAATTAATCAGTCATTGTATTACATCCCATAAAATAACTTATTGGTGGCATAATCATCATCCGATGTGTAGTCGATACCTAATGCCCTCAGCATTTTTTCATCATTGCCATTTAGGATTGTGGTGGAGTGAAGGTTTGTTCCATCCAACTGATCAATAAAACTGAAGGCTGCATGGGCTGATGGGTTGGTAGCTGCTGACATGGACAGAGCAATTAGAATCTCATTGAGGTCTAACAGTTGCTCTTGGAGATGGGAAGTCTTCTTTTTTAGCTCACCTATTGGCTTTAGCACCACTGGCGATAACAGGTAGATGTTATCATTGATGCCTGCTAAATATTTCAGCGCATTAAGAATTGCCGCCGCTGTTGCTTGCATCATTGTTTTGCGTTTCCCAGTAATGATCGTACCATCATGGAGCTCTAAAGCAACCACCGAAACATTTTCCACATCACTACTTGTCATAGTGGCCGCTAAATTTCTCGCCTGAGGAACCACAATTCGATCTGTTTCAACTAAGCCCATCTTCTCCATTAGCATGCGACTGCGCTCAAAAGTTTCCAGTTCAACGCGGCCTTTCTTATAATCCACTAGTGCTTTGAAATAGCGACGGATAATTTCTTGATTGGCAGCCCTTGACACCACCTCATCGTCAAAAATTCCACTGGTAATCCGATTAACGCCCATATCCGTTGGTGATTTAAAATCACACTCACGACCAGTCACCTTTTCAAGAATTCGTTTCAATAGTGGGAAGGTTTCAATGTCTCGATTATAATTCACTGCCATGGTGTTATAGGCTTCCATATGGTAAAAATCAATCATGTTAATATCTTTAAGGTCAGCGGTAGCTGATTCATAGGCAACATTTACTGGGTGTTTTAGTGGCAAATTCCAAACCGGAAAGGTTTCAAATTTAGAATAGCCAGCCACCAGTCCTTCACGGGACTCGTGATAAAGTTGAGAAAGACAGGTAGCCAGCTTTCCATTGCCAGAACCGGGTCCTGTGACTACTACAATGGGCTTATCCGTCTCAATGTAGGGGTTGGTCCCATATCCAGCATCTGACACAACTCGATCGATATCAGATGGATAACCATCAATGTGGCGATGTATGTACACCTTAATCCCACGTCTCTCCAACTTATTAACAAAATTTTTCGAACTAACCTGATCCGTATAGCGCGTTAAAACTACGCTGTTGACCTCAATCTTCTGAGCTTGCAAGTCATCAATTAGTTTAAGAACTTCCATATCATAGGTAATCCCAAGGTTCTCATTTATCTTATTGCGCTCAATATATCCAGCGTACATGCAGATAATAACTTCAATTTTATCTTTTAATTTTTTGAGCAGCTCTACTTTTGCATTAGCCTCAAAACCTGGTAGAACACGCTTGGCATGCATATCATTAAATAACTTGCCCCCAAATTCTAGATAGAGCTTGTCATAGTTATCTACCCGTTCCAAAATATATTTTGACTGTTCTTCAAGATACTTCTTCGAATCAAACCCTACTTCCATTTTTACTTCCCCTGTCTCCTATGCGTGTGTAGTGTGCTTCTAAAAAATCTAAAAATTATCTCAGTCTATATATTACCCTTATAATCGTCATCTTTCAACGTAATTTGCTAATCCATATCAAGTTAGTTTTCTAATTCTTGGTTTATTAACCCCAGACCGCTCCGACTATGCTCTCTGTAGTAGATTCCCTTAGCATCGCCAATCCGCTCTCTTTTATACTACTCTAAAAAAATGTCTTCTTCCTAACTTTTTCACTGAATGGTGTTTTTTATTTACTTCAGCGTGTTTTCTTTACTTCGGCGTATTTTCTTTACTTCAGTCTTTTTATTCTGCAAGAGCACAAGCATACGTATGAGCCATTAATATTTACGGATTCAATTGTTGATTATTTTAGAACCTTTAATCCGAGGTAAGGCTTGTGAAAATTATGACTTCAAATGTAAAATATCGTTTATAAATAACACTTTAACAAGCAATCATGGTAAAATAAGATATATTCTATAATTTGAATATTTCCACTTCCGAGTCTGATGGGCTAAGGAACCTTCTATGCTATCAGACCGTTAGGGTACTAAGGGAAACCTTTGTGCCTCCCGTTATTGGAAAGGATCTGGAGTAAAGCAATTTACTAAGATTAAGGAGTGTGGAAACATGAACGGTTATTTTGGAAAACTGTTACGAGTTAACCTAACAACAGGAGAAGTCAAGGTGGATCCGATTGATCCAAAAACTTGCAGAGATTTTATTGGCGGGAGAGGTTTGGGAACCAAGCTATTCTATGAGGAGGTAGGACCTCATGTAGACGGCCTAAGCGAAGACAACAAATTATTCTTCATGACAGGACCATTGACTGGAACCGCCGTGCCAACAGGTGGTCGTTATATGGTTATTACCAAGGCGCCACTTACCGGTACCATTGCATCCTCTAACTCTGGTGGACATTGGGGAGCAGAACTTAAGTATGCTGGCTACGATGGACTAGTGGTTGAAGGGAAAGCGGATCACCCAGTTTACATCAACATTGAAGATGATAAAGTTGAAATCCGCGACGCCTCTCATTTATGGGGAAAAGTCGTTTCTGAAGCCACCGAACTAATGGGTAAAGAAACCCCTGCTCGCGCCAAGGTTCTTTCCATCGGACCGGCTGGAGAAAATCAATCACTCTTAGCCGCTATCATGAACGACATCCACCGTGCTGCCGGACGTTCTGGAGTCGGTGCTGTGATGGGATCTAAGAATCTAAAAGCCATCACAGTTCGGGGAACTCAAAAGGCCCCCATCGCCAATGCCGAAAAACTGAAAGAAGCCAACCTATCCGCTCTGAAAAAGATTCGCGAAAACGGCGTTACTTCTGCCGGTTTACCGAACTATGGCTCTGCGGTTCTGGTTAACATTATTAATGAAAATGGAATCCTGCCCACCAATAACTTCCAAACAGCTCAATTTGATGACGCTGAGATGATTTCTGGTGAATGGATGACTGAAAAATATTTGACCCGTAAAGATCCCTGTCACCACTGTCCAATTGGTTGCGGACGCTATGTTAAACTAGATGGTTGGGAAGGTGGCGGACCTGAGTATGAGACAATTTGGTGTTATGGATCCGACTGTGGAGTCAATGACTTTGAAAAAATTATTGTTGCCAATAAGTGGTGTAATGAATACGGCATCGATACGATTGGGGCTGGTGCAACCATAGCTGCCGCCATGGAACTCTATCAAAAAGGTTATCTAAAAGATGAAGATTTAGATGGTGTTAGCCTCCAATGGGGCGACGCCGATGCCGTTGTTGAATGGACGAAACGAATGGGTAAAGGAGAAGGACTGGGTGCTACTATGGCGGATGGATCCTATCGTCTTTGTGATTCTTTCGGTGTTCCTGAGCTATCCATGTCTGTTAAAAAACAAGAACTACCAGCCTATGATCCACGTGGCGTACAAGGCCAAGGGCTTTCTTATGCCACCAGTAACCGTGGCGGTTGCCATGTCAGAGGTTATATGATCTCCCCTGAAATCTTAGCCCTACCGGAAGAATTGGACCGTTTTGCAACCGATGGGAAAGCCAACTGGACTAAAATCTTCCAAGACCTTACGGCCGTTATTGACTCCTTAGGCGTTTGTCTATTTACTTCCTTTGCTCTGGGTGCGCCGGATTATGCCCAAATGCTCTCAGCTGTTACTGGCGAAGAAATTAGCGTAGACGAACTAATGCAACGCGGCGAACGAATTTGGAACATCGAAAAAATGTTTAATTTAGAAGCTGGTATTACCCCTGAAATGGACACATTGCCGAAACGTCTATTAGAAGAACCCATCCCAGATGGACCTTCTAAGGGAGAAGTCACTCGCTTAGATATTACGCTACCAGAATATTACAACGTTCGTGGTTGGGAAAACGGGATTCCTTCTGACGAAAAATTAAAAGAATTAGGACTGAAATAAATGATCAATGAACCTTCGGGAAATCAAATACATATCCTCGTGAAACTCTTTGCTACCTTACGGGAGGGACGAGGCAAAACGGTGGATTTCCCCTACTGTGAGGGACTAACTGCTGGAGAGATTATAAAGGGACTGGATATTCCCATGGAGGATGTAGCTATTCTCCTCGTGAATGGTCGGAGCGCTAAAGCTCATCGGGTCATAGAACCCACCGATTATCTGTCCATCTTCCCCCCCGTTGGAGGTGGCTAATGGAACGCTATCATCGAAATGAACGAGCCCTCAGCCACGCGGAAAATTTAAATTTAAAAAATAAATCCATTGCCATTGTCGGTCTCGGCGGTTTAGGTGGCTATGTCGCTGAATCCTTTGCTCGCTTAGGCGTGAAACATATTACGCTGATTGATGATGATGTGTTTGAAATCACCAATTTAAATCGACAATTAAACTCTTATCCTGACAACTTGGGCCAATCCAAGGCCCAAGTTGCTCAGAAGCAACTAAATCGAGTGAATCCAGATATTGATGTGAAAGCTCATCACGTCAGATTGGATGAAACCAACGCTCAGAGCCTCCTGGTCGACCATGATATCATCATCGACTGTTTGGACAACATCCCAACCCGACTCACCTTAGAGGACGCGGCAGATCAGCTCCGCCTACCTTTAATCCATGGCGCCATCGGCGGCTGGTATGGACAGGTCAGTTTAGTTATGCCAGGAAGCAGAGCCCTATCCAAGCTCTATCAGAATCAGGAGGAAAAAGTTTCCTCCTATTGGGGAAATCCCGTTTTTATTGTATCTACTGTCGCATCGATTCAAGTTGCTGAAGCCGTCAAAGTTTTAATTGGCAGAGAAAACACCCTAGCAGGAAAGCTACTGTTTATTGATTTAGAAACGCCAGAGTTTATTGTTTTGGATCTTTAAGGGCTTAGCTTTCATGAAAAAATTAAAGATTCAATGATCTAAAGATACAAAGATTCAAAGTTTCAAAGATCTAAAGATTCAAAAACAAGTAAATCAATAACATTTGACCAGAAATAGAAATGCCGACTCACCATAACCGCGAGTCGGCATTTTTATTATGCACTTAAATTCACTCAAATATCCTTGCTCTCTGTGAAAGAGATAAACTGATTACAAAATCATCTTTTGTCGGCGTGGAACCAAAAATAAATAGGTCATTAGCATTGATAGTGCATACATTAAAATGGTCCAAACAAATAGCCAGCGGAAGGCATCCAATAATCCTGCTGGTCCAAAAAAACTTCGGAAGACCCCTGATAAGGTTGCCGCTACCGCCCAGCCAATGTTCCAACTCATGGAGTTAAGGGCTGCAAACATGGGCCGATCTCCATCTGGTAATTGACTCATAGCAAAGGCACTAAAGACAGGTCCCGCTGCATTCATCAGGGCTCCTCTGGTAAATAAAGAAAGCACCACTAGGGAAAAAGCAGGTGAGAAACCTAAAAGAAAAAGGAAAGGTAAACTGGCCGTTTGAACAGCTACCACAGCCCGTATTTGTCCCATCCTACGAACAAGTCTTGGTTGAATCAACACTGTGGCCGCAGTCGCGAGAGAAGTCCAGCCAAAAAGACTCCCCAGTTGACTATAGTTAATGCTAAACTTCGCTTCAATAAAAAGATTCAAATAAGGAATCGTGGCACCAGCACCTAGACCTACTAAAATGTTTGGAAGAATTAATTTGCCCATTAATTTTTTATCCTCAATTCGAAAGGCTTCCATTCGCTTGTAGGGAACTGGGGCTTTGCGATTTGAACTACTGATCATAAAGGCTGGTATCATACCACCCAACTGAAAAATAACCGCTACTATGATTGCCGCTCGAATAGCTGGCAGGGAGTCTGAAGATACACTTGCATACCGTGCATATAGTGAAGGAACCTGCCCCCCTAAGATGTTTCCTAAGAAACCAGCTCCTGTCGATAGAGCCATCTGTAGTGAAAACAGCGGAACTCTGTTTTCTTCTGAAGTTTCAGCTGCCATAAAGGGTGAGCTCGCCACCATCATTAAAGCACTGCCGATTCCTTGAACTAGGGATCCAGCTAAGGCTAATGGCGCACCATTGGCTATGGCTAACATGCCTATTCCGACAAAGCCTAATCCAATACCCAACTTTAAAGTTTTAACTTCGCCAAAGCGCCGAGTGACTAACACTGCCGGAATACTCATCAGAGCCGATATAAAAGCCGGCATCGCATTAACCAGTCCCTGCAAGGAGGCATCAAGACCTAAGGCTCTTAGATAAAAATTTAGAAAAAGCATGGTAAAGGCCTGCCCTAGGCCAAAACTAAAAGAAGCTGCAAGAAAAAGCCATATTCTACGGGGAAATTTCCAATTCATACTGATACCGCCTATGTTTTAATCATTATTTACAAACTTTAGTTTATCACACGAGCCCCAGTATGAGGCCATTACACCGAGTAAATCTGATATCTTTTATTGGGATTTTAATTCTTTTTCCAAAACTATCTGAGCCCTAATTACAAACGATGATCTATGTTCTGTTTGCCCATCTTTTCGCTGCTTTGTTTTGATCCCGTCTATAGAAATACTATGAATGAAAGATAAAAAAGCAGAGAATTTCCTCTGCTTTAAATCATCCTCTAAAACCTTTTCCAACCTATCAAACAATCCATTTTTTGTGTTTCAATGATTGTCTGGCTTGTAGCTTTAGTTTATTAAAATCACATCGCTTTAATAAGTGGAAGTTTCTGTTCCCCAGTTATTGGCGCGTAGTTTTAATATTTTATACTGAGGAGCCATGCTTTCAAGGTCTGCTTTCAAAATGTCAGCGTCACTCGGCTGAACAATTGCTACAAAAGCCGGACCTGATCCACTCAGATAAACCCCGCGAGTATTATTTAAACAGTAATTCCACATCATTTCATAATTTGGATCCAGCTCTTTAATCAAAGGCAAACGGTATTTTTCATGGAGCTCATCGTGAAATAGTAGTTGCATATTGTTTGTTTTTCCATTTTCAAGTGCATCGGCTAAAAGAATAATTCGAGATAAGTTAGCAACTGCATCACTATGTCGAATCATTATTGGTAGTGCCGCTCTAGCTCCTGCGGTTGAAAATTCAAAAGGAGGAATCACGGTCATAAAAATCAAGTCACTACTGGTATTAAATTTTTTATAAATAATACCGACCTCGCTATCCATGGAAGCAGCTAATCCTCCCTTAAAAGCAGGCACAATATTACCAGAATGTCCTTCGATCTTTGTGGCAATTTTTAAAATCACTTTGGGGTCTTGCTTTTTTCCATTTAAAAATAAGGCCGCCATGACACCAGCTAGAATACAAGTAGCAGAAGAACCTAAGCCACTAGACTCTGGTATTTGGGCATCAATCGTCAATTTCATTCCCTTCACGGGCAATTCAAGCATCTCACAGGCTAGATTTTTCGCCCCAAACACCATGTGGTTAGCTATATCTCGATCGTCGCCTACAAGACCATCTTCTTCAGCCGGTATAATCTCAAAGCTATTATATAAACTCAGTGCTAGACCTAAAGTATCATATCCACAGCCTAGATTGGCCGATGTAGCCGGTATTTTGATTTTCATTTATTTTTCTCCTCGTAAAGGGATTAAGTTCTCACACACGTTTTCAGTAAGTGCCAACAGCTTTCAAATATTATTTTTAACCACTCAAAACAATTTATAATGTCGACCTATTCAGAGCTTAAGGCCTACGTGTCTTATATTTGTCACCGGTTCTTTATTACTAATCTATTCCTTTATTATACAACACTAGGTGTCTTCAAAACTTAAAACGGTAAATAAATAGAGGATCAATCATTCAGCAAAGCCCCAGGAGCTTCTCTCCTAGGGCTTTGCTTTGTCAACGGGATTTTCTTCAATATCGGCCCGTGATTTTCATCACTTAGTTTGGCATCGATGCCTATCCTAGTTCTTCAGTACCCATATTCAGTCTATAGTAACGACCTTTCTGTTCCATCAATTCCTGATGATCGCCTCTCTCAACAATTTCACCATTCTCCAATACAATAATAGCATTGGATCGACGGACCGTTGATAAGCGGTGAGCAATGACTAGAGTCGTACGACCTTCCATCAATTCATGCATTCCACTTTCAATTAACTTTTCTGTTCGGGTATCAATGGAAGAGGTGGCCTCATCCAAGATTAGTACGACAGGGTCAGCAATGGCTGCTCTAGCGATGGATAGAAGTTGACGCTCGCCTTGTGACAAGCTACTGCCATCATTACTAATAAAGGTATCATATCCATCCTTCAGATGGCGAATAAATGTATCAGCATTAGCTAACTTAGCCGCTTCAATCACTTCTTCATCCGTTGCATCTAATCGACCAAACCGAATGTTATCGGCAATCGTCCCTTCAAACAAATGGACATCCTGAAGCACAACACTCATAACACTTCGCAAATCTAATTTATTGATCCGTTTAATATCAACGCCATCAAAGGTAATCGTACCGTTCTCAATTTCATAGAAGCGATTAATAAGGTTTGTTATCGTCGTTTTACCAGCGCCCGTCGAACCGACTAATGCAATTCGTTGACCCGGTTTTGCAAATAGGGACACATCATGAAGAATCTGCTTTCCTTTTACATAGGAAAAATCAACTTCCTTCAAACGGATATCTCCTTTAACGGGAACATTCTCAATTTTTCCATCCGCATCTGGAACCATCCAGCACAGGCCACGGTCTCCACTGCAATCACGATTAAGCCGAACTTCTCCAGCCATTTCTTCTTCTACACCATCCATCATCTCAAAGATTCGTTCTGCTCCAGCAATGGCTGCTAAGATTGAGTTCATTTGATTAGACACCATGGTAATCGGTCTGGAAACTGTTCGAGTGTATTGCAAGAAGGCGGTAATATTACCTAAGGTCATAGCACCGGTAATTACTCGGGCAGCACCCATCATGGCAATGATGGCATATTGAATAAAGGAAATATTCCCCATTAAAGGCATCAGCATGACGCCGTAGGCCGCTGCCTTTGATGCTGACTCTCGTAAATCATCATTAATTTCATTATACTCACTAATGGCATTTCCTTCGTAGCCAAAGACTTTAACAACCTTTTGGGCCGACACCATCTCCTCAACGTAACTATTCATATCCGCCATAGAGCTTTGTCTTGAGCGGAAGAACTTAGATGAACGGCCAGCCACAAAGCGGATTAAAAATAGTGACGCAACCATCATTAGAACCATAGCTAGTGTCAGCATGGGACTTAAAATGGTCATCATCGTAAAGGTACCAACTACCGCAATGATAGAGGTCAAAATCTGAGCCACACTTTGCTCTAAGGCCTGATTTAAAAGATCCACATCATTGGTAAAGGAGGACATAATCCGACCATGACCTTGAGTGTCGTGATAAGCAATCGGCATCCGTTGAATTTTAGCAAACAGCTCCGTACGAATCGTGTGAATAATGGTTTGTGCAAGTCGAGCCATTAACAGGTTCCCGATATACTGGCTTGCTGTTATACCCACGACCAAACCCATCATGATGAACAGATAATGTTGTAACAGGGGGAGGCTACGATCAATGGTCACGGCATCTACAATAGGGCTCAGCATTCCGTTGGCAGCAACCTGAAAAATCGTGGCACTGATTACCAAAATAATTCCAAGGGTAAACATTATTTTGTGATCTTTATAATAACTTAAGAGACGCCGAATAGTCATTAGTGGATTGTTCGGCATTACTTTTTGTTTGATAGCTTTTTCATCCTTCATTATCCAGCCAACCCCCTTTCCTGTGTTTCACTAATTTCTCGATAAATCGGGGATTTTTCTAATAGCTCCTCATGGGTTCCCTGGCTTTCAACCATTCCATGATCCATCACAATAATCGTGTCAGCATCTTCAATGGATGAAATTCGCTGTGCAATGATAATAGTCGTCACATCACCAATATTTTCTCGGAAGCTGTCCCGTAGTTTTGCATCCGTCGACATATCCACTGCACTGGTTGAGTCATCCAGGATCAAAACCTTTGGTCTTTTAATCAAAGCTCTGGCTATGGTAAGCCGCTGCTTTTGACCTCCAGAGAAGTTTGAGCCACTTTGTTCCACCTCGTGGTGAATTCCCTCAGGATATTTGGAAACAAATTCCCAAGCTTGAGCCTGCTTTAAAGCTTCAATAATTTCTTCATCACTAGCCTCTTCATTACCCCAGCGCATATTAGAAGCGATGGTGCCTGTCACTAGTGTATTCTTTTGTAAAACCATCCCAATCTGTTGACGTAGGGCGTCTAACTTATAGTCTTTTACATTGTGGCCACCTACCCTAACTTCCCCAGCCGTCACGTCATAGAGTCGTGGAATCAGTTGAATTAAGCTGGATTTTGAGGAACCTGTACTACCAATAATTCCAACCAATTGCCCTGAATCAATGGTTAAACTGATGGCTTTCAACACGTCCTGACTATTACTGGGATAACGGAAGTGGGCGTCACGGAATTCAATACTTCCGTCTTTGACCTGATCTAACCCATCAATAGGAAATTCGATTTCTGATTCCGTCTCCAAAACTTCGATTAAACGACTGGCTGAAGCCGAGCCACGTGTCAGCATCATAAAATACATAGACAACATCATGAGAGCCATCATAATTTGAGTGATATATGTAACAAAGGCAATCAATTCACCTGGTAACATAGTACCTGCCATGATTTGTTGTCCGCCAAACCAAAGAACAGCCCCAATGCAAGCATAAATAATTAAGTTTAATGTGGGCATTAGAACCATAATCAAAGAAATAGCTTTCATTGCCTTGTCTTTAAGTTTATCATTTCGGACCTTAAATCGTTTTTCCTCATAGGGCTGACGATTAAAGGATTTTACAACACGAATTCCAATTAGGTTTTCTTGAATAATAGCATTTAAACGGTCAACGCGGCGCTGAATGCTTTTAAACATAGGATTGGCAAATTTCAAAACAATTAATAGAATAATCACAACCACCGGAATAGCAACTGCAAAAACAACAGATAATCCGGGATTTACTCGGATTGACATAATAAGGGCAAAAATCATTAAGAAGGGGGCTCGAATGGCCATTCTAAGGCTCATCATAGCAACCTGCCCCATCATATCAGCGTCAGTCGTCAACCGCGTGATTAAAGTGGGAGCACTTAATGTATCAAGGTTGGCAAAGGAAAATTTCTGAATTTGTTGAAAGGCTTTGGCACGAATTTCGGCTGCAAAGCCATACCCAGCCCTAGCACCAAAAAATGAACTGACAACCCCCATAAACATTCCACCTAAAGCCAAAAGAATCATTAATAACCCGGTTTGAATCACAAAACTCATATCTTGATTTTTAATTCCAATATCCACAATACGCGACATTAGAAATGGAACCAATACATCAGCGCCTACTTCTAAAACCATCATGACTGGACTTAATATCGCATATAAACGGTATTTCTTCATAAATGGCAATAACTTTTTTAGCATTTCTTCACTTCCCTTCCGTTAATTCAACAGCTTTTTTTGCTGTTTTTCGTAATATACCTAAGAATTGATTCATTTCATCAGGTTTAACCCCTTTAGTAATGAGATCAACCCAACAATTCAAATCCTTTATAATCTTCGGCTTAAGATCTCGACCGTAATCGGTAAGGCTCACATCATAGGCTCGACGATCTTTTTGATTTCGCAATTTGGTGGCCAAACCTTTCTCCTCAAGACTTTTAATGACTCGAGTGGTTTGAGCATCATCCATGCGCAAATGAGCTCCTAAAGACTTAAGTTCTGAAGGCTCATTGTCCCGGATATGAATCAAATAGACGAACTCCGCTGAATTTAGTCCATATTTTTTAAGTTCTTGATTTAAATAAATTTGGGTTTTTCGATGAACCACGGAAATTAACCCGACTAACTCTGATTTTTCCAAATTTGCCTTCCTCCTTTACT